>Ga0210065_1000038_pt1 | contig 42015 bp, 37 predicted proteins | sample Muzzi_PWB_D1_FD_185533 | JGI IMG/M metagenome (GOLD analysis project Ga0210065, IMG submission 185533) | Wetland microbial communities from San Francisco Bay, California, USA, that impact long-term carbon sequestration - Muzzi_PWB_D1 (SPAdes) | ecosystem: Environmental > Aquatic > Marine >... | reverse complement strand
CGACCCCTGGCGCATCTCCCGCTCCTGGCTGACCAGTTCCTCGTACTGGCTGACGCGAGCCTTGCTCTTCTTCTGGCGCGCCTTCGGCGAGGCGTGAACCCACTCGAGCTCGCGCTCGAGGGTCTTCAGGCGCTTGTTGTCCTTCTTCTCCTGCTCCAGCAGCTTGGCCTGCTTCTGCTCCAGCCAGGAGGAATAGTTGCCCTCCCAGGGGATTCCCTGGCCCATGTCCAGTTCCAGGATCCAGCCCGTGACGTTGTCCAGGAAGTAGCGGTCGTGGGTCACCAGGACGACGGTGCCCTCGTATTCGCGCAGATGACGCTCGAGCCAGGCCACCGATTCGGCATCCAGGTGGTTGGTGGGCTCGTCCAGCAGCAGCAGGTCGGGTTTTTCCAGCAGCAGGCGGCACAGGGCCACCCGGCGCAATTCACCGCCGGACAGGGTGGAGACGTCGGCGTCACCGGGAGGGCAGCGCAGGGCGTCCATGGCGATTTCCAGGGTGCGGTCCAGTTCCCAGCCGCCGGCCGCGTCGATCTGGTCCTGCAGCTTGCCCATTTCCTCCATCAGCTTGTTCATCTCGTCGTCGTCGATGGGTTCGCACATCTTCATGCTGATCTCGTTGAACCGGTCGAGCTTGGCCTTCATGTCGGCCACGCCCATCTCGACGTTGCCCCGGACGTCCTTGGTGGGATCCAATTGCGGCTCCTGGGCCAGATAACCCACCTTGACCGAAGGATCGGGCCTGGCTTCGCCGATGAAGTCGTCATCCAGCCCGGCCATGATCTTCAGCAGGGTCGACTTGCCCGAGCCGTTCAGGCCGATGACGCCGATCTTGGCGCCGGGGTAGAACGAAAGCCAGATCCCCTTGAGGATCTCTTTCCCGGGGGGCACGACCTTCTTCAATCCCTGCATGGTGTAGATGTACTGCTGAGCCATCGCGGATAACCGTCCTTCGGGAACAATTCGTGGTGAATATCGTGGGTTTGTTCGTGTATGTTTCCCGGACAAAGTCATCAAGGCGGGTCCGAACGGCAACCCGAATTAAATCAGGGGAGAAGGATATGGCGGGAACGGGAAGAAAATGGCTCATCGGCTGCGGCGTCGGCTGCGGCTTTTTTGTGGTCATCATGGCGGTCATCATCGGGGGCGGGGTCTTCACCGCCAGGAAGTTCGCCGACCGGGCCGAAAAGATCGAGGTCACCTTCGGCCAGATGACCGCGCAATACGGCCAGCCTTCCGATTTCGTGCCCGAGCTGGACGGTCACGTTCCGGCCGACCGCATGGAAGTCTTCCTGACCGTGCGCGATGAAATGGGAAGTGTCCAGCAGGAGGTGTCCGGCCTCTTCCGCACCCTGGACGGTTCCGGGGACGAGGGGGTCCTGGCCAAGGTCAAGGCGGGGGTCAAGTTCGTCCCCTCGCTGCTGGTCTTCATCGAGGAGCGGAACAACATCCTGCTGAACAGCGGCATGGGCGTGGGGGAATACCAGTACATCTACGCCTTGGCCTACTACGACCTGCTGGGGCACGACCCTTCGGACGGGCCGGGTTTCTCGGTCATTTCCGACAATTCGGAAAACGAAGGCGACCACTGGCGGTGGAGCGCCAGGGCCAACAGCGACGACGAGGAGGAAACCCGCCTCAAACGGGAACGCGAGGTGCGGCGCTTCGTGAACCGGGTGCAGAGCATTGTTATTGCCAACCAGCTCGCGGCCCTGGATGAAGCCGGCCACGTGGACGGCCTGGACTTCGAAGCCTGGCGCGCGACGGTGGCCGACGAGGCGGCGGCCATGGACCGGGAATCGCTGCGCATCCTGTGGGAAGAGGGGTTGCCGGAACAGATTCGCGCCTCGCTGGAGCCCTATGCCACCCGTCTGGACGCCACCTACGACCCGATGACAAGCATCCTGGAGATGGGCCTGGTGGACCACGACTAGGGGGTTACTTGACGCACCAGAAGGTCCGCACATGATGCGGCCGCCGCGGAAACACGGGAAAGTCCAGCGGCGGCCGCAGATCGACCACATCCCGGAAATTCTTTTCGAGCTCCCGGCGGTAGAAGGCATGGTCGCCCGAACGATGGTTGTTGGCGAAAACCGCCAGGCCACCGTCGACCAACAGCCGGGCCGAACGGGCCGCCAGGCCGGGCCATTCGGTCTCCAGCGCGAATTGGCCGCCGTCCCGGGCCGAGGCGAACACCGGGGGATCGCAGATCACCAGATCCAGCGGCTGGAACCCCTCGTGATTCTCCTGCCGCCGTCTTTCCTGGCGGTCCAGCCACTTGCGGGCGTCCTCCTGGATGAACTTGCCCCGGCCCGTCGCGGCCAGGTCGTTGAGTTCGAAGTTTGCCTTGCCGGTGTTCAGGCAGGGTTTGGCGGTGTCGATCGAAAAGACGACCTCGGCCCCCCCCGCGACCGCGGCCACGGAAAAGGAGCAGGTGTAGGCGAAGAGGTTGGCCACCCGCCTGCCGGCCGCGTCCAGGGCCACGCGGCGGCGGGTGTCCCGCTGATCCAGGAAAAGTCCGGTGTGCTGGGTGCGGGTCAGGCTGACTTCGTACTTGAGGCCGTGTTCGGTGACGGTGAAGGAATCGGGCGGAGCGTCGCCGATCACCCGGGTTTCCGTGACCAGGGCCCGCTGGTGGGGATTGCGCCGGTGGGTGCGGATGATGCCTCCCCGGCACCCGTAGGCCTTCATGACCTCGTCCAGCACCGGCAGCAGGAGCTGATCCGTTTTTTCGTCCGACGACGTCTCGTCGAACCAGATGGCGCTGAACCAGACGCCGTAGATGTCGATCGCCGCGGGTAGTCCGGGTATTTCCTCGCGGTGGACGATCCGAAAGGCGTCCGAGACAGCCTGCGGCCAGTCGCCGCGACGGTCCCGGCAAACGGCCAGGGCGGGATCACGGCCGGCGGCCAACGCGGCAAAAGAGGCGGGGATTTCCGCGCGCACGGGTTCGTCGATTTCGGGCCAGCGGACCTCGGCGCAGTGCAGCATCAACCGGCTGAAAGGGGCTCCGCCGTACTCATCGTCCCCCAGGACGGGCACGCCCGAGGCGGCGGCATGGCGCCGGATCTGGTGCGTCCGGCCGCGGGTGATCCGGGCGCGGTAGTGAAAGTATTTTCCACCCGGTGACGAGCCCAGCCGCTGGAATTCGGTGACCGCGGACTTCCCGTCCAGGGGCTCGTCCCGCGACCAGGATTCGCCCAGGCCGCCGGCCGCCGAATCCGCTCCCGATTGGAACTCGTAGATCTTCAGCGACCCGCCGGATTCATGGATCTCTTCCGCCCTGGCCGAAGCGGTCGCATTCCGGGCCAGCAGCAGGACGCCGCTGGTGCCCCGGTCCAGGCGCGAAACCACATGGGTGTTCAGGTCCCGGTGAAGAGCCAGCCATTCGACCGCGCCCAGTTCGCCCGGCTTGCCGGCGTGGGTGGCCAGGCCCGTCGGTTTGTCGACGGCCAACCAGTCCTGGTCCTGATACAGGATCATTTCAGCACCGCCGCCCTCTTGGGGTGAATTATCCGGTTTCCCTGGAGGCCTCCGTGTTCCCATCGCACTATGGGACCATCTTGAGGTTGTCGCAAACCAAAAGGGGACGTAGAGTTCCGGATCATGACGACTCGTGGCCAAAAAATCGTTTTGCTGGCGGGCCTGGCCTGGTGCCTGATCCTGGCTGCGGGGTGCGGCATCCACATGGGATACGCGCCCCAAACGGTGAACGTCTATCGGGGTGATGCCCACGGGCCCGTGCCCGCGGTTCCGGACAGTTTGAAGGTGGTGTCCTGGAATATCCAGTTCGGCGAACAGGTTCCCCTGGCCATCAAGGAGATGGCGGCCAACCCCGACCTGGCCGACGCCGACATCCTCCTGGTCCAGGAAATGACCTCCGAGGGCATGCGGCAGTTGGCCGAAGCCCTGGGCATGTATCAGGTCTACGGAGCCGCCGCGGTCCACCCCCACCACCACAAGATGTTCGGCAACGGGGTCCTGTCGAAGTGGCCCATCGTGGCCGACAAGGCGATCATCCTTCCCTACGACACCCCCATCACCGGCCATCATCGCATTGCCGTGGCGGCGGACATCGATCTGGGCGGACAGGTCATCCGTATGATCAGCATCCACACCGCGACCATGGTGGTGGACCAGGACAAGCGGCTGGAGCAGGTCAAGGCCGCCCGGGACAGCCTGGGAACCTTCGACGGTCCGGTGTTGATCGGGGGCGACTTCAACACCGTCTCCGATTATGAAGTGACGCTGCTGAAGCAGGCGATGCGCCGGCTGCGACTGAAGCCCGTGCGACTGCCGCCGGGACCGACCATTCGCAACAAGTTCAAGAAATTGCCCGGTTCGGTGCCGGTGCTGGACCATTTCTTTTGCCGGGATTTCGTGGAAGGGTCGCGGGGCATCGCCGACGGCACAACCGCCAGCGACCACTACCCGATCTGGGCGGTGCTGGCCATCCCGCCCGCGCCTGCGGAAATTGAGTGAATCCGGGTCGGACAATCGCCTATATTGATCGGGTCACGGGCCTTGGACCATTCATCTTCAAACGGTCGGACAGATGAACCACCAGGACAACTTTCCCCCTCCGTTTCGTTTGGACCAGTGGCTGGTTTCGCCTGCCCTGAACCGGATCAGCGGTCCTGACGGCGACATCCAGATCGAACCGCGGGTGATGCGGGTGCTGCTGGTGCTGGCGGAGAATCCCGGGCAGGTGGCCACGCGGCTGGGGCTGTTGGACGAGGTGTGGGGCGACACCGTGGTGGGCGAGGAGATCCTGACCCGCGCCATTTCGGAACTGCGCCGGGTGTTCGGGGACAGTGCCCGTGAGCCGCGATTCATAGAAACGATTCGCAACCACGGGTATCGGTTGATCACCGATGTCGTCCCGGTGTCGTCGTCTCCTGATCCGGGTCCCCCGGTGGCGGAGCCGCCGGCCGTGGCCCCCGCGAAGGAGGTCGATCCCGGCGGGCGTTCCTGGATCAGGTACATCGTTATCGGGGCCGCCCTGGTCCTGCTGGCGGTCCTGGGGCCGCGCCTGGTGAACAAATACTCGTCCGACAGGGGTGGCGCCCGGACCTCCGGTCCTCCCACGGCGATTCCCCTGACCAGCTATCCCGGCCGGGAACAGTATCCCGCCCTGTCACCCGACGGCTCGCGCGTGGCTTTCGCCTGGGCGGGACCCGCGGGGGACAACATCGACATCTATATCAAACAGAGGAATTCCGAATCGGCGTTGCGGTTGACCGACGATCCCCTCTGGGCGGCCTGGCCGACCTGGTCGCCCGACGGACAGACCGTGGCCTTTGTCCAGGGGACCATGACGGGCTGCAGTATCTGTGTGGTGGCCTCGCTGGGCGGCACGGTGCGTCCCCTGAAGGACGTGGAGGGCTGGGTCGAAGGCCTGGACTGGTCCCCGGACGGGACGCGCCTAGTCTATTCGGCGCCGGAGGGCCGGGCCGGGAACCAGGGTCTGTTCGAGTTGACCATCGGGGATTTCAAGGTCCGGCCGTTGGCGATGGAGCGTCCCGACCCGGCCGGGGATTTCCAACCGCGATATTCTCCCGACGGGGGGACGCTGGCCTGGATCGGATTGGATCAGGCCGGGCGGACCGGCCTGTTCCTGGCCCCGGCCGAGGGGGGCGAAGGGCACGCGCTGGTCAGGGGGCTGGCCGAACTGCAGGGTCTGGCCTGGGATGCGGACGGTCGGTCGCTGGTCTACGCCGGGGCCCCGGCGGGTCAATTCGACCTGTGGCGGGTGAACGTGCGGGGAGGAGAACCGGTCTGGATCCCCACGCCCGGGGATTTTGCCTGGAATCCGACCATCGCGCGGCAAACCGGCGATCTGGTGTACGAGGAAGTCCAGGTGGACCAGGACCTGTGGCGCATCCGCATCGTCGGGCGCGACCCCTGGGAACTGGAAACCGGGCCCTTCATCAAATCCACCCGCTGGGAGTATGAAGCGGACTTCCATCCCGACGGCCGCCGCGTGGTGTTCGTTTCGGCCAGGTCGGGCCAACCCGAACTGTGGCTGGCCGACCGGGACGGGGGCAACCTGCGCAAGCTGACCTCCCTGGCCGCGGCGGCGGTCAGCAATCCGCGCTGGTCGCCGCAAGGCGACAGGATCGCCTTCAACGCCATCGTGGACGGGCGCCCGGAGATCATGGTCATCGGGGAGCGCGGGGGGGAGCCACTGGTGACCGCGGGGGGAAACGAACCCCGAATTTTTTCGGGATGGTGCGCCGATGGGGCCCACCTGCTGATCGGGGCCGATCTGGGCGAGGGTTGGCAGATCTTTCGCCAGGATCCCGAAGGCGGTCCGATCGTTCGCCTGACGTCGACCGGGGGGCTCACGGCTCTCGAATCACCTTCAGGCGGCGAATTGTACTTTACCATGCCGGGCCTTGCGGGAATATGGCGCCAGGAGTTGAAAGAGGGCCGGCTGGAGGGCGAGCCCCTTCTCATCGTTCCGGGCCTGATGCCGCAGGACAGCCGAAATTGGCGTCTGGTGACGGAAATGGGGACCGTGACCAAAATCGCCTGGATCATGCGGATCCAGGACAGTTCTTTTCTCATGTTCTACGACCCGGCGGCCGGCGATTCGGACTTTTTTACCGAATTGCCTGGTTTGGCGGGATCCGGCCTGGCCCTGGCCCCGGACGGGGACGAGATCATCTACGCGCGCACCGAAAACATGGCCGGGGACCTCATGCTCCTGGAGGGTCCGCGCCCCTGAGCAAGGGATTGAACCCTCTTTTTCTGGAATTTTTAAATATTTAAACTGCTGTCTTTAAACAAGATGAGATAGATAAAGCCAACCTTCACCTAACCTTCAGGTATCCTTCAGGCGCCGTTTCCGGAAAATCTCTTTTATCACCCGTGTGAGGCGCTGGCGCACCCCGTCGGCAAGTTCACGAATCGGGAGGCCAAGTCATCGCGTTTCCTTATAACCGTAACGAATGGGATTCTTAATCACCTGGTCACCATCAGGGTCCCATGGGGAAAAAGGAAGCCGGCCGCGGATGGATCGAGATTCAGGAAACATGCCCCCCTGGAAACCGATTTTCCGTACTGTCGGTAGCGATCTTGGCCTCCTGTAACCAAAATCAAAGTTCGCGCGGGACTGGACACCTCGCCTCCAGCCGGCGGCAACCTGAACTGGACTCTTCCGATCCCCCTCGGCGTTCGTTCAGTAAGCCGGCTGGTGTATCAAAAAGGCCCGGGAACCTTCCCCGGGCCTTTTTTTGTCCGTTTCCACCGGGAAAACGCTCAACCGAGATATTCGGCCAGCACCTGCCCATGGTAACAATCCCGGATCTTGGCGAAGGCCCGGTTGCGGATCTGGCGCACCCGTTCGCGCGACAGCCGGATCGTCTGGCCGATGACCTCCAGGGACTGCCGGGGCTCGGGGCCCAGCCCGTAGTAGCGGGTGATGATTTGGCGTTCCCGATCATCCAGTTCGCCCAGGGCGAGCTCCAGTTCCCGGTTGAGGGCCTCGTGTTCCAGTTCCTCGGACGGCAGCGCCATGTCCGGATCGCTGAGGGTGTCCGCCAGGGTTGGGCTGTGCTCGCGGGGCGTTTCGTCCAGGGAGATGGTCGGACGCCCGGCGGCCCGGATCCGCGCCACCTTGCGCGGGGAGATGTCGACCAGTTCGGACAGTTCCTCGTCCAGGACGGCGCCCATCTTCTCCTGCTCCAGCCGGCGTTCGATCCTGTTGATGCGGGTGGCTTCCCGGGCCCGGTTGGCCGGCAGGCGCACGGTCCGGGTCTGGTCCTGCAGCGCGGTCTGGATGGTCTGCCGGATCCACCAGACGGCATAGGTGACGAACCGGAACTCCCGCCGTTCGTCGAATCGTTTGGCGGCGGTGATCAGGCCCACGTTGCCTTCGGCGATCAGGTCCATGTAGCCCAAACCGCGGTTCAGGTACCTTTTGGCCACGCTGACGACAAAACGCAGGTTCGCGTTGACCATCCGGTCCAGGGCCGCGGTGTCGCCCTCCCGGATCCTGCGGGCCAGGTCGGCTTCCTGTTCGCGGGTCAACAGGTCGTAACGGGCAATCATGGCCAGGTAGTGCTTCAGCGCCGGGTCGTTGCGGCGATCCAGGTTCTGTTCCACCTCGTACATGACCTCATCTCCTTGTATGTCGCCCTGTGGCGTTGACCGGTTGTTCCCATAGGTATGGAACCGCCGGGTAGTTTGTGACATGGGGTGAGTGACGCGGAGACGTGATTTATTACAATAAATCGGGAAAATTGTTGATAATCCATTGTCGCTGAATATTTTCCGAAATTTGATAAAATAGTGGCCGATTTGGGAACCAATCCTATACTTTTCGGGTAGGAGCGGTTCCCTCCAACCGGAATTGTGAGACAATAGGGGCGCGGCCCCAAGGTTTGATTCCCGGCTGGCACCGCCGGGTACGAAAGGACAACAAAGATGAAACGGTTTACTTACGCGATGGTTATGGCTGTGGCCCTGATCGTGATGGTTTCCTCGTTCGCCTTCGCCGGCGATGGGGATTGCGCCAAGACAAAGACCGCCGAGGCCAGCCAAAAGGCTTCCTGCACCGATGCCGAGAAGGCTGCCTGCGCCAGTTCCGCCAGTGCCGACAAGGCTGCCTGCACCGACGCCGAGAAGGCCGCCTGCGCCAGCGCGAAGACCGCCGGTGCCGAGAAGGCCGCCTGCTCGGACGCCTGCCCCGACAAGGCCGCCTACAAGGCCGCCTCCGCCGACATGGGCGAGTGTTGCAACAAGGCCCTCGCCGAGGGCACGGGCTGCTGCGGCAAGTCCGCCGATGAATTGAAGGTCACCTACACCACCAAGGCCGAATACTACAAGGCTGCCGCGGCGGTGAAGGGCGACATGCACGAGTGCTGCGCCGCCTCGCTGGACGCCGGCAAGGGCTGCTGCGGCAAGTCCGCCGACGCCCTGAAGGCCGACTACAACCAGAAGGTCGAAGCCCAGTCCAAGAAGGTCGCCTCGAACACCACCGAGGCCTCCGACAGCTAGACCGGCTGCACATCCCGGCCACGGGACACAAGCGCGGATGCTTCAGGGCATCCGCGCTTTTTTATTCAGGGATGTCACCACCGGAGGCCGCCTGCGTATACTCGGGTGACCAGATACTCGATCAGCTGCTGATATCCGCCCGGGCATTCCGGGTATCGGGGAAAGCTCTTTGGATCTAAAACGAAGACTGCGCGATGGACGCCACAGCCTCTGGCTGCGGTTGGCCAGGCGAGGCAACGAGGACGCCTTCAGGCGCCTGTACGGGGAGCTGTACGATCCGGTGGCGGGATACATCGCCGCGCGGGTCCGCGGCGGTCACGATGCCGAAGACCTGACCGGCGAGGTGTTCCACAGGTTCCTCCAGCGTCTCGACGATTTCGAGACGGGCCGGGGATCGGTCATGACCTGGGTGCTGGCCATGGCCCGCCACGCGGTCATCGATCATCACCGCCGGCTGGACGCCCACGGGGCGGCCCGCAGACAGGCCGTGCCGGTGGAGGAGATGGCCGACGTGCTGGCCGGGGATTGGACCGACCCCCTGGGCCTGCTGATCCGCGAGGAGAACCTGCGGCAGATCCGGCAGCTGCTTCGCCGGGAACCGGACCAGGTCCGGGAAATGTTCGCCCTGCGCTTCGGCCAGGGATTGCGCGTCCGGGAAGTGGCCGAGGTCATGGGCCTGGGCGAGGACGCGGTGAAGCAGCGGTTCGCGCGCACCTTGAAAAAGATCCGGCAGGAGCTGCTGACCCAAGAACCGGAAGGGAAAGGAGGACCGGAATGCATGATCGCCGAATGAACGAAGACCTGGAACGGCTTCATGAACCGGATGTCGCCAGGGGAATGCGGCCGGAGCACCGGCGCGAACTGGAGGCCCGCCTCGTATCCCGTTACCGGACCAACCTGTCCCACAGAAGAAGGTGGCTAATCATGCTCAATCCCTGGAATCGTACCGCCCGTTTTGCCCTTGTCGGCTTGGCCCTGATGATCCTCGGCGTCGGCGCCTGCTCCACGTCCACCACGACCGAGGTCGATCTGGGCAAGAAGATGACCATCGGCTTTTCGGCCAAGACCGACGCCGAAGTGATATCCGTGGACACCGGCCTCTCCAATTTCCTGGATACGCAGCCGGGTATCGAGAACGTCTCGGTTTCCATCAGCGAAATCGACGGAGGCCCGACCACCCTGGAAGTCATGGCCTGGGGCCAGGACCTGGACGGGGAGGCGCTGGTCGCCGAGCTGCGCCGGCAGGTGCCCGAACTCGCCGACGCGGACATCTCTTTCGAGCCCCTGTCCGGAACCATCGAGGAGAGCTATGCCTCCAAACTGAAGCGGGAGATCTTCCAGCTCGAGGTCGACGGGGCCACCGAACAGGAGATCCGGGCCCAGATCCTGGCCCAGCTGGCCGAGCAGGGTGTGGCCGAGGGGGACGCCAAAGTGGAGGTCATCCAGCAGGACGGGCAGACCGAGATCAAGGTGGAGGTTCAGCAGGAGGTGGGGGATTAGGCGAAAACCCCCTGACCGACGGTCGGCATCGAGCCCCCGCGCTGTTGAGGCGCGGGGGTTATTTGTTTATGATGTCCGGGTAATCCCCCCCCAACGACAGGATACCCCATGAAACTGACCTTCCACGGCGCCGCCCGCACCGTCACCGGCAGCCGTCACCTGCTGGAGGCCGGCGGCCAGCGGGTCCTGATCGATTGCGGCATGTTCCAGGGCCTGAAAAAACTCCGCCAGCTCAACTGGGAGCCGCCCGGTTTCGAGCCCGGATTTCTCGACCACATCGTGTTGACCCACGCCCATATCGACCACTCGGGTTACCTGCCGCGGGTCATGCAGTACGGGTTCAAGGGGGACATCCACGCCACGCCGGCGACCTGCGAACTGCTCGAAGTGATGCTCATGGACGCGGCCCATATCCAGGAGGAAGACGCGGCCTTCGCCAACAAGAAGGGATTTTCGAAGCACGATCCCGCCCAGCCGCTCTACACCGCCATGGACGCCATGCAGGCCCTCAAGCTCCTGAAGCCCTCGTCGTTCAACCAATGGGTCAAGCTGTCGTCGCGGCTCAGGTTCCGGATGGTCAATTCGGGCCACATCCTGGGGGCGGCCTTCGTCGAGTTCCGCATCAGCGAACCCATGCGCGACAGCGTCAACCCTGGTGAAATCACCGTGGTTTTCAGCGGCGACGTGGGGCGTTACGGCGTGCCCCTGCACAGTGATCCCGAGCCCCTGCCCGACTGCGACATCCTGATCATCGAATCGACCTACGGCAACCGGAAGCACCCGACCACGCCGGTGCTCGATCAGATCAAGGACGATTTCAAACAGACCATGCACAAGCGGGGCGTCGTCCTGATCCCCAGTTTCGCCGTCGGCCGCACCCAGCTGGTGACGCTGATCCTGCGCGACCTGATGATCGGGGGCGACCTGGCCGAGGTGCCCATCCATATCGACAGCCCCATGGCCATCGACGCCACGGCCATCTATTCGCGGCACATGTACGACAGCAACCTGGACAAGGAGATCACCCTGGACGGCCGCAGCCGGCTGTTCCCGTTCAAGGTGCACCTCCATCGCACCGTGCATGAATCGAAACAGCTGAACGACCTGCCCGGTCCCCGGGTGATCATCGCCGCCAGCGGGATGATGACCGGCGGCCGCATCCTGCACCACCTGGTGCGCCGGCTGCCGGACCCCCACAACCTCGTCCTGCTCACCGGCTACCAGGGCATGGGGACCCGCGGCCGCTCGCTGCAGGACGGCGCGGCCACCCTGCGGATCCACGGCAGGAATGTCGAGGTGGGGGCGAAGGTGGCCACCATCGAGGGCCTGAGCAGCCACGCCGACGCCGATGAACTCATGCGCTGGGTGGGCACGGCCAAACGGAAGCCCGGCCGGGTGTTCGTGGTGCACGGCGAGGAGGAGTCGGCCAAGGCCCTGGCCGGCCGGTTGACGGGGGAGTTCGGCGTCCAGGCGATCGTTCCGGAAATGAAGGACAGCTTCGAGATCTGATCAAACGGTGGGCAGGGTGACCCGGAACGTCGTGCCGTGGCCGACGGCGGTGTCGAGCACCATCAGGCTGCCCCCATACTTCCGCAGGATCCTCCGCGAGACGGGCAGCCCCTTGCCCCCGCCGTCCCTGGTGCTGAACTGGGTGGTCATGATGCGGTCGCGGTGTTCGTCGGGAATGCCCCTGCCGGTGTCCCGGACATCCAGGGTCACCATGCCGTCGGCGGTGCTCCAGGTGATGGACAGGTTCCTGGGGTCGGATTCATCCATGGCGCGAATCGCGTTGCCCACCAGGTTGTCGAGCACGAAATCAAGCTCCACCGGGTCGATGAGGCAGGTGAGGGCGGGGCTGGCCATACCTGCCGAATAATCGCCGCCGCCGGCGGCCATCCGGGCCAGGAATCCCGTCTGGATGGTGATCCCGTTTTCTTCGAGAGACATCGCGTTGGCGCGAAGGACGCGGGTGACGGTGTCCGCGGGGTCGGCCTGGAAATAGCCCGCGACCTCCTTGCGCAGATCCTTCAGCGCGTCGTCGGCCTTGGCCGTTTCCGTGGTCAGGACCGGAACGATCCGCTCGAACTGGTCGGTCGTGAAGCCGCACGCCTCCATCTGTTCGAGTTCCTGACGAACCCTGGCCAGGGCGCCGGCGGCGTAGTCGACGTTGGCGCCGGCCAGGCCGGCCAGACGCGCCCGGTCCAGGATACCCGCCAAATGGGGCAGGGCGTTTTCCAGGCTCTCTGTCCAGTTTTCCCTCAGCCGGACCTCGATGCTCTCGTTGTCCCCAAGGCCCGAGGTCATGGCGTTCATGTGCCAGATCAACCGGCGCAGGCATTTCAGGGGGGCGATGGCGCCGTGGTTGGACAGTTCGAGATCCTCGAGCAGGTTGAGGCGCACCTCCCTGAGGGCGGCGGGGTCCTCGTTCCGGCGCGTCGTTTTCCTTTTCCAGAGAAAAACGACCGCGCCCCCAAGGATGACCAGCACGACGGCTCCGACAACCCGGGCGATATGGGCGGGCGCCGGGGGGATCCTGGAGAACACCAGGGGATAACCGGGCCCGTATTCATGCATCAACAATTCGAGGTCCGGCTTGGGTCGCCAAGGCATCATGGCCTGTTTCCAGGCTTTTCGGGGGATCTGGAACCGTGCGAGGGGATGGAAGTCCCCGCCCAGCACCCAGGAGTCCCCTTCGATGGTGGAAATCACCAACTCGGAGCCGTCCGGAGGCAGGATGTCGGCCAGGCAGTTGATGTAGTGCAGGGTGCCGAAATCGACACTCGCGGTGAGTTCGAGACCGGGCGGCGTGATGGCAAAAATCCGCAGGACTCCGCTGGTCGAGGTTACCGCCAGGTTCGGGTTTCCGCTGTCCGGAGCGGGAATCAGGGCCATGTCGTGGAACTGGTCCTGCGCCGTGTGGCGGACCAGGGCCTTGCCGTCATGGGACCAGACCACGATTTCCCCCCATACCTCGGGAGTGGTCTGGGTGCTGGTGATGATTTCCTCGAGACCATCGCCGTCCAGATCGGCGGTGACAAGGTAGCTGCCGCCGTACCACCCTCCCAGGTGCTCGGTCCACAGGAGTTCGCCCTGGTTGTCCAGAACGAACAGGCGGGACTCGTCATCGCTGAAACCGTTGATCTTCTTGCCGCCCAGGTTGTCGGGGGCCCGACCGCAGACCACGACCTCGGCCTGGCCGTCATGGTCGAGATCGACAACCTTCGTGGCGTATCCCAGGGGGTTGGGTCCGGTGACAAACCGCCACAGGATGTCACCGGTCCAGGGATCGACCGCCATCACGCCCCGGCCTTCGAGATCAAAGCCGATGTTGACCGACAGGACCAATCCCGTTCGCTGGGCGCCCTCGATTTGGCACCGAACCATCCCGGCCACGCGGTAGTTGCCGTCCCAGATGCCGTCGAGCCGGGTCTCGGGTCCGCCCTCCAACTCGAAAGAGGTCAGGATTTTCCCTTCGCGGGGATCCATGATCCAGAATCCCCACCGCATGTGGTCTTCGGTGTGACCGACGGCGACGACTTCGGTCAGCCCGTCCCCGTCCAGGTCGATGTTTCCCGCCAGACCGAAGGAGGGGCCGCTTTCGCGGCAATACTCAGGAGGAAGGTTGATCTGGTAATAGGTGACCGGATTTTCACCATTGTAGCCGACCGCGCAGATGTAACCGTAGTTGGACCGGATATAATCCTGGTAGCCGTCGCCGTCGACATCGTACAGGAGTCCCGGCGGCCCGAACAACGGGTTTTCCGGTCGGCCGACACTGAACTGCCCGAAGTCTTCGGCCCGGTATTCCAGATGCCCCACGTCACCGGTCAGATCCACCCGGTCCTGGGCGAGGGCGCCTCCGGCCGCCAAAAGAAAAACGAAAATGTGGATGATCCAAATGGTTTTCATGATGGTCCCCGCTGCACGGTATCTCCCCAGGCCCATGATTTTAACACATTTTCCCTGCCGGATGCACACCGGGGACGGGATTCATGCATGGGCAAAGCGCCCCGGATTCCCGGGGCGCTCGAGCTGACTGATGGAGGCCTGTGGGCGGAAACCTAATCCTGGTTGATATCCCGGTAGGCATCCTGGAGCTGGAATCGCGAAACGCCGCGCATCTGCGACGGATCTCCCGTGTACCCCAGGGCCTGCCAGTCCAGCCGGCGCTCCCCGCTGACGCCGTGGCAGGCCACGCATTTGAGGGCCTGGTCGCTGGGGGCGACCATGTGGTTGATCTTCCACCAGGATTCCGTCTCGGCGAATCCGTACTTGCCGCTGAACTCGAGACCGTCGGCGGCCATGCCCGCGGCGATGGATTCATCCCAGTTGAAGCCGTTTTCCCACAGGCCGTCCTCGCCCTGCAGCTTGGTGATGACCAGGACCTGGCTCTTGATGTCATAGGCCTGCATGCCGTGCATGACCTTGAAGGGGGATATCTTGGCGCGGGGGTCGAGACGGGTGCCCTGGGGTTTGTTCAGGTGGGTCACCCCGTCGGCATTCATCTTGGAACCCTTCAGGTAATGGGTGCTGGTGCCGTTGTACCAGACGAACCGGGGCATGAGATCCATTTCCCAGCGCAGGGATCCCTTCCGGTTGTCGAAAGTGGGTTTGCCGTATTCGTCCAATTCCACGGGGGCGCCCGAGCCGGCGGTGGACCAGTCCCACCAGACCAGGGTGGGGTTCACCCGCGCGATGGTCGGAATGTGGCAGGTCTGGCAGGCGATGGACTTGCCGTGCCAGTTGAGGATCCGTTTCTCGTGGGGGTCCTTGTCGTGGCAGACGGCGCAATCGAGGTGGTTGTGGCCGCCGGGAGAATCGTACATGGAGTTGCCGGCGATCTTGTGGTCGTTGGTGTCGTGGCATTCCACGCAGTCGAAGTCCTGGCCTTCGGCGCTCATGTGGACGTCGAGTTCGAAGGGGGGATCGATGAGCGAGTTGTCCATGTCGCCGTGCTTGACGTTGTTGCCCTGGCCACCGTAGAAGTGGCAGGCGCCGCAGGTCTGGCGGGAGGTCGGGCCGACGGCGCGGGCGATGCCGGCCAGATCCAGGGGTTCCCAGATGACCCCTTCCCATTCCTGGTTCTCGTAGACGGGGTGTCCGGCGCCGTTGGGGAACTTCTTGTACAGGCCGGTCTGGTCGTGACAGACCAGGCAGTCGATGTTTTCGGGATTGGTGAAATCGAAACTGTTGTCGACCCAGCCGTAACCCGCGTGGCAACTGGTGCAGCGCGCCCAGTTGGAGCTGAGGCCGACACAGAAGTTGTTCAGGGTGTTTTTCTTGCCGAGGGCGACTTCGCCGCGGCCGATGACATCCTGCATGGGCATCCAGGTCCAGTGGGATGTCTTCATGAAGTCGTGGGCTTCGTCGTCGTGGCAGTCGAGGCAGGCGGCGGTCACGCTGGGGCCGTCCGTGAAGGGCCCTTCGATATATTGGTGGTCTTCGACGAGATTGATGGCTGCCGCGGGGCCGGCCACCATTAGGACGACGACCAAAAGGAGCCAAGAGTGCCTGGAAACCGAACGCATGCCACTTCCTCCATGGAAAGCCGGGGTCATTAAAACCCACCAAAATGATGGGAGTTAACCCATTGACCTTAACCGAGTTACGGATCTCTTGAAACTCTAGTAAGGTGCTTCCCTGATTCAAAGGAAAATAATGACAAAAAATCGTCGTTCGAATTCAGTATCAATTTCAGGGTCGGTCAGGCCCCGAAAAAGTTGGTGGAACCCAGGTTTTCGGCGTCTTCCCCGAAGGCGATGACTCCCTCGTCGTCGTAGATGAACGTGGCGTTCTTGCCGTAGATCCGGCTGAATTCCACGCGCCGCGTTTCCTGGCCGGGGGCGGTCATCCGCATCTCGGCCAGCTGGCTGCTGGTGGAAGACGTCAGGTCTTCGGAGCAGACCGGGCAGGAAAAACGGACCTTGGCTCCCTCGGTGAGATGTTTTTCGACCGAAGGGTCGCAGATGTACTTGTAGTTCCCGGGCTGGGGGCTGAGCAAAATCATGCCCTTTTTCTTCTTGTAGCTGATGACCAGCAGGATCTTCACGCTGGGATTCAGGACCGCTTTGCAGTGGGGACACGAGAAGACGTTTTTCATCATCCTACCTCTGGTTTCCGGTCGTTATCGCTGTTGGATTTCTTTTCTCCGCCGGAGAAAAGGGCCCAGCCGAAGACGGCTCCCAGAAGAACCATCGTCCAGGGGTTGCCCGTGAGGTGTCAACCACCTCCCTGGCAGGTGATCCACTTGTGCACTCCATAGCCGCCGGCGGCGCCGGCCAGGGGGCCGCCGATGTTGCGGATCAACGTCCAGTTCATGGTTCTTCTCTCTTCATATGACTAATTATCAGAGACTTGGGCCCATTGCGCAAGAGGGCGATGGACCGCAGGCCTGCCGGGATGTAGGTTTTGCGCATACCCGGCCACAAACCGAAACGGTGTCCGCCCATGAAAACGATGATTGCAATGGCCTTGCTGGTGGCCCTGGCTGTCCAGGGATGCGCCGAACCACCCGACCAGCAGGCCCTCGACCGCGCGGTGGTCCGGGCGGAAGCGGCCCCCAGGATCATGCCCGTCGCCCGAGAGGACAGCCTGTTGTCCCTGGAAATGGAAAGACCCACGGCCTATCGCGTCGGCCAGTGGGCGCGGCGTTTTGCCCAGGCCGAAGGGGTGACCTACCGGTTCGGCCTGCAGGATGGCGGCTACGTGTCCGAGGGCGACCTGGTTCGCGACGACCGGCAGGACTGCGTCAGCCTGATGTACCGGGTGACGGAACTGGCCCGGGCGGCCGACCACCGGGACGCGGCGGCCTGGGCGCTGAACACGCGCTTTGCGGGGGCGCCCTGGGATTCGGTGGTCGACGGCCAGGGCCGGGTGGACTACGACCGGCCCGAACACCTGGATTTCAGCCTCGACATGATCCGCGCGGGCCACTGGGGAACCGATGTCACCGCCACCCTGACCGGCGCCCGTCCCGACAGTTCGGGAAGCTCGCGCTACCCCGCCGGGAGTTTTGTCACCGTTCCCGAGGACGCCCTGGTGCCGGGCGAGCTGAAGGAAGGCGACATCGTCTGGATGGTCCTGGATCCCGAACACGCCGCGGGGGCCAGGCTGCGGCGGGAATACGGCCTGGTCATCGGGCACATCGGCATCGTGATCATCGAGGACGGCCGCCCCTGGCTGGTGCACGCGGCCAGCAGCGACCTGGAAGGATGGTACGAAGGAGGCACCGTGGTGACGGTGCCTCTCGAGGTCTATCTGGAGCGGGTCGAACGCTATTCGGCAATCATGGTCACGCGATTTTAGCTAAGGATTCACCACCGAAGGCTTCACCACCACCGTGACCGTGTCGGACACCGTCGCGGCTCCCGCCAAGGCCGTGGCGACAATCGTCGCGTTGGTGTTGACGGAGTCCGCCGGCGTGGTCCAGACCCCCGCCCAGGAGTCGGTGCCGTCGGCGAATATCCTGGTTTCAAAATCCGCCCCCCACTTGATATCCAGAATGACCGAATCCACCGGCGCGGCAAACAGGTCGGGGTAGGTGATGCCCTCGATGATGAGGTCCGCGTTGCCGCTGACCAGCTGGCCGGGCCTGGGCGAGGTGATGGCCAGGGGCGGCCTGATGACGTTGACCTCGATGCTCGTGGTGGCCGTATCCCCGCCGGCCCAGGCTGTGGCCGTGGCGGTCAGGGTGGAGTCGGACTCCCACAGCGGGGGGACCCACTCGAAGGTCCAGTTGGCGATGTTTCCGGATTTCTCCAATAAAGTGTCCCCAATGGCGAGAGTCAGGTAGTCGGGCGTGTCGCCGCCCAGGACGCCCGACACGGTGCCGGTGAAGGCGGTCTTCTTGTTGCCCAGGAGGTCGGCGCCGTTGGTAGGGGCGGTGATGGCTACCGCCAGCTGCGTCACCGTCACGGTGATGGCGGTGGTGACGGACTCGAGGGAGTCCGGCGCGGGCCCGTACCAGGCCTGGGCCCGGATGATCAACGGGGTGTCCTGGGTGAACCGGGGCACCGTCCACATGGCGGACCAGGTTTCGGTGCCGGTGGCGTCGACAAAACCGTTGCCGTCACCGCCGTCGAACTCGACCAGGTAGAGGTCGTCGGTCGCCAACCCGGCAAAGGCCCCCCCGCGCACCTGGAACTGGGTGCCGCCTTCGACCACAGAACCTTCGACCGGCGCCCAGAAATCGACTTCGGCGGGCTGGGTGACGTGCACGATGTAGTCGGTCAGGGTGCCGGACATGGTCCAGTCGTTGCGGTACTGGACGTAGACCACCTTCAGGCCCGGCGTGGGGCTGAGCACGATCTGGGCCGTGTCCCGGTAGGCGATCCAGGGCGAGTTGGTGAAGTCGGCGGTTTCGGAATAACGCATCTGGGTGGCCACGGCCTTGGAAATCCCCAACACGGTCGACTGGTCCACGACGGAGTTGCTGTCGGGCCAGGCCAGCTTGAAGGTGGCGCTGGTAAGCAGGTCAGGCGTGACCTGGAGTTCCTGGTCGTCCACGAAGCCGAAATCGCTCAGGAACTGGGCCCGGATGAACTGGGGATTGGCATTGTCGCTCAACTGGTAGCCGAAGAAGGTGTCGGCGGCGGCGACCCAGGGGGTGGCGGCGGAATCTGCCCAGTCGGCGAAGAAGCGCATCTGGACCACGCCGGTGGTGGGAACGGTCAGGTCAACCGTCCGCGTGGCCAGGGTGGGCGGGTTGCCCTTGACCTTGAAGGCGGGGTTGAAATCGATCCCCAGGTTCTGCTGGGTCAGCGCCGACGCATAGCCGGTTCCGACGGACTGGACATAGATGGTCCTGGTCTGGTTGTTGGCCGTGGCCGGCCCCAGGTCGTAGGCGGCCAGGATCTGGGCTTCGCCGGGGGTTCCCGCCGGAATGACACGCAACGAATCGGTGAAGGTCCAGTCCAGGGCCACCTGGATCTCATCGCCCTGGGTGACGGTGACCTCGATGTCCGGGTACCGCGTGGCCGTTTTGCCCTTGCCCGGGCCCACGATGACCCGGGGTCCGCTGGTGGCGCCGGTGGGCGTCGCGTAGGACGTGATCGAATATTGGGTGGGGGTGAAGGCCTGGATCCTGAACCAGAGGGTGGTCGTGGCGTCCTGGGGATCGAGGGAGAAGGGGTAACTGGTGGTGGGGTTGGCGGTCTGTTCCTTCGTATCCTTCTCCTCATAGTTCGAATCCCGGTAGGCGCTGTAGCTGATGATGTACTTGGTGATGCCCAGACCCTGAGGCTGATTCCAGGTAAGGTTGATGGTGGTGTCGTTGATGGCCTCGGCCCTGAGCTGAAGCGGATCGCCGCCATCGGGCCCCAGCGGATCGAAGGGATTGGCATATTCCGGCGCGGATGGGGTGTTTTCGCAGCCGGTCAGCAGGGATATGGCCGTCGGGAGGCCCAGCGCCAGGATGAAGGCGATCACCAGGACGCGTCGGGGAGTCAGGTTCTGCCAGCTTCGTTTCATCAAAACTCCAACCGGAGCGCGGCGTGCACCGATGTCAGGGAATCGTTTCCCGGATTCGGCATCCCGTCGTCATGGTATCCCGTGTCCAGGGGCACCGGTCCGGCCCCGGCCTCGACGCCGGGGAAGGTGAGAAAGACATCGATGATACTGACGACAATGGCGCCGCCGGCCACCAGCAGGCCGAGGTTGCGCAGGTCCTCGGCGTCGGTCATTTCGCTGTAGGTCTGGTCCATTTCCTGGCGGTAGCGGCTGATGTCGTCGGCGTTGATGGACGAATTGTAATCGTCCTGCAGCGTGAGGTAGTCGTTGCTCAGGTTGTTCCGGTCCAGCTCGGCCAGCAGGGCGACCAGCAGCCCGCCCCCCTCGGCGATATTGTAGATGATTCCCCGGGTGTTCTGCCCCAGGTAGTGCTGGCCCAGCCCCGCGAACAGGATGTTGCTTTTCCAGGCGGTGCTCTTGCTGAAGGGGATCAGGCGCACGGTCAAAAACCGCCAGTCGGCGTCCCCGTCCAGGCGCACGGTGTTTTCGTAGGTGAGGTAACCGGGCAGTTCGCTCTCGAGTTCGTAGGTTCCCGGCGCGAGGTCCAAAGGACCCGTCAGGGGGAAAAAACCCATGGCTTGCCCATTGATGGTCAGGCTGGCGCCGGGGGGGCCGGTGATTTCCAGGGTGGCGGCGCCGGCCGGCCCGGAAAGGACCGCAACCAGCAGGGCGATGCTGATGATCTGCCTGAACATGGATCTCCTGCCGCGAAGTCCGGGGATTGCAATGGATGACAAGGGGCAATTATAGGGCAAGGTCCCGGGGAATGCCCGGGAAAATGTACTCCCGCCAGGCCATCGGGTTCCAGACAAAAGACACAACCTTCGGATTATCCCCGGTGATAGGGTTTTCCCCTCAGGATGCTCAAACCTCTATAAATCTGCTCAACAAGCAAGACGCGCGCCATCTCATGGGTCCAGGTCATGCTGGACAGACGCACGGTACGGTCCGCTCTCACCCGGGCGTCGCCGCCCAGGCCGTCCGCCCCGCCGATCAAAAAGCTGATGCTCCCGTGCCCGCCCAGCAGGAAAGCGAAATCCCGCGAGGTCAGGTCATCCCCGGTCTCGTCCAGGGCCACGACCAACTGGCTTCCCTGGGCCGAACCGAGGGGGGCCACCAGATCCCTGCCCTCCTTCTCGACGTTGGAATCCCGGATTTCGACGACCTCCACCGGGGCCATGGCCCGGATCCTTTTCAGGTAGTCGTCCAGCAGCCCGCGCAGGCGTTTGTCCTTGATCTTGCCCACGGCGATGATCCTGATCATGTCCTGCTCCCATCGGGGTCGAAGCCGGCGGTCACCGGATGGCGACACAATCACTCCATTATCGCATAACAGGTTGCCAACATAACACATTGCAATCTGTTAATATTGAAACAAACAATCCCTTGACTTGGACCTGCCCCAAATATGAAGTTATCTCCCGAGTTGTCCATTTTTCCGGGCCTTAACGAAATCCGGGACCATTTATGAGTCTGTTGCTTCCCCTCGGGACCGCTGCCCCTAGCGTGGCTGGGAATTTCGCGACGGTCCTCATCTTCGTGCTGGTCGGGTTCGTCTTCGCGGGGATCGCCCTGGGGGTCGCCAAGCTTCTCCGACCCAGCAACCCCAGCCCCGCCAAGATGTCCACCTACGAGTGCGGTGAGGTCCCCACCGGTTCCTCCTGGGTCCGTTTCAACGTCCGCTTCTATCTGGTTGCCCTGTTTTTCCTCGTTTTTGACGTGGAAATCGTCTTTTTGTTTCCCTGGGCCGTGGTCTTCAAGCAGCTGTTCCCCATTCCGGAACTGGGCGCCCTGGTCTTCTGGGAAATGGTCGTCTTCCTGGGCATCCTGACCATGGGTCTGGCCTACATCTGGGTCAAGGGGGACCTGGACTGGGTCAAGACTCTCGTCGAGCGGAACACCAACGGCGCCCGCGCCCCGCTCGAAGAGGAGGTCTCCAACCCATGAGCAAGAACAACACGCCTCCCGAGGGATATGATGTCTCGCGGGAGCAGATGCTCGACTTCAAGGTGCCCGAACAGCTTCTGAAGGTGCTGGACGAGGACGGCCGCAGCGATGACAAGAACTTCATCCTGACCACCGTCGACGAGGTCTTCAACTGGGCGCGCCTGTCGAGCATCTGGCCGGTGACCTTCGGTCTGGCCTGCTGCGCCATCGAGATGATGGCCACCAGCGCCACCCGCTACGACATCGACCGTTTCGGCGCCGGCGCCTTCCGCGCCACCCCCCGCCAGGCCGACCTGATGATCGTCTCGGGCACCGTGACGGCCAAGATGGCCACCCGTCTGAAACTCATCTACGACCAGATGCCCGAGCCCAAGTGGGTCATCGCCATGGGCAGCTGCGCCATCGGCGGCGGTCCCTATTTCAAGTACGGCTACCACGTGGTCAAGGGCGTGGATTTCATCGTGCCGGTGGATGTGTACGTGCCCGGCTGCCCGCCGCGGCCCGAGGTCCTGCTCGAGGGTCTGATGCGCCTGCAGGACAAGATCCGCGGCCGCAAGGGCAAGTTCGTCACCCCCAAGTGGGTCACCGATTACGCCAAGAAGATTCCCTACAGGAAGTAAGTCCGGGAACCAAAGGTAACAGGGGACATGGACCAGAAAGAAATCTACGAACTGCTGGCGGAGAAACTGGGGGCCGGGGCCCTCGGCTTCAGCGACGAAGGCGTCGAGGCCCATGCCGACGTGGCGCCCGGAAGCATCGCCGAGGCCTGCCTGTTCCTGCGCGACGACGCGCGCCTGGCCTTCGACCAGCTCATGTGCCTGAGCGGCATCGACTGGGACGGCTACGACGAGAACGGCAAGGGCAAGTCGGTGGGCATCCTCGGGTACACCGAGGAGGGTCAGCCGGAAACCAGCGACCGGGTCGGCGAGGGCGATTTCGGCGTGGCCTACCACCTGTTCAGCCACACCCTGAAGCACAAGTTCACCCTGCGGGTGCGCACCCCGCGTGACGTCGCCAACGTGCCGACCGTTTCCCACATCTGGTCCACGGCCGCCTGGCACGAACGCGAAGCCTGGGATCTGCTGGGCATCAGGTTCGAGGGCCACGTGAACCTTCGCCGCATCCTGCTGGAGGAGCACTGGGAGGGCCACCCGCTGCGCAAGGACTACCAGATGCCCGACACCTGGAGCGGGGTCCCCCTGCACGGGCAGCCCTACAGCGAAAATCCCTTCCCCAAGCCCGAGCCAACCCCGGATCAGCCTGCGGGCGACGATCCCGCGGAGGGATGACCCATGGCCATCGAGAACATCAAAACGAACAGCGGCTGGGCCGACCAGGACCATGTGCCGGGCATCAAGAGCGAGCTGCTCGAGCTGAACATGGGGCCGCAGCACCCGGCGACCCACGGCGTGCTGCGCCTGATCCTGCACACCGACGGCGAGATCGTCTACAAGGTCACGCCGGTGCTGGGCTACCTGCACCGCTGCGCCGAGAAGATCGCCGAGGGCGTCAACTACAAGCAGTGGGTGGTCTACTCCGACAGGTTCGACTACCTGTCGCCCATGACCTGCAACCACGCCTACGTGACGGCCCTGGAAAAGGTGATGGGGCAGGAGGTGCCCGAGCGCGCGGAGCATCTGCGTATCGTCACCAGCGAGCTGTCGCGCATCGCCAGCCACCTGATCGCCCTGGCCACCTTCGGCCTGGACATGGGGGCCTGGACCCCGCTGCTGTACTGCTTCCGTGAGCGCGAGGTCATCCTCGACCTGCTCGAGCGCATTTCCGGCGGCCGGATGCTCTACAACTACATGGTGCCCGGCGGCGTGCGCTACGACGTGCCCCGGGACAACTGGGCGGCCGACGTGCTCGAGTTCATCACCATGCTCGAGAACAAGAAGATCGCCGACTACAACAACCTGCTCAGCTACAACAAGATCTTCATCGAGCGGTTGAGCGACGTCGCGGTCATCGACGTCCAGACCGCCTACGACTACGGCTGCACCGGCCCGGTGCTGCGCGGCTCGGGCGTGAAGTTCGACTGCCGCCGGGACGATCCCTACTCGCTGTACCACAAGTTCGATTTCGACATTCCGGTGGGGACCGGCGAGATGGGCACCGTGGGCGACTGCTGGGACCGCTACATGGTGCGCGTGCGCGAGATCGAACAGTCCTGCCGGATCATCCGTCAGGCGCTCGAGTCCCTGCCGGAAGGGCCTTATCAGGCCATCGAACTGAAAAAGCCCGTGAAGGCCCCCGCCGGCGCGGCCTATTCGCGGGTCGAAAGCTCGAAGGGCGAACTGGGCCATTACATCATCGCCGACGGCGGGCAGACCGCCTTCCGCAACAAGGTGCGCAGCCCCTCGTTCTGCAACCTCCAGGTCGTCGAAAAAGTGGGGGTCGGCCAGATGGTATCGGACCTCGTGGCCCTCGTGGGGTCGCTGGACATCGTGCTCGGGGAGATTGACCGCTAATGCAAGCACTCACCGACCTGATCAGGAGCATGCCGGGCGGGGCCGAGATGTCCGCCACGGCGATGCACTTCACCGTCGCGGCGATCATGGCCACCCTGATGTTCACGGTCATGGCCCTGTGCGCCATCATCTTCACCTGGATGGAGCGCAAGGTCGCCGGCTTCCTGCAGAGCCGCTACGGCCCCATGCGGACCGGGCGCTGGCATGGCTGGGCGCAGGCCGTCGCGGACATGCTGAAGATCCTCGGCAAGGAGGACATCATTCCCACCGAGGCCAGCAAGGGCCTGTTCATGTTCGCACCCATCCTGGTGCTGCTGGGTTCGCTGCTGGCCTGGGCGGCCATGCCCTGGGCGCCGGGCTTCGTGGCCGCCGACCTGGACCTGGGTCTGTTCTACATCTTCGCCGTCAGCAGCATGGTCATCATCGGCATCCTGATGGCGGGCTGGGCCTCGAACAACAAGTGGGCGCTGTACGGCGCGGCCCGCGGCGCGGCGCAGATGGTCAGCTACGAGATCCCGCTGGCCCTGGCCACCATCCCGGTGGTCATGTACACCGGTTCGCTGAACACGCAGGACATCGTGATCGCCCAGCAGGGCGGCCTGCTCAACTGGTTCTTCGTGCGCAACCCGTTCATGTTCGTGGCGTTCCTCATGTATTTCATCGCCTCGATCGCCGAGACCAACCGCGGGCCCTTCGACATGCCTGAGACCGAATCGGAGCTCGTGGCCGGATACCACACCGAGTACACCGGCATGAGGTTCGCGTTCTTCTTCCTGGCCGAATACGCCAACCTGTTCCTGGTGGCGCTGATCGCGGTCTTCGTCTTCCTGGGCGGATGGTGGGCCCCGGTTCCCTTCCTGGATTTCCTGCCGCCGGCCCTGACCTTCGTGATCAAGGGCGTTCTGGTGGTCTTCCTGAACATGTGGGTGCGGTGGACGCTGCCGCGCGTGCGCGTCGACCAGCTGATGCACCTGTGCTGGAAAGTGATGATCCCCATCACGCTGATCTGCGTGATCGGTTCGGGGATCTGGATGATGGTGAGCGGCCAGGCGGGCTGAGCCGTCTGGTCTCGATCGTTGGGACAATCAATCGGAGTAGTACCGATGGTCCAGTACTTCAATGACATCTACAAGGCCGTCAGCAGCGCGCTGGTGGGCATGTCGATTACGATAAAGCACATCTACCGCAAACCGGTGACGCTGCAGTTCCCGGACGAGCGGCAGGTCATGTCCGACCGCTTCCGCGGCTTCGTGCACAACGACATGACCAAGTGCGACTCGTGCAACATCTGCGCGAAGCTGTGCCCGGTGGACTGCATCTACATCGAGTCCGAGGGCAAGGGCAAGGAGCGGATGATGACCCGCTACGCCATCGACTACAACAAGTGCATCTGGTGCTCGATGTGCACCGAGAACTGCCACACCGGCTCGATCACCATGAGCCACGACTACGATCACTCGGTCTACGACCGGCGCAGCCTGGTCTACGAGTTCATGGATCCCCGCGAGGGCACCATCCCCTGCCACCGCCAGACCCGCATCGACACGGGCTGGTGGGTCGAGGAAAAGGAAGAGAAACCCGCGGCGGGCAAGGCTTCGGACGACAAAGGAGAAGACTCGTGACAAGTGATCTGGTCTTTGTTCTCCTGGCCCTGCTGACGATCGTCCCGGCGATCTGGGTGGTGTTCAGCCGCAACATCGTGTACGCGGGTTTCGCCCTGCTGTTCACGCTGTTCGGGGCGGCGGGACTCTACGCCTACATGGGCGCCGACTTCATCGCCGTCACCCAGCTGATGGTCTACATCGGCGGGGTGCTGGTCCTGGTGCTGTTCACGGTGATGATGACGCGCGTGCCGCAGAACAGCCGCAATACCTTCGGCCGCGACCGCCTGGTCCTGCCGGCCATCTTCGCCCTGGGCGTGTTCGCCCTTCTCTACAAGACGGTGACCTCGGTGGACTGGGGGGCAAGCACCACGGTGGCCCAGCCCACGACCGCGGAAATCGGGACCAGCTTCATGACCAACTACATCTTCCCGTTCGAGTACGTGTCGCTGGTGCTGCTGGCGACCATGATCGGGGCGGCGATCCTGATCCGGGAAAGCCGGCCCGGGGCCGAGGACACGGAAACCGGGGAAACGGAGGTGCCGTCGTGAACGTCGGACTGCCCCATTTCCTGACCATCAGCGCGCTGCTGTTCGCCCTCGGCATGTTCGCCGTGATGTACCGGCGCAACGCGGTCGGGATCCTCATGGGCGTCGAGCTGATGCTCAACGCCGCCAACATCAATTTCGTGGCCTTTTCCCGCTACGTGCAGCACGGCATCGACGGCCAGGTCATGGCCGCCTTCGTGATCGTGCTGGCCGCGGCGGAAGCGGCCGTCGCCTTGGCCATCGTGCTGGCCATGTTCCGGAATTTCGGCACCGTCCACGCGGACACCGTGCATAGCCTGAAGCGATAAGGGAGACCGAACGGTGATGAGCGACAACGCCATCCTCTATTCCGCCCTGGCCATTCTCGGGCTGCCCCTGTTGTCCTACGCGCTGACCTTCTTCTTCGGGAAGAAACTGCCGCGCCAGGGCGACTTCATCGGGGTCACCTTCATGGGCGTCGCCGAGCTGCTGGCCATCCGTATCTTCATCACCTTCTGGAAGATCGGCGACCCCTCGTACCGGGTGGAAGCGGCTTTCAACTGGGTGAACCTGGGCGGGTTCAAGATCGATGCCGGCATCCTGGTCGACGGCATGACCTCGGTCATGCTGATGGTCGTGTGCACGGTCAGCTTCCTGGTGCACCTGTACTCGACGGGGTACATGAAGGGGGACCGGCGCTACGAACGCTTCTTCGCGTTCCTGGGCTTCTTCACCTTCTCGATGCTGGGCATCGTGCTGGCGAACAACCTGTTCTTCCTGTACGTGTTCTGGGAGCTGGTGGGTCTTTCCAGCTACCTGCTGATCGGCTTCTTCTTCCACAAGCATTCGGCCGCCAACGCCAACAAGAAGGCCTTCATCACCAACCGGGTGGGCGACTGGGGTTTCTGGCTGGGCATCCTGGCCTTCTTCACCGCCACCGGCACGCTGAACTACTTCGAACTTTTCGCCCATGTGGACGCGGGCACCATCAAGGGAACCCTGCTGAGCTGGGCGGGCGTGGGCCTGTTCATGGGCTGCGTCGGCAAGTCGGCCCAGATGCCCCTGCACATCTGGCTGCCCGACGCCATGGAGGGCCCGACCCCGGTGTCGGCCCTGATCCACGCCGCGACCATGGTCGCCGCCGGTGTCTACATGGTGGCGCGGCTGGCCCCGTTGTTCGGCCCCCACGCCCTGATGGTCATCCTCTACGTGGGAGCGATCACCGCCTTCGTCACCTCGACCATCGCGCTGGTCAAGACCGACATCAAGCGGGTGCTGGCGTTCTCGACGCTCAGCCAGCTCGGCTACATGGTGATGTCCCTCGGGGCCGGGGAACCCGGTCACGCCATGTTCCACCTGACCACCCACGCCATGTTCAAGGCCCTGCTGTTTCTCGGGGCCGGTTCGGTGATCCACGCGGTCCATTCGCAGGAGATGCCCGAGATGGGCGGCCTGCGCCGGAAGATGCCGATCACCTTCCTGACCATGTTGGTCGCCACCCTGGCCATCAGCGGCGTGCCCTTCTTCGCCGGTTTCTACTCCAAGGACGGCATCCTGGGTTCGACCCTGGCCTTCGGCATGACCAGGGGCCACTACCTGCCGTTCATCCTGGGCATCACGGCCGCCGCGATCACGCCGTTCTACATGTTCCGGCTGATGTTCATGACCTTCTTCGGCAAGCCGCGTGACGAGGAAAAATTCAATCACGCCCATGAGAGCCCGTTCAACATGACCCTGCCCCTGATGATTCTCGGGGTCATGTCCATCGTCACGGCGGGCTGGCAGACGGCCGACAAGGGGTGGTTCGCGAAATTCGTCGGGCCCTATGACATGCCGGCCATTGCGGCCGAATTCCAGATCGAGGGGGCTCCCGAGGGAACGCACGAAATGGTGGTCGATCCCGGAGACGAGCACGGCGACAGCCATGCCGCCGTTGACCCCTTCGGCGATACCCCTCCTGTGGAATTGGTTCATGGCGAGGAACACGGCGGCGGTCATCACGACGTGGCGCACACGGCCCACATCCGGGCCATGATCATGTCCATCTTCATGGCCGTGCTCGGGATCACGCTTTCCTGGTGGGTCTACATGCGCCACAAGGTCGACACCGCGGCCCTGCAGAAGAGGTTCCACGGCGTCTACACGGTGCTGCAGGGCATGTACTTCTTCGACGAGTTCTACCACAAGACGGTCTACCCCTTCACCCTGTGGGTGGCGTCGACGTGTGCGGCGTTCGATCGGGTCGTGGTCGACGGCATCGTCAACGGGACGGGTTACCTGACCCGCCTGGTGGCCTGGATGTCGGGCCTGTTCGACAAGTATTTCGTCGATGGCGCCGTCAACGGCGTCGCGTCCGTGCTCCAAGGGGCCGGCGAAGGTTTCCGTCGTATTCAGACAGGCCGGATCCAGACGTACCTGATGTACGCCAGCGCTTCGGTCCTGATTTTGGTTCTGGTTTATAGGGTCCTTTAGAATGAGAACCCCTGAGAGGAGCGCCACGCATGGGTGAGCACATTCTTTCCTGGATGACCTTCTTCCCGGTCATCGGGGCGGCTGTGATCGCTTTTATTCCGTCTGGGCGGAAGGAAGTCATCAAGACGGTGGCCGCGGCGGCCGCCGCGGTCCCACTGATCCTGGCGGTGCAGTTGTTCATCAGCTTCGACAGGGGCTCCGCGGCCTTCCAGTTTGTCGAACACTACACCTGGATCAAGGCCTTCAACATCGAGTACTTCATCGGCATCGACGGCCTGAGCGTGCCCATGGTGCTGCTGACGGCCTTCCTGTCGTTCCTGTGCATCATCGCCTCGTGGAACATCGACAAGGCGGTCAAGGGGTACTTCGCCCTCTTCCTGGTCCTGGAAGCGGGCATGATGGGCGTCTTCTGCGCCCTCGATTTCTTCCTGTTCTACGTGTTCTGGGAAGTGATGCTGCTGCCGATGTACTTCCTGATCGGTATCTGGGGCGGCCCGCGTCGCGAGTACGCCGCCATCAAGTTCTTCCTGTACACCCTGGCCGGGTCGGTGCTGATGCTGCTGGCCATGATCGCGCTGTACCTGAACACCAACGACCCGGTCACCGGCGGCCACACGTTCAACATGCTCCACATGTTCGACCAGGCCAACCACAGCGAGTGGCTCAACGTCATGAACATCCGCCACATCCTGTGGATCGCCCTGTTCATCGGTTTCGCCATCAAGGTGCCCATCTTCCCGTTCCACACCTGGCTTCCCGACGCCCACGTCGAGGCGCCCACGGCCGTGTCGGTCATCCTGGCCGGCGTGCTGCTGAAGATGGGAACCTACGGCATCCTGCGGATCAGCTACCCCATCTTCCCCGATCAGGCGGCCTGGTTCAGCTTCGCGCTGGCGGTGCTCGGCTGCATCAACATCCTGTACGGCGCCTACTGCGCCATGGCCCAGACGGACATGAAGAAGCTCGTGGCCTATTCCTCGGTGTCCCACATGGGCTACGTGCTGCTGGGCATGTCCGCGATGACTTCGGCGGGCATCAACGGCGCGGTGCTGCAGATGTTCAACCACGGCACCATCACCGCCATGATGTTCCTCTGCGTCGGCGTCGTCTACGATCGCGCCCACACCCGCGAGATCAACGGCTTCGGCGGCCTGGGCATGCAGATGCCCCTGTACTTCAGCTTCTTCAGCTTCTCGCTGTTCGCCGCCCTGGGCCTGCCGGGCCTGAGCGGCTTCGTCAGTGAAGCCATGATCTTCATGGGTGTCTTCCCGGTCTACCGCACCGTGGCCATCATCTCGGCCCTGGGCATCATCATCGGCGCCGCCTACGTGCTGTGGATGCTGCAGCGCGTGTTCCTTGGTCCCAAGAACGAGAAGTGGGACAACCTGCCGGACATCAGCCCGCGTGAGATGTTCACCCTGGTGCCCATCGGCATCATCGTGCTGATCCTGGGCGTGTACCCCATGCCGGTGCTGAACCTGATGAAGGTGTCCCTGAACAATCTGATCAAGGTGGTGGCCGGCTAGTCGGCCCTGCGACAGGAGTGTTCCTCGATGGAACTGTTGAGCGTAAACATCCCCAGCTGGTCGGACATGGGAAACTGGATTCCCGAAGCCGTGCTGTGCGCCGGATTCCTGGCCGCCCTGCTGGGCGACCTGGTGACCCGGGGCCGGAAGCCGGCGGTGCCTTTCGGGATCTCGGTCTTCGCCCTGATCACCTCCGGCGCCTACGCCGTGGCCCGCCTGGGCGACCCGGGCCTGGGCGCGGGCTTTCCCATCATGGGCGACCTGGTGGTGGTGGACGGACTGGCGGCCTACTTCCGCATCCTGTTCATCTTCGCCGGGCTGGCCACCGTGCTGTTCGCCTGGACCAGTGAAGAGATCATGGGCCCCCGCCGCGAGAACAAGGGCGAGTTCTACGCCCTGACCGTGCTGATGACCGTCGGGATGATGGTCATGGCCGAGTCGCGGGACATCCTGATGCTGTTCCTGTCCATGGAAGCGGTCGGCCTGGTGAGCTACGTGATGGCCGGTTACATGCGGACCAGCCTGCGCTCGACCGAAGCCTCCCTGAAATACGTGATTTTCGGCTCGGTCTCGAGCGCGATCATGCTCTACGGCCTTTCCCTGCTGTACGGCATGACCGGGGCGATGGATTTCGCGGGCATCCGCAACGCCCTGATGACCGAACCGGTCAACGCCTTCGGCCTGCTGGTCGTCACGGTGCTCATCATTTCGGGCATGAGCTACAAGATCGCCGCGGTCCCGTTCCACTACTGGTGCCCGGACATCTACGAGGGCGCGCCGACCCCCGTCAGCGCCCTGTTCTCGGTGGGGCCCAAGGCCGCCGGGTTCGCCCTGATGATCCGCTTCTTCTACACCACCTTTGCCGCCGGACCGGACGCGGTGGCCAGCGTCAGCATCCTCAACGAGATCAATTGGCCGCTGCTGATGGCCGCGATTTCGGCCGTGACCATGACCTTCGGCAACCTGGTCGCCCTGCGCCAGACCAACGTCAAGCGTCTGCTGGCCTATTCGAGCATCGCCCACGTGGGTTACATCCTGATGGGCTTCGTGCTGCTGACCGAGGCCGGCCTGGCTTCGATCCTGTTCTACCTGCTGGTCTACACGCTGATGAACCTGGGTGCCTTCTTTTTCGTGGTGGCGATCAACAACCACCTCAAGAGCGAGGAACTCGCCGACTACGTCGGGCTGGGCTTTCGCGCTCCCTGGGCCGGGGCGATGATGGTCGTGTTCCTGGCGTCGCTGACGGGTATTCCGCCTTTTGCCGGGTTCATCGGTAAGTTCTACCTGTTTGCCGCGGTGCTCGACAAGCAGTGGTTCTGGCTGGTGATCGTGGCGGGGCTCAACAGCGTGGTGGGCCTGTACTACTACTTCAAGGTGGTCAAGGCGATGTGGCTGACGCGGCCGGCCGAAGGCGCCGACACCTCGCCGCTCAAGCTTCACTGGCTGCAGTACACGGTGCTCGCGGTGCTGGCCATCCCCACCCTGGCGCTGGGCCTGTACTGGGGCCAGTTCAAGGACCTGGCCGACCAGGCGATCGTGGCGATGACCGTGGGGTTCTAGGGGAAACCGGGCCGTGGCGAGCTAAGGTCAATAAAAACCATCATTAATCTACTATTTGTGCCTTGTGATGGGTATGTCCATCAATTCCTTGGTGTCTTCAGGCTTTTTTTGTAGAACTTAATGTCTAATATTGCCATCTTAAGAGTCGATATTTACATTAAAGAAAAAGAAAGGCATCTTTATGGCGATATATGGCATGAGTGACCAGGCCATCCTCGAAGAGATCGGCTCGCGCCTGAAACGGCGGCGCCTGAACCGGAACCTCACCCAGCAGGAAGTGGCCGAAAAGGCCGGCCTGACCCGCACGACCGTGGGGGATTTCGAGCGCGGGGGATCCAGCAGCATGCTGACCCTGATACGGATCCTGCGGGTGCTCGGGGCCCTCGAGGAACTGGACTCCTTCCTGCCGGACACCGGACCCAGCCCTCTCCAGTTGGCCCGGCTCCAGGGTCACCAGCGTCAACGGGCCTCGCGGAAAAGCACCGATGAAGATCCCGATCGCGAGGATCCCCAATGGTAGCCAAGGTCGACACGGCGCTGGTCCGGGCCTGGGGCAAGGTGGTGGGCGCGGTGGCCTGGGATGAGGCGCGGCGCCTGGCCACCTTCGAGTTCGATCCGGATTTCCTGGACGAGGGCTTGGACCTGGCTCCCTTGAAGATGCCCTGGGAGGCAGCCCGGCGGGCCCAGACCCGATTCAATTTTCCGGGCCTTCCCCCCGAAACGTTCCACGGACTGCCGGGACTTCTGGCCGACGCCCTGCCCGACCAGTTCGGCAACAGCATCATCGACGCCTGGCTCGCGCGCCGGGGCCGCACCGCCGACAGTTTCAGTCCCGTCGAGCGACTGTGTTACATCGGGCGGCGCGCGATGGGCGCCCTGGAGTTCGAGCCCGCGGTGGAAACCCGGTTCGACGAATCGGTCCCCGTGGAGGTGGGGGAACTGGTGGTGCTGGCCCGGACCATGCTGGATGAACGGGCCGGGCTGCAAACCAATCTCGAAAGCGATCCGAAAGACGCGCTGCTGGACATCATCCGGGTCGGCACGTCGGCGGGCGGCGGACGACCCAAAGCCGTCATCGCCATGAACGACACCACGGGGGAAGTGCGCTCCGGGCAGGTCGAGGCGCCCCCGGGGTTTGATCACTGGATCCTGAAGTTCGACGGCGTGCGCGACTACCAGTTGGGCGAGCCGGCCGGTTACGGGCGGATCGAGTACGCCTATTATCTGATGGCCACCGACTGCGGCATCGACATGGCGCCCAGCCGCCTGCTGGTTGAAACCGACCGCGCGCACTTCATGACCCGCCGGTTCGATCGGCCGGGCGACGGGCGCAAGCTGCACCTGCAGTCGCTGTGCGCGCTGGCCCACTTCGACTTCAACGCCGCCGGCGCCCACTCGTACGAGCAGGCCTTCCAGGTCATGCGCGAACTGCGCCTGTCCTATCCCGAAGCCGAGCAGCAGTTCCGGCGCACGGTGTTCAACATCATCGCGCGCAACCAGGACGACCACACCAAGAACATCGCGTTTTTGATGGACCCCGATGGTCAGTGGCGCCTGTCGCCGGCTTTCGACGTGACCTACGCCTATAATCCCGGCGGCACCTGGACCAGCCGGCATCAGATGACGCTGGCGGGCAAGCGGGAAGGGTTCACCCGGGAGGATCTATTGGAAGTCGGGAAGCAGATGAGCATCAAGAAATGCGCCGATGTCGTGGCCGAGGTGCAGGCCGCGGTGGGGCGATGGCCGGATTTCGCGGACAAGGCCGGGGTGTCCGAGGAAAAGGCCGTGGGCATCGGGCGGGCGCACCGCCTGTTCTAGGCCTGTTTCATTTTCCATTTCAGGTTCTGCCCGGCCCCCATGGGCACCACCGTCGCATCCCCAAGCTCATAGGTGTCCGGCACCCGCCACTCTTCCTTCACCAGGGTGATCATCTCCGCGTTGGACTCCAACCCGTAGAACGCCGGCCCGAACAGGCTGGCGAATCCTTCCAGCTTGTCCAGCGCCCCGGCATCCTCGAAAGCGGCGGCATACAGCTCGATGGCCGCATGGGCGGTGTAGATGCCCGCGCACCCGCAGCCCGACTCCTTGGCGGCACGGGCATGGGGCGCGCTGTCGGTGCCCAGGAAAAACTTCGGGTTTCCGCTGGTGGCCGCCGCGACCAGGGCCTCGCGGTGCGGCTCCCTCTTCAATACCGGCAGGCAGTAGGCGTGGGGGTTCAGGCCGCCAACGAAAATCGCGTTGCGGTTCAGCAGCAGGTGATGGGCGGTGATGGTTCCGGCCACGTTCGGTCCGCTGTTGTGGACGAAGGCGACGCCCTGCGCGGTGGTGACATGCTCGAGGACGACCTTCAGCCCGGGGAAACGGGTGACCAACGGAGCGAGGTGCCGCTCGATGAACACGGCTTCGCGGTCGAAGACGTCGACCCCGGGGTCGGTGACCTCCCCGTGCGCCAGCAGCGGCAGGCCCACCTCGGCCATGGTTTCGAGGGCGGCGGTCAACTGGTCCAGGTCGGTGACCCCGGCCGCGGAGTTGGTGGTGGCCCCGGCGGGATAGAGCTTCAGCGCGTTCACGAAACCCGATTGCCCGGCCTTGCGGATCTCGTCCGGGGACGTGTTGTCGGTCAGGTAGAGGGTCATCAGGGGTTCGAAACTGGAATCCTCGGGCAGGGCCGCCAGAATGCGCTCGCGGTAGGCCCGCGCCATTTCGGTCGTGGTCACCGGCGGCGCCAGGTTGGGCATGATGATCGCGCGCCCGAACTGTCGCGCGGTGTGGGGCGCGACCGAGGCCAGCACCGCCCCGTCGCGAAGGTGCAGATGCCAGTCGTCGGGGCGGATGATGGTCAATTCCATGCTGAAGGTGCTCCGTGGGCTCAGGTGGCTGGGGCTTCCGCGTCACCAATATAGATCAAATTGGAATCAGTTGGCAGAACAACCGTCATCATCAAATCGCGGTCACCGGCACCAATCAAGTTTCACCGCGCGCAGGGTGTCTCCGGCCCTGGTTTCGGCCGTGTCGGCGGGGATTTCCACCAGGACGTCGGCCAGGGCCAATCCGCTGAGCATGTGCGAGCCCTGGCCCGTGGCCAGGGTTGCTTTCAGGGTCGCTTCCTCGAGTTCCATCATTCCCCGCAGCCAGGACAGTCGCCCGGGATGTTGGCGCACCGCTTCGGGCAGGGTCACCGGCAGAACCAGGGCTTCCACTTTCGGGGCGCCCATCATCTTCAGCACGGCGGGCTTGACCAGCTGGTGGAACGACACCAGCGCCGAAACCGGGTTGCCGGGCAGGCCGAACACGGGGGTCTTGTCGGGGGCGAGCCCGAAGATGTTCGGTTTTCCCGGCCTGATGGCCACCCGGGTGAAGAGATCGCCCACGCCGAGGTTGCCGCGGGCGTCGTGCACGTAGTCGTAATCGCCGACCGAGGCGCCGCCGACGGTGATCACCAGGTCCGAATTTTTCAGGCCGGATTTCAGGGCGCGGGTCAATCCCGCCAGGGTGTCCTTCACGCGGGTGTGCCGGATTTTCGCGACGCCCAGGGCCTTCAACGCCGCCACGACCGCCGGTCCGTTGGCGTCGGGAATCTGTCCCGGCCCCAGCCGGGTTCCGGGGGCCACCAGTTCGTTCCCCATGGTGATGACCGTCACGGCCGGCAGACGTCGCACCGGGGCCGTGGTCTGGCCCAGCATCACGAGCATGCCGATCACCGGTGGCGTGACCCGGGCGCCCGCGGGCAGGATGACGTCCCCGCGCCGGTATTCTTCCCCGACCCGGCGGATGTGGTCACCGGCCTTGACCTTGCCGGCGATCGCGGCCCGGCCGGCGGCATCCCGCGTGACGATTTCCTTCATGGCCACGGCGGCGGCGCCGCGGGGCAGGCGCGAGCCCGTGAACACCTTCACGGTGTGGCCGGGTTTCAGGGTCACCGGCCGGGGGTCGCCCGCGGGAAGTTCATCGGCCAGCTTCAGGACCAGGGGGCGGTCGGAGCGGGCCCGGGCGACGTCCGCGCCGTGCACCGCGTAACCGTCCATGGCCGATTGTTCGAACCGGGGAGAATGCGCCGGCGCTTTGACCGGCCGCGCCAGATATCGGCCCAGGGCCTTGTCCACCGGGATGGTTTCGCCGGGCATCATATCGACGTGGTCCAGGACCAGGCGCAGGGCGTCGGGGTAGGCAATCACGGGGCGGGTCCTTCCAGGTCCATGGGGTCAGTGGGCGGCCACGAGGGCCGCGGGGGACCCGGGCTGAATGCGGCCTCCGGTGAGCACCCGGCAGAAGATGCCTTCGCGGGGCATGATGCAGTCGCCGGTGATCCGCCGGATGGCGCAGCCGTTGTGGCACTCCTTGCCGATCTGGGTCACCTCCAGCAGCACCTCGTCGCCGATGGTGAGTTTGTCGCCCACCTTCACGCCGGCCAGGTCCACTCCCGAGGTGACCAGGTTTTCGGCGAAGGCGCCGTCGGCCAGGTCGGGCATCAGGGCGCGCACCTTGGCGATGCTTTCGCTGGGCAGAAGGGAAACCTGCCGGTGCCAGTTTCCCGCGTGGGCGTCGCCGACGATGCCGTGTTCGGCCCTCAGTTCGGCCTGGCCGACGGTTTCCTTGACCGTGCCCTTGGCCGGGCTGATGCAGATGGCTTCAATGCGTCCCATGGTTCCTCCCGCGGCCTCAGCCGCCGATGCTGGCCATGCTTTCCAGGCCCACCAGGTGGTGCGCCAGCTCCGCTTTTTTGCCGTCCCGGAAACGGAACGTGAGTTCATGCCTGATGGCGGCGGCCAGGTCGTCGTCCGTACCACCGTCGCGCATCATGGCCACCAGATGGACTCCCGGCGGGCCGTACAGACAGGTGCGCAGGCGGCCGCGCGCGTCTAGCCGCAACCGTGAACAGGTGGCGCAGAAGGTCCGGCTGTGCCCTTCGATGATGCCGATCCGGCCCTGGAATCCCCGTACCGAATACAGGCGGTCCACCGCGTCGGCCGGCTGGCTGACCGGCGAAAGGTCATACCGGGACCTCAGGCGCAGCAGGATCTCCCGGCCCGAAATCGAGTCCTCGAGCGCCTTGCCGGCCCCGTCGAAGGGCATCGGCTCGATGAAACGTATGGTGAGGGGGCGCTTTCGCGTCAGTTCGACGAAGTCGGGGATTTCGTGATCGTTCAAACCCGGCAGGCACACCACGTTGATCTTGAGGCCCATTCCCCGCTCAAGAATGCGGTCGATGACCGCGAGCACCTTGTCATGGCCTTTACGCCGGGTGATTTGGAACCAGGTATCGGGGTTGAGGGAGTCGAGGCTGAGGTTGATCCGCTTGATGCCGGCGGCCTGCAGGGTGTCGAGGTGGGGTTCGAGAACCAGGCCGTTGGTGGTCATCAGGACTTCCGGGGCACCCGGAAGTCGGACGAGTCGGGCCAGGAGTTTGGTGACGCCTTGGCGCACCAGGGGTTCCCCGCCGGTAAGACGGATCTTTCGCACGCCCAGTTCGGTGAACAGGGCGCAGAGCCGTTCCAGTTCCTCGAGGGTGGCGATGTCGTGATGCTGGAAAAGCTTGATGCCTTCGGCGGGCATGCAGTACCGGCACCGCAGGTTGCAGCGGTCGGTGACGGCCACGCGCAGGTAGTCAAGGGTCCGGCCCTGCGGATCGACAAGAGGTTCGCGGGTCGAAGCCGCCCGGGCATCGTTCGGAGACATTTTTGCCTTCCAGGAAAGGGAATGGGGCGGTGATCCGCCCGCCTGCAACATATCAGGAGTTCGGGGTCCCTTTCAACCACGACTCCCGGGTGCCCCCGTGAGGGCCCATCGTTCCGGTTTTGACTTAAAGTATAGATATTTATGGGAAAACAGCACGTTTCACCCAGGTTGAAGGGGAAATCCCACCTTTTTGTCTGATTTAGCTTGAGCAAAACCCCCATTTCCGATATGGTTTTATCTATCACCGGCGGGTTCGACCTGTCGCCTGTCCTTGACTCGTTCCTGGATCAGGTCATGAAATGAAACTTCTCCCCCTGCTGCTTCTCTGCCTGGTCCTCACCCCCGGCGCCGCCTCGGCCCAGGTTCTCTCCGACCGCATCGAAATCTTGACCAACGACCACGGCTACTTTCCCTGCATGGATTGCCACGGCGATCAGGAATCGGTCACCACCCCCCGAATCCTCCAGGAAGAACACGCCGAACCCCTGGAGTGGGAGGACGCGGACGGGAATGTCCATCTGGTGTCGTTCGGCGACCGGGTGGCCCTTGCGGACCTGCTGGGCGAAAGCGGCCGCACCGACCTGCTCGGCCGAACCCTGGTGAAGATCGGCGCCCGCATCAACATCGAAACCTACATCGAGGAGAACGGCCTGGCCCCGGAAGACTCGGTCTGGACCATGGTCCACGGCGGGGGCAACCTGTGGTGCCTGGACTGCCACGACAACGAGGACCGGGACAAACTGGTCGGCCTGGACGGCGAACTGCTGACCTTCAACCAGAGCTACCTGCTTTGCGGAGGCTGCCACGGGCCCAAGCTGCGCGACTGGGACATGGGGATCCATGGATCGACCACCGGCTACTGGGATCTTTCCCGCGACGAGGACGGGACCACCGTGCGCAAGATCTGCGTGGAGTGCCACCTGCCGCACAATCCCGCCTTCCCTCCGATGATGCCCCTGCCCGGCCCCGTGACCCGGGTGGTCGGACCCGGCGCCAAACACGAGACCCACCGGGAACCGGGGCAGGAAGAGGGCGTCCATGAATAAGAAGATCCGGGTCAAGGAGGGTGACGTCAGTCGCCGCAGCTTCGTGAAGCTGCTGACCGCGGTGACCGCCGGCGCGATCGCCCTGCCGGACAAGGCCGAGGCCTTCAACCTCGACGAGTTCCTCCAGAAGCATTTCCACCAGATGAGCGACGAGGAAAAACAGAGCTCGCTGGAGCGTCTGACCCGTCAGTACAACAAGAAGTACGACCGGGATGATTTTGTCGTGGTGGCCGACGGCCCCCAGCAGGGGGTCAAGTTCGCCTACGCGCTGAACCTGTCCAAGTGCATCGGCTGCCGCCAATGCGTGCACGCCTGCGTCGAGGAGAACAACCAGCACCGGGGCACGCCCGAACGTCACGACGAGATCGAGTACATCCGCGTGCTGGAGATGGAAAAGGGCTCGCTGGACCTGGAAAAATCCGTTCACGACTATGATCACCAGGTGCCCGCCGAAGGCAAATATTACATGCCCGTCCAGTGCCACCACTGCAACGAGGCGCCGTGCGTGAAGGCCTGCCCGGTGGAGGCGACCTGGCAGGAACCCGACGGGATCGTGGTGGTGGACTACAACTGGTGCATCGGCTGCCGCTACTGCGCCGCTGCCTGTCCCTACTGGGCGCGCAAGTTCAACTGGATCGAGCCCAACCTGCCCACCGAGGACATCAATCCCGACACCCACTACCTGGGCAACCGGCCGCGTTACAAGGGCGTGATGGAGAAGTGCACCTTCTGCATCCAGCGGGTGCGTCAGGGGCTCAATCCGGCCTGCCACGACATCTGTCCCACGGGCAGCCGCAAGTTCGGCAACCTGCTGGATCCCGAGAGCGTGATCCGCAAGATCATCGACACCAAGCGCATCTACATATTGAAGGAGGAGGTGGGGACCGATCCGAGCTTCTACTACTTCTTCGACTAGGCACCTGCCCGACGGGCCCGTCGCCTACCTGAACTTCGTGGGACATTCGGTGCGGGGCATGTTCACCGGAAGCACCCTGTACCATTCCTGGCTGGTGTTCCTGGCGGGTCTGATCGCCATGGGGGGGTACGCCTACTACCGGCAGACGGAGCTGGGGCTGGGCGTCACCGCGATGTCCGACCAGGTGTCGTGGGGCCTGTACATCGCCAATTTCACGTTTCTGGTAGGGGTGGCCGCCGCCGCGGTGATGATGGTCATCCCCGGATATCTCTACCACAACAAGGAAGTGAAGGGCGGGGTGCTGCTGGGCGAGATGGTGGCCATCGGCGCCATCGTCATGTGCCTGCTGTTCGTGGTGGCCGACCTCGGCCGGCCCGACCGCATGTGGCACATGATTCCCCCGTTCGGAAAATTCAACTTTCCGGTGTCGATGCTGGCCTGGGACGTCGTGGTCCTGAACGGTTATCTGCTGTTGAACCTGCACGTGCCGGGTTATCTGCTCTACAAGCGATACCGGGGCGAAGAGCCGGCCAAGTGGATCTACCTGCCTTTTGTCTACATCTCGATCGTGTGGGCCATCAGCATCCACACCGTGACGGCGTTTTTGTACACCGGCCTGGCGGGGCGGCCCTACTGGAACGCGGCCATTCTCGCCCCGCGATTCATCGCCAGCGCCTTTTGCGCCGGTCCCGCGTTCATCATCCTGATCCTGGAAATCGTCAAGGGCCGGACCCGTTTTCCCATGGGTGACCGGTTGATCACCTTCCTGCGCATGGTGGTCCTGATCGCCGGGCTGATCAATCTCTTCCTGCTGATCTCCGAAATATTCACCGAGTTCTACGCCGACAGCGCTCACGTGGCCAGCGCGCGCTACCTGTTCTTCGGGCTGCACGGCCACAACGTGCTGGTTCCCTGGATCTGGACCTCGATCACGCTGAACGTGCTCGCCCTGCTCGCGCTGGTGTCCCGGAAAGTCGAGAAACGCGGCCTGTACCTGCGGAACCTGCCGCTGCTGATGCTGATCATCGCCATCTGGATCGAAAAGGGCATGGGCCTGGTGTTTCCCGGCTTCATCCCGACCCCGCTGGGGGAGATCGTGGAATACCTGCCCTCGGCCAACGAGGTGATGGTGACGGTCGGCATCTGGGGTATCGGGCTCTTCATCATGACGGTGCTCATCAAGCACGCGGTGGATATTGAAACAGGCGAGGTTCGACCCCCCGACATGTGATTTTAAACGGAAATGAGATCCCGCCATGAATGACGACCGGCTCCGGACACTAACCGATACCATCGAAGAGCTGTCGGCTTCGGTGCGGAGCCTCGAATCGCGGGTGTCGGCCCTCGAGGGTCGTCCGGCCCAGGAAATGCCGGAAACATATTCGGAACCCCAACCTGAAATCCAACCCGCTTTCGACGGCGAAACACCCGCCGAGGATTTCACCTTCAACCGGCCTTCGGCCGGCCGGATTTTCTACCTGCTGGGCGTGTCCATCCTCATCCTGGCCGGGGCCTTCCTGCTGAGGGCCCTGACCGACGGCGGAACCCTGCCGCCCCTGGTGGGTTTCGCCGCGGGCCTGGCCTACGCCCTGGCCCTGATCGTCCTGGCCGACCGCGACATGAAGAACCACAACCGGAGCGGCGCCACGGCCCTGGGCATCACCGGAAGCGTGGTGGCCTTTCCCTTCCTGTTCGAAACCACGGTCATATTGAAATTGGTGCCCCCCCTGGCCGGGGGACTTCTTCTGGCGGTCATCAGCGCCGCGGCCCTGGGATCGGCCTGGCGCCGGGGTCTGCGCCTGTTGGCCTGGGTCTATTCGATGGCGATTCTGGGCACGGTGCTGGCCTTGGGATTCGCGAGTGGAGCCCCGGAATTCTTCGCGGCCCTGCTACTGATGCTGGGGCTGGCCACCCTGCTGCTGGCCTATTACCGCAAGTGGTACATCAAGCGCTGGGTGGTCGCCGCCTGCGCCGATGTGGTGATTTTCCGGCTGGTCGTGCTGGCGACCAACCCGGCCAACGTGGGCTCGGGAAAACAATCGCTGTCGCTGCCGGGGGTGCAGGCGTTGGCCATCGCCCTGGTGGTCATCTATCTGGGGACCTTCACCTATCGGGCCCTGGTTCAGGGGCGTGGGGTCAGGGTTTTCGACATCCTCCAGTCGGGCGCCGTCCTGCTGATCGGGTACCTGGGCGCGATCAAAATCGGCGAGGCCGGGGGGCCGGTCGGACCCCTGCTTCTGGGCTGGGCGGCCCTGGCCGCGGCCGC
>Ga0210065_1000037_pt1 | contig 43005 bp, 27 predicted proteins | sample Muzzi_PWB_D1_FD_185533 | JGI IMG/M metagenome (GOLD analysis project Ga0210065, IMG submission 185533) | Wetland microbial communities from San Francisco Bay, California, USA, that impact long-term carbon sequestration - Muzzi_PWB_D1 (SPAdes) | ecosystem: Environmental > Aquatic > Marine >... | reverse complement strand
CACCAAACGGCGTGGACGATATCGACCTGGTGATGATGACCCACCTGCACCCGGACCATTGTGCCGATCTGCTTCATCTGCTGTTCGCGCTGCATTCGCCGGTGCCCCGCAGGAACGACCCCATCCGCCTGTTCGGCCCCCCGGGGTTGGCTGTCTATCTTGGAAAACTGAAGGAAATCTACGGCTCCTGGCTGGATCCGAAGCTGCGTGCCCTGGAAATCACCGAGGTCGGCCCTGGTGTCACGATCGACCTGCCCAGGGGCGGCCAAGCGCAACCATTCGAGGTGAACCACCCCCAGGATCGCCTCTCCAAATTCGCCATGGGCTACCGTTTTATCGACACCGACGGGCACACCGCCGTTTTTTCCGGGGACACCGGGCCCTGCGCGGCGTTGAATAAGGCCGCCGCCGGGGTCGACCTGCTGATCGTCGAATGTTCCACCCCGGACCACCTGGCCACCGGCGGTCACATGACCGCTTCCCAGGTGGCCGAGCTGTGCGTCGAGGCGCAACCGAAAATGGCGGTCCTGACCCATCAATACCCCGACGCGGCGGCTCTCGACCTGGCCGCCCTGGTCAATGAAAAATACGACGGTCCCGTGGTGCAGGCCGTCGACGGCAGCGTGTTCACCGTTCCTGAATAACCTGGAGTTGCAAACCGATGAGGAAATCAGCCGTCCCCGCCCTTTTGATCCTGATCCTCGCGTTGTCCTTTACGGGGTCCGCGTCCGCCCAGGACCAGCAGGGCCCCGCGGTCCGGGAAGAGGCCGTCCCCCAAACCCCCGAGGAAATCATCGAGGGCCGGGGCGAGCGCGAAATGGTGCTGATCCACGGCCTGGGCGGCAACGCCGAAATCTGGGACGAATGCCTGCCCTTTTTGCAGGGGACCTTTCGCGTGTGGACCTTCGAGTTGGCCGGACACGGCCACACCCAGCCCATCATGGATCCCACCATCGACAAGGAAGTCGACCGGCTGGCCGCCTTCCTGAAGGAACAGGACATCGTCTACCCCACGCTCGTGGGCCACGGCATGGGCGGGATGATCGCCCTCAAGTACACCATTGAACATCCCGCCGACGTCCACCGGCTCATCGTCCTGGACGCGGCCCCCATGCAATTGGCCAGCCAGGAGCAGAAAGCGGCCGTGGGCCGGGAACTGGCGGTCAACTACGACGACTATGTTTTCACGCGGTTCGCGAACATGACGCCCGATGTCGATGTCACCGAACGGATCATCGACATGGCCCTGCGCACCGACAGCGCCACCTTCATCTCCCTGTTGATGAGCAGTTTCGACTTCGACGTCTCGGACCAGTTGTACAGCATGCCCGTGCCGATGCTGGTCGTGGGCAGTGAATTGATGTTTCCCAGCTATGAAGACAGCCAGCAGATGCTGGAGCAATACGGCTTCGGCAAGGCGCGGGCCCTGAGTTTCAAGAGGATGGGGGGAACGGGCCATTTCATGATGATCGAAAGGCCCATCTATCTGGCCAGCGTGCTCTTGGCCTTCGGCGTGAGCGGGGAAAGGCAGTTCGAACACTAGCCGGCCGGCGGGATCACCCGCCCAGAAGCTTCAGGTCGGCATCGACCATCATGGTCACCAGGCCCCGGAAATCCACCGTGGGCTCCCAGTCCAGGATGCGGCGCGCCTTGGACGAATCACCGATCAGCTGGTCCACTTCCGCCGGGCGCAGAAAGCGTGGATCCTGCTTCACGTATTCATGCCAGTCGAGATCCGCGTGGCCGAAGGCGATATCCAGGAAATCCCGGATGGAGTGGGTCTTGCCCGTGGCGACCACGAAGTTGTCCGGTTGGTCGTGCTGCAGCATCAACCACATGGCCCGCACGTAGTCCCCCGCGAACCCCCAGTCGCGCTGGCTGTCCAGGTTGCCCAGACGCAGTTCATCGCTCAGGCCCAGCTTGATGCGGGCCACCCCGTCGGTGATCTTGCGGGTGACGAACTCGAGACCCCGGCGGGGGCTCTCGTGATTGAACAGGATGCCCGAGGCGGTGAACAGACCGTAGCTTTCCCGGTAGTTCACGGTGATGTGGTGGCCATAGGTCTTGGCCACGGCGTAGGGACTGCGCGGATGGAAGGCGGTCATCTCGGTCTGGGGAACCTCGCGCACCTTGCCGAACATCTCGCTGCTGCTGGCCTGGTAGAATCTGGCTTTGGGGCACACCTGCCGGACGGCCTCGAGCATACGGGTCACGCCCAGGCCGGTGATCTGCCCGGTGAGCACGGGTTGGCTCCAACTGGTGGGCACGAACGACTGGGCGGCCAGGTTGTAGATCTCGTCCGGACCCGCCTCTTCGAGGGCCTTGGTCAACGACGCCTGGTCCAGGAGGTCGGCCTGCAGGAAATGGATCCGGTCCTTGATGTGCCCGATCCGGCCGATGGTCTCGGTGCTCGACCGGCGAACCATGCCGAAGACCTTGTAGCCCTCGTCCAGCAGCAGTTCCGCCAGATAGGATCCGTCCTGACCGGTGATTCCGGTGACCAGTGCTTTGCGCGCCATGTGCCTCTCCAGTACAATATTCCGCTCGGGCGGCCGGGGGTGGTTCCCCGCCGCGCTGGATAGAATCTACACCCCCTTTGCCCTCTGGACAAGTACTCGGGAAACGAGCATTCTTGCCGGGAACCCATCCCGATTCGCGGATTGCTGCTCAAGGAGACTCAGATGGCCATCATCCTGGACGGTTCCCGGCTCAATATCGAAAACCTGGTGGCGGTCGCGCGCCACGGCGAAAAGGTCGAACTTCCGACCGCCGCCCTGGACCGCATCCGACGCTGCCGCACCCTGTTGAACGAGAAAATCGCCGCCGGCGACATCATGTACGGGGTCAACACCGGCATCGGGGAGTTCAGCGAGATCGTGCTGGATGAGGATCAGGTCCGCCAGTTCCAGAAATACCTGATCTACAACCACGCCGCCGGAATCGGCGATCCCGCCCCCATCGAATACGTGCGCGGAGCGATGGCCGGACGGATCAACGTGCATGCCCACGGCCGTTCGGCCTGCCGCCCGGAAATCACCCTCACCCTGGTGGAAATGCTCAACAAGGGCGTGACCCCCTTCGTCTGCCAGAAGGGGTCCGTCGGCGCCAGCGGCGACCTGGCCCCCATGGCCCAGGTGGCGCTGCTGCTCATGGGCGAGGGCAAGGCGTTTTATCAGGGTGAACTTCTCGAAGGCAAGGAAGCCCTCGACCGCGCCGGCATTCCCGTCCCCGGCCTCGAGGCGCGCGACGGGCTGGCCACCATCAACGGCTCGAACCTGCTGACGGCCATGAGCGCGATCCACATCCATGACATGGAGCGGTGGCTGAAGCAGGCCGAGATCGCCGCGGCCATGTCGCTGGAAGCGCTGCTGGCCAACATGAAACCCTACGAGGCGCCCCTGCACCAGGTGCGCGGCTTCGCCGGGGCCATGCGCAGCGCCGCGGCTATCCGCCGCTGCATCGCCGGCAGCGACCTGCTCACCGGCAAGGTCAAGCCCCGCGTGCAGGACGCGTATTCCATGCGCTCGACCCCCCAGGTCATCGGCGCGGCCCACGACGCGGTGGCCTACGCCCGCAGCCAGGTCGAGATCGAGCTGAACGGGGTGGGCGACAATCCCATCTTCTTCCCGGAAACAGGCACCTTCCAGACCGGCGCCAACTTCCAGGGCACGCCCGTGTCCCTGCCCATGGAAATGGCAGGGCAGGCGATCACCATGATCAGCGTCCTTTCCGAGCGGCGCCTGAACCGGATGCTGAACCCGGCCCTGAGCGCGGGCCTGCCCCCGTTTTTGACCAGGGGCGCCGGCATGTTCAGCGGCATGATGCTCAGCCAGTACACCGCCGACAGCCTGATCGTGGAGCAGCGCATCCTTTCGGCCCCGGCGTCGGTGGCCTCGATCCCCGCCGCGGCCGACCAGGAGGATTTCGTGTCCATGGGCATGAACACCGCCCTGAAGAACAAGCAGATCCTCCACAACGCCCACGGGGTGCTGGGCATCGAGTTCATGGCCGCCGCCCAGGCCCTGGACCTGCGGGAGTTCCAGCCGGGCAAGGGCGTCGACGCCGCCCGGCGGGTCATCCGCACCAAGGTGGAGTTCCTGGACGAGGACCGCTCCCTCTATCCCGACCACACCGTGATGCAGGAACTTGTCGCGTCCTGCGCCATCCTCGAAGCCGTGGAAAAGGAAATCGGGGACCTGAGGGCCGGATAGAATCGCGGGATGGCCTGGCCGGGGCCATCCCGCAGGTCAAGTGATGCGGTTGCGAACCGGCGGACTATTTGATCAAGGTGACCTTGGTCACCTGATCAAGGGACGGGGTCTGCAACCGGCCGAAATAGACTCCCGAGGCCTGCGATATTCCCTCCTCGTTTTTTCCGTTCCAGGGGACCGTTTTCAATCCCGCGGCCATGGGCCCGTCCTGGATGGTCCGGATTTTCTGCCCCCGCACGTTGTAGATATCCAGTTTCACCCACTGGGGCTTTTCCAGGGAAAAAGTGAAATTGGTTTGCGGGTTGAAGGGGTTGGGACTGGCCACGAAGGGAGCCCTGGCGACGGGGGTCTCCTTTACCGGAGCGACAAAGGCCCGGCAGTAATAGTAGGAAAACGGATCCCCCCCGTTCTGGTAATCCTCCCAGGCGCAGACAACCGTTTGGCCGCCGGCCTGTGCCGCGAAGATCGGCCAGTCCACATCCCCGTGGGTGTTCACGCGCCTGCGGGAATAGAACACCTCCCCATCGCCATCGCGCACGTAGACCTTCATCGGGATTCCGGTCTCGCTTTCCTGGGTCATCAGAAAGAAGCGGTCGGGTTGCGAGGCCGCGGCGATGCAGCGGTAGATCAGGCCGTCGCCCAGGCGCCAGCGCACCTGACCCAGGACCCCCGCGGTCATTTTGGCGGTATGCAGCAACGGATCGGACCCGGTGTTGTCCAGGACGAACGCGAACAGGAGATTCTGGTCCAGATCCCAGGCCACGGTGGGGGATTTGATGGTCACCCCCAGGTACATGCCCACCGGCACCTGCCAGGCGCCGTTCTCAAAAAGCTGGTAACAAACTTCCCTGAACCCCGGGAACCAGAAATCGCGAACGAAGGTCAGCGCCAATCCCCCCGGCGCGAACGTGAGGTCCGGTTCGCTGGCTCCGGGGCCCGTGCCCAGGTCCACCGGCGTGCTCCATCCATGGGGACCGACGGTCACGGCGAACAGATAGCTCAACCCCCCGATGTCGGTCTCGTAGACGATGGTGGCCACACCCTCGGCATCCACCACCATGGCCGGTGACCGCACCCCTCCGCTGACCGGCAGGGTGGAAAGGGCGCCGTCGTGAAAATAGTCGAGGTTCTGGGTGGCTTCGGTTTCGACCACGAAGGCGAAATGGGCGCCGTCGGATGGGTCAAGGGCAAAGGCAAGATCCCGGGCGGGATAGCTCACGCCCAATTCCATCTGGCTGGAAGGGGAACCTTCGTCTCCGAACCAGCGATGGACCTCATGTTTGCCGGTGACCGAGTTGTCCTGGATCCACGCGAATTGACCCTGCCCATCGCTGGCAACGGCCGCTTTGCGAAGGCTCCCGAAAGAGGTGAGCGAAGCGGAACCGACGCCGGAAGGGAAATCATCCGCGCAAGGGAGGGGGTCGCCCACCCCGAACGCGTTGGGCAGCACCGCCAAGGGGCCTCCGCCCTCATCGCAAACCAGTTCATAGGGGCCCCTGGGAGCACCGGAAATGTCCAGGTCCCCGGTCATCACCGTGGGTCCGGCAGGCGTCGTCGAAGTCAAGGCGAAGGAAGCGCCGCCCTGGTCAATGGCGAAGGTTTGGGCCGGGTCCAGGTAATCGCCGAGAATGGAAACGAACAAGCCGTCGCCGGAACTGCCGGCGTCAGGCCAGATGTAGGTCAATTTCGGAGCCGCGGGCGCGGCCCCGTCGGGGCCCAGGCCGGCGGCGTTGATGTCGTTGGTTGTGAAGCCTTCCACATATTGTTTCCACAGGACCTGGCCCCCGCCGGAGCCGTCCGGGACAATGACCGGCTCGTTGGGTGTCCTGTCCGCCGGACCGTCGACCAGGGTCCAGTAGAACCCGTCCTCCTGCCAGAGCTTGGTGCCGAAACCGTCCAGCCGCATGGCGCTGAGAGCCCGGTTGTAGTTATCGGTAATTTCGCTGAAATAGTGGTCCTGATACGTCAGCAACATCCCCCCGAAGCCATCGGGCGCCACCTGGGGCATCTGTTGGAATCCTGGCAGGCTGGTCAAGGTGATGCCTGTGGCTCCCCAGAGGTTGGTGCCCAGACCATCCACGCGCTGGCCCACCAGATCGGTCACGCCCTGGACGAGATAGAAGCCTCCGGAACCATCGGCACAGGCCGAAAGCGAGCAGGGGTTCGGGTAGGTCGCCAGGTCATGGATCAGGATGCCCCCTGCGGCCCAGCCGGGTGCCCCCGCACTGTCCAGATGCTGCCCACGGGCGTCACCATATCCCTGGGAACTCAAGGCGAAACACCCGCCCGCTCCGTCGGGAACCAGATCTTCGATCAAACCGAGGAAGCTGAAGACCAGGGTGCCCGAGGTTCCCCACAGGACCGAGCCGGAACCATTCAGCCGCTGCACGCGACATTCCAGATTCCCCCCGAAGGGCGTGTGGTTGGAAGCGATCAACACCCCGCCCAGACCATCGGATTCGGCGATCCAGAAATCAGGATTGGGCAGAATATCGATTTCAAGCCCGGTGTCGGTGGTCCAGGCCACGCTGCCCCAGGCGGTGACCCGGGCCGCCCTGAGATTCACCGCCGGGTTGCCGGGATCCAAGCTCCAGACCGCGATGCATTCCCCCGTACCGGTGGCCACGATTTCGACCCTCAGATCCGGATTGTCGGCCATGAAATCCCCGACCTGGACCTGCCAATCCACCGAGCCGACGGGGTCCAGATGGGCGACCATCAACAGGTGGTTGGTGCCGCTGACCTGCCCATAACCGACAAAGGCGCCCCCGGACCCGTCCGGGCCGATCCCCACCGGCCCTTCCACGGAATCAGCAGAAAGACCAACGGGTATGTAAATCCCCTCGTTGCCCCAGATTTCGTTTCCGGTATGATCGATCCTGCTGACCCTGACCCTGTTGACCGACTCTCCATAGTCCACCGAGGCGACCAGGGTTCCGCCCTGTTCATCACTGCAGGCCTCCAGGGGGAGGACGCCGGCCGCGGGTTCCATGATGGTGGACCAGAAGCTGTTTTCCCAAACGGCCTGGGCAGGCCCGGCCGTAATGATGAGAACCCCCGCCAGCAACAAAAGACCGGTGCCAACGATTTCACCACGGATCTTGTCAATTTTCCACATGGTCACTATTCTCCCGGTTCTGGAGGCCCGCCGATTCGATGCCTTTATCGCTTGGACGGGGGAAGCTTGGGAAAATCACAGGCCGCTGGAAAAAATCCGGGATTTATGGAGACGTCCGGAGATGGCTCTTGATAACAGGAATTCCCGATTGGAGAAAACAACCATGAAACCCCAGATCCTTGCCCTGCTGACAGCACTCGCCTGGGGCGTTGGCGGCTATTTCGAAAAGCGCGGCCTTCACCTGGGCAACCTGCCGCCCCAGATGGGGATCACCATCCGCACCTCGGTGGCCCTGGTCATCCTGGGCATGGTCAGCGCGCCCCACTGGAAAACCGCGGCCCAGGCCGGGCCCAAGGCGCTCATCTACATCGTGGTCGGCGGGGGAATCGTGGCCGGGTCGGCCGGGATGCTGTGTTTCTACGCCGCGCTCAAGGCCGCGCCCCTGTCACAGGTCATGCCCATCGCCTTCACCGCGCCCCTGTTCGGGGCCGTGATGGCCATGACCCTGGGGGGCGAGCCCGTCACCGTCAAAACCGTTCTGGGAATGCTCATGACTGTCGGGGGGATCATTCTGCTGACGCTGGGGTAGCGCCTGTCAGCCCTTGGCCCGAGCGCCGGGTTTTTTCCTTTCCGCTTTTTTCTTCAGCGCCGGATCCTGCGAACACAGGCAGGGCCGCCCGAACAGATAACCCTGCCCCAGCCTGACACCCATGTCGACCAGGATATGGTAGTCCTCGGTGTTTTCGATCCCCTCGGCCACCACTTCGGCCTCCAGAACCTCGGCCACCTTCAGCAGCCGCGCCAGGGCCTGCCGCATGTCCGGGTCCACGGCCAGCCCCCGCACCAGGCGCTTGTCGATCTTCATCACCTGCGGATGCAGCATGATCAGGCCCTCGAGGCAGCTGTTGCCGTAACCGACATCGTCGATGGCCATGCGAATGCCCGCCTTCTGGATGGCCCGCACCCGCGGCACCAGAACCGAGGGGTCGCCCAGCAGCTGCTGCTCGCTGATCTCCAGGCAGCAGTGGCCGTCGTCACCATCGGGGTTCAGCACCCGGATGAGTTCGTCCGCCTCGGTCTGCAGCAGGGTGGCCGGCATGATGTTCAGGTGGAAATGACCCTGGTTACCCTGGCGGCGGGCGGCCGCGGCGCAAAGCTTCAGGCAGCGCAGGTCGACCGCCGTGGTGATGTCGTTTTCCTGACAGAAGCTGAAAAGGTGGTCGGGCCGGCGCAAAGGACCCTCGGGGCCGCGGATGAGCATCTCGCGCGAGACGATGCGGCCGTCGGCCAGGTTGACGATGGGCTGGCTGCTGACTTCCAGCACCTTGCCGCGCAGCAGGGCCTGCACCATTTCCGGACCGGCGATCACCGGGCGTATCAGGCCTACTTCCTCGATGCTGGCCGCGCGCGCCACCCGGTTCTTCCCCTTGAGCTTGCTGCGCTGCAGGACGAAGTGGGCCTTGGCCAGCACCTCGTCGAAGGAAAGGCTGGTGGGGCTGATGGCCGTCAGCCCGAGGCTGGCCGTGGTGGTGATCGACTGTTCGCCGGCCTTGATCACGTCGCGGCTGACGGCCAGCCGGATCTTTTCGGCCACGATTTCGCCCTCGGCCAGGGTGCTTTCGGGCAGCATGATCACGAATCGGTCGGTGCCGCAGCGTCCCACCTTGTCCCGGTCCCGCACCGATTCCTTGATCCGGCGGGCCGCCGACACCAGCACCAGATCGCCCACCCCGTGTCCCATGGTGGCGTTGATGCGGGAAAACTCGTCCAGGTCCACCAGCAGGATCACCATTTCTTCGCCGTCGCGGCGGCAACGGGCCAGCTCGTCCTTGATGGCCCGTTCCATGCCCTTGCGGTTGAGCAGGTCGGTCAGCGAGTCCATGTGGACCAGCCAGTCCAGCCGGGCGGTGACTTCGGCAAGTTCGCGGCTGAGGGTCATTTCGCGCCGGCAGAATTCGAAGGTCCGGGACCAGATCTCGAAATCGAAGGCGTCGGCCAGCAGGCATTCCCGGGCCCCGGCCTTGCGCGCGGCGTGGCGTTCGCCGTTGGTCGGGGAACTCATCAGGGCCAGGACGGGGATTTCGGGATGGTCGGCGCTCATCTCGGCAATGGCGTCGATCAGGTCGCATCCGGCCGGATCGGGTCCGATCAATACCAGGTCCACCGGGCTGATCTTGAGGTAGGTGAGGGCGTCGGTGACATGGGTCAGGTGGGCGACCCGATAGCTTTGCTCCCGGGGGCCGGGACCGCCGTCGCCAAGAAGACCCCGGACACGGTCGGCCAGCGCCGCGTCACGGTGCACGAACAGAAGTCGGCATACCTGCGGGTCTGGGGACATGGGCGCGTCCTGAATCCCTTCAGCGATGAGGAAGCCACATCCTTGTGGCCATGCGCTCGGTTGTTGTCGAACCGGGCTAACCCTACAATGCCCGGGGTTGGCCCGCAAACATAATTCGCGGCCTCAGGTAAGTTCCTTGATGATTCCCACCGAGTTCGAGGCGTCGTTCATGACGTAGAAATGGATGCAGTCCACCCCGGTGTTCAGCAGTTCCTCGACCTGGCGCTTGCCCCACTCCCTGCCTATTTCCCGGACCCTGTTGGGGGTCGCCATGATCTCGTCGACCAGGGCGTCGGGAATGGTGACGTGGAAATGCTTGGCCAGGGTGCTCAGCTGGCGCACGCCGTCGATAAGCTTGATGCCCGGAATGATCGGCACCGTGATGCCCGCCTCGCGGCAGAGCTTCACGTAGTTGTGGTAGTCGGCGTTGTCGAAGAACATCTGGGTGACGATGTAGTCGGCCCCGTTGTCCACCTTGGCCTTGAGATGGGCGATGTCGGTCTTCAGGTTGGGCGCCTCGACATGCTTTTCGGGATAGCCCCCCACCCCGATGCAGAAGTTGATGGGCTCGCTGTTGGCGATGTCGTCGAGGAACTTGGCCTGACGCAGGTCGGCCAGCTGCTTGACCAGGTCGCCGGCGAAGACGTTCCGGGTGCGCCCGGAGCTGAGCACCTTGTGGTAGTTGGACTCGTCGCCCCGGATCGCCAGGACGTTGTGGATGCCCAGGTAGTTCAACTCGATGATGGCGTCTTCGGTCTCTTCGCGCGTGAATCCCGTGCACAGCAGGTGGGGCACGGTGTCGATCCCGTAACGGTTCTGGATGATCCCGCAGATGCTGATCGTTCCCGGCCGCTTCTTGCGCACCCGCCGCTTGATCGAGCCGTCGGGCCTCTCCTCGTAGGTGGCTTCGGCGGTGTGGCTGGTCACGTCGATGAACGGGGGATTCACCGGCGCGATCTGCTCGACCATGTCGATGATGTCGCTGACGGTCTTGCCCCGCGGCGGCGGGATGATCTCGAAACTGAACAGGGTATCCGAGGCCTTGGCCAGGTGTTCGATGACGTGCATGAATCCTCTTTCGTGTTCCGGTTCCGTCAGTCCAGGTTGGGCGCCAACCACCTGGCGGCTTCATCTTCGCTGATGCCCATGCGGGCGGCGTAATCGTTCACCTGGTCATGGTCGATGCGGCCCATGCCGAAATACCGGGCCTCCGGATGGCTGAAATACCACCCGGCGACGGTCGCCGCGGGCTCCATGGCACAGTTTTCGGTCAGGAACGCGCCCGTATTGGCTTCGGCATCAAGCAAGGCGAAGATCGCCTGTTTCGCCAGATGATCCGGACAGGCCGGATAGCCGGGCGCGGGGCGAATGCCCCGGTATTCTTCCCTGATCAGGGCCTCGTTGTCGAGGTTTTCATCGGGAGCGTAGCCCCAGAAGTCCTTCCGCACCTGAAGGTGGAGGTATTCGGCAAAGGCCTCCGCCAGCCGGTCGGCCAGGGCCTTGACCATGATCGAACGGTAGTCGTCGTCGTCCGCCTGGCGCGCGTCCGCCGCCTTGCGGGCGCCCAGCCCCGTGGTGACGACAAATCCTCCCACCCAGTCCTTCGGGCCCGCCCCTGCCGGGGCGATATAATCGACAAGACTGCGATTGGGCCGTTGGCCCGCGCTGCGGCGCTGCTGTCTCAGGAAGGGCACCCGACGCGCCACCGTCCGGCGGTCGTCGCCGGTGTAGATCACCAGATCGTCCCCGTCGCGGGCGGCGGGAAACAGGCCGCAAACACCGGCGGCATGGAGTTCGCCCCCGGCGATCAGTTCCTCCAGGACGGATTCCGCGTCGGCCAGCAGACGCCGGGCCTCGGCGCCCGCTTCGGGGTCCTCGAGGATCTGCGGGTACCTGCCCGGAAGGCGCCACGTGTGGAAAAACGGGGTCCAATCGATGAACGGACGGAGTTTCTCCAGGTCAAATCCCTTCAGGACGTGAAGACCCGGACGGGTCGGCCGCGGCGGCTCGTACCCGGTCCAGTCAAGCTCCAGGGCATTGGCCCGGGCCTCGGCCAGGGTCAGGAGCTGTTTCTTCCGTCCGGCGTCCTCCCTCTGGAGCCGGACCTTTTCGTAGTCCTCCCGGACCTGGCGGGCCGTGGCCTCGCGGGTCGCGGGATTGATCAGGGCGCCGATGACCCCCACGGCCTTCGAGGCGTCCGGAATGTAGAAGACCCCCGGCTCGTAGAACGGGGCGATCTTCACCGCGGTGTGCACCCGGCTGGTGGTGGCCCCCCCGATCAGCAGCGGCACCTTGAGTCCGGCCCGGTCCATTTCCTGGGCCACGTGGGTCATCTCGGACAGGGACGGGGTGATCAGCCCGCTCAATCCCACCATGTCCACGTTTTCCTTTTGGGCCGTTTCGATGATCCGGCTCACCGGAACCATCACGCCCAGGTCGATGATCTCGTAGTTGTTGCAGCCCAGCACCACCCCGACGATGTTCTTGCCGATGTCGTGCACGTCCCCTTTCACGGTGGCCAGCAGGATCTTGCCGGCGTTCTGCGCCGACCCGCTTTCCTTGAGGGCCATCAGGAAGGGATCCAGGATCGCGACCGCCTTTTTCATGACCCGCGCCGAGCGGATCACCTGGGGCAGGAACATCTTCCCCGCCCCGAACAGGTCCCCGACCTTGTTCATCCCCGCCATCAGGGGGCCCTCGATCACCTTGAGGGGTTCACCCAGTTCCTCCAGCGAGGCCAGCGTGTCCTCGTCGATGTAATCGGCTTCCCCGGTGAGCAGGGCGTGGCCAAGCCTTTCGCTGACGGACTTGTCCCGCCAGCTCAGGTCCTCGTGGCGTTCGCTCCGGCTGCCGGTCGTCGACATGGCGATTTCGGTCAGCCGTTCGGTGGCGTCCGGCCTCCGGTTGAGGATCACGTCCTCGACCGCCTCCAGGAGTTCCGGCTTGATCTCCTCGTAGACCGCCAGCTGGCCCGCGTTGACGATGCCCATGTCGAGCCCGGCCTGGATCGCGTGGTAGAGGAAGACCGAGTGCATGGCCTCGCGCACCGTGTCGTTGCCCCGGAAGCTGAAGCTCAGGTTGCTGATGCCCCCGGAAACCAGGGCGCCGGGCATGTTGTCCTTGATGTGCTGGCAGCAGGCGATGAAATCGAGCCCGTAGTTGTCGTGTTCGGCCAGGCCCGTGGCCACGGCGAAGACGTTGGGGTCGAAGATGACGTCCTCGCCGGGGAAACCCTCTTCCTCGACCAGGATCTTCCAGGCGCGGTCGCAGATGGCTTTGCGCCGCTCGAGGCTGTCCGCCTGCCCCTGCTCGTCGAAGGCCATGACGACCGCGGCCGCCCCGTAGCGCATGACCAGGCGCGCCCGTCTCCGGAATTCGTCCTCGCCGTCCTTCAGGCTGATGGAGTTGACCACGCCCTTGCCCTGGATCCGCTGCAGGCCCGCCTCGAGGACCTCCCAGCGGCTCGAGTCGATCATCACCGGCACGCGGGAAACCTCGGGGTCCGAGCTCAGCACGTTCAGGAAGGTGCCCATGGCCTCGACCGATTCGAGCATGGCGTCGTCCATGTTCACGTCGACGATCTGGGCCCCCCCGCGAACCTGCTGGCGGCCGACCTCGAGAGCTTCCTCCAGCTTGCCGTCGCGGATCAGACGGGCGAACCGGCGGCTGCCGGCCACGTTGGTCCGCTCGCCCACGTTGACAAAAAGGGAATCCCGGTCGATGTGCAGCGGCTCCAACCCGGCCAGGAAGGTTCCCGGCTTCCTGGCGGGAACCTGACGGGGCGCCTTGCCCGCGACGGCCCCCGCAATGGCCTTGATGTACTCCGGCGTCGTGCCGCAACACCCGCCGACGATGTTCACCAGGCCGGCCTCGGCGAACCCGGCCAGGATGCCCGCCATCTGGTCGGGCGTCTCGTCGTAGCCCCCCAGTTCGTTGGGCAGGCCGGCATTGGGATGGACCGAGACCAGGGTGTCGGCGGCCCACGAGATCTCCTCGACGAACGGGCGCATGGCCGTGGCGCCCAGGGCGCAATTGAGCCCGAATACCGCGGGGTCGCTGTGGCGCAGGGAGATCCAGAAGGCCTCGGGAGTCTGGCCCGTCAGGGTACGCCCGCTGGCGTCGGTGATGGTTCCCGAAACCCAGAGCGGGAAGTCGCGCAGCCCCCGGCGGCGCAGGAGGTCCCCCACGGCAAACACCGCGGCCTTGGCGTTCAGGGGATCAAAAACCGTTTCGACCATGAGGATGTCCGCCCCGCCGTCGAGCAGGGCCTCGGCCTCTTCCCCGTAGGCGACCACCAGTTCCGCGAAGGTGATGTTCCGGTGCCCCGGGTTGTTCACGTCCGGACTGATGGAGCAGGTCCGGTTGGTCGGCGCCAGGGATCCGGCCACGAAACGGGGCCGGTCCGGGTTGGCGGCGGTGAATTCATCGGCGGCCTCGCGGGCCAGCCGGGCGGCCTCGTAGTTTATGTCCCGCACCAGGTGCCCGGTCTGGTAGTCCGACTGGGCCACCGAGGTGCCGTTGAAGGTGTTGGTGGTGATGATGTCCGCCCCGGCCTCGAGATAGCCGCGGTAGATGCCGCTGATCACATCGGGGCGGGTCAGATTGAGGATATCGTTGTTGCCCTTGAGGTCGGCCGGGTGGTCCGCCAGCAGTTCCCCCCGGAAATCGGCCTCGCCCAGACCGAAAGTCTGGATCATGGTGCCCATCGCCCCGTCCAGAACCAGGATCCGGTCGGAAGCCAAGCGGGTGAGGAATTCCCGGGTCAGTCTCATCGTGTCCAACTTTTGGTTTGAATCCCTATCCGGCGCCAGGATGGCGCCGGTCCCTTGTTCAGGACCTGGCGTCCCTTTTCACGCTGGCGCGCGCATCTTCGATCACGTCCGAATTGTAACGGATCATGGCCCGCAGTTCGTCGATGTACTCTTCGCCCCGCACCGAATAGTGCAGCAGGCCGGCGGCCATGGCCGCGGCGTCCGGCTGCTTGCCCCGGGTTCGCGCCGCGGCGCGGATTTCACGAAGCTGCCGGTAGGACCGCCCCGTGTTCAGGTTATGCATGTAGCTGCCGACCGATTCGCTTACCGAAGTGAACCGGGCCACCTCGTAGGTCTCCCCGTCGGGACGGTCGTTCGGGATGAGCCCGCATCCCTGGCGGAAACACCACTGGCCGAACAGGTTATTACCTTCCCGGGCAAACCGCGAGGTCCCCCAGGCGGATTCGTTGGCCGCCTGGGCCAGAACCAGCTGGATGGGCACCGCGTCGACCCGGCGCAGAGCGAAATCCCAGAATTCCACCCCCTGGATATCGGTTTCGGGAATCCTGAACTCCTCGATCACCTCGTGCAGCCAGGCCCGGTCGTCCGGGTTGATGTCCCGGTTCCAGCGCACGTACTCGTAGATGAATTCGAGCCGTTTCCTCAGTTCCAGCAGGCGCTCGTTTTCTTCTTCGACCAGGGGCAGCAGAAAGGCGAAAAACCTCAGCTTCTTGTCATAGACATCCGGGTACGCGTCGAAATCCGGAAGCGGGGCCTCCTGGCGCTCCAGGGACAGCAACCGGTAACCACCCCCGCCCGAGGGGGATGTCCGGGCCACGGTCTTGAAGGGCGTGACGGCGGACCGGGCCCAGCGCATGCCCTGGTCCGGGGTGACGTTCCCCTGGTCGGCATGGATGGAATCCGGTACCAGACCGGTCAGCAGTACGGCAACGGCCACACAGAAGACCATTCTCCTCATCAACTAATCCTTGTGCAATCGCCCTACGATCCATGTGTGGCTGTACCAGTAATAGCGAAGGCCGTCCTTGGCCGGCGCCGTGATGTTGTAGCGGCTGCGTCCCGGCGGAAGGGGCTCGTGGGCCCGCACCTCCAGGACGCCTGCCTGGGCGTCGATCCATCGATGATCGACGGTGCCCTGCCTGCTGGCAAAGGCGGCAATATTGCCGGGCAGGTAATCACCCGGCGCGAGAGTCAGTTTCAGGACCGGCCGGGGGCCCTCCCCTCCGGTCGGCATGTCCAATCCCGGTTCGGCCGGATCGACGGCCAGCACGGGCAATGGCAGGCTGGCCACCTTGTCGCCGAAGGTATCCATGCCCGCGAAGGGGCCCGCCATCGGAAAGCGGGGCAGCAGCGTGAAATCGCTGGTTTCTCCCATCGCCCCGGACTGCTGCCCGAAGGCCGCCCAGCCCAGTTCCCCCACGAGATCCCGCAGGTCCTGGTCATACTCCCCGTAGGGATAGGCCAATAGTTCCGGGGCCCCGCCGATTTCGGCGATGATCATTGCCTGGGCCTCCAGAAGCTCGGCGCGGGTCCTGGCGGCCCATTCCTGGTCCGACTCCCCGGCCAGGCGTCGCTGGAGATGCCGGTGGTGCAGCCCGTGGTTGGCCACCGTGGCCCCGGAGGCCGCCATTTCCCGCAACTGGTCCCAGGTCAGGACCGATCCGTATTGCCGGTCCACCGCCTCGGGACACACAAAGACCGTAAAAGGCCAGCCCAGGGCCCTCAAACGGGGAAAGGCCTCGGTATAAACCGAGCGGTACCCGTCATCGAAGGTGAACGCCACCGTCCTGTCCGGAATCGCCCCTCCCACCCGCAGGCTGTCCACCAGGGCGGCCAGGGGCCAGGCTCGAAAACCGTTCCGGGTCAGGTAATCGAGTTGATCCCCGAAAAGGTCCGGCGACAGGCTGGTCGAACCCGGCGTGTCGGTTGCCACGTGGTGGTAGATGAGCACGACCGCGTGGTTGGGAACGTCCCCCCGGGTGGATGCCGGCGCGGTGGCCATCCCTGCAAAGAGGATGGAAATCCATAGGGATACCCGCAAGGCGAACTCCTGGGTGGATCGCGATTCGGTTGTATTCTTCGGGAGAGAATAACCCAGTAGAGCTAAAATGGCGAGAATTAGTCTGACTTTGGGCGGCGGGCGGAAAACGGCCCGCGAACTTGGCGAGGGGCCCCCCACCTGTTATAAAGGACCTCAAACTTCGCATTCGTGTCCCGCCCAGGCACGACAATGGTTCCATCGCCCTTGAAAGAAGGTAGACCATGCGCCGTCTCCCCCTCCTGCTGATCCCGATAATTTTCACTTTATTCTCCGCCGTCACCACCGCCACCGCCGAAGACAAGGCTCCCTGGGAAAGCGGCGATTTCACCGCCCTTTCGTTCCGGAGCATCGGGCCGGCCCTGGCCTCGGGGCGGATCGCCGATTTCGCGATGGATCCCCGCGACCCCGCCCATTATTACGTGGGCGTCTGCAGCGGAGGCGTCTGGGAAACCAAAAACGCCGGCATCACCTTCGATCCCATTTTTGACCACGAGGGAAGTTATTCGGTCGGATGTGTGGCCATCACCCCCTCGAACCCCAATATCGTGTGGGTGGGCTCGGGCGAGAACAACAGCCAGCGCAGCGTTCCCTACGGGGACGGGGTCTACAAATCCGTGGACGGAGGCCGCAACTGGAAAAACATGGGCCTGAAGCGGTCCCTGCACATCGGCAAGATCCTCATCCACCCCACCGACCCCGATATTGTCTACGTCGCGGCCATGGGGCCCCTCTGGGGTCCCGGCGGCGACCGCGGCGTCTACAAGACCACCGACGGCGGCCGGACCTGGAACCTGGTCCTGGAAATAGACGAGAACACCGGCGTGGTCGACATGCAGATGGACCCCCGCGATCCCGACGTCATCTACGCCTCCAGCTACCAGCGCCGGCGCCATGTGTGGACCCTGATCAACGGCGGCCCCGGTTCCGGCATCCACAAGACCACCGACGGCGGCGCCACCTGGACCGAACTGACCAACGGGATTCCCGAGGTGGACAAGGGGCGCATCGGCCTGGCCATCTCGACCCCGTCCCCGGACACCATCTACGCCATCATCGAAGCCGCCAACGACAAGGGCGGCTTCTTCCGCTCCCTCGACGCGGGACAGAACTGGGAGAAGATGAGCGGCTACGTGGCCGGCAGCCCCCAGTACTACAACGAGATCTTTACCGACCCGCTTAATCCCGACCGCGTGTACGCCATGGACACCTTCATGCATGTGACCGAGGACGCCGGCCGGACCTTCAACCGGGTGGGCATCACCGCCAAGCACGTCGATGAACACGCCCTGTGGATCGACCCCGCCAACACCGACCACCTGCTGACAGGCAACGACGGCGGCGTCTACGAATCGTACGACCGGGGCGCCAACTGGCGCTACATGGCGCACCTGCCGATCACCCAGTTCTACCGGGTGGCCGTCGACAACGACGAGCCCTTCTACAACGTCTACGGCGGGACCCAGGACAACAACACCCAGGGCGGTCCGTCACGGACCCACTACGCCCACGGGATCGCCAACCGCGACTGGTACATGCTGCTGGGGGGCGACGGCTTCGAACCCGCCCCCGACCCTACGAATCCGGACATCATCTACTGCCAGTGGCAGTACGGATTCCTGAACCGGTACGAGCGCAACAGCGGCGAAAAGATCGACATCCAGCCGCAGCCCGAGGAAGGCGAAGTCCTCAAGTGGAACTGGAACTCCGCCCTGATCATCAGCCCCCACGACCACGAGCGGCTTTATTACGCCTGCCAGAAGATCTTCCGCAGCGATGACATGGGCGACAGCTGGACCCGCGTCAGCGGTGACCTGACCACCGGGATCGATCGCAACAAGCTGGAGGTCATGGGCCAGGTCTGGAGCGTGGACGCGGTGGCCAAGAACGCCTCGACCTCATTCTACGGCAGCATCATATCGTTGAACGAATCGACGTTGCGGGAAGGCCTGCTGATCGCCGGCACCGACGACGGCCTGATCCAGGTCACGCTGGACGGCGGCGCCAACTGGACCCGGCACGGCAGCTTCAAGGGGGTTCCCGACCGTTGCTACGTCAGCGATGTCGAGGCCTCTCGGTTCGACGAGAAGGTCATCTACGCCAGCTTCGACAACCACAAGCGGGACGATTTCAGGCCCTACATCCTGCGCAGCGACGACTACGGGAAGACCTGGACATCGATCACCGGCAACCTTCCCGAAAACGGCCCCGTCCATTCGATCGCCCTGGATCACGTGGACCCCAGGCTGGTTTTTGTCGGCACCGAGTTCGGGGTGTTTTTCACCAGGGATGAAGGCCGGCACTGGACCCAGCTCAAGGCCGGCATACCGACCATCGCCTGCCGCGACCTCGAGATCCAGCGGCGGGAAAACGACCTGGTCGTCGCCAGCTTCGGACGCGGCTTCTACATCCTGGACGATTACACGCCCCTGAGAAATTTCGAGCCGGCGACGCTCGACCAGGAAGCCGCCATCTTCCCGGTCCGGGACGCCCTGATCTACAACCCGGCCACCCAGATCGGGTACGGGGCCCAGGCTTCCCAGGGCGCCTCGTTCTTCTCGGCCGAGAACCCTCCCTTCGGGGCGATGATCACCTATTACCTGAAGGACAGCATCGAAAGCCTGAAGGACATTCGCCAGGGCAAGGAGAAGGAGAAGGTCGAAGCTTCGGAGCCGGTCTACTATCCCAGCTGGGAGGACCTGCGGGCCGAGGACAGGGAAACCGAGCCGATGCTGGTTTTGACCATCACCGACGCCAAGGGCGCGGTGGTCCGGCGGTTCACCGGGCCGGGCAGCTCCGGCCTGCAACGCGTGGCCTGGGACCTGCGGTACCCTTACAGTGGCCCGATCAATCTTGGCGACGGCAGCAAGAGCGCTCCCTGGGACGATGACCACGCCGGGGCCCTGGTGGTTCCCGGGCAGTACAGCGTGACCATTTCCAAGCGGGTCCGCGGTGAGGAGACCCTTTTGGCGGGACCCGTCGAATTCACGGCCAAACCCCTGGGCCTGAACACGATGGCCAACACCGACTACGACGAGATGGTGACCTTCCAGGAGGAATCCGACGAACTGTACCGCGCCGTCCAGGGCGCCACCCGGGTCTTCCGGGAGGCCAATGAGACCCTGAAGTACATCCGCAAGGCTGTCCAGGCAACCCCCTCCCTGGATACGGCCACGCTGGATGAGGTGGACGCCGTGGCCACGAAACTGGCGGACCTGGGTGTGCTGCTGCTCGGGGACAGCACCGTCAGCAGCCGGAACGAGCCGACCACCCCCTCGATCAGCAGCCGCGCCAGCTGGATCTACTATGGGGTGCAGAACAACACCTTCGGGCCGACTCGGACCATGATGGAGAACCTGGCCCTGACCGAAAAGTTGTTTTCGCCGGTGCTGGCGGATTTGACCGACATCGTGACGGTGGATATCGCGGATCTGGAGAATCAGCTGGAAGAAGCGGGGGCGCCTTATACCCCGGGGCGGATTCCTGTCTGGAGCACGTCAGGAAACTAGTGGGTTCCTTCTCGATCGTGCCCGGTCCCCGTCTTGCGGCGGACCGGGCACTTTATATTATTGGCACAACCTACCGGCTCGGTAAATTCGGATCCAGCTCCCTGGCCTGGTTGATCAGCTCCTGGCCGAGTTCCGCATTGCCCCTGCCCCGCTCCAGCAAGCCCAGGTTGTAATAGGCCGGCGCAAGGCCCGGGTCCAGATCGATGGCCGCCCGGTAGGCCTCGGCCGCGGCGTCCAGCTGACCCGCCCGATGAAGAACGGTGCCCTGCCCCAGACGGATGCCCGCGTTTTCCGGGTCCTGACCGACGGCAAGATCCAGCTGGCGGACCGCCTTTTCCGTTTCGTTGTTCTCGGCGTACAGGGCGCCCAGCTGGGCGTGTCCGTCGGCCAGGTCCGGTCGCAGGGCCACCACGTTCTCGAAAGCCTTGATGGCCGCCGGCAGCTTGCCGGTCATCGCGTAGGCCATGCCCAGATTGCCGGCCACGTCGGCATTCCCGGCGTCGATTTTCTGGGACTGCTCCAGATAGGCCACCGCGTCGTCCGGTTGTCCGGACCGGATCAGGACGGCGCCGATCTCCCCGAGGATAACCGGGTCCTCTCCCCCCATCTCCAGGGTCCGGTTCAGGATATCCAGGGCCCTTTGATAGTTTCCCTGCCGCTCGAGCATTCCGGCCAGCGCGAGAGCCGCCTGGTTTGCCGCCGGGTCGAGGTCATGGGCCTTTTCCAGGGCGGTCAAGGCCCCACCCGGATCCTGTTCGGCGAGGAGCACCTCGCCGAGGTTGTAGTAGGCGTCGCCCTGGCGGGGATCCAGCCGCAGGGATTCTTCCAGGACGGCGCGGGCCTCGGCTGTCCGGTCCAGTTGGAGCAGATACCATCCCCGCGCCGTCAGGCCGTCCACCCAATCGGGTTGGACGGCAAGCCCCGCGTCGATGGCCGCCAGGGCGCCCGCGTAATTGCCCGACTGGCTCAAACAGATCGCCAGGTCCTGATGGAACTCCAGCCGGTCCGGGGACTCGTCCACGAGCTCGCGGTAGATTTTTTCACTGGCGGCCAGATCACCCGTCCGCGCCAGGGCCTGGGCCAGGTTGAGCCGGATTTCCAGGTGGCCGGGATGGGCGGCCAGGGCTTCCTGCAGCTTGACCACGGCTTCCTCGGCGCGGCCCTGCCGCATCAGCACCGTGGCCAGGTTGACCACCTGCTCGGCGGAATACTCCTCGGTGCCGGATCCGGCCTCGGCCCCGGAAATGTAGCCCAGCGACCGCAGCATCTTTTCCAGGTTTTCGCTGGCTTCGGCGTCACTTTCGATGCCCTCGACGCGCACCAGCGGCGAGGTCTCGTAGGTGGCCACGGTGCGGACCGGATGGTCGCGCAGGTAATCGCGGGTCACCGCTTCGGTCAGGACATGGCCGTTCATGTCGCTGCCCACGGCCAGGTCCATCAGGTACAGGGCCGTGGGCGCCACGTCGTAGATGTCCGCCCCGGTGATTCTGGACCCGGCCCGGAAGGCGGGCCCGTTGAGGATGATGACCCCGTCGGGCATGTGGTCCTCGTCCGCGGTCTCGATGTTGAACTGATCCTCCTTGCGACGCTCATCCCCCACACGGAAGCCGTGGTCGCTGACCACCATCACCGTGGTCTGCGGTCCGCGCAGGGCCAAAAGTTCACCCAGCAGGGCATCCTGCCATTTCCAGTATTCGTTGATCACGTCCTTGTAGGCCTGGAAATCGGCATCGGTCACCCAGTCCAGCCGGGGCTCCTGGAAATCGCCGAAAAGGTGCGTGACCGCGTCGGTGCCCTCGTAGTAGACGGACATCAGCCGCGGGCGGTCCATTTTCAGCTGATGAAGCACCAGATCGGTGAAACCGCGCGAAGTGGCCATCGCCTGCCGCAGGTGGGCCGCCGGATCGGCGTAGGGATCCTTGCCCGGATCGGGCAGCAGTCGGTTGGGCGGCAGGTGCACCATGCGCTGGAGATCGCTGCTGTCGATTTCCAGGGGCGAAGGCATGACCTTGTCCACCACCGCCATCAGTTCCGGAGGCCAGGTCTTGCCCTGGTCCACCGAGCCGCGCCCGGTCACCCCGAAACTGTGCCAGGCCACGTAATCGCTGGCCAGCCAGCCGTTGATCGGTTCGGCGGGCCAGGTGGCCCACCAGCCCACGATGCCGCAGGTCAGGTCGGCCTCCGAGGCGATGTTCCAGAAGGTCCGCACCCGGCGCTCGTAGCTGCTGATGGGCATCTTCGAACCGTCAGGGGCGTCGGTCATGAACCAGGTCACGCCGTGGAGGTCGGGAGTCTTGCCCGTGGCGATGCTGGTCCACAGGATGGGCGAGATCATCGGCATGTCGCTGCGCAGGATGCCCGCCGCCCCTCCCTGGCGCAGGGCCGCCAGATTGGGCAGTTCACCGCGCGCGATCATGGGGTCGAGCTGGTCCCAGTCGGCCCCGTCCAGGCCGAGGACCCACAACTCCGGGCCGGGATCACGTGAACAGCCGGCCAGGCCGGCCAGCACCAGGAGCATTCCCACGACAACAACACGAATCTTCATCGGATTCAACCTTCCCTATTCCCTTCCCAACGCCACGATGGGATCCAGGTGCGCGGCCTTGTTGGCCGGATACAGACCAAAGAAAATACCGATGGACACCGAAAACAATGCCGCGCCGATGGTCACGGCCGGGGACACGGCGAACGGGAACGCCAGCAGGTGGGTCATTCCCCAGGAAGCCAGGTAGCCCAGGAGGATTCCGATGACCCCGCCGATCCCCGTGAGAATGCCCGCCTCGACCAGGACCTGGAGCAGGACATCCTGCCGGCGCGCCCCCACGGCCATGCGCACGCCGATTTCCCGGGTGCGTTCGGTTACCGAGATCAACATGATGTTCATCACCCCGATGCCGCCCACCAGCAGACCGATGGACGACAGGACCACCAGCACCAGGGCGATGCCGCCGGTCACCTTGTCGATCAGCTCGCCGTAGGTCTCGCTGGAAATGATGTCGAAATCATTCGGGCGGCCCGGCCGCAGGCGCCGTTCCGCCCTCATGGTCCCCGTGAGATTGGAGATGACCTCGTCCGTGTCATACCCCTCCTCCACCAGCAGGGCGATGTTCCGATCCTCGAAACCCTCCTTGAGCCCGTCCTTTTCGAACGTGGTCCAGGGCACGCAGACGAAGTTGTCACCCATCTGTCCGATGATGTGATTGCGCTCGGCCATGGTGCCGACGACCAGGTAGGGCTCGCCGTAGATCCGCAGGGTCTTGCCCACCGGATCGATGTTGGGGAAAAGGTCCTTCCGGGGCCCGTAGCCCAGCACCGCCACCCGGTTGCGCGCGTTGACGTCGCTGGCGGTCAGGAACCGGCCTTCCTCCGTGGCGATGGAAAACATGAAGGGGAAATTCTGGGAACAGCCGAAGACCTGCACGAACTGGGTCTTTTCCTTCCCGTACTTCAGGACCGTGCCGCTGTTGTTGGATACCTCGTAGTCGATGAGGCCCACGCCCTCGGTCGCCGCCAGGGCTTCGGCGAGCTCGGGCATCAACTGGGGCCGCCGCATCTTCTCGTCGGGATCCCCACCTCCCACGCCGCTGTTGCGGGAGATGTAGATGTACGGCTGGCTGGCCGAAACCACGTCGTTGCGGATCCTGGCGCTCAGTCCGGTGACGATGGTGAAGATGGCCAGCAGGGTGGTCACGCCGATGGCCACGCCCAGGATCAGCAGCAGGCTGCGCATGCGGTTGCCCCGGATGGTGCGCCAGGCCTGGGTGAAACCGTCACGCCAGTCGACATGGAATTCGCCCGCGGGACTATTCATGGCGCAGCGCCTCCACGGGATCGAACCCGGCCGCTTTCCAGGCGGGGTAGGTGCCGAATACCCCCCCGATCAGGAAGGTGACCCCCAGGCCCAGGGCCAGGGACCAGCCCGCAATGGCAAAAGGCAGCGGCGAGGCCAGGGAGATGCCCCAGGCCAGCAGGATACCGATCATGATGCCCATGATGCCGCCGACCAGCGACAGGGTGATGGCTTCGACCAGGAACTGCCACAGGATGGCCACCCGCCGGGCACCCAGGGCCTTGCGCACCCCGACTTCGCGGGTGCGTTCGGTCACCGACACCAGCATGATGTTCATCAGGACGATCCCCCCCACCACCAGGCTGATACCCACCAGCGGCACCAGCGCCCCGTAGATGGCGCTGGAAATCCCTCCCCAGATGGACAGAAGCTGGTCCGAGGACGTCACCGCGAAATCGTTTCGTTCGAGCGGCCGCAGCCGGTGGCGGATCCGGAGCAGGAAGGCGGCCTCGTCCTGGGCTTCGGTCAGACGGTTCAGGTCCCTGGCGGCGATCTTGAGATCGAGGGAATTTCCCGAACCGAACACCTTCTGCCAGGCGGTCACCGGGATCACGGCGAACTGGTTGCGGTTGTTCCCCATGACGGTGCCCCGATCCTCGACCACACCGACGACCTTGAAGTGGCGGCCGCCGATCTTCACCTCGCGGCCCAGCGGGTCGGCGCGGCGGGGAAACAGGTCGCGGGCCGTCTCGAATCCGAGAACGGCCACCTGACGGGCGCCGGCCACGTCGTGCCGGGTGAGGTGGCGTCCCAGGATCAGGGGCATGTCCTCGATCAGGGAATAGTCCTCGGTCACCCCGCGCACCCTGGTCCCCCGGAATTCATGGCCGCCGGCGTAGAGGGTGGCCGAACGGGAAATTTCCGCTCCCACCGACGAGGCTTCGGTCATTCGTTCGGCCAGCCAGATGCGGTCGTCGAGGGTCAGGTCGGGGTTGTTCAGGGATTCCAGGAAGGCGTCGAAGTCGGTCAGGAACTGGAGGTCGTCGATGCGCTTGATGGTGAACACGTCGGTGCCCTCGTCGAGGACGACCTGGGAGACATAACGGTCCGCGCCGTAGATGAGCGACACCACCGCGATCACCGACATGGTGCCGACGATGTTGCCCAGCAGGGTCAGGAAGGTCCGCAGCTTGTGCCCGCGCAAGCTGGCCAGGGCGATGCGGACCCCTTCGAAGAGGTTCATCTATCTTCCGCTTCGCCGCCGTCGGGAGAGGGCCCCCGGCCTCCACGGGATTCCTTCTTCTTAATCTTTTCGACCAGGGCCCCGTCCTTCAGCTGGCGCAGGACCCGGAACGGTCCGGTCACCACCGTTTGCCCGGCGGTCAGACCCGAGGTGATCTCGAAATCGTCCTCGCCCGCGATCCCTATGGTCACCGGCACGAATTTCACGAACCCGTCCCTGAAGATGAAGACGCCCTCGGTCTCCTTGCTCTTGACCCCGGCCGCGGCGGTCGTGTCCCTGACGCCGAAGCCGAATTCCTCAAGGGCCGCCTTTTGCTTGCGGGCCCTGCTGCCGGCGTACCGACGGATGTCCCCGGCGGACAAGGGCACTTCCCGCACCGTGACCGCGCCCAGCGGCACCGCGACGGCGTCCTGGCGCTCGGCGACGGTGATCTCGGCCTTGGCCGACAGGCCGGGCCGGATGTTGGGCAGGGTCTCCTCCAGGGTGATCTTGACCTCGAAATCCACCGCTTCCCGGCTGGCCCCGGCCCCGACGCGCAGGGGGCTGTTGCCGATCTCGGTCACCTGGCCGTGGAATTTGCGGTCGGGAAAGGCATCGATCTCCACCACGGCGGGCTGTCCCAGTTCGACCATCACCACTTCGGTTTCATCGACCTCGACCCAGGCCTCCATGGTCCCCAGGTCCGCGATCACCAGCAGCACCGTACCGGGATTGTTGAGGGTGCCCATGATGGCGTTTTCCCCCTCCTCCACGTTGAGCCTGGTGATCACGCCGGTCATGGGCGCGGTGAGCGTCACCTTGTCCAGGTCATGATGGGCCTTGGCGAGGTTCGCCTGGTACTGGGCGATCCGATGGCGAGCCGCTTCCACCCTGGCCTGCTCGATGCGCGCGTTGGTCCGCGCGGCGTTGACCTGTTCCTCGGACGAGATGTTCTCCTTGAAGAGGGATTCGGCCCGGTCCCGGTCCTGGACGGCCTTGTCCAGCGACGCCTCGGCCAGCTGCAGGTCCGCCCTCGCCGACAGGATGGCCGCCTCGAGCGCCTTGACCGCCGAAGCGTATTCCGAGGGATCGATCTCCATCAGCAGGTCCCCCTGCTGCACGCGCTGCCCTTCGACCACCGCCAGCTTGACGATGGTCCCCATGGCGTTGGCGCTGACATCGACCTGGCGCTTGGGCTGGATGGTGCCCGAGCAGTTGACGATGGCCGTGAGATCCTTGGCCGTCACCTCGGCGGTTTCGACCTTGGCCTCGGCCTTGTCGCCGGACCTGAGGATGGATACCACCACGGCCAACAGCACGACGGCGGCCAACGGAATGAAGATCTTCTTTTTCACGGCGCTACTCCCGTTCGGGTCGCTTACATGAACAACAGGCTTAACGCCAGTGGAATCGCCGAGAGCAGGGCCCAGGGCAGCAGGACCGAAATTGCCGCGGCCGACCGCCCGATCTTGAAGACCTTTTCAAAACCGATGATCAACAGGATCAGGCCCCACCAGGTAAAGAAGTCCCCGTAGGTCATCAACCCCAGGAACAAGGGCGATTGGGGATCGGCCCCCGGGACCAGGGCGGCCAACCCGATGTTGACCTTGTAGACCGATTCGGTAATGAGGATGAGCGGTATCTTCACCACCGAGGCCAGGACAAAAACCGGGACCGCCCCCCAGGACACGACGCCCAGGGCCTGGTTGAAGGTGCCCACGCCGCCGCTCATCCGCACGAAGAACCCCAGGATCAATCCGAAAATCAGGATCAACAGCCAGGTTGTGAAACCGGCGATCAGGGACTGGGTGACTTTTTTGGCCGGCGTGATATTCAGGGCCTCTTCGTACTGCTGGTCGGCCATGTCCTCGCCGACCATGTCCATGAGCTTGGAGTTGCGCATCAGTTCGGCCTGCTCGGGTGCGGACACCGGCAGCGTAAACCAGGAAAAACCGATCATGACCAGGAAGGCCAACAGACCCGGCTGCCACCATCGCGGGGCGGCCCCCACCTTTTCCATGAGGCGTCCGGGATTGGTGAACAGATCACTGAACCGGCCCAGGAATGAATCGTTCATGATCGGCTTTCTCCTTTGTCAGTCGGTTTCGTTTCCGGAATCCGGGCGCGGATGCAGCCTCGGCAGCACCTGGTGCCCCGCGCGGGCAAGAGGGCTTCGGGATTCGGCCCGGGCCATATCCCCGGTGCGGCCATGATCCCGCAGGAACTCGTTCGCGAATTCGCCGGATTCAATTTCCTTCAGGATGTCCTTCATCCTCTGCCTTGCCCCGGCGTCGATGACCCGCGGTCCCCGGGTCAGGCCGCCGTAGGCCGCGGTGCCGCTGATCCGGTCGCGCAGCCCGTCGACCCCGTACCGGTGCATAAGGTCGGTGATCAGCTTCAATTCGTGGACGCACTCGAAGTACGCGTTGATCTCATCGTACCCGGCCTCGACCATGACCTCGAAGGCGGCCTTGACCAGTTCGATCACCCCCCCGCAGAGGACGACCTGTTCGCCGAACTGATCGCTCACGCACTCGGCCCGGAAGGTGGTCACGAATCCCCCGCCGGTCACACAACCGACCGCCGCCGCGTAGGCAGCCGCCAGGTCCCAGGTGTCCGGCGGCGAATCATCCGTGACGGCCAGCAGTCCGGGCACGCCCGAGCCGGCGGCGTGGGCCGCGGCCAGCATGTCTCCCTGGGCCTTGGGCGCGGCCAGGAAACAGGGCCGTCCGGCCTGGGGCCGGATCTGGTTGAAGGCCACGGCAAACCCGTGGGCGAACCCCAGGGCCGCGCCGGGCCGCAAGTGGGGCGCCACCTCCTGCCGGTAGACCGCCGCCATGGCCTCGTCCGGCAGCATGAGCATCACCACGTCGGCCGCAGCCACCGCTTCGACCACCGGGCGAACATCGAACCCCAGGTCGCGGGCCTTCCTGCCCGATGGGGATCCCGGTCGGGAACCCACCACCACGGAAACACCGCTTCGCCTCAGGTTCTGCGCCTGGGCGCGGCCCATGGTCCCGAAACCGATCACCGCGACCTGGCGGCCGGCCAACAATCCCGGGGGGATGTCGCCAGGCTCGACCACCGTACCCGGAGGCGGTGGATATTGTTTGAAAATTTTATTGTCCATGGGCCGGAGGATAGCGGGATCGGGGTTCCTTGACAAGAAACCACTGATTGGATAAATTGCGTGCCTGCCCGAAATGCCCGGCCCTGGCGGTGATTTCGGAGCGCGTTTTATGGTGGCGGCTTAGCTCAGCTGGTTAGAGCATCGGAATCATAATCCGAGTGTCCGGGGTTCGAGTCCCTGAGCCGCTACCACCCTTTAAATCCCGTCATATCCCTTGAATTGCATTTTCCCGCTTCTTCGCCTCACCTGTGTCCGGAGGCAGAGTGCCCAAGCATCCTTTCAAAGATCACCCTTTCGTGGCGACGGTTTCGGCGCGCATCGGCCAGCTGGTGGGCGCCAATGACGACCCCGCGACGGCCCTTGGCTTGGTTGTCGGCTTGTCCGGCGGCCCGGATTCCGTGGCCCTGCTGCTGGCCGCCACGGTGGCTGCCAAAAACAGCGGCGCTCCCCTGGCCGCGGCCCATTTCCATCACCGCCTGCGCGCGGACCAGGCCGACGGGGACGCGGATTTCTGCCGGGATCTCTGCCGTCAGCTGGGCGTCCGGCTCTTCGAGGATGCGGGAGACCCCCGCCCCGTCGCCCGCTCCAGGGGTCTGGGCCTGGAAGAGGCCGCCCGCCATCTGCGCCACGGTTTTTTCCGCCGCCTGCTGGCCGAAAACCCCGAATTCGGCTTCGTGGCCACCGGACACCACCGGGACGATCAGGTGGAAACCGTCCTGATGCGCCTGTTCCGGGGCACCGGACCCGACGGGCTGAGGGGGATCCTGCCGGTCAACGGCCCCATCATCCATCCCCTGCTCCAGCTGGGGCGTGACGAGATCCTCGCGTTTCTCGAGGATTGCGGCCAACCCTGGCGGGTCGACGCCTCCAATCTCGAAGGCGACAACACCCGGGCGAGGATCCGGCGTGAATTATTGCCCCTGGCCCGGGGTATCTTCGGACCCGGCAGCGGCGAGGTTCCCGCCCGCCTGGCCGAACTTCTGGGCCAGGACCTGGAAATCCTCGAGGGTATCACCCGGACGGCCCTGGCGGATTCCAGGCACCCGGACTTTCCGGAGGACCTGAGTGTGGCCAGGCTGCAGTTGTTGGAGCCGGGCCTGGCGGCCCGCGTCCTTCGCCTGTGGCTGGACGAGGGGCAACTCTCCGGCCTCGAGCGCGTCCATATCGATACCGTGGTGGCCTGGCTCGCGTCCGGCCAATCCGGCACCGGGTTGGACCTGCCGGGGGGCCTGCGGTTGACCCGCGATTTTGACCGCCTGGCGAGGGGTTACGGCTCCGAATCCCGGCCGGCCCTGCGGAATGCCGGGGATTTTCGTATCCTGGTTTCCAGGAACCTCGCCCCCGCTGCCGGCGCGGGACAGGACATGGCCCCCGGCGTCGGCGACCCCCTTGATGTGTCGACCTGGAGCCTGACCTGCCCCGCCGACTGCCTGCAGGGGAACCTCCGGGTGCGCCATCCCCAGGAAGGGGATCGTTTGCGGCCCTTCGGCTTGGACGGTTCCAAGAAATTGAGTGATCTGCTGCGGGAACATCGCATCCCCCGCGCCCTGCGGCCGGGGGTGCTGGTGGTGGCGGACGAGGAGGGCATCCTCTGGGTGATCGGCCTGGCCCGGGCCGAAAGAACCCGCTTGTTGCCGTCCAACGAACGGACAGTTACTATCACAGTCGCCGAACGAAGTGAAATGCCTGACAGGATTTCCGAACCAAGGAACGATTATTAATGAGTCCCAATCCTGGCCGTAACAACCCCGGACACGGAAAACAACCGCCCAAGGGCCCCCAAAAGGGATCCGGCGGAAAATCGCCCCAAATTCCCGGCAAGACCGCCGGATTCTGGATCCTGCTGGTCTTCCTGGTATTCCTGGTCTACCAGATGATCTACATCGACCGGACCACCGTCAACGAACTGACCTATTCGGCTTTTGCCGAGCAGGTCGAGTTGGGCAACATCCGGACCATTGCCAAGACCGGTCTGGACGTCCACGGCGAGTTGAATGAAAAGACGGCCATGACGGTCAAGGACGGGTCCCTGAAGGAAGTGGACCTGTTCCACACCCGCCTGCTTTCGGACAGGGATGACTTCGCCGACTGGGTCGCGGCCGCCAACCCCGAGGCCTCCCTGGTGGGGGAACCCCCCAAGACCAACTGGTGGGCCCATTTCTTCACCTATTATCTGCCCTTCCTGCTGATCCTCGGGCTGTGGCTGTTTTTCCTGCGCCAGATGCAGGGCGGCGGGAACAAGGCCTTCAGCTTCGGCAAGAGCAAGGCCAAGATGTTCAACATGGACAAGCCGGACATCACGTTCGAGGACGTGGCCGGCTGCGACGAGGCCAAATACGAACTGCAGGAAATCATCGACTTCCTGCGCTCTCCCCAGAAGTTCCAGCGACTCGGGGGCCGCATACCCAAGGGCGCCCTGCTGGTCGGCTCGCCGGGTACCGGCAAGACCCTGTTGGGCCGGGCCGTGGCCGGTGAGGCGGGGGTGCCGTTTTTCAGCATGAGCGGCTCGGACTTTGTCGAGATGTTCGTCGGCGTGGGCGCCAGCCGCGTCCGTGACCTGTTCGACCAGGGCAAGAAGAACGCGCCCTGCATCATCTTCATTGACGAGATCGACGCCGTCGGACGCCACCGCGGCGCGGGCCTGGGCGGCGGGCACGACGAACGCGAGCAGACCCTGAACCAGCTGCTTGTCGAGATGGACGGCTTCGAGTCCAACGAAGGGGTGATCCTGCTGGCGGCCACCAACCGGCCCGACGTGCTGGATCCCGCCCTGCTGCGCCCCGGGCGCTTCGACCGCCAGATCGTGGTGGACATGCCGGACCTGGTGGGCCGCGAGGCCATCCTCAAGGTCCACATGAAGAAGGTGAAACTGAACGAGGAGGTGTCCGCCCAGCAGATCGCCGCGGGCACCCCCGGAATGGCCGGCGCCGACCTGGAGAACCTGGTCAACGAGGCCGCCCTGCTGGCCGCCCGCAAGAACCACGATTCGGTGACGATGGAGGACTTCGAAGACGCCAAGGAGAAGGTCATGCTCGGGCCCGAGCGCCGCAGCCGCGTCTTCACCGACAAGGTCAAGCGGGAGGTCGCCTACCACGAGGCGGGTCACGCCGTGGTGGCGTACTACGTCGACGAGGCCGACCCCGTGCACAAGGTGACCATCATTCCCCGCGGTCAGGCCCTGGGGCTGACGGCCATGCTGCCTGTGGAGGACCAGTACACCATCTCCCAGCAGAAGTACCTGGACCAGATCTGTGTCGCCCTGGGCGGCCGGGTGGCCGAGGACATCTTCCTGGGCAAGATCGGGTCCGGCGCCTACGGCGACATCAAGGCCGTGAGCAACTACGCCCGGACCATGGTCACGCGTCTGGGCATGAGTGAACTTCTCGGCCCCATCGCCTTCGAAGAGGGCTCGGAGCAGGTTTTCCTGGGCCGGGACATCGGGCGCCAGCACGTGTTCAGCGAGCAGACGCTGCAGACCATCGACGAGGAGGTCAAACGCATCGTCACCGAGCAGTTCGAGCGTGCCCACCGCATCCTCGAGGACCACCGGGAAAAGGTCGAAACCCTGACCGCGGCCCTGCTGGAGCGGGAAACCATCGACGCCGGGGAATTCGAGATGCTCATGAAGGGTGAGGAACTGCCCGAGTTGCAGATCGAGGTGGACCATTCGGTGGACGACCCGGACCCTGCCGATGCGGCCGACCTCGAGCCGAACGTCCCCGGTCACGCCGCCCCGCCGGACGGGGACCCCGACCCCCCGCGGGACGGGTCATGACCCCCACCGACAATTCCCAAGGGGGCCTCACGGCCCCCTTTGTCGCACCTGCCTGGAACCTCGGCCGCCTGGTCCTGGAGCCCGCGGGACGACCGCTGGTGATGGGGATCGTCAACCTGACTCCCGACAGCTTCTATCCCGGCTCTCGCGCCGGCGACGCGGCCGTCGAGTACGCCCTGCAGCTGGTCGCCCAGGGCGCCGACCTTGTCGACCTGGGCGCCGAGTCGACCCGGCCCGGGGCCGGGCCCGTCAGCGGCGCCGAGGAGCTGGACAGGTTGATGCCCGTCCTGGAGGCCCTGCGGCCCGAAACGGAAATTCCGCTGACGGTCGACACCATGCGCGCGGCCACCGCCGCGGTCGCCCTGAAGGCCGGGGCCGACGCCATCAACGATATCTCCGCCGGCACCCTGGATGCGGATATGCTGCCGGTGGCCGCGGCCGCGGGGTGTGGTTTGATCCTGATGCACATGCAGGGCACTCCCCGCACCATGCAGGACGCCCCTCGCTACGACGACGTGCTGGCCGAGGTCCGGGGCTGGCTGGCCGCCCGCTGCCGCCTGGCCGAAGAGGCGGGCGTGGCCCCCGACAAGCTGATGATCGACCCCGGCATCGGCTTCGGGAAGAACCTGGCCCACAACCTGATCCTGATGAAGGGCCTGCGTGAGGTCTCCGGCGGCCGGCCGCTCCTGCTGGGGGCCAGCCGCAAACGGTTCATCGCCGCGGTGACCGGAGCGGCGGTCGACGACCGGCTTCCCGGCAGTCTGGCCGCCCTGGCCGCCGCCTGGCGGGGTGCGGCCTCGGTGGTGCGGGTCCACGACGTGGCCGCCTCGGTCCAGTTTCTCGAAATCATGAAGGCCATTTCGTTATCCTGACGAAGCTTGAGGTTGAGTAACAGCCGGTCCGGTGCTAGGTTGGTCCATCATGTGGAGCATCACCAACAATCCCATCATCGACGTCCTCGATATCCTTATCGTGGCGTACATGCTGTACCGCCTGATCGTGTTCATCAAGGACACGCGGGTGATCCAGATGTTCGTCGGGTTGGGCCTGCTGCTGCTGCTGTCCTTCCTGGCCAGCAGCCTGGGCATGATCGTGGTGGGGCGAATCATCGGGACCCTGCAGACGGTGTGGGTGGTCGCGTTCATCATCATTTTTCAGCCCGAGCTGCGCACGGCCCTGGCCGACCTCGGCTTGCGGAGGGGCTTCGGCCTGTTCGGCACGCCTGACGAGATTCCCAAGGAACAGGAAATCCTGGATGCCGTTTCCCGCTGTTCCAAAAGGGGCCTGGGCGCGCTGATCGTCATCGAGCGCGAAGTCCGCCTGAACAACTGGATAAAAAAAGGCGTGATCCTGGACGCCGAAATCACGTCGCCCACCCTTGAGGCCATCTTCACGGTTCCCGGGCCGCTTCACGACGGAGCGGTGGTCATCAGCCAGGACAAGATAGCCGCCGCCGCGGTGATCCTGCCCATCACCGAGCGCGAGGAACTGGGTTACATTCTCGGGACCCGCCACCGGGCGGCCATCGGCATCAGCGAGCAATCCGACGCCATCGTCATCGTGGTCTCGGAGGAGACCCGGGCCATCAGCCTTGTCTTTGAGGGGGATATCCGCAGGGGCCTGTCCATGGACGACCTGTCCACCGAACTCGAGCGCGTCTACAGCAAGAAAGCGGGCACAACCCGGAAAAAGACCCCGGATCATCGCGACCCGGAACATCCCCCCGAAGCCCGCGGCGAAGCCTCGCCCTAGGCCCTCCACCCAGGCGAAAAACCTTCCGATCGAAATGCGCCCCGGATCAGCGGGTCTTCTGGATGAGGGCCAGGTCCGCCAGGACCAGCGCCGCCATGGCCTCGACGATGGGCACGGCCCTGGGCACGACGCAGGGATCGTGGCGGCCGCGGGCTTCCAGGGTGGTTGCGGAGCCCGAGAAGTCCACCGTCTCCTGGGGTTTGCCGATGGTGGCCGGGGGCTTGAAGGCGACCCGCAACACCACGGGCTCCCCGTTGGAAATGCCTCCCTGGGTTCCGCCGCTACGGTTGGTTTCCGTGCCGAGGCCCTGGCCTTTGGCCACGAACATGTCGTTATGTTCGGATCCGCGCATGCGGGTTCCCGCAAAACCCGATCCGATTTCAAATCCCTTGGTCGCGGGAATCGAAAGCATGGCCCCGGCCAGGAGGGCTTCCATCTTGTCGAAAACCGGCTCACCCCAGCCGGCGGGCAGGCCGCGGCAGACACAGGTCACCACGCCACCCACGGAATCCTGATCCGCGCGGGCGGCCTGGACCAGGTCGGACATCCGCGCGGCCAGGGCCTGATCGGGACACCGTATTTCCGTGGCGTCGACCTGGGCCCTGGTCACCGTCTGGACGTCGACCACCGCCGGCCCCTCGGTTCCGACACTTTCGACCCACGCCACGATGCCGACCCCGTATTGGTCAGCCAGCCATTTTTCGGCGATGGCCCCACCGGCGACACGCGCCCAGGTTTCCCGGGCGCTGGCCCGTCCTCCACCGCTGCCGGCCTGGATCCCGAATTTTGCCATGGTGGTGAAATCCGCGTGGGACGGCCGGGGAATGTCCCGGGTCCCCGCGTAGTCCCGGGGCCGCTGGTCCTTGTTGCGGACCATCATGGCAATGGGGCTGCCCAGGGTCAGTCCGTTTTCCAGCCCGGACAGGAACTCCAACTCGTCCTTCTCGTCGCGGTCGGTGGTCAAGGTGCCCTGGCCGGGACGTCGACGGTTCAACTGGCCCTGGATGTCCGCCGCGGTAAGCGGAAGACGGGGCGGGCATCCGTCCACGATCACCCCCAGGGCCGGACCGTGGGATTCTCCGAAGGTGGTGATCCTGAATAGTCTGCCGAATGTGCTGGACATGGTTCTCCCTGGGGACGAAGCCGACGGACGATCGCAAGCCATTGGAGAACATAATGTCAGAAGCGGCGGCGTATGGCAACGGGCGGCGGGCCCAAGACCCGGCCGATGAAGCGGCCGCCGCCTTTCCCAAGCTCGCAAAGCGGCGGCCCCTTCGGGGGCGGGCCATGAGTCCTCCCAGCCTCATGGCCCGACCCCGAACACATGGCAAGAGGCCGGCCACCGGACCCCACCCAAAGCCATCTATTCAGGAAATTTATAACTGGTTGAAATGCTTGGGATTCAGCATTCCCCCGACCAACCATCGACGGCGGAGCTTCCGAAACCATCCCATAAGTGTCCCACTCCCCCCCTGAAAAGTGTCCCACCCCACGGGCGTGGGACGGGACACTTCAGCACTTTGAACGATTTCAGATTTCGGTCAGGACTTTTGGAGAACCCGCTGGATGATGGATTTCTTCCTTGGCTTTTCCTTATCCTGCACTTCCCCCTCGCCCAGAATGGCGTTGAGGAACAGCCCGACGATGTCCGGGTCATAACGCTGCCCCAGATTGTCCCGCAGGATGCGCGCGGCGGTCTGGGGCGCGATGGGTTCGTGGTTGCTGGTTCCGGTGACCATGGCCACGTAGTTTTCCACCACGGTGACCACCCGGGCGGCCAGGGGAATGTTGCGTCCCTCCAGCCCGCGCGGGAAACCTTCCCCGTTGAACCGCTCGTGGTGGCAGTGCACCACGTCGACGATGGTCTTGGGCAGGTTCAGGCCCTCGAGAAGTTTGGCGCCGTCGGACGGATGCCTGCGATAGACCGGCCACTGGGTCGGGTCCATCTCCTCGGGCGGCTTCATGAGATCATCGTCCTTGTCGATCAGGCCGATGTCCCGCAGCAGGCACCCGTAGGTCAGGTTGCGTTCCTGGTCCGGCGGAAAACCCATGACCCGCGCCAGCCGGTGGACATGGTCCACGATGGCCTGGGTCAGCTTGTCGTGGCCGAAGCAGCGTTTCTCCCGCTGGGCCAGCAGAATGCGCACCAATTGGAGATTGATGTCGGCGTTGTCGTTGTTGTCGTCGAACCGAGCCAGCAGACGCGAGGTTTCCCCGAAGATCCGGTTGATCATATCGGCCGGGTCGTCGCAGGTGAACTGCTCGTCCAGCCCAAGGATGGCCATGCCCAGGAAGGTGTCGTCGTAGCGCAGCGCGACGATCCAGTCGGCCTGACAGGCCTCCAGGCGTTCCTTCACCGGCTGGAAGGTTGCCGGGATGTTGGCGATCTCGACCGGGCGCTGGATGCCCTTGAAATACTGGTGGATCTTGTGGTTGCCCAGATCCAGGCTGTCCCAGTGGTTGTGATGGCCGACCATCACCTGGGGCCGGGCCATGTCGGGGCCCAGGAAGGCCAGATGGCGCACGGGTAGGGCTTCCCAGGCGTGCCGGGCGAACAGGCGCCAGAAATGAGGCCGGTCGTCGGCGTCCGGAAGGTTCAAGGCCAGCATCAGGAGCACCCTGGCGGCCGAGTCATCCTCCCCGGTGGGAAGGGTCCAGGATTCGGGCAGCGGCCGGTCGTCGGCATCGTCCTGTGTTCCCGCGTCCGACGAAGCAGCATTCTCGGCCGTGGAGCCCTCGCCCCCCCCCTTCTCCAGAACCTGGAGCAGAAGCTCGAGGGCAAAATGCTCGGCCACCGAGTATTCGTTTTCTTCTCCCCCCCGGTTCAGCAGAAGAATGCCCGCCAGCTTGCCGTTCCTGATGACCGGCAGAATGACCTGGGGATTGATCTCCTCCAGAAGCTCGATTTCCTCTTCGGCCAGGTCGTCCTGGGTGAGGTCCAGCACCGTCAGGGGCGCGCCGACCTCCTCGAGCTGCCGCACCAGGGAGCATTCGGTGGAGAGCTGCCACTCCTGGTCCGGATCCTCCATCATCCCCTCGCGCTCCACCAACAGGTAGGCGTCGTCCGCCAGTCCGTGGCTGAACAGCAGGTTGCGCAGGGTCGCGGCGTATTCGGAATGGTCCTTGTATTCGGACCAGCTTCCCAGGGCCCCCACGGCCTCGGAAAGCGAGGTGTACTGGTGGTCCTTGCGCCGTCCCAGATGCACCGGGGAATCATCCATCGGGCCGTTGAATTCCTCGAGGACCTCGTTCATGGCCGAGAGGGCTTCATCCTTGGAGGCGGGCGCCTTTTTGGAAGGTGCCTTGCTGGAAGGGGCCTTGCTGGAAGGGGCCTTGGTGCCCGCCGGCTTGGCGGATGTCTGGGCATGATTCCCAACTGCGGGTTTCTCCTGAACCGAAGGCGGGGTTTCGGCCACAGGTGCCTCGGGGGCGGGGTTTGCGCCGGCCAAAGCCTTTTCGGCCGCCGCCACGGTTTCGAAGAACTGCAGGGGCAGGTCCTCGAATTTCATTTCCAGGAAATGACGGACCACTTCGCCCGCCCCCACGAACACCGCCTGGCCCCCGGCCGATTGCAACCGGCGCTGCAAGTCGGCCAGGATGGTCGCGCCACCGCCGCCCATGGACGAGAGCTCGGCAAGATCCAGAATCAGATTGACCTTACCTTTATCCAGGCAACGGTCGGCCAGATCGAGCAGGTTGCTCTTGTCCGAGCGCCCGATGATCCCCGCCAGTCCGATCCCGAACAGCCGGGCGTCCTTGAGATTGAGGGGTTTGAACCTTGTCGCCATGGATCAGACCAGCGCTTCGGTCAGCCAACGGTCCAGGACCTGGCGCAGGAATCGCCATTCGCTGCCGACCTTCTTGGCCGGGATTTTTCCTTCCTTCGCCAGCCGGCACACGGTTTTCACGTGCATCTTCAGATATTCGGCGGCTTCGACCGAGGTCATCACTTGACCGTAATTGTCATCTCCCCCGATGAAAATCCTGGAAGAATCTTGGTAGTCAGGCATTGAGGATGTCTCCTTCTCTGGATTCCTGTTGTGGACAAGAGCGATGCGTGCCACATCACGACACAAAAAACTTGCAACATGTATGCCCATAACGCGGCCGCGGCCGAAACACCTGAAATCGGCGACTTATTGGGGTTTAATGGGAATGATGGGGAATTGGGAGGAATCGCGGGATGCGCTTCGGCGGTGCAGGATACATCAAGGTTGCGAAAGGCGTTGCAATATGCCGCTCAATTCGGCGGGGTCGTACGGTTCGGACCAGGCGGCGGCCGCACCCAGAGCCCGGGCCCGGTCCCGGAGAGGCCCTCGGGAGCGAAAAGGGCCGGCCACCACCAGAACCAGGGGCAAACTCCGTAACGAGGGAAGGGACTGGAGCTCCTTCCGGAGACGGACCAGATGCCGGGTGGGTTCCAGGTTGTCGCAAATCGCCGCCCTGAAGCCCGGGCCGGCAGCCAAAAGATCCCGACCCTCCGAGGGATCCGACGGCACCACCACGTCGAAATTCCGGCCGACAAGAATTCCGCGCAGCTGGTTACGACCAAAATTGCTGTCGACAAGCAAAAGGATTCTGGGCCGCCCGGCGGAGGGCTCTTCCGGATCCCGGCCCCACAGCTGCTTCCGCCCTTCACCCAGGAACAACTGGTCCGCGCTTTTTCTCAGATCAAGCCAACGCCGCTGAAGCAACTTGACCTGAGCCGGGGTCAGGTTGTTTTCGGTCCAGCGGGCCCGCCACCTTCGGAAGAGTTCGTCGGCATCCTCCATGACCGCCAGTGGGGTGCCCGCATGCCGGAACGAGGCCAGTACCCCAGGCCAGCCCTGGTCTTTGGCCAGTTCAATCGCCGGCACCCCGTCATCCCGCCTGGCGATCAACTCTTCCAGGTAATCCGCCAGTCGGCCCACCGGTTTTTCCAGATAAACGGGGAAGGATTCGGGTGAGGACTCGAAACCGTGGACCCACTCGGCCAGCACCCCGCCCAGTCGCTGAAAACCTTCGGTGGCCCGACCGGCCGGCTGCGCCAGCACCGGCAGGAGCCGCGCGGTAATCCTCATCCGCGCCATGCTGGAGGCCAGAGCCCCCGAGGGCCTGTTTTCACCCGAAAAATGGCGGAACCGCAATTGCAGTTCCGCCAAATGATCGGCCAACAGGCCGGGACCGTTTTCATTTTCGAGGCGTCCGGTCATGTCCCGTTCCGGTGGCTGAGATCCCGATCGGGCCTCAGCCAAGCCGAACCGGGGATCAATTCATGGGCTTGGCGCCAAAATCCGTGAGGTCAAATACGGGCTCTTCCTCCGGGGAATCACCCGGCTCCGCGAATCCCTCCTCCTGCAGGGGAAGGGCGCCGAAGGCCGACAGTTCGTAGACCTCGTCCTCGGCGGCCGCGGGCGCCGCTTCGGCGGCGGGCTCCAGGGGAGCCGCACCGAAATCGGCAAGGTCATAGACCTCTTCCGCCGGCTCGGGGTCTTCCTGGATCTCCACGGGAGAAGCCCCGAAGGAGGCCAGGTCGAAAACCTCTTCCTCGGGCTCGGGGTCCGGCTCCATGGCCGCCGAAGCCCCGAAGTCCTCCAGATCGTACACCTTTTCCTCATCCTCGGAAAGAGGCATATCCGGGGGGGAATCCGAACCCAGTCCGAAGTTGCCCGGGCTGTCCATTTCCAGTTCGATGGGTTCGGGCTCCGCCGAACCGGCGGTTGGGGAAGCAAACCCTTCCGGCAACGTCGAGGAGGAAAATTCCGAATCCGCGGGCGTGTCGCTGCCGGACAGGAAAGAGGAACCCGCCGTGGCGAAAGGATCAACCTCGGCCGGGGTCGCCCCGAAATCACTGGCCGGCGGCCGCTTCTCGGGTCGGGTGAAGTCGAGAGAGGAGACCGGCGCGTCCGACGATTCCTTACGGGGAATCGAGCTGGAATCGAATTCCGCGCCGGTCATGGTCGCCAGGGAGGTCCCGACCCGTACCAGCCGGTCCTCCTGCGTGTTGAAGCCCTCGGTCATGCGGGTCAGGGTCGCGGCGATCCGGGCGGCCGAGGGGCCGTAATCCTGGACCTCGTCGGCCAGGTCACGCCACGGGGAATGATCTTCTTCGGTAATCAGGGCCGCGAGCGTTTCCAGTTTGCGGTGGACCTTCTCCAGGCCGTTGGTCGCTGTTCGGGACCCGTCCTGGCCGTTGAGTCGGTCGGCCAGCTGTCGGAAACTGGTGGTCAGGTCCTCCAGGGACTGGCTCATCGGCAGCAGCCGTTCACCCCTGGGCCCCAGACGGGCGACCTCCATGGCGATCTGGAAAGCCAGCTTGCTTCCCCGGTCCACCAGGTCGTTCCATTCGGCGGCAACACTTTCGGACCCGATTCCCGCGACGGGCTGACCCGCCAGGTCCTTGCGGATGCCTTCGATGATATCGGTCAGACCGTCGGTGGACCCGGCCGCGGCGGAAGTCTTATCCGCCATGTTGGCCAGGTCGGCCATTTGACGAGCCAGGACATCCAGCGTATTGCCCTGGACACCCAGGTCATCGAGGGTCGCGCCGTTCCAGATCCGGGCTTCCTGGACCAGGCCAAGGACATCCGTCGAGGCGGAGCGGTCACGCGACTGGTAGTCCTCCAGCTTCTTGGCCGCCGACTCGCGGGCGTCGAAGTAGCGGATCATCTCGTCGGCCAACCGGCCCACCGCCGGATGGTCGAAGCGGCCGGTCAGGTCGGGACGTGAATTCTTGTTCAGGGCCTTTTCCAGGCGGTGCAATTCGCCCTCCACTCCCATGAGCCGTTTCTGGCGGGCTTCCTGGAGGCGCCACGCTCCCAGCGTCCGCATGACAAAATCCTCGGCCGGGGGAAAGCCCTTGAATTCCTGGCTTTGCCACTCATCCTGCCGGTCCAGGCTCAGGGAGGTCACCTTGTCCAGCATCTCTTCGGCTTCGCGCGTGCGCGTGTTGGCCTCGGCGGCCACCCGGGCCATCTTGTAGCTTCCCAGCAGGGCCAGGAACGCGACCCCCATGGCGACCATGTACAGGATGTTCAGGGGATGGTCCGAGAAATTCAGCAGCTGATCGATCTGCCTCAGGTTCTCGGGTTGCCAAAGCGACCTGGGGTGAACACCTTCGGCCAAAAGGATGGCCCCGCCGATTCCCACCCCGGCGACCAGGATGGACGTGCTGAAGAGGAAGCCCAAACCCATGGCCGAAAGGCCCCGGCGACGCTTTGGCCTTTTCATGGTCGTTGCCGGCCTGGGATCCGACGGGGTCGAATCATTCGATTCGTCGTTCACACTCGCGGCGGAATCATCACGCGCGCCGGCCTCGATCGCATCGGCGACCGGGACGTCGTCCGCGGGAAGGTCTTCATAGTCGGACATGTCATCGTAATCCGCGAAACCGTCCAGGGGATCATGGAAATCCTCGTACGCCTCGTTACCCTCGGTTTCGGAATCAAAATCCATGTCGTCATTCCAATCGAAACGATCCTTCTCGCTCATTCCCCGTTCCTTTCACCTTGGGAGCGCCCGCCGGCCGGCGTTGCCCGTTTCCTGCCGACGCAGCGGTCACGGAAGTGCTTCAGGGCCATCCCGAACCATTCCGGGTTCAAGCAATATTCCCGTGTGTGATCGGCCGGATTCCGGGGAACCAAAGACAAAAATGTGGATAATCCATTCTCGCAGTTCCGGATAATGGTCCAAAATCGACCACGACAGAGTCCCGTTTCGGGTCCTGTTTTTTAACAGACACGCAACTTATTTGTTTACAACGTTTTAATATCGAAAAATCAAGCCAGTGAGAGGCATGATCCCTGCACTTCCCCGGTGAAACCACGTCACCAGGAAAGGAAAATATCATGCCCGTTTCCCAGTTTCAGGCCTCTTCCCCCCTCTTTCGGGGCATTTTTCCCGACTGGTCCGCTCCCCGGCCCTGGAGTTTTTATCTCGCCGAACAGCTGCTGGAAGCCCGGCGCGAGTCCATGTTCCCCACCAACGGGGCCGGCCCCGACGAGGACGTGAATGTCTACCTGACCGGCCTGCTGGCCGGGTTCCTGACCGGTGACCATGACCGGCGGGTGTCGTGGGGAGGCGGAGCCCTGTGGCATCCTCCGGCCAAGGACCTGCCCCGCCAGGACAGGGCTGACTGGTACCGGGCCAACGCGGATCACCGGCTTCTGTATCTGGGATTGTTCAACCGGGGTGACGGCATGCGCCGCCGCCCGGTTCCTTTCGGCCTGTCGGTCGAGGAAACCCGGGCGCGCGACCTGGGGATCGGCCGCACCTGTTATGCGCTTGCGGCGGACCTGCTGGAGGGCCGCCGGCCGCGGCGGGAGGGACTGGTGGAGGTCTGGCGCAAACTGGAAGCGAACTACGAGGAATATGTCCACGTCCTGGGCGTGCTGGCCACCCGCCGCCTCGGACTGGGCGCCGTCCTCAGCGACGACGACCTGGCCGGATTGCTGGACATGGCCGGTTGAGCCCTACCTCGACGACCCGCAGAATTCGATGATCTGGTCGTAGAGGACGTCCTTGCCGTGAACCGCCAGGATGGCATGCCCGCCCTCGGGGAAGACCCGGAAACGGGACGCGCGGTTCTTGGCCTTGTTCTGCAGGATTCTCAGGGATTGGGGAGACGCCCGGTCATCGTCATCGCACTGGGCCGCGTAGATGGGAACCCCGATCTGCCCGATTTTTCCCCTGGCCCTGTCCATGCCCTCCATCAGGCCGGCGTTCCAACCCATCCAGCGGTGAACCTTTCCCAGGCGGTGCAGCTTCAGTCGAACCAGCAGCCTCTGGAAAAACGATTCCCGCGGCATGATCGCCGGCGACAGCAGGATCAGCGACGACACGCTTTCCTGAAGCGCGAGCAGCAGGGACAACGTCGCGCCAAAGCCCAGGCCCACCACATGGACCTTGCCGCCTCCCCTGGCCAGAAGCTGGTAGCACTGCTGGGCCTGGTAGAGGGCCGATTCCCAGGAAACTTCGCTGATGGTATGACCGGCGGTGCCGTAATCGGGCAGCCGCAGGACATAGACGTTGTAATCGGCATCAAAGAGGACATCCGCCAGTTCGTGCAGGTCACCAGGTCGAGTGGACACGCCGTGGATCAGCAGGCAGGCGCCCTTGGCGTCCTCCTTGACCCGCATGAAGCTCCGGTCGGGATCGGGAATCTTCCGCTCCCTTTCGAAGGCGGCCACCAGGCGCTGGTGCGCCCGCATGGTCATGACATGGCCGCGCGAGGTATCGGGCAGTTGACGACGGGTCCGGGCCATGTCCCAGGCCGAAAGCGCCAGGGTCTGGGTATGGGGATGAAGGGTCGGAGCGGGAGCCGCCACCGGCGCCGGCCGTGGCGGAGGCGGGGAAGACGTTTCGCCGGCGGG
>Ga0210065_1000036_pt1 | contig 43038 bp, 38 predicted proteins | sample Muzzi_PWB_D1_FD_185533 | JGI IMG/M metagenome (GOLD analysis project Ga0210065, IMG submission 185533) | Wetland microbial communities from San Francisco Bay, California, USA, that impact long-term carbon sequestration - Muzzi_PWB_D1 (SPAdes) | ecosystem: Environmental > Aquatic > Marine >... | reverse complement strand
ACATAGGCCACCCCGGGCGGCCCGAACATGATCTCGCTCCTGGGCGTCGGCCCGCGCCCCGCGTGCGAGGCCGGATCCTCTTCCCCCCCGTAGGCCTCGACTTCCACGATTCGCCCGGCAACTTCCTGCCCACCGCTACGGACCACCAGGCGGCACCCGACAAGTTCCCGAGCCACCGAAACGGTATCCCGCGAGAAAAATGATGGCTGCAGTGCTCCGCTCATGGCTGCTCCGGCGGCGTGATCGAAAAATAGGATTCCCGAGGTATGTTCGGAAGGTTTTCAAAATCCGCAGAGCGAAGCCCGAGGACATTGAAAACCTTCCGAACATACCTCGGGAATCCTATTTCTCGATCTCCTTGTGCCGCAGCAACCATGCCCCGACCACGGTCGAAATAACCATCACCACGAGCAGGACGGCAACCGACTGGATCCGGGGAACGGGTTCGCGATTGAAGGCCGTGCTCAGAAGGGCGCCCAGGATGCCGGGCAGATCATCCGGTGCGGCCGGCGGGCGGTCGATCAGGTTCTGCAGGTGGAACCGCAGGCTGAGTTCCTGCACCCGGGCCGGAATGTTGGTCACCAGGTTCTCCCAGCCGAAGGCCAGCAGGATCGCCGGCAGGACGGGCTTCTTGAAGAAGGTGCCCATCGCCGCGAACAAGGCGGAATAGGTGAAGGCGCCCAGGCCGATGATCATGAACGTCGTCACGTAGAGCTTGAGGAAATCGAAGGTGATGACGCTGGTCCCCTCGCTGACCATGATCAGGAAACACAGGGCCAGGGAGCCGGACATCAGTACCGTGGACACGATCTGGGCGGCCAGCAGGCGGCCCAGGTAGATGGCCCGGCGCTTGATGGGACGGGTCCACATGAAGACGATGGTTCCATCCTCGATCTGCTCGCCGATGGCTGGGATGCCCACGGCCATGGCCGCGATCGGAATCAGGAACGGGATGAAGGTGTCGTGGCTGAGTCCCGCCAGCTGCATCTGCGCGGTGATGCCCTGGCCGGGAAACCAGATCCTGATGGCGCCGACCACCAGCACCGGCAGCAGGTTGATCAGGCCCAGGGAAATCAAACGGCGGCGGCGCGCCATTTCCCGCACGCTGAACCAGGCGATCCACAGGACCGCCCCCAGGCTGGGCTGGGGCTTGGGAATGCCCTCGGCGGGATGTGTCCGGGTGATGGCTTTGGCTTCGGTCATGGCGCTCACCGTTCCGTCAGATACTGGAAGACCGCCTCGAGGCTGTCGTCCAGGGTAAGGATTTCGTCCACCGTCAGGTCGTTCTCCAGGATCCAGCCGGGCAGGTCGCGATAGAACCCCAGGGCGTGGTCGGTCCGCACGACGACCCGGTCGCCGTCGGGCATGCTCTCCACCTCGACACCGACCACGTGGTCGCGCCCGATCAGGAACCCGGCCAGGGCCCGGCTGTCGGCAGAAACCAGGGCCACGGTCGTGGGATGCTCCGGGATCTTGTCGCGGATATCGGTCACGCTGCCTTCGGCCAGCACCTTGCCCCGGTCTATCAGGATGATCTGGTGGGTCATGCTTTCGACCTCGGGCAGGATGTGGCTCGACACCAGGACCGTGCGGCCGGCCTCGCCCAGCTCACGCACCAGGTCGATCGACTGCTTGCGCGACACCGGATCCATGCCGTTGAGCGGTTCGTCCAGGAAGATCACGTCCGGGTCGTGGGCCAGGGCCTGGGCCAGCTTGATCTTCTGGCTCATGCCCTTCGAGTAGCCGCCGATCCGGCGTCCGGCCGCGGCGGTCAGCTCGAAGCGATCCAGCCAGTAGTCGACCCGCCGGTCCACTTCGTTCTTGTCGAAGCCCATCAGGCGAAGCATCAACGACAGGTACTCCCGGCCCGTCATCCATTCGGGCAGGACCTCGTTTTCGGGACAAAAACCCACCCGCCGGTACCAGCCCACATCCTCACGCAGCTTCCTGCCGAACACGCGCACCGACCCGTGGCTGGGTTCGATCAGGCCGGCCAGCATCTTGAACAGGGTGGATTTGCCGGCGCCGTTGGCGCCCAGCAGCCCCACCACGCCGGTGCCCACGCTCAGGGTGCAGTTGTTCACGGCGATGACTTCGCCGAACCACTTGCCCACCCGGTCGGCGGTGATCCTGGCCGATTCGCTGCCCACGCCCGCGCCCATCATGAGACCACCTCCACCGGGCGGATCCGTTTACGCAGCACCAGGATCGCTATCCCCGTCCACAGGATCACGATCCCCAGGCTGACCAGGGGATTGACGTCAAGCCTGGCCGGGCTCGAGAAAAGGAGCGATCCGGCGTTGTGGTAGTTGCCCAGGAAATTGACCGCCTGCAGCGAACCCTTGCCCAGGCCTTCGGCGATCGCGGCAATGGTCTCGGTGCCAGACACCATGATGGTCCACCACACCATGACGAAGATCGACCGCTTGCCCAGGGACGAAAATGCCAGCAGCACGAGGCTGATGCTTCCCCCGGCGAGCAGGCAGTAGACCGTCGCACGAAGCGGTGTCAGGAGCAGCAGGTCCATGCCCGTGGCGTTCGGAGCGATCAGGTAGGCGAAAAGGCACAGGGCGTACACCGGGAACAGGGTGACCAGGCAATAGTAGAACATGACGGTCAGGGCCTTGCCCCCGATATAGGAATTGAGCCCCAGCGGCCGGGAAAAATACAGGGACAGGCCGTTGTCCCGGCGGTCGTTGGCCACCAGTCCCGCCCCGACAATCGCCAGGAAGACGAACACGAAGAACCGCTGGCCCTCGATGAAGGCCAAAAAGCCCTCGGGCTCGATGCTGGTCCAGCCGCCGCCCAGCAGGTCCGCGATATCGCCGGCCTTGAGCTTGAAGTAGATGATGCCGCCCTTGACGATGGCCGGCACGAACCCCATCAGCAGCAGGATCAGCAGCCAGCGCCGTTTCAACGGCTCGGCGATGCCCCGGCGGGCGATGATCCACCAGGCCGGCCACGACCGGGCGGCCGAGGGTTCCCAATGGGTGTATCCGCGGTCATATACCGGCATATGTCAGGCCTCCACCATGCTGTAGAATTCATCGGCCAGGGAAACCGGCCGGCGGCGCAGTCGGCGCAGGGCATAGTCGTTGGCCGCGGCCACGCCCAGGATGGCGTTGACGCCCGCGGCGGTGTCGAATCCTTCGTCCCCCACTTCGGATATGGCCTTCCCTGTCAAACGGGCCAAATCCAGGGTCACCAGGTGCAGCCTCCCGTCGGGCACCACCTCGGCGCCCATGGCCCTCAACCCGGCCAGGAAACCCTCTTCACCCCCGAAGCCTTCGACCTCGAAGACCTGCTTCGGCTCGCGCGCCTGCGAGTCGACCACCTGGCGCGACAGGAGTTCGCCGTTGCGCAGGACCAGGATCTCCCGGCACACGGCTTCCACGTCGGCCAACAGGTGGGTCGACAGGATCACGCCCAGATCCTTGTTCCAGGCCAGGTCACGAATGAGTTCAAGAACGGAGACCCGTCCGCGCGGATCGAGCCCGCTGGTGGGTTCATCGAGGAACAGCCAATCCGGATCGTGGACCAGGGCCTGGGCCAGTTTCAACCGCTGCTTCATGCCCTGGCTGTAGTCGTCGCATTTGCGGTAGCGTTCGTCGGCCAGCCCCACGTAATGCAGCACCTCGTGGGCTCGCTGCATCGCGTCCCGCGCGGGCATGCCCGACAGTTCGCCCAGGTAGGCCACCAGGCCCACGCCGCTCATGCCGGGGATGATGCCGCCCCGTTCGGGCATCCAGCCCAGGCCGGCCCTGGCCAAACGCGCCTGGGCCGCCATGTCGTATCCCAGGACCGACACCTGGCCCGGTTTCAGCGGCACCTGGCCCAGCAGGCAGCGCAACAGGGTGGTCTTGCCGGACCCGTTGGGTCCCAGCAGGCCGACGGCGCCTTTTTCCAGGGTGAAATCCACGGCCTTGAGGACCGGGTCCCTGAAATAGGCGAAGTTCAGGTCCTTCACCTTCAGGGAAAAATCCTGACCGGTTTTGCTTCGGTTGACTTTGATGATCGGCCCTTCCATTATCGAAATGAAAAACACGTTTCGGGTTAGACGGTCCCTGTCGGGGATTGTTTCAGTCGCGCCCGAAAATGGGAATCGTTTTTTGTCCGGATTCGGATCCGGCTTGCCCGAGGAGACCACGATGTCCAGCCAGCGACCGAAAAACTGGGTCCAGACAGCCGAATCGGTCACAGCCGGTCATGCCGACAAGATCTGCGACCTCATCGCCGACAGCATCCTGGACGCCATCCTGACCGAGGACCGCTACGCCCGCGTGGCCTGCGAAGTGATGGTCACCACCGGGATGGTCATCGTCACCGGGCAGATCACCACCAAGGCCTATCTGGACATCACGGGCCTGGTCCGGGAAACCATCCGGGGCGTCGGTTACAACGACCCCGTCACCGGATTCGACCACAACAGCTGCGCCGTCCTGGTCATGCTCGAGGAGCAGGCCGGCGACGTCGCCCTGGGCGTCGACCGCAAGGGCGCCGGGGATCAGGGCGTCTGCGTGGGGTACGCCACCGACGAAGGTCGTGGCCTGCCCGTCGACACCCACCTCATGCCCGTACCGGCCTTCCTCGCCAATCGTCTCACCCAGAAGCTATCCGCGGTCCGGGCCGCCGGCAAACTGCCCTACCTGTATCCTGACGGAAAAGGGCAGGTTTCGGTTCGGTACAAAAATGAAAAACCCGTCGGCCTGGAAAACGTGGTCCTGTCGGCCCACCACCACGCGGACACGGACATGGCCCAGCTCCGCAAGGATCTTCGGCGGCTGGTCATCAACCCGGTGCTCAAGCCCACCGGGCTGATGGGCAAGGGCACCGTGGTCATGATCAATCCGGTGGGCGCCTTCAGCGAGGGCGGCCCCCGTGCCGACTCGGGCTTGACCGGGCGCAAGATCACCGTGGACTGCTACGGCCCCGCCTGCGGCCACGGCGGCAGCGCCTTCAGCGGCAAGGATCCAACCAAACCGGACCGCAGCGGCAGCTATGGAGCCCGCTGGGTGGCCAAGAACATCGTCGCGGCCGGCCTGGCCCGGCGCTGCACCGTCGAGGTCAGCTACGTCATCGGCATGCCGCAGCCGGTGTCCGTCACCATCGACACCTTCGGCACGGGGAAACTTCCCGAAGAGAAACTGGCGGCCCTGGTGGCCTCCGAATTCGACCTGTCGCCGGCGGGCATCATCGAGAGCCTGGACCTACGCCGGCCCATCTACGCCGACACCGCCGTCTACGGCCACTTCGGCCGGCCCGATCTGGATCTCTCCTGGGAAGCCGTCGACAAGGTGGCCGCCCTCAGGAAACACCTGCCCCGCGGGGCCAAGGGAGGCCGCTGATGGCCGACAAGAGGAACGAACCGGGCTTCGCCACGCTGTGCATCCACGGCAAGAAGCATCTCGACAAGCACGAAGGGGAAAAGCCCATCCGCGCGGTGAGCACTCCCATTTTCCAGAGTTCCACCTTCGCCTTCGAGAACGCCGAACACGGAGCGGCCGTGTTCCGGGGCGAGGACGCCAGCTACGTCTACACCCGACTGGGCAACCCGACCACCGCGGCCCTCGAAACCGAGATGGCCTACCTCGAGAAAGGCGAGGCGGCCCTTGCCCTGGCCAGCGGCATGGCCGCCGCCACCACCGCGGTGCTGACCTGCTGCCAAACCGGCGACCACATCGTGGCCGGGGACACCCTGTACGGGGGGACCCACCAGCTGTTCACCCAGACCCTGCCCCGCTTCGGCATCAAGGTCACCGAGGTGCCGGCCGATGACCCGGCCAATTTCGCCAAGGCCATCACCAAAAAGACAAAATTGATCTACCTGGAAACCCCGGCCAACCCGACGCTGGTGCTGACGGACATCGCCGCGGTGGCGGCCATCGCCCGGGACAGGGGGATTCCCGTGCTGGTGGACAACACCTTCTGCACGCCGTACCTGCAGAACCCCATCGACCTGGGCGCGGACATCGTCCTGCATTCGGCCACCAAGTACATCGGGGGTCACGGGGACACCGTGGCGGGCATCCTGGTGGGCAATGCCGACTGGATCGCGCGCGCGCGCATGGAAACCCTGCGCGATATCGGCGGCTGCATTTCGCCCTTCAACGCCTGGCTGCTGCTGCGCGGGCTGAAAACCCTGCCCGTGCGCATGGACCGGCACATGAGCAACGCCATGGAAGTGGCCCAGTTTCTCAGCTACCACCCCAAAATCGACCGGGTGATCTATCCCGGGCTGAAGACCCATCCCCAGCACAAGCTGGCGAAAAGTCAGCAGCGGGGATTCGGCGGGATGATCAGCTTCATGGTCGCCGGGGGCCGGGAAGCCGGCCGGGTGGTCATGGACAACGTGGAGCTGTGCACCCTGGCGGTGAGCCTCGGGGACGTGGACACCCTGATCGAACATCCGGCGACCATGACCCACTCGACCTACAACGAGGAGGAACTCCTCAAGGTGGGCATCGACCCGGCCATGGTGCGGCTTTCGGTGGGGCTGGAGAATGTCGAGGACATCATCGCCGATATCCGGCAGGCCCTGGCAAAAATCTGAGTCCCTTCCCGGTCAGGGGGCGACGCCCATTTCGGTCAGCAGCCGGTCGGCGCCCCCGATCTTCCAGGTCACCCACAATACGTAACGGATGTCCACGCCGATGGACCGGCTGTAGCTGTGGTCCCAGGCGTAGTCGTTGATGGTCGCCTCCCAGGCCCGGTCGAAATTCAGGCCCACCACCTCTCCGACCGAATCGAAGACCGGGCTTCCCGAATGGCCGCCGGTGGTGTCGGTGCTGTACAGGATGTTGACGGGCACGCCGTCGAGATCCTCGCTGCCGAACGGTCCGTAGTTCCCGGCCTCGATGGAATCCCGCACCGCCGCGGGCAGGGCATAGGGCTTGATGCCCGTATCCTTTTCCAGAAGGCCGGCCACGGTCGTCAACGGGGTCAGCCAAACCGCGTCCCGGGGCGAGTAGCCTTCGATCAGGCCCGAGGTGAAGCGCAGGGTCCCGTTGGCGTCGGGCACGAAATCCGCGCCCAGGAACTCGCGGCGCACATCCACCAGCGCGGCCTGCAGGAGGTCGAGTTCGCCCTTGCGCCGGCGACCGTCCTCGCGCTGCGCCAACCAGGCCCCGTACAGGCCGGCGGCCAGTTCGATGAACGGATCCCTGAGTTCCTCCAGTTCGGCCGGGGTCATCTCCATGGCGGCCATGAGGTATTCCAGATTCATCAGTTCCGAGGAGGCAAAAATGCCGTTCAGGAAGTTGTCCACCGCCGGGGCATTTTCCGGACCGATCAACCCTTCCAGGACGCCCGCCGAACCGCTCGGGTCATCCGGAGCGCGAAGCAGAAGTTCGGCCATGACCCGTCGATCGGCGGCGGGATCGAAACTGGAACTCATGTTTTCGAGCCGGTCGAGAGTTTGGCCAAGGTTGCGGGCCATGTAGGCGGACTCGCGCTCGGATTGGGGTTTGGCCTGCTCCATCGCGTTTTCCCAGACCGTCAAGGCGGTCCGCATGATTTCCGGACTGCGAAACATGAACCTCAGCCAAAGTTCGCCGGCGGCGCTTTCCGAACGCTCCCTGTAATACTCGTCCAGTCGGTCCAGGACGTCCCCGTACTGTTCCCGGCGGACGGGATCCGCGGCGATGAACATTCGCAGGTCGACTTCCTCGTCCCGTTTTTGCTGCAGAAGATCCAGCCGTTCGATGCCCTGCAGTTTGCCCAGGTAGTTCTTGTAGGTATTGTGCAGGCTGCGCAGGCGCTGGGCCAGTTTCAGGTGGTGCTCCGGACTTTCGGCCGACAGAAATTCGAGCAGGTCGATCTGCCAGCCGTACCAGTCGATGATATAGGGCATGTAGACCGTGGACATGTAATCCAGAAACGCGGCGGGACGATGGCGATAGGTGGTCCCCGGGTACCCGAGCAGGAACACGGGATCCATCTCCCGGACCCCGGCGGCGCTGACCTGCAGGACCTTTTTCGGTTCGTAGGGAATATTGTCGGCGGCGTATTCCGCCGGTGAGCCGTCGGGGGCGACGTAGGCCCGCATGAAGGCGAAGTCTCCCGAGTGCCGCGGCCAGATCCAGTTGTCGGCTTCGCCCCCGAATTTGGCCAGATCCTCCGGAGGCGCGTAGACCAGGCGCACGTCCTTGAGATAGGTGTAGAGGAACAGCACGTAGCTTTTCCCGAGGAACATCTCGCTGACTTCGGCCCTCTTGCCGGGAAACTTCTTCTCCTCGGCCAGGCTGATCTCCTTCTGTTTTTTGAGGATCGCCCGGGTCCGTTCCAGGGGGGTCATGGCGTCGGTCACCGCGCCGAGAACTTCGGCCGAGACATCGCGGTAGCTTTCGGTGATGCGCACGGTGAATCCCACCGCGGGAAATTCGTCCGCCAGGTCGGCGGCGGAAAAGCCCTCGGCCAGGTAATCGGTCCCGCCGGCACTGGCGTTGGCGATGGCCCCGTAGGCGCAATGATGGTTGGTCAGGATCAGGCCCCGCCCCGAGACGAAGGAACCGGTGCAGCCGTTCAGCTTGCAGATCCCGTCCACAAGCGCCAACCCCTCCGGGTTGTAGATGGCGGTCTGGTCGATGGCCAGGCCGGCCGCCTCGAGATCCACCGCGCCCAGTTCACTCATGGGATACATGCCTTCATCTGCCTGGACCGCCGTGCCGCCGATCAGGGCCAGGGTGATGAAGGCCCCGAGGGCCCGCAGGATCGTGGCCGTCATGGGGCTCCCCTCCCGAGTTCGGATTTGATGTCACGGAAAAAGTCCAGGGAACCGGGGTTCGCCAGGGCGTCCACGTTGTCGACCGGAAGGCCGTGCAGGATGTTCCGCACGGCGATCTCCACGGTCTTGCCGCTGATGGTGCGCGGAATGTCGGGGGCCTGCAGGACGAAGGCCGGCACATGCCGGGGTGACTTTTCCGCGCGGATGCGGGCGCGAAGTTCATCCGCCAACGCCTTGTCGAGCCGCAGACCTTCCCGCAGCACGACAAACAGGACGATCTTCATGTCGTCCCCCTCCTGCAGGCCCACCACCAGGCTGTCGAGCACCTGGTCGAACTGTTCGACCACGCGGTAGATCTCGGCCGTGCCGATCCTCACGCCCCCCGGGTTCAGGACGGTGTCGCTGCGCCCGTGGATGATCATCCCGCCCGACCGGGTGAGCTCGGCGAAATCGCCGTGGCACCACACCCCCGCGAAGCGATCGAAGTAGGCCGCATGGTAGCGGCTGCCGTCGGGATCGTTCCAGAAGCCGGTGGGCATGGAGGGAAACGGCGCCCGGCACACAAGTTCACCCTTCACGCCGGTGACCGGTTCGGCGGCATCGTCGAAGACGGCGACATCCATGCCCAGGCCCCGGCACTGCAGCTCGCCCCGCCGGACCGGCAGCACCGGGCAGCCCAGGGCAAAGCAGGACACGATGTCGGTGCCCCCGGAGATCGAGCTGAGCTGGAGGTCCGCCTTCACGTCGCGATAGACGTAGTCGAAGGATTCCGGCGCCAGGGGGGAGCCGGTGGACAGGATGGCGCGCAACGAGGAAAGATCATGACTGGCGGCGGGTTTCAGGCCGGCCTTTTCACAGCCGGCGATCCAACGGGCGCTGGTGCCCAGGATGGTGAACCGTTCCTCGCTGGCGAAATCCCAAACCGCGGTTTCGGGTTTCAGGGGATGGCCGTCGTAAAGCATCACCGTCGCGGCGGTCGCCAGGGCCGAGACCAGCCAGTTCCACATCATCCAGCCGCAGGTCGTGAAATAGAAGATGCGGTCACCGGGTTTCAGGTCGCCGTGCAGCTGGTGTTCCTTCAGGTGCTGCAGGAGCGTGCCGCCCACCGAATGGACCATGCACTTGGGCAGACCGGTGGTGCCGGAGGAGAACATGATGAACAGGGGGTGGTCGAACCGGACCCGCAGGTAGCCGGGAACCGCCGGCGCGTCCCCGGGGCCATAATCTTTCCAGGAGGTCATCGCCTCCGGCACGGGTCCGTCAGGATCGCGGAAGGGGACGACCACCACGCGCCGCAGGGACGGCAGCTTTTCCCGGATCAGGGCCGCGGTGCCCAGCGAGTCCAGGCTCTTGCCGCCGTAGAAGTAGCCGTCGGCCGTGAACAGCACCCTGGGTTCGATCTGGCCGAATCGGTCCAGCACGCCCTGCACCCCGAAATCCGGGGAACAGCTGGACCAGACGGCGCCCAGGCTGGCGGCCGCCAGCATGGCGATCACCGCTTCGGGAATGTTGGGCAGGAATCCGGCCACCCGGTCCCCCGGACCGACCCCGTCGGCGGCCAGGGCGGCCGCCACCCGGGAAACCTCCGCCCTCAATTCGGCGAAGGTCAGGCGACGGGTCTCCCCTCTTTCGCCCCTGAAGACGATGGCTTCGGCGGTGTCGGGACCCTGCAGAAGATTTTCCGCGTAATTGAGGCGGGCTTCGGGAAACCAGCGGGCGCCGGGCATGCGGTCATCGTCGAGGACTTCGGGTGATCCGGGCCCCTCACCCACCACCTTGGCGAACCCCCACAGGGCGCGCCAGAAGGCTGGCCGGTTCTCCACCGACCAGCGGTGCAGGGAAGGGTAATCGGCCAGGTCCAGATCCAGGCTCCGGTTCACCATGTCGCGAAAGCGCGTGACGTTGGCCGCCGCGATCCGTTCCGCATTTGGGGTCCAGAGGATGTCGCCGGTCCGGCCGGGCATCACGCGCCCCGGGCGGGCATGACCATCCCGGCAACCTCGCCGAAGCCCACCCTGTAGCCGTCGCCCTGGCACCAGGCGGTCATGGTCACGGTGTCCCAGTCGGCCAGGAACTTCCGCTCGCCCCCACCGGGCAGGGTGATCGGCTCGGTGCCGCGCCAGGTGATCTCCAGCATGGACCCGAAACTTCCCTTGTCCGGACCGCTGATGGTGCCGCTGGCCAGCAGGTCGCCCGTGTTCAGGTTGCAGCCGGTGCTGGTGTGGTGGGCCAGCTGCTGGGCCATGGTCCAGTAGAGGTACTTGAAGTTGCTGGCGCACACCCGCAGCCCCTCGGCCTGACCCTCGGCCGTGATGTGGACTTCGAGGTTGATGTCATAGGTGCCCCGATCGGTTTCCTGGAGGTAGTCCAGGGGCTGGGGATCCTGGACCGGGGCCTCGCAGCGGAAGGGCGCCAAGGCGTCGAGGGTCACCACCCAGGGCGAAATGCTGGTGGCGAAATTCTTGGCGTTGAAGGGGCCCAGGGGCTGGTATTCCCATTTCTGGATGTCCCGCGCGGACCAGTCGTTGACCAGGACCAGACCGAAGATGTGGCCGTCGGCGTCGCCCACGCCCACCGGCGTCCCCTGCGGATTGCCGCTCCCCACGAAAAAGCCCATCTCCAGTTCGAAGTCCATCAGCCGGCAGGGACCGAACACCGGGGTTTCGCTGTCCGCCGGCAGGATCTGCCCGTGCGGACGGACCACCGGCTGGCCCGACAGGACGATGGAACTGGCCCGGCCGTGGTACCCCACCGGCAGGTGAAGCCAGTTGGGCATCAGGGCGTTTTCCTTGCCGCGGAACATGATGCCCACGTTGGTCGCGTGCTCCTTCGAGGAATAGAAATCCGTGTAGTCGGGAATGTGGACGGGGAACTGAAGGGTCACCGCCTCGATCGGCAGCAGCGACCGGCCCCGCAGGACGGCGTTGTCGCGCAGCGTGGCCTCATCCTCGCGCAGCAGGCCGTGAATGAGCAGACGCGCGACCCGGTGCTGCTCGCGGTCCAGTTCCATGAACGGGTTCAGGACGGGATAGCTGAAGACATCCTCGGGCAAACCCGCGCTGTCGAGCAGGCCGGCGTTCTGGATCACCGCCAGGTCGAGCACGTGGTCGCCGATGCGCACCCCCACCCGCGGTTCGTCCCGTGGCGTGGGCGAGAACACTCCGTAGGGCAGGTTCTGCAGGGGAAAATGGGAATCGGCCGGCACGGGAACAAACGATTTGGCGGCGGGGTCGACGGTGGGATCCATGGTCCAGATCCATCCTTTCACGACGGGTTGTCGGGCCGAATTCAGATGAGGCCCAGGGAACGAAGATCTTCACGGGGTTCGGCGAAGGAACAGCTGCCGAACCCGGACAGGAAACTTTCGCGGGCCCGTTCCAGGTCCGGCAGGGCCACCCGGTGATCGCGCCACCGGAAACCCTCGTTGGACAGGGAGAAAGCCGCGGCATCGGTGTCGGCCACGCAGGCGGCCAGGACGTCCCGGTCCGCCCCCAGGGCGTGGGCCAGGACCCCGGCCCCGAACACGTTCAGGAATCCATGCATCATGACCGGGGGCTCGGCGGCCTGGTGCCGCACGGGATGGTGCAGGCCGGCGGTGCATTTCAAGGGCAGCCCCAACCGGCGGCAGGTGTCGATGAAGGCCGCGATCCGTTCGCAGGTCGGAAAAGCTTCCGGCGCGACGCCCCCGCACCGGAGCTTGGCCCCGATCCGGGCAAACCTGGTCTCGAAGGCGCCCAGGGCGTTGACGGCCTCCAGGACCCGAACATCGTCGACGCCCGGAAGAACCTCGAGATAGAGTTCGCGGCCGGCCAGGCCGGCGCCCGCCAGGGCGTCGACATACCGGCTGAGGAAACCCGTCACGCCGGTTCCCGATCCATCGGCGGGAATGGGCGCCTCGAGCACCTCCACGCGGGCGGCCGCACCGAAGTGATCCTCGAACGAGCCCACCGCCAGGCCCTGGTCCGCGACCGCCGCCACGGCGGCCTCCGCGTTGTCCCGCCCCCCGACCAGGACCGACAGGGTCCAGGGCCGGTCGGCGTCCATGAGGCCCCCACCTGCGGCCTGCATTTCGGCCAGGCGACCGGCCGGCACGATGAAACGGCCCAGCATCCAGGCCTCGGGTTCCTGGCGATGGGCGGCGTATTCCGCCACCGCGGCGGTCATGTCCAGCAGGGCGGGCGGAAACAGCCCGGCATAGTCCACCAGACCGTCCATGAACAGGCGCAGCCCGGCCGAATCGGCCTGCTGGCTCATTCCGGATCCCCTTCCCGCCAGGAGTCCCGGTAGGCGGGATCCTCGGCCGCCAGAGCCGACTTCGCCACCATCAGGGGCGCGAAAGTGTCGATCATCACGGCCAGTTCCTCGGTCTTTTTCGCGCCGATGGAGGCTTCGGTCTTCCCCGGCTGGGGTCCGTGGGGCAATCCGTCGGGATGCAGGGTGATCGACCCCTGCTCCACGTCCTGGCGGCTCATGAACTCGTCGTTGCAGTAGTAGAGGACCTCGTCCGTCATCACGTTCGAATGATTGTAGGGGGCCGGCACGGCGTCGGGGTGAAAGTCGAACAGCCGCGGCACGAAACTGCAGATGACAAATCCGTCGCCTTCGAAGGTCTGGTGCACCGGAGGCGGCTGGTGGATCCGGCCCACGATCGGTTCGAAGTCATGGATGCTGAGGGCCCAGGGGTAATAGCATCCGTCCCAGCCCACGGTGTCGAAGGGGTGGTGGTCCAGGACCACGCGCTGACAGGTGTCCCCCACGCGGGTGATGACCTCGAAGTCCCCCACCTGGTCATGGACCGGCAGGTCCCCGGGAGGCCGGATGTCGCGCTCGCAATACGGACTGTGCTCCAGCAGCTGCCCCTGGTTGTTCCGGTACCGTTTGGGGGTGCGGATGTGCCCGCGGCTCTCGATGACAAAATAGACCTGCTGCCCGGCCGACGGCGCCAACCGGTGGATGATGCCCCGGGGAATCACCAGGTAATCGCCTTCGCGGTAGGGCACGTTGCCGAACTGGGATTCCAGGACGCCGCCGCCGCGGGTGATGTAGACCACTTCGTCGGCGCGGGCGTTGCGGTAGAAGAAGTCGTCGGTTCCGGTGGGTTTGGTCAGGGACATCCTCACCTCGGCGTTGAACAGCAGGGGGGCCCGGTCGCGGACCGCGCTGCCCCCGCCGATCTCCAGCCGGTGGGACTTGATGTGCCGCATCCGCAGGGGCTCGCCGGTCACGGCCTCCCACCGCTGCACCCAGGCCTCCTCGACCGCCTTGACGGTGGTCGGGCGCCGGATGGTGTACAGCAGCGAGGCCAGGCCCGTGAAGCCGAGGTTCCCCATCAGGTGTTCGTAGTAGATGGACCCGTCGTCCTTCCGGAAGGCCACGTGCCTCTTGGCGGGAATTCGGCCCAACTGGTGGTAGTAGGGCATCAGAGATTCCCCCGCAGACCCTGTTCCTGCTCGATGGTCACGAACAGCGCCTTGAAGTTGCCCTTGCCGAAGCTGTCGCTGCCCCGCCGCTGGATGATCTCGATGAACAGCGTCGGCCTGTCCTGCAGGGGCCGCGTGAACAGCTGCAGCAGGTAACCCTTGTCGTCGTGGTCGACGAGGATGCCCAGGTCCTTGATCCGCTCCCTGTCCTCCCTGACCTCGCCAACCCGGTCCCAGACCGTGTCGTAGTAGCCGGCGGGCACGGCGAGGAACTCGACCCCGTTGGCGCGCAGGGTGGCGATGCTCTCCAGGATGTCGTCCGAACTCAGCGCCATATGCTGCACCCCGGGCGTCAGGTTGGCGTCGATGTACTCCTGGATCTGGCTTTTCTTCAGGCCGTCGGCGGGCTCGTTGATGGGGAACTTGATCACGCGGTCGTCCGAGGCCACCACCGTGCTGCGCAGGGCGGTGTAATCGGTGCAGATGTCATGGTCGTCATAGGAAACGAATTTGCCCAGGCCCAGGGTATCGTCGTACCACTTGACCCAGCGGTCCATCTGCTGGTCCGACACGTTGCCCACGATATGGTCGATGCACTGCAGCCCCGCGCCCCGGCCCTTGATCTCGCGGATCTCGAACCCCGGCAGGAAGCCCCGGTACCCGTCCCGCTGGATGAAGGTGTGCAGGACCTCGCCATAGGTCCGGATGGAAGCCGTCTGCACCGTCCCCAGGTCATCGCCCCAGGCCCGGGGTTCATGGTAGCCCTTGGCCCCCGCGGCGGTGGAACTGGCGTAGATGCCGGCGGTGTCCTCCACCTCGAAGGCGATGTCCCGGACGCCGTCCCCGTGCAGGGTCAACCAGATGTTCAGGGGGTCGTCGTGGCGCAGGGGAGTGGTCAGGATCATCCAGATGTCGTTCTGCCGCAGGACATAGGAAACCCGGTCCGGGGTGCCGGTTTCCGGTCCCCGGTAGGCAATCTGGTCGAAGCCGAAGGCGTTGCGGTAGAAAAAGGCCGCCTGCTTGGCGTTGCCGACCACCAATTCGACGTGATGGATGCGCTTCAGTCCCAGGGACATGCAGATCTCCTTTGAAAAAACGTGGATTCAGGACAGAATTAGTCGGTTTCCGGCCGGATGTCAACACCGCCGCCCGAAGGGAAAAACCCCTTCCCGCCCCCGTGAATCGCCTGACCGCACTCTACCAGATTTGCGCCCGGAGGGAAACCCGGAGGGTTTCGGGGGCCAGTTCCGGCTTTTGTCCCCCGGGCCCCACGATTTTTCTTGATCACCGGCGAAAAAAGTGTGATGAAAAGCCCTTGAAAATGACAGAAATCCCCATTTCCAACCCTTGGAAGGTCTGGCGGAATGAACGCGGTGGTCAACGGAAGAGGAACCCAGGTGGAAGCCTTCAAAATCGAGGCGGGATCCATCCTGGCCGAAAAATACCGGGTGGTGGACCTGCTGGGCCAGGGCTGGGAGGGCGAAGTCTACCTCGTCCATGAAATCGGCACCGGAATCGAGCGTTCGGTGAAGCTTTTCTACCCCCAGAGGAACAAGGGCAACCGCACGGCCCGGTTCTACGCCAAGAAGCTCCACAAGTTGAGGTCCTGCCCCATACTGATCCAGTACCACACCCAGGAAATCGTCGACTGCGACGGCCTGCCGGTCACGTTGATGGTGTCCGAATTCGTCGAGGGCGAACTTTTGGCGGACTTCATCAAACGGCAGCCGGGCAAACGCCTGGACTTCTTCCAGGGACTGGTCATGCTCCACGGGTTGGCCGCCGGAATCGAGAGCATCCACAACCTGGGCGAATACCACGGCGATCTTCATGACGAGAACATCATCGTCAATCGCCTGGGCCTGGGCTTCGAAGTGCGGCTGCTGGACCTCTACCAATGGCGGCGGCCGCGGGCGGCCAACATCCGGCAGGACGTCCACGACATGATCCGCATCTTCTACGACCTGATCGGCGGTCAGGAGCGGTACGCCAAGCATCCCCCCGAGGTCAAGGAGATCTGCTGCGGGCTCAAGAAGTCCCTGATCGACCAGCGGTTCCGCACCGCCGGCGAACTGCGCCAGCACCTGGAGACCATGTACTGGGAGACCCGCTAGGGTCCCTCACATTATCGTAATCATCAGCGGCCGGATGTCGTATGGTGGGGATTCGCTAACGCAAATGAAACCCAATTGACGGAATGACGCCCCATGACCAGACTGTCCGGCTTTATCCAGCGCACCTTTTCCATCAAGGCTGACGAAACGGGTCTGGTCCTCCAGTCCGCCCTCCTTTTCTACACCCTGATGACCAGTTACAACATCCTCAAGCCCATCCGGGACACCATGGGACTTGCCGGGGGCGTGCGGGACCTGGAGAACCTGTTTCTGTACACCCTGGGGGCGATGGCCCTGCTCACGCCGGCCTTCGGCTACCTGGTCCGGCGCTTCCCCCGGGAAAAATTCATCCCCATCGCCTACCGGTTCTTCGCCCTGAACATGCTGGGGTTTTTCCTGGTCCTGCGCTTGAGCGAGGAGAGCGCCCTGCTGGTCGTGGGCCGGGTCTTCTACGTGTGGGTCAGTGTCTTCAACCTGTTTGTCCTGTCGCTCTTCTGGGCCTTCATGGCCGACGGATTCGGCTACGGCCGCAGCCGGCGGGTGTTCGGTTTCATCGCCATCGGCGGCACCCTGGGCTCCATGCTGGGCAACGGCGTCACCCGGTTTTTCATAGGGTGGACCGGCGAAGCCAACCTCATCCTGGTGGCCATCCTGTTCCTGGAGGCTTCGGTATGGATGGTGAGGCATCTATCGACCAGGTTCAGCGCCTCGGGTTTCCATGACGAGGGCGCCCATGACCGCAAGGTGGCCAAGGTCGAGGGGGACGGTCCCCTGGCGGGGGTTTCCCTCATGTTCCGGTCGTCGTTCCTGGGCGGGATCGGGGCCTACATCTTCCTGTACACCTTCATCGGGACCCTGCTGTATTTCCTGCGCTCGGAAGTGGTGGCCGACCTGGTGCCGGTCCGGGACGAACGGACGATCATTTTCGCGGACATCTACTTCTGGACCAACGCCCTGACCCTGGGCGGGCAGCTGTTCGTCTCGGGCCGCTTCCTGAACAGGTTCGGCGCCGGGGTGGCCCTGGTCCTGCTGCCGTTGGCCATCGCCGTGGGGGCCCTCCTGCTGGGCACCACCCCCACCCTGGCCGTGCTGGTCGTGTTCGAGGTCGTCCGCCGGGCCGGAAACTACGCCCTGGTCAAGCCGGCCCGCGAGACCCTGTTCACGCTGGTCGACCGCAACGTGCGCTACAAGGCCAAGAACTTCATCGACACCTTTGTCTACCGGGGCGGGGACGCTCTCGGGGCCCTGTCCTTCAAGCTGCTGGGAATCCTGGGAATCGGCATCGTGGGCACCGCCTGGATCACGGTGCCCCTGTCGTTGGCCTGGGCCGGGGTCGGATTTTTCCTGGGTCGCCGGCAGCAGAAGCTGGCCACCGACAACAACGATTGATCAACCGGTCACGGGCTCCCGCCCGATCGGCATGGTCATGCAGCGGCAGCCTCCGCCACCCCGGGCCAGTTCACTGCCGTCGATGGTGACGACGCACCGGCCGGTCTTATCGAGATCGGCCCGGCCGGCGATGACATCCCGCGCGGGGATGACCGTGAAACCCGCGTCCGCCAGTTCACCGATCGTGTTTTCATTGCGTCCGTAGCCGATGACCTGGCCCGGAGCCAGCGCGAAGAAATTGGCCCCGCTGTGCCACTGCTCCCGCTCCTGGAGCCAGCGGTCGTCGCGGCCGCCGCAGAACAGGGGCTCCAGCTCCATCCCCAGTTTACCCAGGGCGGTCAACAGGTTGTCCTCCTCGCGGATGCTCACCACTTCCCCGTTCTCGATGTGGATGTGGACCGTGTCGTAGTGATGGGTCTCCATGATCACCGGTTCGTAGACCATGCACAGGTGCCGGTCCAGGAGGGTGAAAACCATGTCCAGGTGGATGAATGACTCGGGGGTGCGCGGCAGTTCCTGGACCACGATGTGCTGCCGTTTATTCAACCCCTTGAACCGCTCGATCAGGAAGTCGACGGCCGTGCGCGTGGTCCGGGCGCCGGTGCCGATGACCAGGATTTCGGGCCCGGCCACCTGCACATCACCCCCTTCGATGGTCAGTTCGTGCCTGGGCGCCCCCAGCCGCACCGGATTCACGGTCTGGGCGCCCAGCAGGGGATGATCATTGAACAGGGCTTCGAGGATGCGCGCTTCCCTGCCGCGAACACGGTTCGCCATCCGCGCGATCAGGACCTTGTTCCAGACCGCGACGCCCGCGTCGCGGGTGAAGAAGAAGTTGTGCAGGGGCGGCAGCGAGTAGCGATCCCCGCTCAGGAACCGCGACAGGTTGTTCTTGACCAGGGCCACGCCCTCGATCAGGACACGGGCCAGTTCATCGGATTCGAGGGCCAGCAGGCTGTCCGCCACATCGGGCACCTCCTCGGCCTCGCAGATGCGGCGCACCAACCCCCCGCGCACCCCGTTGTCGGCCAGGATATCGGCCAGCAGATCCCGGATCTGGAACACCCGGCACCGCTTTTCCAGAACGCCCTGGAGCTGCTGGTATTCCTCCTTGGCCACCGCCAGGTTCAGGATGTCGCTGTAAAGGGCCCGTTCCGCCGTTTCCGGCGTCATGTTGGACACTTCCTGCCCCGGGGTGTGGAGAATCACGCCGGTTAATCTTCCGATTTCCGACTCCACGTTGATGTCGAATTTGCCGGTCATTCCTGCTCCATTACGAAAATCACCCGAAAATCCCTCTGGTCCTCGATTGTCCACAGTAATCCCGCAAAGTCCCGGGGGCAACCATGGGGCTCCGGCCGTGTTTTTCGGACCAGTGCCTGCTCAAGTTGCGGGATCCCCGGCCGATGTAAATGGGGAACGAGTCACTCTGAAAGGACGGACATGGAAGACTATCGCCACAGGCCGCGGAAAAACACCCCCCACCTGGTGCATGTCATCAACGAGGACACCGGGCGGAACGTGGGGCGCGTGGTCGACATCACCGCCGACGGCATGATGCTTGTCTCCAAGGAGAGAATCATGCCCGGAAAGATCTACAATTTCCGGATCGTTTTGCCGGTCATGGTCCACCACCGTTCCGACGTCTGCCTGGAGGCCAAGGCCGTCTGGACCGATCCCGACTCCAATCCGAATTTCAGCAAGTCGGGCTTCAAGTTCATCAAGCTGCCCGTGGAAGACGGATTCCTGCTCGAGGACGTCATGCACAAGCTGAATCTGGTCGGTTGATCCCCGTACCTTACGAAATATAAGAGCCCTCGCGAAGAGCCCTCCCTTTTGGAGGGCTCTTTTTCTTGAAAACCAATCGCCAACACCCTCCCGATTTGGTTGAATAGATTCATCTGTCTGCGGGTACGCCATCTGTCCGCAGCACGCCGCTGTGATTTCCTGAAGGAGAATCCGATGACCTTCAACCCCGTGCTTATCTGGTTCCTGGCCGGCCTGGCCCTGGTCCTTTTTGAATTCATGGTCCCGGGCGTCATCCTGGTCTTTTTCGGCCTCGGGTCGTGGGTCACCGCACTGACCACCTGGGCCGGGCTGACCGGCGACTGGACCACCCAGCTGTTGACCTTCTCGGTCAGTTCGGTCCTGATGCTTGTCTTTTTGAGGCGCTGGTTCCGCGCCCGGTTCTTCGGCCATCTGACCGCGAACCAGGATCCCAACGAGGATCTGGACGAGTTCCGGGGAAAAGTCGTCACCGTGACCGAGGCCATCGATCCGACCACCGGCGGCAGGGTGGAGTTCAAGGGGGCCGACTGGAGCGCCCGCTGCGCCACGCCCCTGGCCGCGGGGGCCCGGGCGGTCATCGAGTCGGTCGACGGCATCACCCTGGTTGTCAGACCCGAATAAATTATTGCCCATTCGTTTGGTTGCCGATCACATACGAGGAGGAATTCCATGAACATCGGACCGATCATCACCGCGGGAATCGCCGTCCTGGTCATCATCACCCTGATCAACACGGCCCGGATCGTGCCCCAGAAAAGCGCGTGCATCGTCGAGCGCCTGGGCAAGTACTCGCGGACCCTGAACGCCGGCTTCCATATCCTGATGCCCTTCCTGGACAGGGTGGCCTACAAGCATTCGTTGAAGGAGGTCGCGGTCGATGTGCCGCCCCAGATCTGCATCACCCGGGACAACATCGCCGTCGAGGTTGACGGGGTCCTCTACCTGCAGGTCGTCGACCCGGTGAAGGCCAGTTACGGCATCGAGAACTTCCTCTTCGCCTCGACCCAGCTGTCGCAGACGACCATGCGTTCGGAGATCGGCAAGCTGGAACTCGACCGCACCTTCGAGGAGCGCGAGGCCATCAACCATTCCATCATCGCCGCGGTCGACAAGGCCTCCGACCCCTGGGGCGTGAAGATCACCCGCTACGAGATCAAGAACATCCATCCGCCCGAATCCGTTCGCGAGGCCCTGGAGAAACAGATGCGGGCCGAGCGCGAGAAACGCGCCCTCATCTTCGAGTCCGAGGGCCAGCGCCAGGCCCGGATCAACGTGGCCGAAGGCACCAAGCAGGAAGCCATCGCGAATTCCGAGGGCGAGAAGATGAAGCGCATCAACGAGGCCGAGGGCCGGGCCAAAGAGATCGAACTGGTCGCCATCGCCACCGCCGAGGGGATCCGCAGGATCGCCGAGGCCATCGAGCAGCCCGGCGGAAGCGACGCCGTGAACCTGCGCGTCGCCGAGCAATACATCGGGGAATTCGGCAAGCTGGCCAAGGAAACCACCACGCTGATCATTCCGTCGGACCTGAGCGACGTCGGCGGCGTGGTCGCCGCGGCCACCCGCCTGATCAGGAAGGTCTGACCGGGGGCAAGAAAAAAGGCCCGCTCCGGATCCGGAGCGGGCCTGGGCGTGACAGGGGCCGGTCAGTTCGAGACCGGCTCTTTTGGTTCCACCGCATTCTCGGCCGCCAGCAGGCGCATCTGCTCGGCGTTCCACTCCTCGGCCAGGGCCAGCAATTCAGGCAGGGTCCTGGCGTTGCGGAACAGTTCCAGCGCCTCGTGCAGCTGGGTATCGGCCTCGATGGCCACTTTGTAGGCGGCCTGGGGTCCGTGCATGCGCCGGGCCACCTCACGGCGGATCCCCCGCTTGATGAATTCGCTGTTGGCATCCACGAGGGAATCGCTGTAGGCCAGGTCGAACACCTCCAGGTATTCGTTGATCTTTTCCCTCTGCGCCAGGAATTCCTTGAAATCGAGATACTCCTGGTCGCTGACCTGGAAATCCTCGGGAATGTTCTCGTTTTCGGCGGCGTAATCGACCGCGAAGGCGAACAGGGCGCCGTCACGCTCGACGGCCACCTCGAAATCACCCAGGAAATCCTGGTCGATCTCGATATCCGGATTGATGCCCCCGCCCCCATAGACCACCCGGCCGCTGTCGGTGTAGAACTTTTCCTTGTTGAAGCGGTGAACTTCCTTTTCCGCCGGATCGGTATCCAGGTCATCGCCCTCGATGGCTTCGATCGCCTCTTCATCGCCGTTTTCGGCGGCCATCATGGCGGCCATTTCCTCTTCCGAACCGTGACGGGGCCGATCCTTGTGGATGGACCTTCCGCTGGGCGTGTAGTAGCGGGCCGTGGTCAGCTTAAGGGCCTCATCCTCGTCCAGGCGGAACACGGTCTGCACCGAGCCCTTGCCGAAGGAGGTCGTGCCCACCACCAGTCCCGCGTCGTGATCCTGGATGGCCGCCGACACGATTTCGCTGGCCGAGGCCGAGGAGCCGTTGATCAACACGATCATGGGCACCTGGTTGTAGACCTTGCCCCGCGACTCGCTGTAGAAGGAGTGGTTCTGGGAACGCAGGCGGCCCTTGGTGAAGACGATCAGGTCGTCCTTGGGCAAAAACAGCTCACTGACCCCCTGGGCCGCGTCAAGCAGTCCGCCGGGATTGAAGCGCAGGTCCAGGATCAGTCCCTTCATCCCCGCGGCCGTCAATTCGTCGAGTTTCTCCCGCAGTTCGTCCTTCGTGGACCGGGCGAAGTTCTGGACCCTGACGTACCCGATGTCGTCGATCATGAAGGAGTAGGGCACGCTTTCGATCTTGATGATGTCCCGGGTGATGGTGAACGGCAGCGGGTTGTCGACCCCCGGCCGCTGGATGGTGATGTTCACCTGGGTCCCGGCCTTGCCGCGCAGCAGTTCCACGGCCTCGCGGCTGGTGAAGTCCTTGCTGGAATCGCCTTCGATCTCGATGATCTGGTCGCCCCCCTGGATGCCCATGTAGTAGGCGGGCGTCCCCTCGATGGGCGACACCACCGTGGGATAGTGGTCGCGGATGTTGATGGTGATGCCGAGCCCGCCGAATTCGCCCTCGGTGGACATGACCAGGTCCTCGTAATTCATCGGCGGCAGGTAGTTCGAGTGCTCATCGAGCTGGTCGAGCATGCCCTGGATCGCGGCTTCCATCACCTCCTTGGGGTCCATCTCATCGACGTAGTTGTTGATGATCTTGTCGTAGACGTCACCCATGATCTTGAGGTTGTCGTAGAACTCGCGGCGGCGGGTGGCCGGATCTTCCCCGGCAACGGCGACCGAGGCGGCCAGGACCGACAGCAAAACGGAAAACAGCACCAGATTCCGCGCCAGACGGGCGAAAGCGGCCTGCAATTGGTGGTTGCCAGAATATTTCATTCGTCGATCCTTCATTGACGTTCCGGTGATGTATCTCACTGTTTTCGGCTCCGCCGGCCGTTCCGTTAAAGGTATTTCAGAAGGCCGTGATCCAGCTTCTTGAGATGACCAAGAGCCCGATCCAGCATCTCGATCGGTGTTTCGGTCGCGTCTATCACTTTAAAACGCAGAATGCCGGAAACAGCCATCGCCTGGTAACCTTCATACACCCTTTGGTGGAATTCAACGCTTTCCCGGTCCAGACGGTCGGACGTGTCCCGGTTCAGCCTCTTCTGCCCCTCCCTGGGAGGCAGCAGACACAGGAAAGTCAGGTCGGGTTCCACGTCGCCCAGGGCGAACCTGTTCAACTCCTGGACCTGCTTTTCCCCCAGCCCGCGCCCGAAACCCTGATAGGCCACCGAGGCGTCGGCGAACCTGTCGCACAGGATAATCATGCCGGCTTCCAGGGCCACCTCGATCTTTTCCCGGACCAGCTGGGCCCGGCTGGCGACCATCAGCAGGAGCTCGGTTTCCGCGGACATCCCTTCAGACGCCGTATCCAGCAGAATGTTCCGGATCCTTTCGCCGATTTCCGTGCCCCCGGGTTCGCGCAGGATCAGCGGGTCTTCGCCCTTGGCCGCCAGATGAGCGGCAATGGCCTTGATAAGCGTGGTTTTGCCGCTGCCCTCGGGGCCCTCGAAGGTAATCAGGAGTCCCCGGTGGTCCCCCCGCCCGGCCTGGTCGCCCGCCGTCGGCATCACTGGTCGGCCTCCGGCCCGCGGGGTTCGGCGCCGGGCAGCTTGGCCGCGACGTGGACAATCCGCTGCACGGTGGTGGCCAGCGTGGCAAAGGCCAGGAACCACAGCAACGGCACCAGGGCCCAGCGTGGCAGCAGGAGCCCGACCACCAGGATAATCACCCGTTCGGTGCGCTGGAGCCAGCCGACCTGGCAGGTTTCGCCCACGCCTTCGGCCCTGGCGCGCACGTAACTGGTGGTCAGGCTGCCGACCACCACCCAGGTGATCAGGACCAGGGCCACCGGGTCGCCCCCGAAAGGCAGGGTCGCGAAATACCAGGTAAGCCCCGCCAGGAGAAACGCCTCCCCCAACCGGTCGAAACAGGAATCGAGAAAGGCGCCCCGCGCGGATACCGTGCCCTGCAAACGGGCCAGGTCGCCGTCGAGCATGTCGAAACCCGATCCGACCAGGAAAACGATGGCGCCGAAGAACAGGGCCCCCTTGGCGACCATCCATCCGGAGACAGCGGTGATCAGCAGACCGATCAGCGAGACGGCCAGGGGAGTCATCCCCAGCCCGTCCAGGGCCAGCACCAGGGGCCGCAGGCGACCGCGGGCCGACAGCTTGAATTCCGTGAATCCCATCATTGCTCTCCTGTTGGTTCGGCTCCGGTGAGCCGTTTTCCGCCCCGCCCCTGCAGGACCAGGACCAGTTCGCCCTTGAGGCGCGGGCCCGTCATGGTTTCCAGCAGGTTTCCGGCGGTTCCCCGCAAAGTCTCCTCGTGCAGCTTGGTGATCTCGCGCACCACGGCCATTATCCGCTCGGGATCCAGCTCAGCCAGGATCTCAAGCGTCGATCGGATCCGGTGGCAGGACTCGAACACCAGCACCGTCCCGGGCTCCCCGAGGGCCATCTCCAGAAACGTCCGGCGCTGGCCCTTCTTGCGGGGAGCATAACCGAGATAAAGGAAACGGTCGGGAGAAAAACCCGACAGCACCAGGGCCGTGACCGTGCTCGAGGGTCCGGGGATCACCGTCCAGGGCAGGTCCTCCTGCAAAAGGGCCCGCGTCAGCGTAAAGCCGGGATCCGAGATGCAGGGCATGCCGGCATCGCTGACCACCGCCACCTTTTCGCCGGCCTTCAGGCGGGCCACGATCTGGGGCACCACCTGGACCTTGTTGTGGTCATGGTAACTGGACAGGGGCACGCGCAGCCCGTAGCGGTCCAGCAGGCGCCGGGTGTGGCGGGTGTCTTCGGCGAAGACAACATCCGCCTGGGCGAGGATCGCCAGGGCGCGCAGCCCGATGTCTCCCAGGTTGCCGATGGGGGTGGCCACCAGGTGGCAGCACCCGCCGGGAAAGTCGACCTCGGGCAGAGGCACCTGGATCAATGAAAACCCCCGTCGGTGAACGCCGTGTTCCCGGATTCTGGTTCGGCCGCCCCCACCGCGGGAGTCATCCGGCCGGAAAACGCGGCCACCGGCGGCGAACTGCGTTTGAAGGCCGTGGCCTTCACGCGTGCCGCCACCTTGTCGATCAGGTCCGGGGCGAATCCCAGGGCCGCCAACTGCTTGGGGCCCAGGGTCCGATCGATCATGTTGACCAGGAGTCGATCCACCTCGGCATAGGTATAGCCCAATTCGTCCTCGTCCGCCTGACCCTCCCAGAGGTCCGCGCTGGGAGCCTTGGCCAGGACGGCTTCGGGCAGCCCGAGGTGCCTGGCCAGCAGCCGGATTTCCGTCTTGTAGAGGCGGCCCACCGGGTTCAGGGCGCAGGCGTTGTCCCCGTACATGGTCGTGTAGCCGAGCAGGTCCTCGGTCCGGTTGCCGGTGCCCAGCACCAGGGACCGGTCCCGGGCCGAGATGTCGTAAAGAACGATCATGCGGCAGCGGGCCATCACGTTGCCCCTGCGCACCCGCTGGTCGGCCGGAATACCCTTCAAAAAGGCGTCGGCCATGGGAGTGATTTCCACCTTCTCGGTCCGCAGGCCCAGGACCGCGGCCACGGCCGCGGCATCGGCAAGCGAGGCCGCCGAACTGGTGGCGTACGGCATCATGACCCCCAGGACCTTGTCGGGGCCCAGGGCGGCGACCGCCAGGCCGGCGGCCACGGCGGAATCGATCCCTCCGGACAGGCCCACCACAAGGTTCTCGACCTCGGCGGCCTGCAGGGTGGCGCGAATGAATTCCACGCAACCGGCGGCCGCCTCATCCGGTGACACGACCCAATCCGGGCGATCCAGTTCCTGTTTCATTTCTCGGTAACCCTTCCTGGTTCGGCCCCGCCCGCGCGCCCGGGACCGGTTCATGGTCAGCTACGCCGCTCAACTACGCCGCCAAGCGCCAGGCAGGAACAGCACAAGCACCGTGAAGATTTCCAGGCGCCCGATCAGCATGAACATGATCAGGAGCCATTTCTCCCAGTGGAACAGCGAGGCATAGTTGCTGGCCGGGCCCACCAGGCCCAGGCCGGGCCCGATGTTCCCCAGGGTGGCGGCCGTGGCGCCGACGCTGGTGATGATGTCCCGCCCACCGAAGGTCAGAATCAGCACTCCGGCAATATACACCACCATGTATAGCAGGAAAAACCCCAGAACGTTGGTTTGGAGGGCGGGCGAAAGAGCCCGGCCGTTGAACCACAAGGTAAACACCGCCCGGGGATGAAGCATCTTCTTCAATTCAAGCTTGGCGTGGCGCAGGAGGATGAAGACGCGCATCACCTTGATGCCGCCGCCGGTGGACCCGGCGCAGCCGCCGACGGTCATCAGGACCAGCAGGACGGCATGGGCCAAAGGCGGCCACAACAGATAGTCCGCCGTGCCGAAGCCGGTGGTGGTGATGATGGAAACCACCTGGAACAGGGCATGCCGGATGGTGTCCTGCCATCCCGGATAGAATTGGATGGCCGCCAGGGACACGATCAGCATCAGGGTGGTGACCAGGATGATGGAGGAATAGAAACGGAACTCCTCATCCCAGAGATACACCCGCCAACGGCCCGTCAAGGCCAGGTAATGGAGGGAGAAGTTGGCCCCGGCCAGGAACATGAACACGATGATGACCCATTCCACCGCGGGGGTGGCGTAGCCGCCGACACTCGCATTGTGATTGCTGAACCCGCCGGTGGCCATGGTGGCGAAGGAGTGGCAGACCGCGTCGAAGGGCCCCATGCCGGCAATCATCAGCGCGGCGATCTCCATGACCGTCAACAGGAAATAGACGGCCCACAGCAATTTGGCCGTCTCGCGGATGCGGGGCGTGAGACGCTCGGCCACCGGTCCGGGGACCTCGGCCCGGAACAGCTGCATCCCGCCCACTCCCAGCAGGGGCAGAATGGCCACCGCCAGCAGGACGATGCCCATTCCCCCCAGCCAGTGGGACAGCGCCCGCCAGAACAGGACCCCATGGCTGCGGCTTTCGATGTCGACGAGAATCGAGGCCCCGGTGGTGGTGAAACCCGAAATGGATTCGAAAACGGAGTCCGTGAAGGAAGGGATCTGGCCGCTGAGCCAGAAGGGAAGCGCCCCCAGCAGGCCCACGCAAAGCCAGCCGAAGGCCACCACCGCGAAGCCCTCGCGCACCCGCAGGTCGGGTGCCGCGCGCAGGATCACCAGGGTGATGCCGCCCACGGCGGCGCCGATCCCCGCCGAGGCGAGAAACCAGACCCAATCACCTTCCCGATACAGCAGGGAGACCAACGCGGGCAGGAGCAGACAACCGGCCGTCACCAGCATCAGGAAACCCAGGACCTTGACGACCGACCTGATGTTCACGGCGTCCCGCCGGCGAAAAATTCCGCGACAACGTCCACCGCGTCGGGCAAAGCGAAGACCACGACCTCGTCACCGGCGGTCAGGACCGTGTCGCCCCGGGGCGTGACCACCCGGCCCCGCTTCAGGACCGCGCCAATCACCGCGTGGCCGGGGAAATCCAGGTCCATGAGCTTGTCGCCCAGCCAGGGGCAATCGGCACCCACCCGCATCTGCAGGATCTCGGCGCCGGTGTGTCCCAGGTTTTCCGCGTTGATCACAGCCCCGCGCTTGACGAACCTCGCGATCCAGGTCGAGGTGGCCAGCCGCGGGGAAATGGCCGAATCAACTCCCAGCAGGGGCAGCAGCGGCACGTAATCCGGCCGGTTGACCAGACAGACGGTCTTGCCCGCCCCGTGGTATCGGGCCAGCAGGCAGGACATGATGTTGGTTTCCTCGTCGTTGCTCACCGAAACGAAGCCGTCCATCTCCCCGACGCCTTCGCTTTCCAGCAGTTGGGTGTCCGACCCCTCGCCGTGCAGGACGATCGCCTTGCGCAGCTGTTCGGCCGCCTGGCGGCATTTCTCCTCGTTACGGTCGATGATCTTGACCCGGACCCCCGCCGCCAGGAGGTCCCGCGCCAGTTCGCGGCCCATGGCGTTGGCCCCGACGATCATCACCCGGGACAGTCGTCTCTCGGAGGAACGGAAATAGATCAGCGAGCGATCCACGGTGCGCCGGGTCCCGGCCAGGAAAACCTGGTCGTCGGCCATGATCACGGTGTGGCCGTCGGGAATGAGGGTCTCCTCACCGCGAACGATGGTCGTCACCAGGGCGATGCTGTCACCCAGGGCCCGGTTGATCTCGGCCAGGGTCCGTCCCTCCACCTTCGAGCCGGACTCCACCCGGGTCCCGATGATCCGAACCTTGCCGCCGGCGAACTCGTGGACCTCGGTGGCCCCGGTCTGGAACAGGACCTCGCGGATGGCATGGACCGCCTCGTGCAGGGGGTTGATGGCCAGGTCGATGCCCTCCAGCAGCAGGCGGTTGTCCTGGTAGTAGTCCTCCTGGCGGACGCGCGCCACCTTGACCCGGGCCCCGAGGGCGTGGGCGGTCTGGCAGGCGATGATGTTGATCTCGTCCCGGTCGGTGACCGCGGCGAAAAGGTCGCAGTCCTTCATGCCGATCTCGTTGAGGACCGTCGGACTGACCCCGTTGCCCACCACGAACCGGCAGTCGAGGAGTTCGCTGGTCTTGTCGACCTGCTCCTGGTCCATTTCGACCAGGATGAGATCGTGCTCGCGCCGGGTGATGATCCGGGCCAGCTGGAAGCCGACCGAGCCGGCGCCGACGATGACGATTTTCAAGAACGGGCTCCCGCAAATGAGTTGAGAACGGCGATCACGCTTGTGATGTCGTCGGCCGAGACATCCAGGTGAGGCATGAGCCTGACCTGGCCCGGCCCCAAAAGGACCCCCAGGACCCCGGCTTTTTCCAGGTGGTCCAGAAGGGCCTGGTCCTGCCCCTGACCGATCACGTCGATGATGACGATGTTGGTCTCCACCCCATGATTGACCTTCAGGTCCCGGTGGTCAAGACCGGCGGCCAGGGCGCGGGCCCCCGCATGATCAACCGCCAGTCTTTCCAGGTGGTTGTCCAGGGCGTAAAGGCAGGCCGCGGCGAGGATTCCGGCCTGGCGCATGCCTCCCCCCCACATCTTGCGGAAACGATGGGCCCGTTTGATGGTCGCCGCGTCCCCGGCCAGCACCGATCCCACCGGGGCGCCCAGGGCCTTGGAAAAGCACACGCTGACCGAATCGACCGGCGCGACCAGTTCCGCCAGGGATTTTCCGCCCGCGACATGGGCGTGCCACAGCCTGGCCCCGTCCAGGTGGACCTTCAGCCCCCGGGCGTGGGCACCCGCGGCGATCTCCACCACCTTGGCCTGGGGCAGGACCCGGCCCCCGCTGCGAAGATGGGTGTTTTCCAGGCACACCAGGGACGGCACCGGAAAATGAATATTGTCCGAACACAGGGCCGCTTCGACCAGGGGCCAGTCCAGAATCCCGCCCGGCGCCTCGACACAGGTCAGATGCACCCCGGTGAGCGCGGCCGGAGCACCGGCCTCGTAGCGGTTGATATGGGCCCCCTCCTCCAGGACAACCTGGTCGCCGGCGCGGCAATGCGACCTGATGGCCAGCTGGTTGCCCATGGTGCCGCTGGGAACGTAAAGCGCGGCTTCCTTGCCCAGCATTTCGGCGACCCTTGCCTGCAGGCGATTCACGGTGGGGTCGTCGCCGAAGACGTCGTCGCCCACTTCGGCCGCGGCCATGGCCGCGCGCATGCCTGCCGTCGGCCGGGTCACGGTGTCGCTGCGCATGTCGATGATTCGGGAAGTATTGGAAGTATTATTCTGGGAATTCATGGGTCCACCCCTGGTTTGAGGTCTCAAGGCGCGTACCGAACGCAAAGAACCGGCCCTCCGGCTTGATCCCGGAAAACCGGTTCCCAAAATTTCTTGGTGATCCGCGTGGGAACACGGACAATGTCAACTGGCGCCCGCGACCTTGTCCTTCAACATCTTGGACACCTTGAACACCGGCACCTTGCGGGACGGAACCGGAACGGCCTCGCCCGTGCGGGGATTGCGCGCCATGCGTTCCTTGCGTTCCTTCACCTTGAAGGTGCCAAAACCCCGGATCTCCAGGTGCTGGCCGTTGACCAGCAGGTCACCGATCTTCTCCAGGAAGAGATCCACGGTCTCGGCGACTTCCTTCTTCGTCAAACCTGTCTTTTGTGCGATGTCTTCTACGATATCGGCCTTCGTCATGACAGCCCTCCTCGGTTCCTCCAATTTTCCCCGTACATGGCCGGATAATGTTAGCATGTAACAGCATAACCCAAAAGATGTCAAGGGCTTTATACCAATTTGGGCCCGCCCCGGGGCCCTCCCCGGCCACGGAAAATGCGGGCAAGTTGCATGACCGGACCGTGCGAAACCACGCAAGAAAGCAGGGTCCAGGATGTCCCCGGGATCCCCATGGTTCCCCGCCGCTCCTTTTTAGGGCCTCTAATTGCTGGTTTTCAAAGGGTTTTAGGTGGTTCGGGAATCACCCCTCTCAATTGGCACCCCCTTTGCAGTTGGCCCGCCTGAGAATGTGGCCGGAAGGGCAGTCCTCAGACAACTGTGCCACAACACCGGATCCCTTCCGGCCCGTTCCTGAAACCATCGGGCAACTTAGCGAACTTTCAAGGAGGACCAACAATGGTCAGCAACAGGATGATCGTGACTTTCCTGCTCATCGCCGTCGTCGCCCTGGCAGGCAGCGGCTGCAGCGACGACAACCCCGTCACCCCCAGCAGTTCCATCGACACCGCGCCCCCGGCCGTTCCCGCCAACCTGAGTGTGGCCTACAACGCCAGCGCCGCCGTCATCAACTGGAACATGAACACCGTGGACACCGACCTGGCCGGCTACATCGTCGTCCGGGAACATAACGGCGTTACCGACACCCTCGTTTCCACCCCCACGCTGGAGAACAGCTTTGTGGACGCGACTCCCCCGACCGGTTCCAGCCTGTACCACGTCTACGCCGTGGACACCACCGGAAACCAGAGCGGCGTGGCCACCGTGGCGCTGACCATTTCCCTGGGCCACCAGGTTTCCGAACTGAACCAATAAGCGTCCGAGTTTGAGCCAACGATGGTTCCCGTTCGCTGGGTGAACCCAAAGGCCCTCCGTCGACATGACGGAGGGCCTTTACGGTTGCCGGTAAAGCGACAGGCGGAAAGCCCCGTCACCCTCCGCCCAGCCGGGCGATCGATTCGGCCACCTTGATGTACTGGGTGGCCAGCCCCATGTACAGGGAGCGGAACATGGGGCCGATGGGAGTCAGATTCATCAGCATCATGAAGCCGAAGATCATCATCATGCCGTAGCGGCGCAGGTTCTCGTAGCGGATACGCATCTCGACCGGCAGGAACCGGCTCAGGATCCAGCTTCCGTCCAGGGGCGGAATCGGCAGCAGGTTGAAAACCGCCAGGATCACGTTGATCAGCACTCCGGTCTGGAAAAGATTGAAAAGGAAACCGAGGGCCGTGGGCTTCCCGTGGGCGCCCCCCGCGGGCATGCCCCAGATGGCGACCAGGGCCCCGAGCAGGATCGAAAAGATGAAGGCCAGGATCAGGTTGCTGGCCGGACCCGCGGCGGCCACCTTGGGATGGTCGTCCCGGGGATTGTTCAGGCGCCGGATATCGACCGGAACCGGCTTGGCCCAGCCGAAGGGAAAACCCACCGTATAGGCCATGATCAGGGGGACCAGGACACTGCCGATCGGGTCGAGGTGGGGCAATGGATTGAGGGTCAACCGTCCCATCCGGTAGGCCGTATCGTCACCCAGCCGGTAGGCGGACAATCCGTGCGCCACCTCGTGGACCACCACCGAAAAAACCAGCACCAGTACCTGAATGACCACCAGTTCCAAACCGCCACCTCTTCGTTTGCCGCCTATGAATCCATGGGTTGTCCCGGCAGACCGTTCCAGGTCCGCCAGACGTCGTCAACGGTGATGTTTTCCATCCAACCGAATTCCCCGCCCCGAGGGTCCTCGCGCCGGCCCGGGCTGCGGACCACGACGACCTCGTCCGCCGGCGGTTTCCACAGGACCGGATCGGTCGGACCGAACAGGGCCACCGTCGGCACGCGCAGGGCGCCGGCCATGTGCATCACCCCAGTGTCGTTGCACAGGAACCGGTCCGCCAGTTGCAACAGCGCCGCGCCCACGCCCACCGGGCAGGGGGGAGCCAACCTGGCGGCGGTCCCGGGCCCCAGCAGCGCGGTCAGTTCGGCCAGGGGACGGGCGTCGGCGGGTCCGTGAAGGACAAGGACCCGGTGTCCGGCCGCCAGCGCGCGCCCGATCATTTCGGCGAACCCGGCCGCCGGCCAGATATTCTGTTTCTTGCCCGCGCCCGGATGCACCGCCCAGAAGCCGGGCCGCAATTCCAGTTCGTCCAGGATGCGCCTGGCTTCGGCGATCTCCCCGGGCGAGGGCACGACCACCGTCGCGGTGTCGGAGGTGGTGATCCCCAGGGCCCGCAGGGGAGCCAGATTGTGCTCCACCGTGTGGGTCACCTGCACCGGTTCGGACGGCATCTCCAGGGAGAAGGCGTGGCGGCTGACATCCCAGCCGAAGGGGGCGCTGTCGCCCCCGACCACATACCGGGCACCGGAGGCCAGGGCGATGCCCGCGCTCGTCACCGAAAAGGAAACGCTGCCCAGGACAAACGCCACCTCGGCCTGGTAGTTCCTCAGCCAGCGCAGAAAGCCGAACATCAGGACCGGATGCTGCCACATCCGGCGATCGAAGGTGACGACCTCGTCCAGGTGGGGGTTGTGCCGCACCACCTCGACATTGACCGGAGCGGTCACCAGGGCCAGTTCGGCCTCGGGCCAGGTTTCGCGGATCGCGCGCAGGGCCGGGGTGGCACAGACCATGTCGCCCATCTGGTTGTGCTGGCGCACGATCAGGATCCGGCGCGGCTTCAGGGCCAGCAGCTGGGCCGCCGTCAGGGGCGGCCTCCGGGAAAGCCGGGCCATCAGGCTGCTGAGTCCCCGCTTGAAGTTGCGATAGGGATGAAAGCTCATGGCTCCGGTGATTCCCGGGTCTTGGCACACCCCTTGCGATGGACGGGGTTCATGCCGGTTTCAGTCGGCGGTCAGTGGCGACCGCGGGATGCCCGGCGGCAGCCGGGAGATCCTGAAATGAGCCGACTATTCCACTCTTACCCAGTCAACCGCCTGATCCTGGCAGGATTGGGCATGGCGTACGTGGCCGGAATCTGCCTGGTGGCGTACGAATTCACCGCCAAATCGCCGGCCTTGCTGGGTGATCCCCTGCCGGGCTGGTGGGCCACCGAACGGGCGGAAAGAACGACCCGCTGGAATCCCCCGACGGGCCTCCTGCCCCTGGACAAGCTCCTGCACGAAAGCGAAGAAGCCTTTCGCTTCTACCGGATCCTCGCTCATCTACCCGCGGTCGCGACCCCGGTTTCAGGAACGGTATCCTGAACGGGCCTTCCTCTCCTCCAGATCCTTGAGCAGCGCCAGATAGGCTTCGTGACGCCAGGCGGGAATCCTGCCGGCGGCCACTTCGATCTTGACCCCGCACCGGGGCTCGTCACGGTGCAGGCACGTCCGGTAATGGCATTCCCGGCTGGCTTCGCTGAAGTCGGGAAAATAGTCAGGCAACGCCAGGGGATCAATATCCCAGGGATCAAAACCGCGGATGCCCGGCGAGTCGGCGATGAACCCCCCGTTTTTCAGGGGATAAAGCTCCGTGCTTGTGGTCGTGTGGCGGCCCAGCCCCGTCTTTTCGGTGACCTCGTTCACCCGCAGGCTCAAGCCGGGCTGGATGACGTTCAACAGGGTGCTCTTGCCCACCCCCGAAGCGCCGATCAGCAGGGAGATGCGGTCGGTGAGCACGTCCTTGAACGCCTTCACGCCGGTTCCGGTGTCGGCCGAGGTCCAGATCACCCGGTATCCCAACGACGCGTAATAGTCCCAGTGGACCTTTTCCGTGTCCCCGTCTTCAAGATCAGGCACCAGGTCGCACTTGTTCAGGATCAGCACCCCGTCCACGCCGAATCTTTCGGCGGCCACCAGCAGCCGGTCCACGAAGCCGCCCTGGGGGGCGGGCTCACGCAGGGACTGGACGGCCACCACCTGGTCCAGATTGGCCATCAGGACCTGCTCGGTCCGGCCGCCGCTTCGCCGGGCCGCCATCCGGGAGATCCGGTTGCGCCGGGGCAGGACCTCCTCGATCACCCCGGTGGGGTCCTCCGGCGCGGGGTCGAGCACCAGGAAACGGACGCGATCCCCGACCACGGTCAGCATCTGGACCTCGCGCGGCCCCTTCTTCAGCCTCCCGCGGACCTTGCAGGTCCAGACCGTGTCCCCGGAGGACACCAGGCATCGCCCTGAAGTGGCCCTGATGACAATACCTTCGCGCTGATCCCCCGCCTGGACCGATTCCCCGGGGCCGCCGCCCCCCGTGTCCCGTTTTGTCCCGATGCCGCACCTTCCTTACGCGCCGTCCCGTCTCTTCCCCCGGTTTCGGCCGCATTGCAACTTGTTAATCGATCATCAATGGGTTAGTTTTTTCAAGAATGAAGTCGTAGCACAACTTTTCCGCTTTCTCAAGGTGGTACGCAAATTATGGACATAGCCGAGGTTCTCAAGCATACCTCCCCGGACCTCTTCATCTCTGATCTGGAAGCCACCGACAAATCCGCCGCCCTGGCCGGTCTCGTTGAAGGGCTCATCTCCGGAACCGACATCCACAACGCCGACACCATCCTGCAGATGCTTCAAAGCCGGGAAAACCTGGGCAGCACCGCCGTGGGCCCGGGAATCGCCTTTCCCCACGGGCGCACCCTGGCGGTGCAGCGGCTGACCATCCTGATCGCGCGGTGTCCCGGAGGCGTGGATTTCGACAGTGAAGACGGCAAACCCACCCACCTGTTCTTTGTCCTGGTCGCTCCGCCCCAGGATACCGGACACCAGTACATCAAATCCCTGGCCGCCCTGATCGACCGCGTTCAGGACGCGGACCTGAGGGAAAAACTGATGGCCGCCGGGGACTACGAATCCTTCTGCGAAGCCATGAAAGAGGGTTAGGGAATGCATCCTCAGCTACAGTTGCTGGTTGCCCTGCAGGACATGGACGAGATGATCCGGGAAACCGAGACCCAGGGCGAGGAGTTCGAGGGCCTGGGGTTCACCCACGGGGGCCTGGACGACCTCAAGAAGGCCCGCGAGGACCTGGCGTCCAAGATCGACCCCAGCCTCAGCAGCTGGTACCGTCGCCTGACCGGCAAGTTCGGCCACGCGGTCGTGCCGGTCGTCGGCAACCTTTGCACCGGGTGTTTCGCGAACATCCCCTCCCAGTTCGTCAGCAAGACCAACGTCAACAAGGTGCAGAAATGCGAAAGCTGCGGGCGCCTGCTCTACTGGCCCTGAGCCGATCCCGTACCTGACCATGAAAAACCGGACCGTCCGTGACGGCCCGGTTTTTTTGCCCCACGTGTGGATCAGGACCCTCCGGCGGAGCCCTTCATTTCCTGCCCGGGAACCGTCCGCAGGAAAGAACCGAAATCCTTGACTTCCTCCATGCGGCAGGACCACACCAGTTCCCCGTCGTGAACGGTGATGTCCGGACAGCCGTCGCACATGCTCTGGTCTCCGTTGGCCATGAAATCCACCGGCTGGATGAACATGATGGACTGCAGGTGGGCCCTCTGGAAGAGCCGCAGGGGGTTCCGCAAACACGCCCGGACCCATCGGCCCAGGGTGCGGCGCACTTCGGGGTCGAAGGGGGCGAACAGGAGCATGGCCAGGCGACCGTGGCGCGACGAGGCCGCCGAAGCGTAGGACAGGTACCGGCCGGTGCGGAAGTGGTACACCCCCATGGCCAGTTCGGCGAACTTGGGGCCTGTGTAGCCGAAGATCCCGTCCCTGGTTCCCACACGCTGGGTCAGCAGCCACTTCAACGCCTTGGGATCGTGGGTGCCGTTGAGGTAGGCCGAAGGCGTGAATCCCGGATCCACCTCTTCCCGGGCCTTGGCCACCAGTTCGCGGGAACCGATGGTGATGACCCGTTCCTCTTCCGAGTGGTACATGATCGCGTCCCTCTTGACCTCCCTGTCGCCGGCGTACCAGCGGAAGGGCATGTCCGGCACCACGTGCCGGAAGCAGATGAAGACCATGGTGTGCACGATGTCGATGTGATCCTGGGCCCACTTCAGCATGCCCGGCACGAATTGCAGGTTCTCCTGGTAGATGGTAGCGTTGAAGGAGCAGGCGATGCCCCCGGCGTCGGCCACCATGCGGGCGTAGTGCAGGCGCAGCTCGTTGAGTTCGAGATCGTTCATCCCGTCCCACTTGCCCCCGCGTCCCTGACCGCTGTCCACGTGGAAGGTGAAGCCGAACACGCCGGCCTTCTTGAGCCCCGCCAGCAGTTCCGGAGTCAGGGCCTTGCCGTTGGTATTGATGATGGGCTTCCAGCCGCGGCGCTTGATTTCGGCCACCAGTTCCAGCAGGTCCGGGTACAGCAGGGGGTCGCCGCCGGCAATCGAGATGCAGTCCGACTTGCGTTGGGCCTGGAAGACGTCCAGTTCGCTTTTCACTTCATCCAGGGACTTGTGGGAACCCTTCTTGTTTTCCCGGTAGCACCCGTCGCAATGGAGGTTGCATTCGGCGGTGGGTTCGAGCCAGCTGATGGCATTGTCGGAAAGTGTCCAGGGCAGGCGGTACAGCCCGTTATGGTCAGGAAACGAGGTGGTCACGAAAACCCCCTGAATTGGTGTTGGTTATTCGTTTTCAGAAGAAGCAATAATGACTTATCCGGAATAATTATTCAACTCATTCGAATGGATTTGAAAACAAGGGGCCCCCGGTCGGGGACCCCTCAACTTTGGTCAGTCAGACAAGGAACTCAGTCTTCGGCCCCGGTCATCACCCCGGCGTTGGCCACGACCTGGGTGAGCCTCTCGACGATTTCCTTCTTTTCGCCCCCGTCGTCCTTGACCCCCAGGTCCTCCTTGGCCCACTGGGATTCCGGGAAGGGACCGAGGCTTTCCAGCTCCTCCCAGCTGGTCACGCCGGTCTCCTTGCGGAAGACCAGCCCGCCCTCGAGATCGTCCTCGTCGATGTCCACGGTGATCAGGTCGCCCTTGCGGATCTGCTCGCTGCAGATGTAATGGGAAATGGGCGTGACGATCTCCTTTTCCACCACCCTCTTGAGGGGCCGGGCCCCGTACTGGACGTCGGTGCCGGCATTCACCAGATGGGCTTTGGCCTCCCGCGTGATTTCCAGCAGGAACGGTTCGCTGCACAGAAGCGACCGGTGGTGCACCTGGGCGATCAGGATGTCCAGGATGCCGTAGAGATGCTTTTCCTTGAGGGTGTGGTAGGTGAGGATGTCGTCGAAGCGGTTGAGGAACTCGAAGGGGAAGACCTTCTTGGCCTCGCGCATGGCGGCTTCCTCGATGTCCGAGTCCATCTTCCGGTCACTGACCTCGGTGGCGAACCCGATGCCCGACTGGGCCAGGTGGGCCCCCATGGCCTGGCTGCCCACGTTGGTCGTCAACACGATGATCGACTGGCGGAAATCCACTTCTTCGTTGTTGCCCAGGACCACGGTGCCGTCCTCGAGGATGCCCAGAAGCAGGTTCCAGAGCTTGGGATGGGCCTTTTCGATCTCGTCGAACAGGATGATCGACAGGTATTTCTCGCTGTCGGGAGGATAGAGGCGGCTCAGCTTGCTGTCCGATTCGCTGATCATGCCGGACTGGTTGTCCAGGGCCTTGCGGTGGTGGCGGTCGATGTTCTCCTGCGCCAGCAGGGGGCGGATCTCGCCGCCCACGTATCCCGGAGGCGACCCCAGCAGCTTGGAGATGTTGTAGTGCGCCGAATACTCCTGGCAATTGACCCGGGTGAAGGCCCGCTTGTTGCCGAAGATGGTCTCGGCCAGCGCCCGCACGGTTTCGGTCTTGCCCACCCCGGTGGGCCCCATGAACATCATCGTCAGCAGCGGACGCTCGGGATCGTGGACCCCGGCGATCAGCCGGCTGAAGCTGTCCGACAGCTTATCGATCGCCTGTGGCTGACCGACGACCATCTTGTTCATGTGGGTGGCGAACCGGACGAGCTGGTCGTTGCGTTTCTCTTTGCGCAGGGTCTTCAATGCGGTGTCATCCTTGTTTCCGGCAGCCGCGGGGGCCGCCGTGTCCGGACTCCGTTCCGGGGTCACAATGTCGGATCCTTCTCCCCCGGGCCCCGGCGTTTCCCTGCGGGAAAATCAAAGCCCGTTCCTGACCTAATCCATCGGACGGTCCTGAACGGGCTTGAGTGCAATTTCCATGCTGTCCCGGCGCGTAACTGACACTACTGAACCAGATTGCAAATAATATTACGATTCAGGCATGTACCTCTTCTTCAGGTAGTCCGCCTGGGGCTGGCCGGGCTTCTCCACCCAGCGGTCGTCGATCCGGGGCCGGATGGGGCTGTGCAGGCTGATGTAGTGCTCCACCGCCTCGGCCGTGGTGATCTGCGTCGGGGTGATATCCCCAGGCGGAATGGAGGTCAGGAACTGCAGGCCGCTGTTGCCCTCCATCAGGAAGCTGGTGACGATGGTCTTGTAGTTCCTGTCCGGATCCCAAGGTTCCCCGCCGATTTCCAGGGTGACGACCCTGTCGTAATCGGGTCGGTTGGGGTCGAATTCCATCTTCACGCCGCCGAGCATGATGCCGCCGCTGCGACCGGCCAGCTTGCGCTCGATGATCCGGCGCACCATGCGGCCGTCCATGCGGACCTCCACCAGCTCGTTGCCGAAAGGCAGGACGCTGAAGATGTCGCGGGTGGTGAGGTCGCCGGCCGGCAGGTCGGCGCGCAGCCCGCCCAGGTTCTGGAAGCTGAAATCCGCGTCGAAGAACTCGATCATGGCGTCGGTGACCAGGACACCCACCAGGTTCGAGCCCGGTCCGCCCCGGCCCAGAGCTATGGCGCTGCTGCCGATCACCTTGCGCATCTCGGCTTCGGCCTGCTCGTGGTAGGGCTCGATGACCTCGGCGATGACCGGATCGGGCCAGATCTCATCCTCGAAGAGGGTGATGAGGGTGCCCCGGTCGTCGGCATTCTCGAAGCCGATCAATTCGCGGGTATTGCGGTCGATCAGCAGGACGGCGTGTCCGATGCTCGACCCGTTGCCGAAGGTTTCGAAGCACATGGTGTGGTTCACCGGATCGATCCAGGGCTCGTAGTACCCCCGGTGGGTGTGGCCGCCGACGGCGAAGTCGATCCCCGGAACCACGTGGACAAGTTCCATCAGGTTCATGCCGCCATAGGAGTGGTTGCTGCCGTAGGTGCCCTGCTGCTCCAGATCCGTTTCGGTCTCGGAACCGCCGGCTATTTCCTTCCACCCCTCCTTGGGGTCGAAGGGCAGCCCCTCGTGGATGGCCAGGAAGATGAGATCGGCACCCTCCTTCTTCAGCTTGTCCCGGTATTTGGCCACGACCGGCGGCATGTCCAGGAATTCGAGACCCTCGATATTCTGGGGAAAGGACATGGAGGCCGTGCCCGGGGTGATGATGCCCACCACGCCGATCTTGATGCCCTGGAATTCCAGCATCAGCGTCGGCTGCACCCAATCCACCGTCTTGCCGGTCTCCTTCTCGATGAGGTTGGCGGCAATCCACGGGAAATCGGACATGCGGGCCAGGCGCTCGGTGTTTTCCCGGCCCATGTCGAAATCGTGGTTGCCCGGGATGACAAATTCGTAACCGATGGCGTTGTAGTACCTGATGACCGCCTCGCCCTTGGTCTTGTTCCCGATGGGCGTTCCCTGGAAGGTGTCGCCCACGTCCACCAGCAGGACTTCCTCGCCGGCGGCGGCCGCCTTTTCACGGACTTCCTTGATGTAGGTGGCCGCCGAGGCGCCGCCCCCCAGCGGGGGCGGGAAGTCGGGATTCATGAACTTGGCCGGTTCGGGGGCGATGTGGCCGTGCATGTCATTGGTCCACAGCAGGTGCAGGCGCAGGATCCCGTCATCGGTATCGGCGTCGCCGGCCTGGGCGGACCAGACCACCGCCATCAGCACCAGCAATATCATCAAAGGCAGAAGGCCCTTAAGCTGCTTCATTTCCTACTCACTTCCGGCCGGTGCGCCGGCCATCATCGGAACCGCCCCGGGGCGGCCGTTAGCTACCAATTGAGCGTGTAGCTCAGTCCGATCCGGAATCGGGTGTCCTCGACACGGGACTCGGGGTCCACGTAGTAGCCGTCCGGATAGGGGAACTGATGGGGCTGGAAGCTGGTGATCTTGCTCAGCTCCAGCGACACGCCGAACATGCCCTGCCCGAAGGGGATCCCGGTCCCGGCCGTGAAATTCGTCGAACTGGCGTCCCTGTCAAAATAGCTCGGAAAGTGCCGGAAGCCGAACCGCAGGGGCACCCCGTTGTAGAAGGTGTGCTGCAGGCCGATCCGAACGTCCACCGTATGTTCAAGGTTGGGCTTGTCACCGGTGTCGGCCCAGCGGCTGTCCTCGAATTTCTGCCAGGGGATGTATTCCATCTCCATGGTGAAGACCGTCTTGGGATCCGTGCGCGGATAGAAGGTAAAACCGCCCCGGTAGATCTCCGGATACCGGTAATAGGCATCGTCATTGGTCGCGGTCTCGGTCACGTTGTTGGTCGGGTCGTCCCAGATCTCCTGGTAGTTCCCGGTGCCGGTGCCACGCGCGGTCAGGGAGGCCTCGTAGGCCAGGCCGAATTCGACGCGATCGCTCGCCTTGATGCGGGCGCCCAGGGTGAAATTCACCCCGTCGACATCAAGATCGTAGGAGCTGGTCTGGCCGTCCTGATCCCCGGTGTAGAAACGCTGGGTGTTGGTTTCGGTCCGGGTGCCGAAGGCGTAATGGGCCGCCGCACCGAGCGACAACCAGTCCAGGGCATCGAGACCGAGTCCCAGCGACAGGTCCCGCAGGGTCCCGGTGACCTTGCGCTCCCTGTCCTCCAGGATGCTGTCCCTCGGGTTGGACCCGTAGAAGGGATCCCGCACTTCCTCGGTGAAGGTGTAGGAATAGGGATAGCGGTCGGCCAGCGACAGGCCGATGGCCATCGGCAGACCGGCCGTGGAATCATTGAGAACCAGGCCGAAGCCCGAATGCCAGTAGTTGTTGCGGTTGCTGGCGATGGAGACCTCGGCCACCCAGTTGTTGAACGTGTCGTACAACGGCTGGAACCGGTCCTCGTGTTCCTGGGTCAGCACCCCCCCCACGTCCAGGCGGTTGTTGCCCTCGGCGCCCAGGAAGGCCGGGTTGAAGATGTTGGACATCCCACCCCGGGAAAGGGCCGTGGCGGTGCCGCCCATGGCGTTGATGTCGGCCCCGAACCAGGGCATCTGATCCCCGTATTCGGTCATGATCTCGGGAACCGACCAGGCAGGTCCCGCAACAGCCAGGACCAGCAGGAAAGTCAAAACCGTGAGCCTTTGCATCGAGGCCTCCAGTGTGTTCTTTTTGCGGTTGGTCATCACTTCGGTCTCCTCGAATTCCTCAGAACGTGTAGTCCATCTGCAAACGGACGAAGGTTTGGTCGGAGGGAGAGTAGGTGCCGTCCGGTGTCGGCGGCAGCGCATCCCCGAAATTCCTGACATCGATGTAGGTATTCGGAATCTTGTGATCCCGGGTCACCTTGAGCTGGAACAGCATGCGCTCGGACACCCTGCTTTCGATCTTGAACCAGTTGCGGAACCCGTTGTCGGTCAGCAGCACGAATTCGTTGCCCTCGAAGTTCCAGAAGAACCCGTCGTAGATGGACGAGGCGAACGTGAACTTGATGCCGGGGCTCAACTGGTGCTCGTACCTGGCCTCGAAGGCCGTGCTGGGACTGCCGTTGGTGCCGACGCCGGGATCCAGGGCACCGGGCTCGGCGGTGCCGCTGAGGCGCTGCCGGGCCGGGAACATCACGTTCGAGGTCACATAGGTGAACTGCAGCCGGTTGTAGTTGCTCAGCAGTGCGATCATCTGCACCCTGGTCTCCCAGTTCTGGAAGGTACGCACATCACCCGGATCGTTTTCCGAGCGGCTGCTGTACCGGTGCCTCACCCGGAAGCGGAGATTGAACAGCGGCTGGTACTCGCCCTTGATGGTGTAGCGCATCATGTCGGCGCCGTCGGCCTTGCGGATCCACTTGTCGAACTGCAGGCCGCTGAGGATCAGGCTCCGGGAAATGCGGTACCGGGTCTCCAGGAACAGGCCCTTTTCGGGTTTGGCCTGGGGCGTTTCACTTTCGATCAGGGTGTAGGCCTCATCATTGAGCCGGTAGGGCGCGTCCAGCAGCGTCATCTCGTAACGGTTGTCGTTGCTGAAGGACCGGTTGTAGGGGTTGTCGTACCCCACGTCCGAGTCGCGCCAGATGGCCAGCAGGTGCAGGTTGTCCCACTGGCTGTAGGCGTTGATGATGTAGGCGTCGGGATTCTTGCTGTTGAAGAACGAGTTCTGGGGGTTCTGGACAAAGGCGTATTCGCCCTGGACCGAGACGTTCCGGTAGACGGCCTGGGCCTCGGCGCCCATCACCCGTCGGAACTTGTATTCGTCCACGTTGCCGTCGGGATCCACGAAGTAGCTCTGGTACGAGTTCCAGACCTCGTTGTCGCGGGCCTCGGGATTGGGAAGCGTGTTGGGATCCATGACCTGCTCGTTGAACAGGGTCTCCTCGGTGGGATTCCAGCCCCGGTTGTAGCGGGCCTCGTACCCGGTCACGCCGACAAACGTGCCCGGCGCCAGCATCATCTTGATGTTGCCGCCGACCATCGATTCCTCGATGGCGTCCCGCTGCAGGCCCGAAACAAGGCCGTTCTCCGCCACCCGGTCCACCAGGAATTCCTCCTTGGGGCGAGGGCGCAGGGTGATGTAGCGGTTCAGGGTGCCGTCGGGATTGAGGACGCCGTCCTTGTTCTCCTTGGACACGAAAACCGAGGCGTTCAACGGACCCCAGGAGCCCTCGGCGGCCGCGCCGGTCAGCTTGTATTCGTAGCTGCGGCTCAGGTCGCCGTGAACGCCCAGCAGACGCTTGTTGAAACCGAAGCCGGTCTTGCGGTAGTGGATGAAGTCCGTGTTGTCCATGATCAGGCCCAGGCCGTAGGCCACCCGGTAGTTCCCGACATACAGGCTC
>Ga0210065_1000035_pt1 | contig 43172 bp, 36 predicted proteins | sample Muzzi_PWB_D1_FD_185533 | JGI IMG/M metagenome (GOLD analysis project Ga0210065, IMG submission 185533) | Wetland microbial communities from San Francisco Bay, California, USA, that impact long-term carbon sequestration - Muzzi_PWB_D1 (SPAdes) | ecosystem: Environmental > Aquatic > Marine >... | reverse complement strand
CCGCAATTCCCCCCAGAATTAGCTCCCAAACCATCAGTCGGATCCCCACACACCACTCCTGACCCCGCCGTCATTTCCATGCCGGCAAAGCCCACATCCGCCCCAATCAACATCCCAATCGTCAAAACAAGAATGGCCAGGTACATTTTGGAACGCATTATCCCTCTCCCTTTTGGGCAACAAACAAGAGCTTCAGCTACAATCGTGCAGCCCAAGGCCTCGCCTGCAATTATTGAGTTGTAATGGGAGGAGAACAAGATCATACCCCGGACCCCCGGATGTGTCAAAATATTTTATAACCAAACCTTCCAAGGGCCCCCCGGGGGGTCTTTTTTGCAGCCTAACAACATATCCTGACTTCACCTTATCGGCAAAACCGCAAAAAAACCCACCCTCCCCCATTCGGGAAAAGGTGGGTCAATCAATCCAACCAAACCTACCGTCCGCTATCAGAACGGCAGATCATCGTCATCATCAGGGCCGGGGCCCGAAGGCATGTCCGGTCCCGAGAATTCGCCGCTCGACTTCGGGGCGCCGCCCTGCTTGCCGTAGTTGCCGCCACCGCCGCTGGCTTCGCCTTCGTCACGACGTCCCAGCAGCATCAGCTGGTTGGCGATGATCTCGGTGGTGTAGTGGTCCTGGCCGTCCTGGCCGGTCCATTTGCGGGTCTCGATGCGGCCCTCGATGTAGACCTGCTTGCCCTTTTTCAGGTAGCGCTCGGCCCGTTCGGCCAGGAATCGCCAGGCGACGACGCGGTGCCACTCGGTTTTTTCCTGCCACTCGCCGCTGCTCTTGTCTTTCCAGCTCTCGGTGGTCGCCACCGAGAAGTTGGCAACCGGCACGTTGCTCTGGGTGTACTTGATTTCCGGATCCCGGCCCAGGTTTCCGATGATGATGACCTTGTTGACGCCTGCCATCGCGTCCTCCTTGAGTACAGCCGGGGCCCGGGGCCCCGATTCATGAAATGGTTTTCAAGCCGATGCCGGCGGGAGGGAACAGTAGCAGATGAGGCCTGAAAAACGGATAAAAAAATGGGGTGGATGATGGGATTCGAACCCACGACCACCTGGACCACAACCAGGGGCTCTGCCGACTGAGCTACATCCACCGCCATTATTCGATTTTTGGTACGCCCGGCAGGACTTGAACCTGCGGCCTGCGGATTAGAAATCCGCTGCTCTATCCAGCTGAGCTACGGGCGCACCCGATCTCGGCCGGGAACCCGCACCTCGTCCGGAGTTCCACGGATTTCCGGTCTCCCGCGGGCGGACGCGAATAATGGCCATAGGACGCGCCTGTGTCAAGACTCTGTCGCATGGCCGGGGCTCCAAAACTTCTTTCGGAGCCTCCATTTTCGTGGTTCCGTGAGCAAATCCCGCCCCAGGACGGACACGGCCCGTTACCCAGGGCATAAATCAAGACAGAAGCGCAGGTTGGAATAGGAAAACCGGGATGGGGAATCCCCTCCCGGAGCCCGCCCGGGCAACCGGGGTTGGCACCCCCAACAAAGGCGACACCCACCATGGTCACCAGAATCAGGGGGCGGGAACCCCAAAGTTCCCGCCCCCATGCTGCCACCAAACCAAAAAATTCTACCGGAACAGACTCTTGACGTCGCCCCAGCTTGTCTCCTCGACGCCGACGGGGTCCGTGCAGCAGATCACGTCGCCCCACATGTTGACGTTGCCGTAGCTGCCGAAGTAGTCCGTCAGATCCTGCCAGCCCTGTCCCCAGTCATTGTAGGAGGTGCAGGCAGCCTGGATACCATCAGTGACGACCTGGGCGTCAAACGCCGTGGGGAAGTGCATCGACAGGTAGTAGATGTACGGAGCGCCGGTCACGTCGTAGATATACGCGCATTCGCACTCGATGGGGATGGCGATGTCGTAGGTGCCCGCGGCGGCAATGGTGACGGTGTACGTGGCACCTGTGCAATTCTCCTCCCCGGGATAGGTGCAGCCGGTTGCCGGATCAATGACGGCCGAACCAAGGTCCGCGTAGACATCGAAGGTCACCGGACCCGCAAAATCCAGCAGCATGTGAACCTGGGTCAGTTGGAAACCCATCTGGCAGGTCAACTGCTCCGAAGGATTGAAGATGAAGGCGTAGGACTCCTGGCCCACGAACCATCCGCCCAAAAGCCATTGGGCCGGGTTCAGGTTGCCGACGGTTTCAGGCGTGGGCACCGCGTAGTTCAGCGGCAAGTCCGCCGGATCCACCAGGGTGGCGGTGGCAACTTCCTTGGCCGAGACGGCATTGGCCATCAGGGCCACGGTCAAAATCAAAAGCATGATCAATTTGGTTTTCATGGATTCCCCCCACGGGTATTGGAAGCCGGCCGGAACCGAGAAATCAGGCGCTGGTGGCCCTCGCCATTCGGCATTGCCGGCATCCGGTGTATTGGCTGAGCGGCAATTTTGAGGAATCCCCATGGATGACCAAAGGAGCAAATATCCCCCAACGCCCTCGCCCTGGTCCATACGATACCACATATCGGGATGATTTTGACATGGTTTTTCACAAAAGATGTCCACAACTGAAGTTTGGCGATCAAATTTGCCACAATTTGACATGTCACACCATGTGCCGCCTTTCCGTAATATGAGTATCTTGGTCCTCTATTCTGCCCACCGGGCTCACTCCAAGATATGGACACGGGAGGACCAAATTGTACATCGCCATGAACCGCTTTCGCATCGGCGCCGGTTTTGAAGATGCCTTCGAAGAAATGTGGCGCACGCGGGATTCCAAACTCGACGGCGTTCCCGGTTTCCGGGAATTCAAGATGCTTCGGGGACCGGAGCTCGAGGGCGGCGGCACCCTGTTCATTTCCCACTCCCAGTGGGACTCGTACGGGGCGTTCAAGGCCTGGACCGACTCCGACGCCTTCAAAGCCGCCCACGGCAAGGCGCGGGCTCCCGAGGGCACCTACCTGGGCCCCCCGCAGTTCGAGGGGTTCGAGGTCGTCATCAGCTAGAAAAGGAAGGCCATGAGGATTAGCAGCACTCGGGACATCAGCGGATTCTTGGTAATTCTCCTGGTCATCATGGCCCCGGCGGCTCATGCCCAGACCGCCCACTACAACGTCACCTTCGACGCCACCTGGAGCCCGGAGACGCATCCGGTGGATTATCCCCCCGGCCCCCACTTCTCGGGCCTGGTCGGGGGGACCCACAATGCCTCGGTCTCTTTCTGGAATACCGGGGAGCTTGCCAGCCTGGGCATCAAGCGAATGGCCGAGTGGGGCAGCCAGGCCGAACTGCTGGACGAGATTCAGACGGCCATCGACGCCGGCAGCGCCCAATCCACCCTCACGGACCTGCCTCTGTGGACGGTGCCGGGTTCGACCGGCTTCGATTTCGAACTGTCCCCGGAGCATTCGTTTGTCACCCTGGTGGCGATGATCGCCCCCAGTCCGGACTGGTTCGTCGGCGTCCGGAATCTCGACCTGGCGCCGGGCGGTTTCTGGACCGAGGAACTGGTGGTGGACCTGTTCGCCTTCGACGCCGGCACCGACAGCGGGCGAACCTACACGTCGCCCGACCAGGCGACCGTGCCCCCGGATCCCATAGCTCCCATCACCGGTTATCCGTTCGAGGTCGGCGTGCCGTTGGGTACGCTCACCTTTACGAAGCTGTATGTGAGCGATGTGCCGGAGGTGGCTGTGCTGCGGGCAACGGTCTTCCCCAACCCCTTCAATCCCCAAACAACCATTGCCTGGGAATTGCCGGCCTCCGGTTCCCTCAATATTGAAATCAACGACCTGGCCGGACGGCTGGTCCGCCGCTTGTATGACGGGCATGCCCCGGCAGGGCCGGGTCGGGTCACCTGGAACGGCCGGGACGAATCGGGCTTGCCGGCCGGCTCGGGGCTGTACTTCGCCAGGGTGGTCACTGCTTCGGAAGTCCTGACCAAAAAAATCACCCTGGCCAAGTGAGCCCTATCTGGTCAGGGTGATCTTCCTTGTCATTTCCTCGTTGAGGCCGGGTCCCCGGACCCTGAGCCTGGCGAAATAAAGGCCGCTGGCCAGCGGCGCCCCGCGATCGCTGAGACCATCCCAGGAGACCACGTGGGGGCCCGCCTCCACTTCCTCCCGCGTGACCAGCCTGACCCGGTGACCGCGCACGTCATAAACTTCGAGGCTGGCCACAGCCGGCCCCGGGACGGCGAACCGGAACAGGGCGCTGCCGCTGCTGGGATTCGGCGATGGCGCGGAGAAACTGACCATGGTAACGGCCTCGGGATCGTCGACCACCGGAGTGACCACATCCTCGGGGCAGTCCAAACAACCGGTGCGCTGGAAATCATGCCCGGCCATGGCCCAGGTCCGTAAATCCTCGCCGGCGACCAGGTTGATATCGACCACCATCAGGTACCAGTTGCTGAGGAACACGATCTCGGTGCTGCCGTCCAGGTCGATGTCGCCCATGGCGGGCGCCACATAGAAATTGTCGACCATCCCCTTGGGCCATCCGGGGATGACTTTGCCGAAGTTGTCCCATCCCCAGGCCTGATGCCCCCTTGAGCCCATGACAACATCGGGGGACGACCCCTGGACGAGACCGATGAGCGGGGATCCGTAATTGGCCCAACCGTCGGTGCTGGCAGGCCACCCGGCTCCTTCAGAGCCGTCGTCAAAAAGCAGATGCACCTGGTAATCCCTGGCGGCGGTCACGATTTCAGGTTCCCAGGAGCCGAGCAAATTGCCAATGGCGGCCGTGCTGAGCGCCGACCCCGTGGGACTGACGAAGGGGAACCCGGGGATATCGGCGCCGTCCGCGTCGTAGACATGAAGGGTTCCGTCAGCCAGGGGGACGACGATTTCCTGGTCCCCATCCTGGTCGATATCCCCCATGGTCATGGCGCCGGATATATCGGCCGGAAGGTAATGTCCGAAGATGACCGCGTGTCCGAAAATAGTGGTCGCCCCGATTGCTGCCTGTTGGCTGAAAGCCACATCCGGCAGCCCGTCACCATCGATGTCCCCGATGGCCGGCGCTTGGCTGGCGTCCTGAGCCATGGTCCACAACGAGGTGTTTGGATAGAGCTCCCCCTTGTGATCAAGGAAGTAGCCGTGTTTTCCTGCATGGGCCACGATGCCTCGGGGATACGGCCCCTGGCCGAAGGCGCCGATGGCCACATAGGCGGGACTGTTGTCGCCGTTGAAAAAGGGCCAGCTGCCGGCTGCAGGTTGGCCGTCCGCCCGGAAACGATAGACTTTCCCGGCCACGCTGCCGGCCACGATGGACATGCTGCCGTTGCCCTCCAGATCACCCACGGCAATCGGGCTTTCGGACAGCCCTTCGGTGATGTTGACGGGCCATCCGGGAAGCGGGGTCCCGTCGTTTTGATAGATCTGGATGTTGCCGTTCCTGTCCCCGAAAACGATCTCAAGGTCGCCATCCCCGTTCACATCCACCAGCCCGGGGTCGGACAGGGACTCATGGTCCAGCAGGATCGGAAAACCAGGCTCCATGTTGGGATAACCCGGATCGCCCCGCCACTCGCCGTCGAACATCAGGTGGTCATCGTTAAACAGGGAAAGAACGGTCCAAACCATGGCCGGCCGCCAATCCTGGCCAGGATTCAAGGCCATGACCGGGCGAATGTAGTCGTCGGAATCGTAATCCATGTCGGCAAATGATTCGATCGCCGACCAGGAGGTGAGGTCGGCCACGTTGGCGCGGTGGATCCCTGTTTTTGCGGTCTCATGGCCGCACACGAACCAGTTGCCCGTGCTCGGCTGTTCCACGATGTTGCCCACGATGAACATGCCGCCCCGGATGGTCGACGAGGAGGGGTAGGTGGCGCCGGAATCGGTGGAAATGTAGACGCCGGGATCGGTGATTCCGGCTGTCCCCTTCACCGCCGACTGGCGCTCGCAGACGATGACGACTTCGGTTCCCGTCGCGCTGGCCCGGATGCGTGGGTTGTTGGTGGCCACCCCGTCATTGGTCGCCCCCAACCCATAGATGCTGCTCCAATCGGACAGGCCGGCGGCTGCCGCGTTGGACGCGCGGCGGTACCGCAGGGCCGAGTCGAAGGTGGAGTCGTTGATCAGGAATTGCCACGTCACGTTGACGTAACCGCCGAACCCGTAGCTGACGTCCGGCGCGGAGTAATCGCGATCGGTGGGGACCAGGTTTCCGATCAAGTAGGGCGTTTCGAATGAGGTCCCCTGGTCCGTACTCCGGGAAAACGCGATATCCCCGCCGTTATACCCCGACTGAGCCACGAGGAAGATCTTGAAATCGATGGCTCCCGATACATCGGAATCGAAGCGGGGCCCCCGATAGGCGATTCCCGGGGTCGACATGACCGTTACCGGAGAGGAAAAATCGGCCGAGGCCAACCACAGGCCGGAGCTGACCATCATGATCCGGGGCGTAAACAGGTTCGAGCTATGGGTGTAGGCGAGATAACATTTGGCCACGATACCCTCGACCACCTTCAGGCAGGGTTCGGTGAAACCGTCCCCCTCGCCGGGGGGCGTTTCCAGCGACCCCCACAGGTCCCAGGTCGTCCCGTCGTTTTGCGAACGGTACACATTGATTCCATTGAGTCCCGAAGGTTGGTGGAACTGGGCCGCGACATAGATGTCCCCGTTGGACGCCATATCCACGGACACCCCGTTGATGCGGTCGTTCTCCAACAGGACCTGGTCCTCACCCCCGAGATCCCCCAGGGCCCAGACCGAGCCGCACGGAATGGAACCGATGGCCAAAACCATGAAAACAAAAATGGAAATACGGATGGGAACTGTAGACGACATGATGGTCTCCCCCTTTCGCGCCTCCTCCAATAGACGCGCGGACTGGAGAATAACATAAACTGACCTGGCATTTTCAAAAAAATATCGAATTGGGGATGGAGCGCCGCTTAAAACGCTACCCTGAACCTCACCACCGAAGCCACGAACACCGATTCGTGGTCGGGATTCTGGGCGGGATGGAAGGTCCACTGGAATCCCGGGGTCACTTCGATGTTCTGCGTCAGCTGAAGCTGGTACAGCGTTTCCCAGGTCAATTGCTCGCGACCCTGCCCCTGGTAGGGGTGGGCCCAACTGAAAGCCATCCCGAAAAAGTCGCTGGTCCTCACATTCGCCCCGAAACCCAGCGAAATCATGCTTTTGACCAGGGCAGCTTCCCCGTCGGAAATGCCCGCGCGCAGGAAGGGGGACCAGTTTTCGGACAGCTTCTTGACGGCGGTCAGCAGGAGGCCCCTGCCGGATGGGACACCCGCCTCCCCTCGCTCATTCACCTGCCAGCCCGACACGCTGATCTTGTTTCCGCTTTTGGCGTTGGCGGGGTCGGGCGACCAGCCCGTTTCGGCCCAGGAAAAATACTCGTTGGTTTTGAAAAAGGAGTTGAAGTCCATACTCGTGGGTGTCCCGTTGGCGTCGTGGATGCCGGCGGCAAAATAGAACTGGTGGAGGTAATAGCCCCGGTAAACGATTCCGAAGCCCACGTGAGGTTGCGCCATGGTCGGATTGTTGTAGGAAGCATCGTCCATGAACCCGGTCCAGGCGCTCAGAAACGGGTAGACATCAATAAAATGTCCGGCCTTGAGGTGACCGATACTGATCCTGTGGCGACGATTGTTATTCACCTGGGTCCAATAGAGATTCGACACCCCCCACCCCGAAGCGGTGAATCCCGCCGTGCTCAGGGCCGAACCGGTGTCGAAGCCCAGTTCCCGGGGAGTCAGCCCCTGGCCGATCAGGTGCTTGTTCTGGATCCGGAAAACCAAGCCGCTTTTGTGTTTGTCGGCACCACCGGGCGACCACATTCCGAAGAAGCGGAACACCCCGCTTGCCCCCTGGGTGTCACTGCTGCTGAAGGTGGCATACTGGTTCAGGAAGTTATAATCCATACCCAGGGCCAACCCCAGGGAATCATATGCCCTCCGCTTGAATTCATAGAAATTGCTGCCCAGGAATTTGACGTTAACCAGGCTGTTCTTGACCTTGTCGTCGTCGGCAAGGGTGTTTTCGACACTGTGTCCCCCGACAGAAGTAGTCTCCGTCTGGTAGCCGGACTGTGATGTGCCGACAACGGGTTTATCATGCCCCTGGGCTCGGGTGCTGTCGGATTCGGCGGTTGCTTCACCGGCCCTGACCTGAGGGCACTGAAAAAATGCGGCAACCACAAGCAACGCGACTGCCGCATGCACAGGATGTCTGGCCAGCCCCCTCGTCATGCCCTCCTCAATCGGTGATCCAATTCATGAAGAACCGGATTTCGGGATTGCGCTGACTCACGTCCGGGAAGTTGTCGTATTTCCGCTCGGCAAAATAGGCGTCGTATTGAGCCCCGACCCCGAACACGTCCCCAAGGGGAATATCGAGCCGCGCGTAGGAATAGCTGACAAAATGCTTCGCGGCGTCGCCGTTGATGGCCGTGATCCAGGAGGTGTTATTGGCCAGCGTGAAAAAGGGCCTTTTGCCTCGGTACAGGGTGGACTTGAACTTGAACCCCAGGCCCGGTCCGTAGCTGTAGTCCCTGCCGGTGAAGTCTTCGTAGTCGGACGCGGTTCCGCCCAGGATGATCGCCATGGCATGGAACTGGGTCACGAGGGTAGCCTTGCCCATGCTCACCTTGGACAGGTAGCTGGCGCTGAGGCTTTGCCCGCCGTACTCGTAGGCGTTGTTGTTCATGTAGTCGTAGTGGTGGAAGGCCCCGATCATGTGAATGGAATGATCCGACTCGGAAATCGGAACGGCAAACAGAAGGCCCTTGGTATTGAGCTGGCCGATTCCGACCTTGTCCCCGAAGTTCATCTGAATCGCGAAATCAAAGGATTCGAACGGTTTCTTGTTGTCGCCGTCAAAGGGATCCCCGTAGGAGAATCCCGCGTTGAAGTAGGCCCGGGTGGTGTCCGAATCCCAAAGCCGGTCCTCACCGATGGAACGACTCCCGAATTCCACGTTGGTCATGAAAAAGTCGGGGTAGGCGTCCTGGGGGTTCGGGAAATGCCGTCCCATTTCGCCATGGAACAGACGGTTGAGCCCCCCCATCGGGTTGACGAAAAAGCCCCCGACTTCGCGCCAGAACCGGTTGCTCCCGTGGGCCTGGTTGTCCCAGATCATGGCCGAAAGACGATGAAGCGATTCACCGATGGCCGCCCCGCCGATACCGGTGGCGATCCAGTCGTTGTAGGCCGGATGATGGGTTTCCATGAAGTATTCCCACATGTAACTTCCGCTCAGCGAGAATATCATGGATTCCCAGTAGTCGAAGCCGTTGGAGCGCGCGGCGTTGAAATACAGGCTGCCGTGGAAGGGATGGGCAAACTGGTTCGTGCTGAAGTTGTTGTCATCCCACTCGAACCCGTTCTTGAAGTTCTCCTTCCAGGAATTCATACCGATGCGGAAGCCCGGATTCGTACCCCCTTCGCGGATGAAACGGTCATAGGACCAAATCACCATATTCAGGCCCACGACCTCCCCGATGGCGAGCCACGTGTCCTTCTTTTCCCTGAAGTAGGTCGTATCGGGAGAGGCGAAACCGAGCTGGGCAACCGCCTTGGTGGGGAACGTCAGGCTTGGCAGCAACAGAAGCACGGCCAGCACGAACGCCCCGCCGACCTTCAGATTTTCGCTTGTCCGCCGCCGGGGCGGCCTAGAAGAGTGAGATTCCCAAAACAACGTTTGGCTCCGTTTCCTGTTGAGCGTTGGAGGAATACTCGGAATAGATGCTGCTGACCCCTCCGCCGGCAAACGCGCTGAAATTGTCGGCGAGACGAACCTCGAGAAGGGCTCGCGCCTGCAGGGCGTAGTGAACCTTGTCGTTCACTTCGGGATCGGTCTGGACTTCGGGCATGATGTTGACGAAGCCCAGGTCGACATCGAGTTTCCATTTCCCGCCAATGGGGAAGGAATATCCGTAGTTCCATCCGATGAAACCGGCATTCTCGACGTCTCCCTGCTGATCACCGTAGCCCGCCCACAGAATCGAATACCACCTGTTGACCGTGGTCCGGACTCCCGTACCGATGGCGGCCAGGTTGCTGCCGAAAACCACCCAGTCCACATCGCCGTTGGTCTCGTCGATGTTGATCAGGCCGATGGGCATTCCCTGGCTGTCATGGGCCAGGTTCAGCACGCCCAGCTGCACCCCATGGGATTCGTAACCCATATTGATCAAGCCCACCTGGAGGCCGTGCATCCAGGCGACGGTATTGAACAGTCCTGCCTGGAAGCCCTTGAAGTGACTGGAGCCGAAATTGAACAAACCGATCTGGCCGCCCCGGAAGTCTCCCTCGTTCATGTTGGCCAGGCCGGCCAACTGAAGGAAGCCGCCATCCCCGCGGTTGGTGTTGAGGACCGAGGAAACCTGGGCTCCCGAAAATCCGCCTTCCACCGCGTTGAACATGGAGGCGTACTGCAAACCGGACATGTGCCCGTGGTTGAAGTTGACCAGGCCGGAAAACTGCAGCCCCGACACATCACCGTAGATGTTGTTCACCAGACCGGCAAACTCGACCCCCTTGAAATCCCCGGCAACCTTCGAATACAGCAGCGTGGCATGGAGTCCTCGCATATCCCGCTGGATGATCGAAACGCCCGCGTTGAAGTCAACGCCGCGGACCTCGCCGACCCTGCCGTAGATCAGGGACATCCGGAAATTCGTGGAGATGTCGGGATCCTGGTTGGTGCCCACCGGGAAATAGAGCGAAAAGTTGACCGGATGATGGGCCGGCTCCGCGCTGGCGGCCGGGCTTGCGCCCAACAGCAGGACCAGGGCCAACAGCATGATCCCTCCGGCGGCTAGATCGCGGCCGGTCATTTTGACGTCTGTTGATTTCTTGGTCACATTCATCACCAGTACCAGTTCAGTGTGAGGTTCACGGGAATGGCCGTCGTGTCCTGGAAGATCGCCCCATCCACCGGGTGGTGGATGTAACTGACCGACACGCCGGCTGCGAAAAGGCGGGTCAGGCGGAATTCATATCCCGCCCCGATCTGATACGAAGTGCCCCGTTCGTCCTGCTTGAAAACTTCCTCGAACATATTGCCGTAGGGATCGTCGGGAGACGGTTCAAGGAGGGTCAGCCTGGAGTTGGAAATGCCGCCGCCGGCCAGGATATAAATTCCTCCAGCAAACGTCTGGGGGTTTCCGGGGAAGTAGGTGAACACCAGGGACCAGTTCTGGGTGTTGACCCGCAATTTGTCATCGGCAAGGATCCCCTGTTCGTACATCCACTGCTGGTTGGTCAGGGTCAGGGAGAGCCTGTCCCGAATTACCGCGTAACCGATTCTAATCTGAGGGGTTGCCCCTGTTTTCCAATCGGTCGCGACAGCGTCGCCTTCGGTGCCCTGGGTAAAGGTCACCTTGCCCGGGCTGTATCCCAGACCGATCCCGAAGATCATCCCGCCGCGTTCGTTGGGCGCCAGGGCCTTGGCCTGATGGATGGGCAACAAAACCATCACCAGCACCATGGCCAGAATCACCGCGCCAAGCCGGCCGTTGATCTGCTCGAATACTTTCATCTTGACCTCATTCAAGGGTTTCCTTCGATTCCTGGTCCCGCGGGTCCTTGGCTGGGGAAGGTTATCCCAATTTTTAGCCGATGCAAACCATAAATTGTAACAAAAGAGGATGGATTTTTCCGGGATTTCGGAAAAAGGAAAGAAAAGACAAACAATGGGAATTATCTGGAATCGGGACCTTCAGGATCCTCCGGCCTGTTCATGATTTCATTCTGCTGTCGGATGGATTCGCTATGAACAATCCTCAACATTTCATCGACAAATTTTTCGCTCAAACCCAGAGCTGTACCATTTTTGACATTGCGCTGGATCATTTCCCTCAGGCGGCCAACCTGCAGAATGGTAATATTGTTTTCATTTTTGAATTTGCCGATCTCCTGGACAATCTTCATCCGTTTTGAAATGGTTTCGAGAGCCAGGTCATCAAGCGCGTCGATCTTCCTTCGCAATCGATTCAGGCCATCGTTTTCCTCGAAAGAGGTGGTGCGCCGGGTAAGCCCACTGATCATTGCCCATAAATCATCCGGGGTAAGCTGCTGGCTGGCGTCGCTTAGGGCCTCGTCGGGGCGGAAATGGGTTTCGACCATGAGCCCATTGAAATCAAGGTCGATCGCCTTTTGAGCAAGCATCGGAAGCAGGTGACGAGCTCCCGCAATGTGGCTGATGTCGCATATAATCGGCAACTTGTCGAAGTTCTGCTTGAGCTCGATCGGCAACTCCCACATGGGCGCGTTCCTGTAGGGGTGACTTTTCCATACGTAGAATCCACGGTGAATGGCGCCCAGCTTCCGGATCCCGGCCCCATTCAACCTTTCGAGACCTCCGATCCAAAGGGAGATTTCCCCGTGAATGGGGTTTTTCAGGAACACCGGCATGTCGGTTCCCCGCAGGGCCTCGGAAATTTCATGGACATAGAAGGGATTGACCGCGGTTCTGGCCCCGATCCAGACCATGTCGATTCCGCTCTTCAGGCAGAGTTCAACATGCCGGGCATTGGCAACTTCCGTCATCACTTGAAATCCGAACCTGTCTCGGACCTCTCGCAACCAGACAAGTCCCTCCTCACCCACCCCTTCAAAACTACCTGGACGTGTTCTGGGCTTCCAGATCCCCGCCCTGAATATCACACGGCCAAAGCGATCGTGGAGTCCCTCGGCAGTCTTGAACAATTGTTCGGGTGATTCGGCGCTGCACGGGCCATAGATATTGAAGGGAGCCTTTCCGCTCCACTGCTCATCAATATCCAGGCAAGAGGATGTCGGCATGTCATTCTCCCGATAGGATCTTTGATTTTTTGAGATGGCGCGCGGTGAGATACAGCACCAACAATCCGATCAACACCATGACGAGCGGGTTGCGATAGTCATCAAAATATTTGCCGCCCTGGTAGAAGTACTCGGTCTTGAATATGATCAGGGTGGCCCCCGTCAGCCACACGTAGGTGGCGCCGTACTCCTTGACGATGACCCTCGGCCAGTGGAATTCCATGGTATTGAGGGTGGATCCAAGCCCTTTGAAATTTGGAATCCACCGGTTGACCTCCGCACAGTATTCAATAAAGCCTGGTCCGAATTTGTCCTGAAGATAATTTTCCTCAGCCCTGACGATGGCTTGATAGCTGAACAGGAAAAGGGGCGTCATGATCAGGTTGAAAAACAGGGAATTGCTCATGATACCCAGCCCGATGATGACCAGGGCGTTCCCTACGTAAAGGGGGTTTCGGACATGGGCGAACAGCCCCTCAGTCACCAGGTCCTCGGCATATACTCTCCGGTTTCTTCCGCCCCTGATGATGTATTTCAATCCGATCGTGGCGAACCGGATCATCTGGCCTGATACAGCGACCAAAAAGCCCAGAACTATGGGGATTAAAGGGTTTCCGAAGATTTTGGGAGAAGGGATGAAAAGGCATACATATAATACAGGAAACAGCCTGTTCCTGTAATGAAAGAGATAGTTTCCGATCCTGACCATTATTTGACCGCCAATATGCCGCAGAAATTATACCACTTGAAAAAGATGTCGATCATGTTGAATCCCGAGTCCCGGAGAAGCTGCATGTTCTCCCTCAACTTGTAGGGGATGAGGACGTTTTCGAGGGCTTCGCGCTTTTGGGATATTTCCAGATCCGAATATTTGTTACGGCGTTTCATGTTGTAGTAGTAATCAATGAATTGCCGGTTGAACATGGACTCCTCTCCCAGCACCTTTTCGGTCAGGATAAGGCATCCACTTGGATTGAGGGCATCATAGATTTCCTTGATCAAACGCCCCCTATTCAACGGCCTGATGAATTGAAGCGTAAGACAGAGGTTGATCACCGAGGCATTGGAAAGGGAGAGCTTGCTGTTGAGGTCGGAATACTGGAGATCGTACTCCCTGGAAATCCCGGTTTGTTGAAGCTTCTCCTCGCATTTCTTCAGCATTTCGGTGGAATCATCTATTCCTATGAACTTCACATCCTGATCAACGGTTTTGTTGAGCAATATCATCGAGGTGCCTGTCGAACAACCCAGGTCGTAGATATTGGTCCCTTTGACCGCGTAATCTCTCCCTATCTCCGAAATCATGCGCTGAATTTCGCCGTAGAAGGGAACCGAACGGTCCACCATGTCATCAAAAACCTTGGCGACCTCTTCTCCGAAGTTGAAATCGAAGGCCGGCCGGGGTTTATCGAATACCGCGTCGTTATTTTGGCTCATTTCGCCACGCCTCGTTTTTGGAATCCAGGATGGTGCCCGTTTCCCGCATAAAGAACCACTCGGCGGGCGCGTATTCGGACGGCAGGACATCGACCGCCTATACCAACAAGCGGTGGACGAGTTCCCGTTCAGGGCCCACCTCATATCCCTGAAGAATATCACTCCCTGCCTTGATGGCACCTACTATTATTGTCAACCCATGGCAGTCTGATGGGTTATGGGATTTTGACTTGGCCCGCCTTCCTGATGATCAGCTTCACGGTGCTGGCCTTGACAGGCTTCGCCTTCCACTTCTCGGGCTCGTGGTAGGCGCCTTGGGTGTGATGCTGGTGATCCACTTCTACGAGGCGATCCTGGCGGGGTTGGCGATCCTGATCTGGCACCTGTCCTCGACCATCTTCAACCCGCCGGTCTACCCCGACAACCCGTCGTGGTAAACGGGGAAAATGCCCGAGCGCATGTACCGGGACGAGCATCCGGACGATTCCGCGGGGATATTTACAACAGTTGATATCCCCGCGTCCCGATGCGGAAATCCCGGCCAACGCGGCCGTCTTGTACTTTCTACTTGTAGCGGTCGGTGAATTCCGCCTGGCGTTTCTCGCGCGCCTCCTTCACCGCAGGATCCTCCTGATTCAGGGACCAGTTCCAGTCAGGGCTGGACATGGTGGCCATCAGCAGTTCCTCCAAGGCGGCCACCTCGGCGGGCGCCTCTTCCGCGTACTCCTCGATGATCTCCTCGAGTTCGGGAATGAATTTTGTCATCCAGTTCTTGGCCAGGTCGTAGGTTCCGTGCCAGTGCGTGTAATCAGGCGCCTGCATGGATGCCGCGTGGCGGGCGCGACGGCCCTCGTGGTGCCAGATCTCGAACCAGGTCCAGTCAACCGGTGCGGAGAACTGGGCGTAATCAGGCCTGGTTTGGAGAACGGCTTTGGCGGCCGCGTACAGGGCCAAGCCCGGCTGGGCGTACTTCTCGTCATACAGGGTCAGGAGTGCTTCGTACTGGATAAAGAAGTTATCCACGAAGGTCTCCTGGTGGCAGGCGGTGCAGACGTCCAGCATTTTCTCGCGCCGCTGGTCCGCGGTGATCTCGGCCGAGGCGAGGCCCCACTTGGCGTCCGTCTCGTGGGACAGCTTGCTGCGCGGAGGCCGGTTGTTCCACTTGATGCGCAGGCCGATGTTGTGCGAGACGCCCTGGTTCCTGGTGGCGCTCATGTGGCAGGTGGCGCAGGTGGGGGCGGCAGTGTAGTCCTCGCCCACGATCCACTTGGGGCTCGACATGTTCATCTCACCCTGATGGGCCTTGAAGGCGATCCCGTGCTTGGACTCCTCGTAGATCTCCTTCTGGGGATGGTCCGGACCCATGTGGCACTTACCGCAGTTGTCCGGGTTGCGGGCCTGGGCCACATCGAAATCGTGCCGCTGGTGGCAAGCTGTGCAGCTGCCCTCCGAGCCGTCGGGATTGACCCGGCCCATGCCCGTGTTCGGCCAGGTTGCGGGATCGAGCTGGCCGTTCTCCATCACCCGGACCTCCGAACCGTGGCACTGCCAGCAGCCGTTGACGGCCGCCGCACTGATGCCGGCGGGGAACATGGGCGTGACCATGCGGTTGTTACCCTCGACGACCTCGGCCAAAAGGTTGTCCAGCGACCCCATGATCCGGCCGGCCTTGGCGTGATGGGAGTTCAGGAACTCATCCACTTCCTTGCTGTGGCAACGCTTGCAGTCGAGGGGGCTGACGATGGTGGCAATGACAAAGTCGTCGTGGATGCCGTCTTTCAACACGTCGGAATCCCCGGCCTCGGCCATGTGGCACTCGTAGCAGCCGACGTTGGCTCCGTAGTGAGGGCTGGCACCCCACTGCTGATACAAACCGGGGTTGTCATCCGAGTGGCATTCGAGGCACTCGAGTGTCGTCTCGGTCAGCGAAGGAGGCAGGCCGGTGGCCAGGGCCACCGCCGGCAGGGCGGCAAGGACCAGTGCGATGATGGTGATTCTGGAAATCATGCCTTTTCTCCCATGTTCGGGTTTGCTGAAGGCCCTCAGGGGGGAATCCTCCACGATGTATTCGCCATTCTAGAACGAAGGAGCCAACCCAACAAGCTAAAAAGACCTTTTTATCCAATTTTGTCCTGGGATCGTTTGGAGGAGGGAAATGGACATCCTTAAATTTTTCCACGAGACGTCGGAAAAGGCAGGTAAGTTCATGTCCTTCAGCGACCAACCGACCACCTTGCGCGTACACAGATCCATCACAGCCGCCAGGTAGAGCCAACCTTCGCCCGTCGGGATGTACGTAATGTCTGCCTTCCAGATCGAGTTTTGCTGATCCGTCTCGAAGTACTGATCAACCAGGTTCGGGGCCGCCTTTCGGCACCGGTCGACCTGCGTCAGCCCCTTGGGGCGCTTGTAGTGCCGGCTACGCAGACCGTGCTTCCTCATCAGATAGGCCACGTGCTTCCGATTGAATGGAACCCCTCGCTTCTGCAATTCCTCGTAGACCCGGGGCGGTTCACAGAGACGGATGTGGAGTTCGTTTGGAGGTATTGTGTCCAGGGGTAGAATTAATGGATTTCGGCCACCCAACGATCTGCCCTCACACATCGTTTGGTTCCATGCGGTTATAGCGGCGAATATTGCGACCAGAATCAGCCAGCAGAAATACCCAGAAAAATTCTAACCCGAACAACCGCCTCCCCGATTGGGATTCAAACGCAACAGCTACTGATTAACACCAAAACCCAAAGTCCTGCAGCTCGGCAATCCTGGAAAATTGCTTTCCCGCAAAGCCAAAAGGGGAAATCCCAAAAATTTCTTTTGTTGCCCCAGGGTTGACCCGGCCAAAATTCCAACAAAAAAAGGCCGCCCGCGAAGGAGACAACCTATTGCATTCATATAAATTATGTGGTCGGGGCGAAAGGATTCGAACCTTCGACCCCCTGCTCCCAAAGCAGGTGCGCTACCGGACTGCGCCACGCCCCGACCATATCCAGGAATCCAAAGGGCCCAACAAGTAACCCGCCGGTCCTCTGGTGTCAAACTTCGTAGGCCCCACGCACCGCCCGCATCAGGCGCCGCAAGGCGCGGGCCCGGTGACTGATTTCGTTTTTCGCCTCGGGTTCCATCTCCGCCAGGGTCCGCTGTTCCCCATCGGGACGAAACACCGGGTCGTACCCGAATCCCCGGGTGCCGATGGGCTGACGGGTGATTTCGCCCACCAGGCGCCCTTCGGTGGAAATCTCGAGCCAGAAGGGGCCGTTGAAAGCGCGGCCGGGAGCTTCCCGGTCCAGACCCGAAGGAGCCACCACCGTGGGAACCGCTTCGTCGGTCCGGGGACTGTCGACCGACCAGATCCTGGGGTCGGGCATGCGCAGGGCGCCGTCGACCCGGCCCTGTTCATTACAGCCCGCCAGCAGACCTTCGGCCACCTCGCGCAAACGGCCGCGATCATGGCCCCAGGTCGCCGAGTCGGTGATCATGGTCATCACGTATTTCTTCCAGACCTCACCACGGTCCAGCAGGCCGTTCCAGAAATCCCATTCCTCGGCGGGATCCTTGATCTCGATCGAGCGCTCCCAGGGATTGCGCAGCCACCGTTTCACCGCCGGCCGGGCCACGGTATATTGATCCTGGGCCGGTCGCGGGTCCACCCACACGCAGGCGGTGGCGAACCGGGCCTGGCGGCTGCCGTCCGGGACATCCTTCATCAGGTCCAGAACCAGGGCCGCGTTGCTTTCATAGGTCGCGCCCGGGCCCGAGAACCGGGCCGCGAAGATGTCGGGAAATTCGTTGAGTTCGCGCACCTGCAGCGCCGTGTCGTCGGCCAGGGCGATCTCGCCCGTGTAGGCCGCCGTGATGATCGCCTTGCGGGTGGCGTTGCCCAGGATCGTCGTTCCGTCCTCGACCACCTCGGGCAGCCCCTCGTACGAGGCGGCCGACACCACCTCGAAGGGCATTCCCTTGAAGACCTGCTTCAGTTCGCGAACCTTGTCCTCGTTCCGGCTGGCCAGAACGACCTTGCGCATCTCACCCATCGTACCCCCCTCTACTTGAGTTCCAGGACCTGTCGCTGCAACTGGTTGATCTTGGCGATGGCCGCGCCGGCCAGGTCCACCATCTGGTCCAACTGCTCGCGCTGGAAGGGCCTGAGTTCGGCCGTTCCCTGGATTTCGATCAATCCGCCGCCCTCGGCCATGACCAGGTTCATGTCTGTCTCGGCGCCCGAATCCTCGCGGTAGTCCAGGTCCATCAGGATTTCGTTCTGCACGATGCCCAGACTGATGGCCCCCACCAGCGAGCGCATGGGATGTTTCTTGAGGCGCAACCGGAGCAGGGCGTCGTACAGCGCGACGGCCGCTCCGTTGATCGAGGCGCAGCGCGTGCCGCCGTCGGCGCGAATCACGTCGCAGTCCAGGGTGATGGTCAGGTCACCCAGGGCGTGCATGTCGGTCACCGACCGCAGCGACCGTCCGATCAGGCGCTGGATTTCCATGGTGCGCCCGCTCTGGCCGTTGCCCGCGGCTTCGCGGCGCATCCGCTCCCCGGTGGAACGCGGCAGCATGCCGTATTCGGCGGTGATCCAACCCTGTCCCGAACCCTTCAGCCAGCGCGGAACCCCGTTGGCGATCGACGCGGTGCACACCACGTGCGTTTCCCCCATCTCGATCAGGCACGAGCCCTCGGCGTGGGGCAGGTAGTCACGGGTGATGCGCGTGGGGCGCAGCTGGTTGGGGCCTCGGTCGCCTGCTCTTTCAATCACATTCATCTCGTTCTTTCGGTTCAGTTGATGTCCCGGCCAATGGCTTCCATCTCATCCAGGCCGATGGTGTTGACTTCGCTGATCGGCTTGCCCAGGAAGCGGGCGCCGATCTCCTGGAACTTCCAGGGGATGTCGCTCAGGTAGAATTTCAGTTTCCCCTCGCGGCCGTCGCCGCCGCGCAGCAGCTCCAGTTCGGCGAGGCGATCCTGCGCGGCCTCGGCCAGGGCGTCGGCCGAGTCGACCAGGCTGACGCCGGGGCCCATGAAGCGCCCGATGTCTTCCTTGAGGGCGGGATAGTGGGTGCACCCCAGAATGAGGGTGTCGACACCCGCGTCCTTCATGTCCCCGAGATACTCCGCGATGGCCATTTCGGTCATGGTGTGTCCCATCAAGCCCTCTTCCACCAGGGGCACGAACAGCGGACATTCCTGGACCAGGATGCGGTCCGGGCCCAGGCCGGCGGCGGCCAGGCCTTCCTGGTAACGGCCGGAACGGATGGTGCCCGAGGTTCCGATCACCCCGACCACACCCCCGCGTGTCCGGGCCAGGGCCGTGCGGACACCCGGGCTGATCACGCCCAGCACCGGCACCGGCATGGTCGCCCGCAAATGATCCAGGGCAAACGCGCTGGCGGTGTTGCAGGCCACCACCACCATCTTCACCCCCAGGGAGACGAGCAGGCCCGCGTCCTGACTGGCGAAGGCGCGCACGGTCTTTTCACCCTTGGTGCCGTAGGGTACGCGCGCGGTGTCGCCGAAGTAGATGATATCCTCGGACGGCAGCCGTTCGTGGAGCGAACGCAGGACCGTCAGCCCGCCCATGCCGGAATCGAAAACCCCGATGGGGCGAGTGACGGCACTACCCGGATCGCCCATCTACAACCACCGCCGCGGATCGAAGGGCCGCACCATGTCCAGGTTGCCCGCGAGGGTCTCGACCTGGGCGCCCTCGACCAGGATCACGCATTGGCGGGTGCCGGGAAAATTCAGGGCCACCGTGCGCAGGATGGACGTAAGGGTCGCAATTTCAGCCGCGCTGCCGCCGGGATGTCCGGTCACCAGTTCCTGGCTGAAGTCCAGGACGGCGGACTGGTCTTCGGGATTGATGAAGGCCGCCAGGGCGCGTGTCCCGGCGGGCATGGCGCTGATGGCGCCGCTGATCTTCGGTCCCTCGCAAAGCACCGTCAGCAGGTCGAGCAGATCCTCGCCCGGCCGGTTCCGACTGGGGATCTGCCGCTCCTCGGTGACGTAACCGGTGGCGTCCCACTCGGGAAAAACCAGCACCACGGCGCGATCACCGGCCACGGCGCCCTCGGTGATCCCGGGGTCGGTCAGGTCGCCGAAATCCAGGCTGTCCCCGTCATTTCCCCGCTGCAGGAACCACCAGCCGCCGGCCGCAACCGCGACCAGAACCAAAAGCCACATGGTCCGCCCACCGATGGGTTTCTTCTTCGTTTTCTTCGTTTTCGGCGGCTGGGGACGCCGCACCGAGGGTCGCGACCGTTGACCCGTGTCCCCCTGGTTGCGCGGATCAGTCATCGACCACCTCCTGACCGCCGCCGGTCTGATCCCGGTAGCTCAGGATGGCGTCGCCGATGGCCTTGGCCAACTCCCGCTGGTAACCCGTTTCACCCAGACGTTTTTCCTCCTGGGCATGACTCAAAAATCCCAGTTCGATCAGAACCGCCGGCATGTAGGCCCCCACCAGAACCCGGAATCCCGCCTGGCGCACGCCCCGGTTGGGAAGTCCCAGGTCCACGGTCACCTCGTTCTGGATGATTTCGGCCAGCTGGCTGCTGCTGGAAATGAACCGGTTCTGGACCAGCTCCCAGACGATGAAATCCACATCCCCCGGCTCGCCTTCTGAGCCTTCAGTTCCGTCGGGCCGGCCGGCCATGTTTTCGGCGGCTTCCACGCTCTTGGCCCAATCGCTTCTGGCCGGGGACAGGAAGTAGGTTTCCAGGCCGTGGGCGCCGTCGTTGAACCAGCTGTTGCAGTGCAGGCTCAGGAAAAGGTCGCCTCCGGAACTGTTGGCGATTTCCGCCCGGTCGGCCAGTTCCAGGAAGGAATCGTTGTCCCGGGTCAGGATCACCTTGAGATCGCTTTCCCGCTCCAGGTACCGCCGGAGTTCCTTGGCCACGGCAAGGTTGACGTTCTTCTCGATGATGCCGCCCTGGCTCACGGCCCCCACGTCGTGGCCTCCGTGACCGGGATCGATCACCACGGTCTGAACGTTGATCCGGTTGGTCACGTCGACCGGACCGGCATCGATGTTGACGTTGGCATGTCCCCGCGGTACGGGCTCGGGCATGGTGGAGACCTGCTCCTCCTCCAGGACCACCACGATCTCCCGGCCGTCGTCCGCGGTGTAGGTGCGATACCGGCCCACCAGTTGGTCCACCTGGATGGTCACCGTCGCGTAGTCACGGTGCTGGCTGCTGGCCACCCCCAGCACCAGCCCTTTGCGTCGGGAACTGCTGACCGTGGCGGTGTTGACTTCGCCCCCGTAGATCTTGAGGTCGATGACCCCGGTGCGCGGACTGCTGGTGCGGTAGCCCAGCGGTTCCCGGCAATAGACGTGCACCGCGGTGGTGCGTCCCAGGACTTCGACCTCGAGCCGGGCCACGCTGTAGTCGGCGCTTCCCAGGGCCAGTTGGCGGGCGTCGGCGTCCCAGGCGACCCGTTCGCGCGTCAAGGGCCCGACCACCTGCTCCAGGAAAACCATCGGCAGCCACAGGTCGCCCTCGAAATCCAGTACCGGCACCGGCAACAGCATCTCGCCGTCCCCGGTGGCCACCACCCGGGTACCGGCCGTGACCCGGAAGGTCTGTTCGCCGACCTTGATGTCCAGATGGGTCAATTCCCCCTGCCAGTAGCGCCCCGCCTTGAGAATCGTCGCCAGGGTCGACGAGCGCAGGTACATCTCCTGGGATCCGGCCAGCAGGTATTTTCCCATGGCCCGCCGGATTTCCCCCGTGGCCTGATACCTGATGGTCAACGGCACGCTTTCCGCGTCCGGATTGACCTTCATGAAGGCCAGGGGATCGCTGTAGACATCGATTCCCCCGTCACCGGTCTGGGCGATCGCGCCGGCCGCCTGGCAGGCCAACAGGACGGCGGCCAGGATCCAGGGGCCGATCCGGGAGCGGCGATGTTTTTGGGCTGACATGATGATTGAATATCTCCCGGCTACCGGCGGCCGACTTCCTTGGCGATCCGCCGTTCCACGTCCTTCTTGGCCTTCGATTCCCGCTTGTCGTGAAGTTTCTTGCCTCGTCCCAGGCCCATTTCGATTTTCACGAGACCCTTCTTGAAATAGATCTTCAGGGGAACCAGGGTCAGGCCCTGCTCCTCGACCTTGGGGCGGATTTTCCGGATCTCCCGGCGGCTGAGCAGCATCTTGCGCCGCCGGAAAGGATCGTGGTTCTCCCGGTTGCCCATCTCGTAGGGCCCGATATGCATCTTCACGACCCAGGCTTCCCCCTCGCGGATTTCCCCATAGGAGTCGCCCAGATTGACCCGTCCGTTGCGCAGGGCCTTCACTTCGGTGCCCAGCAGGACCAGACCCGCTTCCCACGTGTCCATGATCTCGAATTCGTGGAAGGCCCGCCTGTTCTTGGCGATGATCTTGATGCCTGCGGGTTCGCTCTTCTGGGCCATTTCCGCTCCATGATACAGCCCACCGTTCGAAGGACAGGCCCCGTGATTAAGTAGAAGGAGAATATACCTTCCTGGTGCCCTCCTGCAAATCACGGATTTCGCGGCCAACAGGTTGACAGGAAAGTTTCGAGCGACTAGATTGATCGCCCGTCCAGACGGAATTGCCGCTGCGGACGGGAAATTGCGTGCCCAGGTGGCGGAATTGGTAGACGCGCTACGTTCAGGTCGTAGTGGGGGTAACCTCGTGGGAGTTCGAGTCTCCCCCTGGGCACCACGCAATAAAATCTCCGGCTGAATCCTCAGCTGACCCTTCGGAAAGCCGCCCCTCTCCCTCCCTGGAGAGGTTTTTTTTGCCCGGCGGCATGCTTTCTGCTCCATACCCTCCGAGTCATCGTCGCCAAACCGGCGCGATATTCAGTAAGAAATTGTGATTAAATGACTTGGGCGCAACAACGCCCTTGCCGCGACCCGGAGGCTCCCATGCGCTGGATCGATATCATCCTGCCCGAACCGACAATCCACCAGGAACTGGACGCCCATTTGGCCGCGGCCGCGGCCTTGGCCGCGGAAATCCCGGCCCTCCAGGAGAAAAACGGCCTGGACGCCCCTGGCGTCATTCAGAACATGGTTCTGGCCGGCCGCGAATTGTTTCAGGGAATCCTGGCCGTCAGTTCGGATGCCTTTTCCCCCGCGGACCCCGACGCCGTGGTCCCTGACCTGCCGCTGGGCCAGCCTGAGCACGATGCCCTGACGGGATATCATATTGTCGCGGCTGGAGCCTGGGCCGCCCTGCCGTGGACCTGGCTTCACAACGGTCTGGAATTCCTGTTCGAGAAGCACCCCGTCTGCGCCTCCAGTCACGGTTCCGAGCTTCCGGAGGACGATCAATTCAGGCCCTGGATGCAGCGTCTGGTCCGGGCCGGTTTCCTGGTGGGAGACGAAGGGGGCAGCAGCCTGCGGGACATCATCCCCCAGCTCAGGCCAGGGGGCACGGGCCGGCCCGAAATCCTCTTTGTTCCCGGCCACACCGACCGGGAGCGCCGCAAACTCATCTACCGCGAAGCCGAACTCATCGAGGGCGCCCTGGAACATGCCTGCCAGGGAGAAACCCTGATCGACCTCGACCTTCCCCTGGAGCCGGTGACACCCAGCGACCTGATCATCAAGGGGCTGTTGTACCAGGCGATCCATTTCGCCGGGCCGGTCAGCCAACCCGCGCGTCCCGGTGACCCCTACGGGGAATACTGGATGGGCCGCCTGATCGAGGAGACCACCGCCTCGGAATCGCGCGCCCTGGAGGACGCCCTCGGCATCGAGGGCGAAGTCCTGGGGGTCGATCCGGTGACCTCACTGCTGGACGATATTGTCGAAAGGTACGAAACAGGAACCGGCGTTCCCGAGGCCGTCACCGTTCCGGCGTCCTTTGGACCCGACCAGGCCCCGGGCCAGAGCCAACCTCAATCAGACGGTCACACCGGGGGCTATTCCGGAGATTCCGGCAGGCGGTCCTGGCTGCTGGATGACGGTCCCGTCCACCCCGAGAACCTGGAGTTCGGCGGCACCGTGCCTCCCCTGGTCTTTTCCAACAGCTACCAGGCCCTGCCCGAGTTGGGCGAACGATTCATGGACGCCGGCGCCTCCACCTTCATCGGGCCGGTTGTGCCCCTGTTCAGCCGACCGGCCAGGATTTTCGCGGGACATTGTTACGCGGCCATGGGACGGGGTTGGAGCGCGGGCGCGGCGGTCTGGGAAGCCGCACGGATTTGCCGGGAGGAGTTGGGAGACGACCATCCCGCCTGGCTGAGCTACGGCATCATGGGTTACGGGCAGCTGGCCCTGCAGTACCTCTAGAAATATTCAGCCGCCTTGCGGGCCCCCAACCGGACGTTGTCCACAATGGCCGCAATTTCGTCCCCTGTGGCGTGATCCTGATGGATGCCCACCACCGCCACGACCGTTTTCCCGCTGGCCCGACCCAGGATTTCCGCGCATTCACCCGCCAGGGGTCCTTCCCGGTGACCAGGCATTTCGATCACCTGGGCTTCCTTGTCGTCCAGACCGGGAAACCAGACACCGACGGCCCCGACGTGAGCCCTCCCGCCGGTCACGGTGACCAGCAGATCCCCACCCTGCAACTCCAGCTTCAACAGGACACGGGTCCGCCCGGATCCGATGGACACGGGCGCAAACGCCTGCTTTTCAGGAGCCTGGAAATCTTCCGCTTTCGAATTCCTGTCGTCTGAATAAATCAGGATGCAACCCCCTGGCCGTCTCAGCCGTCATTAGGACGAAGCACGAACCGGTTTCATCGACTCCGAGAATATTCATCAGCGGTTAAGGGTAATAGATGCCCCAGCTGGAAATACAGGGTATATTTCCCATCAGAGACCGGGAACTTTTCGAGGGGGTTGCTGTAGGCGACTCTCTCCCACGACATCATCCACCCGCAGCCGGATCAGCGCCGGACCGGGTCAATCAACGGAGCGACATGCCGTCCGAACGGCTGCACCCAAACCCCCTTTCGGGAGTATACAGGTTGCTCACGTCCCGGGGCACTCACCTAGTCATAGGGGTGCTCACGGTTCTTGCCGTGCTGTTCAGCGGATACGACGCCACCAAGGTTCGGCCCAGCGACGGCACGGTGTGGCTGCTCGGCCGCCCCAAACTGGAAGTTCTCGACCTCGTGGAGCGCAAGGACGGCCCTTCCAATCCGCTTAAGCGGGGGGATCTGATCGAGGGAATCGATCGCACCTTCCACAAATCACCCCAGCAGGCCGCCCAGACCCTGAGTCGGCAAAAACCCGGGACAACGGTCAACTACTTCATCAACCGGAACGGCCAATCGATGCAAATCGCCGTTCCGTTGACCTCGACCAGGGTGAATCTCCGTGATTATTCGGTCAATGTCGTCCTTGCCCTCGTCTATCTGGTCATCGGGTTCGGGGTCTACCTGCGCAGCGGCAACGAAAGGGCGGCCAGCCTCTTTTTTCTGCTGTGCATGATGTTCGCGCTGTACTTCATGACCAACCTGCAGCAGGCCAGCTACTTCCTGGGCGCCATCTTCACCCAGAACATGGGCGCCTTCGCCCGGTTCATGCTCCCGGCGGTATTCCTGCACTTCTTCCTGGTCTTTCCCCGCAAGAAGATGACGCTCACCCGGCACCCGTTTTTGGCCCCGCTCCTGTACATCCTGCCCCTGATGTTCTACTTCCGGTTCACCCTGGACCAGTTCATCGGGGCCGAAGGCGCCAAGATCCACGCCACCAGCTGGATCATCCTGGGTTTCTATTACGTGTTCGGCCTGACCGCGTTGCTGCACGGCTACTTCAGCTACCGGGATCCGCTGATGAGGCAACGGGTGAGGATTCTCACCTTCGGGACCCTGGCCGCCGTCATTCCCTTCCTGATCTTCAAGATCGGCATGGAGGAACTCACGTTCAAAACGGGCCTGACCCGCCTGGGCGCGGTCCCTTTGGCCGCGATCCCCATATCCTTCGGTTATTGTGTGGCCCGCTACCAGGTTTTGCAGATCGACATGCTGATGAGACGCAACCTGGCCTACGGACTGCTGACCGGCATGATCTGGGTGTTCTACCTGAGCGGTGTCTGGTGGCTGGGCAGCAAGGTGCTGACCCTTTTCGAGGGGTCAAGTCCCCTGGTGGCCGCCGGCACCACCCTGGCCATCGCGGCGGCGCTGTGGCCCGCCCGTTCCTTTGCCCAGAAGGCGCTTGACCGCCGTTTCTACCATTCCCGCGACAACATGGCCGCCGTGATCGAGGATTTCAGCAAGGAGATACCCCGGCTCATTCAACGGGACCAGTTGCTGGAAAAGGTCGGCAGGAAACTGCGGGATGTCCTGGACCTTCCCGGCATGTCCGTCTACCTGGTGGGCACCCATGAGTCCTTTCCGACTTTCGACCTGGTGGGTTTCGTGCGGGGCAAGCCCAAGGTGTCCGACCTCACCGGGGATGACGAGCGGGACCGGGACAACCTTCCCCGCACCCGGGAGATCAGGTATCCCAAACAGCTGGTCCTGCAGTCGGTGGCCCAGCTTCTGCAGGAACAGGGCGAACCCTTCTGGGTCGGAGGAGCCGACGATGACGTGATCGCCGACCGCCAGGCCATCACCCGGGAACAGGCCGAGCTCAAGGCGCGAGCCAAGGAGCAGCAGTTCCTGATCGAAAACGGCATCCAACTGCTCATCCCCATGATCACCCAGGGCCGACTGGTGGGCATCGTCGCCCTTCCCGGTCGTCCCGGCGACAGCGAATACCAGGTTCATGAGCTCCAGCTGTTGACCATCGTCGCCGGTCAGGTCGCCCTCCAGATCGAGAACTCCCGCCTCTACGAGGAGGAGATCGCCAAGCAGAAACTCGAAGAAGAGATGGCGATGGCCCGCAAGATCCAGTCGCGGCTGCTGCCCGCCACCCTGCCGGTGCTCAAGGGCATCCAGATGGACGCGGTGAATATTTCGAGCAAGCAGGTGTCCGGTGACTATTACGATCTGATCGAGCGCGAAGACGGGCGCCTGGCCATCATCATCGCCGACGTCAGCGGCAAGGGCATGCCGGCCTCCATCCTGGCCTCGAACATCCAGGCCGCCCTGCGCGCCCAGTGTTACACCTGCGAGTCGCCCGGACTGGTGCTGGAGAGGATCAACCTGCAGATCCACGCCAGCACCGACCCCCAGCACTTCGCCACCCTGTTCCTGGCGGTGTTCGACCCGGTGACCCATGAGTTGATCTACAGCTCCGGCGGCCACAATTCTCCGGTGCTGATGCGGGGCTCCGGGGAATTCGAACTCCTGGACAAGGGCGGCCTGCCTCTGGGCGCTTTTGATTTCGGAACCTACGATGAAGGCAACCTGACCCTGGAGCTCGGGGATCTGCTTTTCCTCTACACCGACGGCTTGACCGAGACCAGGGACAGGACCGGAGAAGACGAATTCGGCGAAGACCGCCTCAATGCCCTGCTGCGGGAGCACCGGACCGCTGAAGTGCCGGAACTGTTCAAGACCGTTCACCGGGTTCTGGCCGAATACAGCGGCCGCGAGGACGCCGAGGACGACATCACCATGGTGGGTCTGAAAATCGTTCCCGTCGAGGAAGCCGCCCTGGCCCGGGAAGAGAACCTGCAATAGGGATACCCGGGGTTGACCAGGACCTGAAAATATTCAGGGGAAGTGCAACCTTGGCGGGCGTTTAGCCGTAAAATGCAAGGTGTGTGCAAATGCGGACCGGTTTTTTGGTTGTGCCGTGGCCCGGCGACAACCGGCCCGGACCTTGAACTGGAGGCAACTCTTGAAGTGGATGATAATTGGCCTGGTTGGAGCCTTGTTCCTTGTGGGACTTGGGGTTGTCCTTACCGGGGGCGGCGGCGACGAGGCAATTTCGGACAGTCCGGAAGCCATCAAACTCTGTGAGGAAGGCACCGCCGACCTGAACGCCTTCCGTTGGCCGACCGCTGTCGAGAAGCTGGGCGAAAGCCTGGAATTGGACCCCACCCTGGCCGAAGCCTCCATCGCCAGGGCTTTTGCCTTCATCCGCATGGGTGAGGTTCAAGCCTTCAAGACAGAGGTAGCACGGGCCGACAGCCTCACCGATCTCATCCAGAACGACCACCGGCGCATGCTCGCCCAGCTCCGTTTGGGCACCTTCAGCAGTTCGCCCTATTTCGAAATGCGCGACTCCCTGCTGACCCGCCTGAAAGTCGAAGACCCCAAGAACATCCATGTGCTCGAAGCCGAGGCCGGCAAAGCCACCCGGGCCGGCGACACGGATCAGATCGAGCAGGCCTGGCTGAACATCCTCCAGGTTGATCCCAACTACGCCAGCAGCTACAACAATCTGGGCTATCTCGAGCTGAACCGGGGCAATTACGACAAGGCCATCGAGTACATGCAGAAGTACTCCTTCCTTGCTCCCGACCTGGCCAATCCCCACGACTCCCTGGGCGAGGTGCTCATGGTGCTGGGCCGCTACGAGGAGGCGGAAACGGAGTTCCGGACGTCGGTCAAGATGCAGCCCGATTTCTATCCTTCCCTGATCAACCTTGGCAAGACCTACATCGCCCGCGGGCAGATCAAGACCGGCATCAGCATTTTCAACAAGGTCCATGACCAGGTGGCCAGCAGTGACATCCAGAAGCGGGTGGATCAGGACATCGTGTCCACCTATCTCGTTTCCGGGTTGACCGATGAACGGGACAAGATGACCGCTGTCTATATCGAGCGGTATCCCGATGATGAGAACACCCCCGTCTACAGGGGCATGAGGCTGGCCTATTCCGGCAAGGTGGACGAGGCACGTGCGGTCCTGGATTCCAGTCTAACGGTTTGGCGCGAGGCTCCGGAATACGAAAAATACCCCGAGGCCAAGGCCAACATCGAAGGCGCGGCCTTCAAGTTTGATGCGCTGCTGGCCGATGTCCAGGGGAATTACGGGGTGGCCGCCGACAACTGGCGGAAGGCCCTGGATAAAGTGAGCGGAATGAAATCCTTCCACGATCAGTGGTACACCCGGTACCGCTGGGCCTCCTCCCTGCAAAACGACGGGCGCTGCGAGGAAAGCCTCGCGGCCATCGACCCCATCCTTCAGGTCAACCCCCGTCTGATCAACATGCTGGTCCTCAAGGTCGAATGTCACCTGGCCCTGGAACAGGGCGAACAGGCCAAGCAGGCCTTCGAACAGCTGGAGTGGAGCCTGGCCAAGGCCGACAAGGATTATCCGCCGCGCCTCCGGGCCGAAGAACTGGCGCTGCTGGTTTCCGCCCTGGCGTCCGGCAACTGATTCGCGAAGGACCGGAAACAAGGCGGGCGCTGCATCCACGCAGCGCCCGCTTTCATTTGATCGATCCTCTTGGTAAAACCGGCCGCCCCCCTAGACTTCCTGGAAGAAATAGGGCGCCAGGCACTGGACGATCTTGTCGTATGTCTCCGGATACAGTCCCCACACCGTGGCGGCCACCGAACTGAGCAGGCTGTTGCCGTCCTGGGGAGTGAAGCAGTAGCCGGTGATGATCGTGCCGTCTTCCGAAACGTGGATCGTGTCGGTGGGCATGACCGACTGGTTCAGGATGCGTCCACAGAACCCGTGGTCACGGCCGAAGGAAAAAACGCTGTTGGCGGTGGTCTTGTAGGTGATGGCCACCCGGTCGTCGGCCACCACCCGCTGGATCAGTTCCTCCCGGGTCACCGGCTTTTTCACCTTCATGGTGTACTGGATGATGTGCATCAGCTGGCTGTTGACCTTCATGGCGCTGCTGAAGAGGTTCAGGTCGTACTGGGTTCCCTTTGTCTGGTAAAGATGCCAGGCGTCCCGGGCATGATGGGTGCCGAAGCGGGCGTCCTTGTGACTGCCCACCTGGGGACTGGGAACGAACTTGTCGTCCTGGCTGATGTCGTTGGACCGCCGCATGCAGATGAAGCGGCCCTCCACCAGGTTTTCCGGCCCCTGGTCGGCCAGGCCGAACATCTTGATCAGCACAGAAAGATTGTGGGTGTTGCAGCTGACGACCTGCAGGTACTTGTCCTTGCCGTAATCGAGGACCTCGTCGTTGACCCCCCGCGCGTACTGCTTGCCGAAGCCGAACTCACTGCCCTGGGCGATGAACAGGTCGGTGTTGTCCTCGTATTTCTTGTACCAGGTCTCTTTCATCGCGTTGCCGCTGGGGGTGCAGTCGACCACGACCCGGGCGGCCTCCATGGCTTCCTCGGTGGTGATCTCGGCCTTGAGGCCCATTTCCGCGAAGCCCTGGACCCTTTCCTTGTCGGTCACCAGGCGAGCCCCGCGCCGCAGCAGGTTCTGGACCTTGCTGCGGTCGGTCATCAGGGGGGTCCGCTTGTGGAACAGGACCTCGTCGATGCCCAACTGGGCCTTGAAATGGCACAGCAGGCCGATCAGCGGTTCACCGATGGTGCCCGTTCCGACCACGAGAACGGATTTGGAACCCAACATTGTCCTCTCCTTTTCCCCATTGAAACCGCAGCCGATTCCCCGAACCGAAACCGCGATCAGGTTTCCGGCAGCGCCCATCTTTCATGGGGCAGCACTTCGACAGGCCGAGCGAAAAACTTGTCCGTCGGATAATTAAGGAAATTACTCACTCGACTTGAGTAGACACAAGCAAATTCCATGATTTGCCGCCCCAGACGACTGGCGGCGCGGCCCTCGCGAAACAGGGATTCCCAGTGGGGGTTGAAGGCGGACCGCAGTTTGCGCTGCAGACGGGCTCTCTGGCCCAGGGTGGCGCTGACCAACTTGTCCAGTTCCGCGATGCGCGCGTTGTTCCGGGAAGGCCCCTCGTCCACGGCTTCGAGGTGATCCCTCTCGATGACCAGATCCTCCAGGCGGTCCTCGAGAAGGGCCAGGGCCTGCCAGTCGTCGCGCAACGGACGCATCGCCCCCACCTCCTCTTCCACTTCCGGCACGATCATGGCCGTCCGCCACCCCACGCTCTTCTTGCTGCGCAAAATGTCGCCGTAGGTATGGTCGCCGAAATAGAGGATTTCATCGCCGTGGCAGCCCAGCAGACGCTCGAGATGGAAAGAATCCCCGCCCACGTAACAATGGCCCCTGCGGTTGGGCATTTGCGGGCAGGACCCCTGGACCACGGGCTCGGCATCTCCCCGCGCCAGGAAAAAGCCGGGCTTGCGGGAAAAACACACCACCAGATCGAAGAGATCTTCCCAACTGCCGGTTTCCCCGCCGACCAGATGATCCATCACCGCGGCGGTGTAGGACACTTCCGAGTTGGTGAGCAGGAACAGCTTTTTCCCGCCCCGCCGGTATTTGCGCAGGGTGGGCACCAGGTCCGGGTCCCTCAGGAAAAAGGAATCCAGGTCGACCGTGATCCGGGCCTTGAGGGATCCGTCGGCGTGCAGGGTGTCGACCGCCTGGCGGATGTCGTCGAACAGGGTCTGGAAATCCATCGCCAGCAGACCCGGCGATTTTTCCATCATGTCGACCATGGCCCCGTAAAGGCTTCCTTCGGGCAGGTCGAACAGGGTGTCGAAGACACGGTACCGTTTGGAGCCCAGGCGGATGCCACCGCTGGGGTAACGCGCCCGCCGCTCTTCACGGTCCAGGAACCGGCGCCCGTGGCGCGCCCGGGTCACGTGATTGTAGGCGTCGATCTTGAGAAGATTGCCCAACCTCTTGTCCACCACCAGACCCCGGACCGCGTCCTCGGGCTCCCAGACGATGGCACGGATCTCCTCGGGGTAGCCCTTGTCCCGGATCAGGGCCTCGATGGCCATCCTGAAGCTGAGATGGTTGAAATTTTCCGTATTGTAGACGGCCAAGGTGTGGTCCATGTCGAAGCCGATGGCCCTGATGGAATCCATGCGCAGATTGCGGTTGGTGAATACCCGGCGGCGTGGTGGTGTGTCGTCCTGCATTGAAGGCTCCCGCCCGGAGCGGATGCCGGGTCAGTGGGATGATGGAATCAGTTCGCGACCGGAACCGGGGAAGTCGGTCCCGCCGAACCGCGACGCCCATGGTCAGGGTCGTTCGCGACCACGGCCGGATGCTCGGGAAACTTCTCGACGACCTTTCGCCACCAACTGGCGGCGTTGTCCTGGAATTCCAGGCGCAGCATCAGGTCCCGGCCCCGCAGCCAGGCGCGATGGTTGTCGTCGTTTTCCGTCACGGTCCGCAGATAGAGCTTGAGGGCCCTTTTTTCATCCCCGGCGAACCGGGAACATTCGGCCAGGCCGAGCCAACCGCAGGAGTAGGCGGGATCCAGACTCAAGGCTTTTTCGAAAAGCCCCAAGGCCTCGGTGACCCTGCCCTCCAGAAGAGCCAACTCACCCTGGTAGCGCAGAGGATACAACTCGCGGACCCGGCTGTCCACGGGCGATCCGCCGACCTGGCTTGCCGACCGCATGACGGTTTTCAAATCCCGGCGGGCGCGGGCCACCACCTTCGCCCGCCGCGTTTTTGTACCTGGCCCTTCCAGGGTCGGCAGCAGGGCGCAATCCACGGCCACGGACTGCAACAGCACCAAAGGGTGGTCAGGAGCGAGGTTCCGGATTTCGTTGATCGTCTCGGCGGCTTCGTCCACTTCGCCGGCCGCCAACAGACCTGATGTCAGGCGGGCGCCCAGTTCCGGAAGCCAGGTCAGACTGGACCGGGTGGCGGCATCCATCGCCCGGACCCGGGCCCATGCCGTTCGCAACAGCACCAGGGCGGCCCCCAGGCCGGCCACGGGCAAGACCTCCCCGTCCATCTGGGACAGGCCTTCGCAGGCCAGGCGGAAGGGAAAATAGGGTTCATTGGGGAAGTCGGCCAGGGCCCGGCGGAGGATTCTCTGGTTGCGCTCCCGGCGGTGCGACCGGCGCTCGGAATCGGGTCGTTCATGGACCACGGCCAGGTCGGAATCCAGGATCAGCAGGTTCTGCTGTTCCGCCCATGCGCCCAGGGCCGGGGCCAGGCGTTCGTGGATGGGATACCGGTAGCGGACTTCAGGAACATTCCGGAACAAACGGACCCGACTGGTCATCGCGCTGGTCAGGCCGCCGCCTACCCCGGTCAGGCGCAGGCGGTAGCCGGCGGCGGCGGGATCATGCAGCAGCCGCTGGAATTCCACGGGGCGCACCGGTTCGAGAAACTCGTCGGCATCCAGGACCAGGATCCAGCTTCCGGAGGCCTGGTCCAGGGCGGCGTTGCGGGCGGCGGAGAAATCGTCTTCCCAGGCGACGTCGAACACCTTGGCCCCGTAGCCCTCGGCGATGATGCGGGTGTTGTCATGGGAGCCGGTGTCCACGACGATCAACTCGTCGACCAGGGCCAGCACGGACTTGATGGCCATCCCGATGGTGGCCTCCTCGTCACGGGCGATGATGCAAAGACTGACGGTGTGGCGTTTCATTGAGCGGGGTTCATTCCTTGAAATCGGCATGGGAATAAAGTGGTGGTGACCCTCACCTATTGATATCGTCCACGGGGAGCCCGGGTTTACCCCCGGTATTGGTTATATTTGAGTGGGCGGGTTGCCAAAAGCATTGTCCTGAAGCAATATATCAAAATGATGAACGATTCCATCCCCTCCCTTGCCGGCCGGATGCCCGTGATGGCCCTGCTGGACAATATCCGCAGCGTCTGGAACGTGGGTTCCATGTTCCGGACCGCCGACGCGGTCAATCTCGGCGGACTCTACCTGTGCGGCATGACCGCCACGCCCCCGCGCCCCGACATCGAAAAAACCGCCCTGGGAGCCACCCGCACCGTGCCCTGGGACTACTGGGCCGATCCTGTCGCCGCCGCGCGCCACCTCAGGGAGCGGGGCATCCCGCTGATCGCCCTGGAACAGACCCCCGACGCGAACCCCTGGGACAGCTGCGACTTTCCCTTTCCCCATTGTTTCATTGTTGGTCACGAAGTCCGCGGGGTGAGCGCCGAGTTGCTGGAACTCACCGACCGGGTCGTGGAAATTCCCATGGCGGGGATGAAGCAGTCCCTGAACGTCGCGGTGAGTTTCGGGATCCTGGCCTTCGAGATCCGCCGCCGCTACCTCCGGTCCACCGGAGCGGACCGCACCTGAATACCGCGGGAAATTCGGCGGGGTGTCAGAGCTGGATCCGGCGCCGGCGGGAAATTTCACCCGAAAACGAAGCCCCCAGGGACGCGAATTCCGCCAACACCTGGTCCACCAGCGCCGTCTTTTCCTTCAGGGGAAGGAACGCGGACTTGAAACCGTTCATCACCAGGCCCAGAACCTCGTCCTCGCTCAACCCGTAGTTCTCCACCGCCAGCCGGAACTCGTTGGTCACCGTGGTGCCGGACACCAGGCGGTTGTCGGTGTTGAGGGTGACACGCAGCCCTTCACTCATGTAGCGGCGGATGGGGTGGCTCTGGAAGTCGGGGATGGCCTTGGTCTGCAGGTTGCTGGCCAGGCAGACTTCCACCGGGATGCGATGGTCGTTGACCCAGCTCATCAGGTCGACATCCTCGACCAGGTGGGTACCATGGCCGATGCGCCGGGCGCGGCAGTAGTGCAGGGCCTGATGGATCGAGGGTGCGCCGAAGGCCTCGCCGGCATGGATGGTGATGTTGATGTTGTTGTTCAGCACCTTCTGGAAAGCCGCGATGTGGTCCTTGGCCGGGTAGTCCTTTTCCGCCCCGGCCAGATCGAACCCCACCACCCCGCGCCCCTTCCAGCGCACGGCCAGATCGGCGAGCTCCAGGGAGGACTCGGCGGAAATGTGCCGGATGCCGCAAATGATCTGGCCGCAGATGATCCCGTACTGCCGGCGGGCCAGGTCCAGGCCCATCTGGACGGCCGCGACGATCCGGTCGTAATCCAGTCCCTTCTGGGTGTGCAGCAGGGGCGAGTAGCGCACTTCCATGTAACGCACGTTTTCCCGGTGGGCGTCCTCGGCCAGTTCGTAGGCGATCCTGGTCAGCTCATCCTCGGCCTGCATCATCTTCAGGGTGATGTCGAACACCCGCAGGTAATCCACCAGGCTTTCGCAGTCGTCGGGGACCTGGCAAACCGCGCGCACATCCTCATCGGTCTTGAAATCGAATCCGAGGTCATGGACGGCCGCCAGATCGCGAACCGTCCCCAGACGCAGGGAACCGTCCAGATGGACATGCAAATCGGTTTTGGGAAGGGCGTGCAGGAAATCCAGGGTGGGCAGGGAGTCCGGACGTGTCATATGGGTCATCCCGTCATCTCCGGAAAATCCGGGAATTCAGGATTCCGGCGATTCCGGGTAAAAAATTATCGATGCGGGCGAAGAATGAATCTCCAGCTTCCAGAAGGCGACTCATTTCCCCTGGGGCCTTCAATTCGACTTCGAATTCTCCAGAGCGACCTAGCCAAGGCCCCCCTGAAAACCCGCATCGAAAAAGGGCGGTGGCAGAGACTGGTCGATCCCCGACCACCTAGCTGTTAGTATACCCAATCGGTGGACCTTATTGCAAGCAGGTTATACTTTTTTTTCCCATTGCCCCCAAACAACCTGCATCAATGGAGATTGGACAAGCCCAACCCCAAACTGTATATTCTCCAAACCACCCCAGACTGCTTTTGGAGACATTCATGAGGAGAATGCCAATGTCGGAGGGACTCCATCCCAGGGTTTGGTCTGCTGTTGTCCTTTTAGGCCTTATTGCGGCGCTGGCCGCCCCCCTGCCCGTGTTGGCGGGGACCTCACCTGCCGGCAAGTGGACCGGCAAGATGAAGACCCCCGACGGCGAAGAGGTGGACATCCTTCTCGACGTGGCCCAGGAAGGGTCCGTGTGGACCGGCTCCCTGGAAAGTACGGCCACGGGCACCACCTCGGTGACAGGGCTGAAGGTTACCGACACCCGGATCAGTTTTACCTTCAAGCCCGAAGGGGCTCCCTACCCCGCCCATTTCAGCGGTTCCTATATCGCGGGCGATGACCGGATATCCGGGACCTTTTCCTTGCGGGGCAACAGCCGGTTCGTCAAGTTCCAGCGGGTTCCCGGATCGGAAACCGTGGCCGTCGTCGCCGGAGAGGAGCCTGTCGCGCCGGCGCGCATCAGGCACGAATACCGCTTCTCCGCCACGGCCAGGCTTTCCTACTGGGCCGCTCTTCACGTCGTTGAGGACAACAATTACAAGATCAATGACTTGACGGTCGATGACTGGTCTTACGACGGCGCCCTGACCTTCTACCTGCTGGATGGTTTCGCCCTCTATTTCCGGGGCTGGCATGGATCGCAGAAAACGACCAGCGACCAGACCAAGCTCGACCAGTACAACGATATCGGCCTGGTCAGCCAATCCACCTGGAAGCTCGACGGCTGGGAATTCGGCATGACGGGCTATCTCGGCAACGCCATCATGAAGAACTCCAAATTCAATCCCTACGTGACGGCCGCGGGCGGTCAGGTCGACTGGCAGTTGACCCATCTGGGCCGCGGCAGCGACGTGCTCATCCTGGACGAATATCCCCTGGAGGGGAAAGCCACGTCCATCGCCGCCGGCCTGGGAACCGAATACGCCATTTCCAAGCGATTGTCCCTGGATTTCGAATGGGTCTGGCGCTATTTCCTGACTCAGGACACCGACAAATGGCCGGATTCCGAGGACACCTGGAGCAACACCCACGCCTGGGCCTTCTCCTTCGGCCTCACCTACGGATTCTGGTAGGAAACGGGGCGGGTTTCCCCCAGGGTTTCAACCTTTCTGGCCCCCGGATTTCCGGGGGCATTTTTCCAAAATAAATTGACTTCCTGCCATGGTATAACCCTTAATTGTCCCCCTTGCTCCATTGGCATTCCAGGGTCAGAAAATTATATGGGGAGCCGCTAATGTCATCCGAGCCAAACCCAAGCGATTTCATCGATAAATACGGTGTGGACCTGAGATTGCCCCTCTATCCGCAGGTCGCCCTGCTGGGCGACCGGTATTTTGATTGGGTCCACGAACCCGTCCGGAAAACCACCCTGGCCAAGCTGAAGGAATGGGACCAGGGCAAGTGGCCCGGATCGGTCCGGATCTTCGAGCAGGATTGGCTCGAGGCCATGACCCACATTTCCTGGAAATTGGTGATGGTCATCTGGATTCCCATCGTCGTGGGCCTGGGCGCCGCGGCCAGGACCAAGCTGGGCATGCCCTGGGCGCCCTTCGTGGGTTACTGGGTTCTGGGAATCCTGGTCTGGACCCTGGTGGAGTATCTTCTGCATCGGTTCTGGTTCCACACCCCGACCACCACTCCGGGAGCCAACAAGTCCCACTTCCTGGCGCACGGTATTCACCACTACGATCCGTTCGACGCCACACGGCTCCTGTTCCCCCCGCTGGGAGGCATTGGGATCGCCGCGGTCATCTACGTCACCTTCTACCTTGTCATGCCGCTGGCCGTGAGCCTGGTGGTGATGGGAGGGTTGCTGACCGGCTACCTCATCTATGACTTCTCCCATTACATCAGCCACCATGGCAGGATCACCGACCCCTGGTTCAAATACCTGCATCGATACCACAAGGCCCACCACCACCGCAATCCGGACGCGCTGTTCGGGGTTTCGAGTCCGCTGTGGGACAAGATATTCAGGACGGGTTCGAGCGGTTTCTGAGGGTTTTTCCACGCACCACGGCGTACCACAGCAGGTCGGTCAACGGCAGGATGGAAAGGTCCGATTCCGTGACCCTCAAGGCGTCGTTGATCTGCCCCATGCACCCCGGGTTCGCCGTGACGATCAGGTCCGCCCCCGAGGCGGCCAGGTTGCCCGCCTTGCGGCGGCCCAGGGCCTCGGACATTTCCGGATAACGCATTCCCCAGGCTCCGCCGCTTCCGCAGCAGACCTCAGGTTCCTCCGGTTCAACCACCGTCAACTCCGGGATGGCTGCCAGCAAACGCCTGGGTTCGGCCACGATGCCCTGCCCATGACGGGCGTGGCAGGGGTCATGGTAGGCCACCTTGAGAGGAACCCCACCCAGGTCCGGAAGATCAATCGTGGACAGGAAGACCACCGAATCGGCGACCCGGCTGGAAAAATCCCCCCCGTATTGGCGCAGTTCATGGCCACAGCCCGCGGCCTCGACCAGGATGACCGCGTCCTTATCCGCGAAGGCGGCGAAAGCATCCCGGTTCCGGCTGCGCAGCCCGGCGGCCCGACCGGGGCGGCCGGTGTGAGCCGCCAGGGCCCCACAGCATTCCTGGCCCGCGGGTACTTCCAGGCGACACCCCGCGGCCCGCAGCACCTCGCGCAGGCGACGGGAGGAAGGGCCCAGAAGTCCGGCGTTGGCGCAGCCGGTGAAGAAGGCCACTTCGGGTCCGTCGGCGGATCCGGCGTCTGGCGTCCAACCCCCGGTTGGGCCGGGTTCGGTCCGCCACCGGCAAAGGCCGTCCAGAAGGCGAATGAGTGCCGCGTCAGGCCCCGGCGCGGTCGGGACCGAACCCAACAGACGCACCAGGTTTCCCGTTTTCCCCGGGGCCTTGGTGAGACGCTTCCTCCAGTTTTTCCCGGCCAGGACCCCCAGGACACCTCTGGCCCACCCGGCGACCCCACCCAGGAATTTCAGGAATCCGGTCCGGTCCAACCGGCGCGCAATAAATCCTGGGACACTGCTGCCCGGTTCGCCGACGGCTCCGTGCGGCCGTGAATCCGCCATCGTCTTCCCCAGGTCCAGCAGGGAAAAAGGAACCCCGCTGGGACAGGCCGTTTCGCAGGCCCGGCAGCCGATGCACTGGTCAAGCGCCTGAAGAAAAGAGAGGGGCGTATCCTGGGCCATGGGATCGACCTCGGCCAGCATCTCGCCCAGGAGGATCAATCGACCCCGCGGCGACTGGACTTCGTTGCCCGTGGCCAGCCAGGTGGCGCAATGAGGCAGGCACAATCCGCACTGGACACAATTCCGCAGCAGCTGTTCGACCTCGTGCCGATCGGGGGCGATGGGAGTCCCGCGAGGGTCAGCCATGATCAACCCCCAGCCACGGCGGTGTCCCCAGCCGGTCCTCCGGATCGAACAGGGATTTGATGGCTCGCAGGTAGTCCACAGGAACGCCGGGTCCGGGAGGCCCGGCGGTGTTGATGACGCCGTCCCGGCTGAAATGGTCCGCATGGAAGCCCGAGGCCCTGTCCTTTGGGTTCGGCGTCCAGACCAGGCGAGGCGACGATTGCCAGATGAAGCGGGGCGTTTCCCGGGACCGGAGCCACGCTTCCGGATCCCCACCCGGCTGCCGTGCCAGTGCCGTCCAATTCGGGGATTGAAGAGCCCACCGCGGTATCAGTTCCTCGGACAAGTATTCCGCGGCCCCGGCAAAGGGTCCTGACCGGCGGGAAACCAATTCGGCGGAGTCCAACAGGACCATCAGGTCCCGTTCGGCCTGCCCCAGATCCCAGTCGCGGTCGCGACCCGGAATCAGGACGGTCACCTGACCGGGGCCGGGACCTGCCGGGATGTCGACGATGGCCACGGGGCCACCCAGGCTGTCCTCCCGGACAGAGAGGTATTCCAGCAGGCCGGCCAGGGCGGACGCCCGGTCCCCGCCTGGCGGCAGGGAGAATCGCCAGCAGCCCACACTGGGGGGAACGGGCCGCAGTTGGAAGGTGGCGGCCCGGGGACGGGCAAAAATGCCGCCCGAACCGCACAGCATGTGGGCCAGGTCGTACCCCGCGACATTCTTGAAGACCGGGGCTCCGGCATGGAACATCTTCCCGTCGCCGGTTTCGGCCCAGAGTTCCAGCAGGAAATCACGGGCGGTGCCCGCGGCGCAGAAAGCCGGACCGGCCACGAGGTGGTTCACCAGGTCACCGACGGTCCCGCCCAGGCCCAGTCCCAGGGTCGATTCGTCCGCGGACGCCAGGACCCCCACGGGAATCCAGAAGCCACGGGCCAGGGCCGCTCGTTGGATCCCGGCCACCGAGGCGTTCGACGGCGCGGACACCGTCAGGTTTTCCCACTGGAAATCGATCGCGGCCGGGAGCGTCTTCAGCGGGGCAAAAGCGGCGTCGGCCGGGGGATTCATCTTGCCGGGGTTGAGGATTTCCGTCGGGTCAAAAAGGTTTTTGACCTCCCGTGCCAGACGAGCCGTTTCCGCGTCGAGTTGCCAGGGCAGGGCGTGGATTTTTTCGATCCCCACGCCGTGCTCCCCCGTGATGCTGCCTCCGCGGGCAAGGGCCGCCCGAATGATGGCGTCCGCGGCGGCGTGCGCCCGCCGACCCTGGTCAGGATCGCGATCGTCGTAATGCACGCCCGGATGAAGGTTCCCGTCACCGGCGTGAAACGCGGTGGCGACCTCCACCCCGTGGTCCTTCTTGATGGCCTGGATTTCCCGGACCAGGCCCGGCAGTTCCCCCAGCGGGACCACGACATCCATGGTCACGTAGTTCGGCGCCAGGCGGCCCACGGCGCCGAAGGCCTTTTTCCGGCACTTCCACAGTTCCGCCCGTTCCTCGGCGCCGGCCGCCAGGCGGACCTCCCGGGCCCCGTGCTGTTCCAGCAGTCGGGCGGCGCGGGCCCCGTCTTCGGCCACCTCCTGGGGCGGTCCGGCGAACTCCACGATCATGGCCGCTTCGACGTCGCTGGGAAATCCGAAGGCAAAGGCCTGCTCGACCGCCGCCAGCATGGCCTGGTCCACCATCTCCACCGCCACCGGAGCCAGGCCGTCCCCCAGAAGCCCGATCACCGCGCGGGTGCCGTCCTCCAGGTCCGGGAAAAAACCCAGGAGCGTGGACACCGCAACAGGGTTGGGAACAAGGTTCAGATCGGCGCCGGTGACCACGCCCAGGGTGCCTTCACTCCCGCAAAGGAGGGAGACCAGGTCGAGTCCCCGCTCGGCGGCCGTCCCCCGACCGGTCCGCAGGCGGCGGCCCCGGGCATCGACCCAATCCAGATGAAGCAGGTGCCGCAGGGTGACACCGTGCCGCAGGCAATGGGGCCCCCCGGCGTTCTCGGCGATGTTGCCCCCGATGCTGGCGGCCGCCTGGCTCGAGGGGTCGGGGGCGAAATGAAGGCCCTGCCCCTTGGCGTGACGGGACACCGCGTCATTCAGGACCCCCGGCCCGACCCGCACCCGGCGCCCGGGAACATCCACCGCGTCCAGCCGGGTCAGTCGGCCGGTGCCCAGAACCAGGGCGCCGTCAGGTGGCACGGCGCCCCCGCTCAGACCCGTGCCCGTGCCGCGGCAGACCACCGGCACGCCGGACTCCCGGCAAATCGCGACCACGGCCGCCACCTGGTCTTCCCGGGTCGGCAAGGCCACCGCCAAGGGGCTGCCCAGGGTCAAATGGGAGGCGTCGCGGGCGTAGACCAGGCGAGCCGCCGGGTCGGTCAGCAGCTCCCCCGGTTCCAGGACATCCCCCAGATGAACCCATGGGCCTGATATGTTGGTGGATTCCGGGCCGGACACCGGTTCACTCCCCGTCCTGTGGATGATCGTTCATTGCCAAAAGGGCCGCACCCAGCCCCTCGCTCAAGGTGGGATGGGGCAGGATGACCTCGCTCCAGGAAGAGACGTCGGCCCCGAAACCCAGGGCGGTGGCCGCGGCTCCGATCAATTCGGTCACCCGGGATCCCACCATGTGGACGCCGAGGATTCGACCGGTATCGGCATCGGCCACCATTTTGACCAAACCATGGGGCTGGTCCAGGATTATTGCCTTGCCGAGTGACGCCAGGGGAAACCTACCTTCCCGCACCAGGAAGCCGGCTTCGCGGGCCGCCCCGGCCGTCAGGCCGATGCTTGCCACTTCGGGACTGCCGTAGGTGCAGAAGGGCACCTGACCGTACTTCAGGGGCGGAACCTCATGACCGGCGGCATGTCCCGAGGCGATCCTGGCTTCCTCGCGGGCGACGTGGGCCCGTTGGGGCGTGGGCACGATGTCACCGACAGCATACAACCCGGGTTCGGCGGTTTCCATGAATCCATCAGTCTGAATGAAACCCCGCTTGTCACGGACCGCGGCCACGGTTTCGAGGCCGATATCCCTGGTGGCCGGCCTGCGGCCCACCGCCAGCAGCAGGCAGGCAGCCTCAACTTCTTCGGTTGTTCGGGAGATTCGATCCTCAAGGATACAACGAACGCCGCCGGCGGTGGCCTCCACGGCCCGTCCCCGGCAACCGGCCCGGATAATCATGCCCTGGCGCGTGAGCGCCCGATCCACTTCTTCGCTGCATTCGGGGTCCTCCAGGGGCAGGAGTCGATCGCGCTTTTCCACCAGGGTGACCCGGCAGCCGAAGCCCTGCATGAGGCCGGCCAGTTCGACGCCCACCGCCCCGGCACCCAGGACAATCAGGGAAGATGGGATATCATCGATTTCCAGGAGGTGGTCGCTGGTAAGGATCTTCCGGCCGTCAGGCGTCAATCCGGGCAGACCAGCGGGCCGGGAACCGGTGGCCAGGATGATTTTCGCGGCGACAATTTCCCGCCGCCGACGGTCCTGCTCCACCAGGACGCGGCCCGGCCCGTCAAGGCGGCCGACGCCATGGATGACCGTCACTCCCGCCTGCTGGATCAGCCTCCGGACACCTTGGGTTGCCTCGTCGGTGACGGATTGCTTTCGCTTCTGGACCTCGGTCCAGTCAAACGAGGCTCTCGTGACATTGACCCCGAATGCCCGCGATCCGCCCCGGCAGAGTTTCCATGCTTCCAGGGCCTGGATCAGGGCTTTGGTGGGAAGGCAGCCCCGCGACAGGCTGGTCCCCCCCAGCCGGCTGTCCTTTTCGATCAGGGCCGTGCGGAGCCCCCTGTTGGCGGCCTCCCGGGCCGCGACATATCCCCCCGGTCCGGCGCCCAGGACAACGAGGTCGAAAATGTCCGGCATGCCCGCATCTCCTAGCTTTCCGGGGAGAGGTCGACTTTCCTCTTGAAGACCGACGCCAGTTTCCGCGGCAGGCGGCCGAGGGCGGCGAAGCCATCCTCGGCCAGGGTGGCGGTGGGGGGCAGCAGCAGGGTGGTCAGGAAGGCGCTGACAAACAGCCCCCCCATGATAACCAGGGCCATGGAGTAGTAATAGACGCCCCCCAGCGAGGGCTTCTGCACCACGATGGGCACAAGACCTATCAGGGTCGTCACAGCGGTCATGAGGATGGGGCGCAGGCGTTCGCGGCCGCCCCGCAACATGGCTTCGGTCCGGTCCATG
>Ga0210065_1000034_pt1 | contig 44350 bp, 40 predicted proteins | sample Muzzi_PWB_D1_FD_185533 | JGI IMG/M metagenome (GOLD analysis project Ga0210065, IMG submission 185533) | Wetland microbial communities from San Francisco Bay, California, USA, that impact long-term carbon sequestration - Muzzi_PWB_D1 (SPAdes) | ecosystem: Environmental > Aquatic > Marine >... | reverse complement strand
CCTCCGGAGATCATCCTTCTGATCGAGCAGGGCGCCGAACAGAATCCCGACTACCCGGATATCCTGAGGGTGAACCCCAAACGGAGCGGGATCCTGTTGATGGAACAGTAGTACGGGCAGGACTGGATATCAGGGCCGCCTCCGGGCGGCCCTTTTTTTGAGGGACTTCAGCGGCTGGTCACCAGGCGGACAACCACGATCAGCATGAGGACGGCGAAGATCCGCCGGAACAGGATCGAGCCGGTGCGCCGGTTGGTCCAGGCCCCGAGTTGGGCCCCGGGTATGGCCGTGGCCGCCAGCAGCGCCGCCACCGGCAGGCAGGAATATCCGGTGAAACCGGCGCCAAGAGGGGTCGGGGGCGTGGACGTGAGGTAACCCAGCGAAGCGGCCAGCGCGCTGAAGACGATTACCGCCGAAGAGGTGCCGGCCAGCCAGCCGGTGGGCACCCCCAGGATGAGGGCCAGGGCGGGCACCAGGACCACGCCTCCGGCCAGGCCGCTCATGCCCGAAACCATCCCCACACCCATGCCCACCAGCAGGCCCTGCCACCAGCTGAAGTGGAAGTCATCGCGGTCGGGCGTGTCCTTTTCGTAGAGCATCCGGATCGCCGCCAGGGTCATCAGGCCGGCCAGGACCAGTTGCAGGATCAGACCCGGGAGCAGCACCGCGAGGCGGGCCGCCAGCCAGCCGCCGGCCATGCTGCCGGGCGCCAGATAGGGCACCAGCCCCCACAGCACCCGTTTCTGCCGGGAGTGGCGGACGATGGAGGAACTGACGCTGAACACCGCCACGGTCAGCGAGGTGCCCATGGCCGCCTGGACCACCCCGTCGCCGGGCACGCCCCAGCTGCGGAACAGTTCCAGCAGGATGGGCACCATGATGATGCCGCCCCCGACCCCCACGAAGCCCGCCGTGAATCCGGCCAGCAGTCCGAGGCCCAGAACCAGCAGGATGACAACCAGGGTGAATTCCATCACGGCCCCTTCCTGTCCGGGGTTCGATCCGCGGCGAAGCGTTGTCCCCTGAAGTGCATGTGGGCGGCGGCCCCGATGATCAGCAGGCCGCCGAGGATGCTGGCGGTGTCGGGCCGTTCGCCCCAGATCGCGAAACCCACGGCCAGGGCGAACAGGACATGAAGGTAGGCGAACACCGAAATCCGCGAAGCCCGGGCATGATGGTAGGCGAAGGTCAGTCCGTACTGACCCCCTGCGGCAAACATCCCGGTGCCCAGCAGGGCCAGCCACTGGCCACTCGTGGGTCGGGGCGCGCCCGTGATGAAAAACGGGAGGGTGGCCACCGTCGAAATCAACGAAAAGGTGAAAATGATGCGGTTGGGGCTTTCGCGGCCCTTGAGGGACCTGACCATGGTGTAGGCCAGGCCGGCGAACAGGCCGGAAAAGAACCCGCCCACCGCCGGCCACAGTTCGTAGTCGAAGGTGGGCTTGATCACCAGCATGGCCCCCAGGAAGGCGGCCACCAGGGCGGGAACGGTCATCCTGTCAAAGGGCTCCTTCAACACGAGGACCGCGAACACCGTCACGAAGAAGGGCGAGGTCTTGTTGAGCAGGGAGGCATCGGCCAGGTTCAGTTTTCCCAGGGCCAGGAAGTAAAGCAGCACGCCGGCCAGGCCGCACAGCGACCTGAGGATGAGGATCCTGGCGTGGGGTGTGGGGCTGAAGGGATTTTCCCGCATGTTCAACGCCACGGCGCTGGTGATGCCCAGGGTGACCAGGTTGCGGAAGAACACCTTCATGGCCAGCGGCAGGTCCCCCGACAGCTTCACGGCCGCGCCCATCAGGGCGAAACTGAGTCCCGACAGGATCATCCAGGCCATGGCCCGGGGCATGTTGTCGGTGGCGGTCCGGTGGTCGGGGGCGGTCAAGAGGGAGTTTCCTTTTCCGGGTGACGGGGCTATGCTACCGCTGGTGAGGGCCAGGAACATCCTGGCAAGGTATACCCGCGGCCCGGCCGCGTAAAGGAAACCGGCGCGCCCCATGTCTGGTCATCCGACAGACCCAAGAGTCAATCTGGACAACCTCGGCGAAGGTATCGCGGCCGTGCTGGTGCGGGTGTGTGGAACCGTCAGGGCGGCCGGCGGCCGCGCCTGGCTGGTGGGCGGCTCGGTCCGGGACCTTTATCTCGGCCTGCCGACCGGAGACCTGGACCTGGAGGTGTTCGGGTTGCCGGCGGCCGAACTGCGCCGGGTCCTGGAACGCGAATTCGACCTGAACCTTGTGGGACAGTCCTTCGGGATCCTCAAACTGCGCGGCTGGCCCATCGACGTCGGGCTGCCCCGCCGGGAATCCAAGATCGGGCTGGGGCACAAGGGATTCGAGGTCCTGTCCGATCCCGATATGCCTCTTGGGGAAGCGGCTGCCCGGCGGGACTTCACCCTGAATTCCATCTACCTCGATCCCCTGACCCGGGACATCGAGGATCCCTTCGGGGGGCTGGACGACCTCGACAAGCGCCTGTTGCGCCACACGTCCGGGGCCTTTGCCGAAGATCCGTTGCGGGTCCTGCGCGGCATGCAGCTGGCGGCCCGTTTCGATCTTGCCGTTGTCCCCGAAACGGTGGCCCTGTGCGGGACCATCGAGCCCGAGGGTCTGACCAGCGAACGGATATTCGGGGAATGGACCAAGCTTGTCACCCTGGGCCAGGTTCCGTCCCGCGGGTTGACCTTCCTCCGGGATTGCCGCTGGCTGCGCCACTTCCCCGAACTGGAGGCCCTGATCGGCGTGCCCCAGGATCCCCGCTGGCATCCCGAGGGTGATGTCTGGACCCACACCCTCCACTGCCTGGATGCCTTCGCGGCCGAAAAACTTGATCATCCCTGGGAGGATCTGGTCGTGGGTCTGGCCGTGCTCTGCCACGACCTGGGCAAACCCGAAACCACCACCACCGAACCGGACGGGGCGATCAGGTCGCCGGGCCACGAACAACGGGGCGTCGAGCTGACGGACGAGTTCCTGGGCAGGATGACCAGCCACCGGAAACTGCTGGCCGAAGTGAAGCCGCTGGTGGCGGAACACATGCGGCCGACGTCCCTGTACAAGGCCGGGGCCTCGGATGCGGCGGTGCGGCGTCTGGCCGACAGGGTGGGGCGCATCGACCGGCTGGTCCGGGTGGCGCGCGCGGACAATTTCGGACGTCCGCCCCTTCCGGCCGACGAATACCCGGCCGGGGATTGGCTGCTCGAGACGGCCCGTCGCCTGAGCGTCGAATACCAGCCCCCCGAACCCCTGGTCCAGGGTCGGGACCTGGTGGCCCTGGGGCGCCGTCCGGGTCCGGATTTCGGCCGGATCCTGGAGAAGTGCTACGAAGCTCAGTTGGCGGGAAAGTTCGAGACGGCTTCCGAGGGATTGGAATACGCGCGCGGGCTGCTCAGGAATCCTGAATAACCTCCATCAGGAAATCGACGTTGACCATGTCCCGGTGCAGGACGCTGGACACGGTCGCGGCGCCGTTCTTCCAACGCGTCCGGAAGCGGCCCGCTTTCACCGGATCGCCGAGGGCGGCATTGCAGGCCTCGTGAAACCGGTCCAGGAAATTGGCGGCGGCGTACAGGCCGTCGATCACCTTGAATTCAAGTTTATGGATGCGCCCGTTGTTGATGAAGACGACGGCCTTGGTTTCCCATTGCCGGTCCTTGTTGAGGTACCCATGGGTGCAGGGGTAGATGGCAAAACCCCCGTCGAAACACTCCAGCTTGCAGTTGTCGGCGGTATAAACGGTCTGGCTGACGGGGTGTTTCCCGATGAGCCGGCGCAGAGGACCGGCCTTGCGGAAATCGGCCTCGCCCAGGATTTGCGTGTCGATGATTCCGCCCAGTTCCAAGGGTACGGAATTGATGGTAACCCCAATGCTCATTTGTGCATGCCTCCCTCATGATCATACCATAACCCCCGCGGCAGGCCGAACGTATTTCTTCCTTGCTGTGGGGTTGGCGCCCCCGTGTTAGTATGTAGGTGTCGGGTTTGATTTGGGGTTTTCAACACGGACAACGGCAGGTTTGACGGTATGCCCAGAAAAACTAAGGATCCGGTCATCGTCGGGTGGCGGGAATTCGTGGCCCTGCCCGAATGGGGTATCAGTAAATTGAAGGCGAAGATCGACACCGGAGCCCGGACCAGCGCCATCCACGTGGGCGAGCTGGAAGAGCTTCCCGACGGCAGGGTCCGTTTCGAGGTTGTCGTCCGGGAAAAACCCAAACTCCGCACCACCCTGGTCGAGGCCACCCCCGTCCGGCGCACCGTCGTGAAACCCAGCAGCGGCCGGAAGCAGGAGCGTCTTGTCTTCAGGACAAAACTGGTCATCGGCCCCATCGAACGCGACATCGAACTCAGCCTGGTCTCCCGCAAGGGCATGCTTTGCCGCATGCTGGTCGGCAGGCTCGGGCTGCCTTCCAACACTCTTGTGCATCCGTCCCGGAAATACCTCCACAGTGAGGCGCCGGGAACCAAATCCAGAACGGAAAAAAGTCCATGAAACTCGCCATCCTCTCCGGGGCGCCGCGCTGTTACAGCACCATGCGCCTGCGCCAGGCCGCTTTGGAGCGCGGTCACAAGGTCAAGGTTCTCAATACGCTTCGGTTCGGCATCGAACTCGAGGAGGGAGAGCCCGATCTCTATTACCGCGGCAAACGCCTGAGTTCCTACGATGCCGTCCTGCCGCGCATCGGGGCCTCGATCACCTACTTCGGGACGGCGGTGGTGCGGCAGTTCGAGCAGATGGATGTCTACACGCCCAACACGGCCGCGGGAATCACCAACTCCCGGGACAAGCTGCGCTCCCTGCAGATCCTCAGCCGCCACGACATCGGTATTCCCTACACCACCTTCGTGCGCAACCGCAAGGATGTGCTGCCGGCCATCGAGCGGATCGGCGGCGCTCCGGTGATCATCAAGATCCTGGAGGGGACCCAGGGCGTCGGGGTCATCCTGGCGGACAACAGCAAGGTGGCCGAGGCGATCATCGAGACCCTGCAGAGCGCCCGCCAGAACGTCCTGGTCCAGAAGTTCGTCGCCGAGAGCAAGGGCAAGGACATCCGGGCCTTCATCGTGGGCGACCGGGTCGTGGCCGCCATGCGCCGGGTCGCGGTGGGCAATGAATTCCGCAGCAACGTTCATCGCGGCGGGCGAACCGAAGTGGTGAAGCTGGAACCGGATTACGAAGAGGCCGCCGTGCGCGCCGCCCAGATCCTGGGACTGCGCGTGGCCGGAGTGGACATGCTCGAGGGCAACGACGGCCCCCAGATCATGGAGATCAATTCCTCACCGGGGCTCGAAGGCATCGAAGGCTGCACCGGCCTGGACATCGCCGGGGCGGTCATCGATTACATCGGTGACCAGGTGGCCTTTCCCGACCTGGACATTCGCCAGCGCCTGACCGTTTCGAAAGGGTACGGGGTGGCGGAGGTCCAGATCCGCGAGGGGGCGGATCTGGTGGGTCAAACCATCATCGACAGCGGCCTGCGGGAACAGGACATCGTGGTCCTGACCCTGAATCGCGGCACCTCGGTGATCTCCAACCCCAAGGGCACCCGGACCCTCAAACCGGGGGACCGCCTGTTGTGTTACGGGAAACTGGAGTCCATGCGCGATCTGCGTCCGGAACGAAAACAACGGCGAAAGAAACGCAAGATCAAGAAACTGGACCAGGACCTGGTCAACCATCTCGGGGAGGATTAGTCCGTGGCGAGTCCCAAGCGCAGCCCGGGAGAGTGGGAGGGAATCCGGATCAAACGCGGTGAGCAGCGGGAGATCAGGGTCATGGTCTCCGAGTCCTATACGGGGGCCGACATCAGCATACCTGTCTTTGTATGGCGGGGGCTGAATCCCGGCCCCACGGTCTTCCTGACCGGGGCGGTCCATGGGGATGAAATCAACGGCACCGGCATTCTCCGCACCCTGATCGTGGATCAGCCCTTCAAGGTGGACGCGGGCACCCTGATCATGGTCCCGGTGGTCAATCTGCTGGGCTTCGAGCGGCACGAACGATACCTGCCCGACCGGCGGGACCTGAACCGCAGTTTTCCCGGTTCACGGCGTGGCAGCCTGGCCAGCCGGCTGGCCCGGATGTTCTTCGACCAGATCGTTTCCCGCTCGGATTTCGGCATCGACCTGCACACCGCGGCGCTGAGGCGAACCAATTTCCCGAACGTTCGGGCGGATATGAAGCTGCCCGGGCTGGCCGACCTGGCCCGGGCCTTCGGGACCGAACTGATCGTCAGTTCGGTGGGGCCGGCGGGTTCGTTGCGGCGGGCGGCGACCAACGCCGGCTGCCCCACCCTCATCCTGGAGGCGGGAGAGGTGTGGAAGGTGGAACCCACCATCGTGGAATACGGCATCCAGGGTATCCGAAACTGCCTTTGCCATCTGAAAATGGTGGCCGGCGACCCGTCGATTCCTCCCTACCGGGTGGAAACCGATGCCACCCGCTGGATCCGCGCCCAGTTCGGGGGGTTCCTGCGCTTCCATGTCACCCCGGGCGACCAGGTCAAGAAAGGTGATCCCCTGGCCACCAATATCAGCCTGGTCGGTCAGCGGCTGAACGTGGTCCGGGCGCCGCGGGCCGGCATCGTCCTGGGCATGACCACCCTGCCATCGGTCGCCCCGGGCGACCCCATCTGCCACTTGGCCTATACCAAGGAGGGGGAGCTGTCGAAGGTGGTCCGGGCCGTGGATCGGCTGGACGAGGACACCCTTCACGAACGGGTTCGCGAAGACCTGTCCCGGAACGTGTTCATGAAGAGATATTCCTGAGCGAATTTCAGATTTCCATCGGGGGATTGGGCAGGTGGCGGGCCGCTTCGGCCGAAAACCGTTCGATATGGCCCCGCCAGTGATGCACCGCCTCTTCCCTGAGGTCCTTGCGCAGCAGTTCGTACAATTCGTCGTGCGACTGGAAATATTCCGCCGGATCAAAACCCATGACCACCGCCTCGAACCAGTGGCGTCGGGCCAGCCCGTCCAGGCGGGCGATGTCCTTGTTCAGAAGATTGTTGCGGCAGGTTCCCAGCAACAGGCGGGAAAACCGGTAGACAAAACCAACCAGGGCGGTGGGTCGGTCCGGACCGGGCTGGGCCGTTTTCAGGCGTGCCCTGCCCAGTTGGTTGTGAAGTTCCATGATGCGTCCCGGCGGCAGCGGGAAGGAGAGGGACAGGGCGATGGGCTTCAGATCGGTCAGGACAAACTGGATATCCGAGAATTCCTGGGCATTGAGGGCCGGCACCATGAATCCCCGGCCCATGGAGCTTGCCAGAAAACCCTGGGCCTCCAGGCCGAGCATGGCTTCGCGCAGGGGGGTGCGGCTGATGCCCAGCGTGCTGGAAAGGCGGGATTCGTTGATGCGATGGCCGGCGGGAAGCCGACCATCGTCGATCCTGGCGAGGATCTCCCTGTAGAGGTCATCCCGCAATGGTTTGCGCTGGAACATATCCGTATCCTTGGCCGGTGATCGTGGCGAAATTCACCGGATTATGGCATCGGATCCGGAAAAAAACCAGCGTTAGCAGATCAGACGATGACCACGGAATCCTCGACGGCGTCGATGCCGCTGGGGACGTATTTATCGGCTTCCCAGTCGTTTTCCCACCTGTCGTCACCGATCAGGTACCGGAATTTGTATTCGCGGCCGGTTTCCAGGTCCAGGCAGACCTTGAATTCCCCGTTTTTCAGGCGGGCCATGGGGGTGGCGTCGGTTCGCCAATCGTTGAAATCGCCGACAAGGTGGACCGTGGCGGCATCGGGAGCAGCTTCGCTGGGAAGGCGAAAGGTCACTTTGCCGATGGGCCGGGTCTTGAGGTACTTTTTTTCCAAACTCATTTCCTTCTCCCGGGCAGGGGGGTGTAGGGCCTGCGCTCAAGTGCAGCATAAATCGTTTGACGGGGGATGCAAATCATTGGCTGAAATTTATTGGAACCGGGTCGGGGTTTGGGCCCGCCACCTGCAATAAGAAGGTAGGGGAATCGCGTACGGAACCATAGGAAATCATGGGAAACGGGATAAAGGCAAAATGAATTCCCGATACCATGAGCAGGGAAAAATGCCCGAAGAGGTGAGATCATGAGTGACATTCGCCATTTGATGGAATTCCGCAAAGGTTTCCATAATACGGGGTTCTCCGACATCCCGTCCTTGAACCTGGCCTATAAGCACTTGTATTCAGGTAATCATGAGGAGGCCGAACGCCGATTCCGGGAGATACTCCGGGATGATCCCATGGATGACGAGGCCATGGCGGGCCTGGCCGTCTGCGTGGCCGAGGACGGGGGCAAGTTCCTGACAGCGGAAAAACTGGCCCGCAAGGCGGTTCAGCTGGGGAACAAGTCCGCCGCAGGGTACATCGCCCTGGGTTACGTGAACTTGCGGGGCGGCAGGCTGGAGGACGGGTATCGCTACCTGATGAAGGCCAAGCATCTGGCGCCCAAGGATCCCCGGGTTCACACGGGGTTTGCCCTCTATGACCAGGAGCGTCCGCCGGTCATCAGCGACCTTTCCCGCCTGCATCCGGTGAACCGCGCCCTGGGTGGCGCCAGGGCCTACCTGGATTCCCCCACCCACCGGGCTTTCGCTTTATTTGTCGTGACCAGCGGCTTGTTCCTGGCTGGTACGATGCTGACCTGACCTGCCGCTGTGATCCGCCTGACCCCGTGGGGCCGTCGCCCCCTTCGGCCTAGCTCGGGGTCAGGCGGAAATCGAATTCCCGCCTGGCCGCTTCCACCTTGTCCAGATATTCCCGGGATGTGAACATCTCCTTCAACGGCCTGGTCAACGGAATGACCAGGGGCGAAGGCACCCACAGGGCCGGCTTACCCGTGGCGGCGTCCATGATCCGGCCGGTGTCCACCGCATGGGCGGCCTCGCCCAGCCGCAGATTGGGGACGGCCTGCTGCAGGGCGAGCATTCGACCCTGGTGCCAAGGATCGGCGAAGGTGCCCATGGGGCCGGCCAACCTGGCCAGGTGGAAGTGCGTGGGTGTGAACACCAGGCCGTCGAGATCCCTCTTCTCGCAAAAGACCACCAGGACCGCCGCGATGTCGCGCAGCAGGCCCAGTCCCGGGTATTCCTGGCCAGGCAGCAGGGGACGGGACAGCTCGAAACTGGTCCGGGTGTCCTGGATCAGCAGCCATTCCACGGACAGCAGTTTCCTCCGGGCCACCAGGCGACGATTCACCCTCAATTTCATTTCCAGTAGCGTGTGGGGCCGGTCGGCGCCCGCCCGTATGGCCAGGGTGTGCCCCAGGGGATCATCGAGATCAAGGGTGACCTGCAGCGCGCTGAAACCCCGCTGCCGCAGCCGTTCCATCAGCCCCGACTCCTCCAGGGCCAGTTCGATGCCGTGCCTGGAGAAGACACCCAGGAAACGGGTGTCAGAAACCATGCCCGTTCCGCCCAGATCGTGGTCGTGGAGGCCCCAGTCGTTTTCAGCATCAATCCCGGGCTTTCGGGCGCTTCCGGCCGGATGGTCCTCCGCCCGCAGGTGGGGATGTTTCATCAGCTTCGCCAACTGGCGGTAGTGGTTGACCGGCAGCTCCAGCTCAAGCGGGATATCCAGCTTGCTGGTGCCGGTGAGCAGCCAGGAAAAGAAGGCGGCCCCGTGCCGCCAGGCCAACGGACCGTAGCCCCCGGCCAGCAGGATCACCGTGGGCAGTGGTTTCCCGCCGGCGGGACGGCAGAGACCCATGACGATCTTGTCGCGCTGAAGCATGCCGTCGAGGGAAATCCGCCAATCACCAAGGCGATCGTCCACACCGGGGTCGCTGCCCGCCAGATAGATGACCAGACCGGGCTTGAATTCCCGGAACACGGGGGGAAGGTGTTCCTGGATCGAGGCCAGGTAGGTGTCGTCATGAACCTCTGTGCCCAAGGCGACGCTGGTGGACGCGATGGCCCGGGTGGTCCCCAGGTCCTTGTTGTGGATGGAAAAGGTGTGCACGGTGCTGTCGTTCGCGAAAATCTCGCGGGTGCCGTCGCCGTCGTGCAGGTCGAGGTCGATGACCAGAATGGGTACCTGGTGGCCCTGGCCGCGCAGAAAGGCGATGGCCACCGCCACGTCGTTGAAGACGCAGAACCCCGAACCCCTGTCCCGGCCGGCGTGATGCAGGCCACCACCCAGGTTGACGGCCACCTGGTTGCGTTTCAGGGCGTTATGGGCGGCCTTCAGAGTGCCCCCGCACATGATCCTCTGGAAACAAAGGAACTTGTCCTGGGTCTCCAGGTCCAACGGCGTGCCGAGAATGGGCTCGAGGGCGCCGGGTTCCTCCAGGGACCGGATGTACGCGGGGTCGTGGACCTGCTGCAGCCGTTTCAGGGAAACCGGCCGCGGCCGCAGCAGCATGCCGCGCCGCAGCAGGTGCCTGGTGCGCAGGTAGCGGAGAATGCGGAAGGGGCGGCTGGCGTCGTATTCGGTGAAGGAAATGTCCAACTCGTAGCGCTCGTGGATCACGAAGCGGGGACCGGGCGAGGGGCGCCCTCCCTCCAGCCAGTTTTTGATTCTCTTCAACATGGAAACAGGTTGGTGTGCTTTTGCACCCGGGTCAAGAACAAGAGATCCCGGTGGGGATCAAATGCTGAACCAATAGGAGATCTTGGCCAGGAACGTGTTGCCCGGTTCGGTGCGGAACGGGCGGATCGCGTCGAATCCGTTGTCCCAGCGGTCCCTGCTTCCCCAGCCCGGGTTCTGGGGCCCGCCCTGTTCCTGGTATTGGTTCTTCTCGTGGGTCCAGACCAGGTAAAGGGTCGATCCGGGCCGGTACTCCCAGCGGTAGACCAGGTTCAGGTTCACCGCTCCGAATTGGAAATCGAACTGGGAGGCGTCCAGGTCGTAGGGCTGAAGGTCATAGGAATCGGGGGTGGCCAGCCAGGTGAGCCGGGAGTAGTTGCCCCGGGTCAAAAAGGGCTGAAGATACAGCTGCAGCGACTGGTCCCGGCTGAACAGGATGCTCGAGCGCAGGGTGACGTCCCAGACCATCTGGTCCAGGGCGCCGAACACGTAGTCCACACCGCCGATGCCGGGCACCGTGGGCGGGGATTCGTCGCTGTTGAAGTTGTGCACCCACTGGGCATCGTTGAGAAAATGGCTGATGCCGAACCCGATCCGGTGGGAGAAATGTTCGTTCTGGTTCCAGCGCAGTTCGGCTTCCCCACGGACCAGGTCGCGGGTATCGCCCCATTCGTACTCGAATTCCAGGCTGAGGGACAGGGGCTTGCGCCAATCCGAGGTGAATCCGACCTGGGCATCGGTATAGCCGGGCTGGCTCATCAGCGGTCCCGGTTGGCCTTCGAAGGTGCGGGTTTCGTACTTGCTGGTGGCGTCGAAGGCGTGCCCGACAAAAATGTACCCCTGATTGAAGCTCTTATGCTGGGCTTCGGAATAGAAGTGGATGCCGCTGGCCTGGGGATGACTGGCGGCATAGGTCCAGGCTACGGCCCCGGTGTCGATGTCGTAACCGGTGTTGCCCGCGTAAAGCCAGTCGCGATAGCCTTCGATCTCGGTCACGACAGTGTTGAAGTTTCCCTTCGCGCCGTCGCGGTCGTAATGATAGGACACGTTGCCGAAGACCTGCTTCTCGTCGTTGGCGCTCAGGAAACCCATGTCGTTGGGATCCAGATGGTCGGTTTCCCACCGGCCCTGCAGGGCTCCCCGCCATTTGCCCCCGGCCTTGGCCAGGGCAAGATTCCCGCCCGTGCCGTAGGTGGTGGCCGGGTCCAGGGCGGGATCGAAATACCCGGTGAAGGGGTCGACGATGGTTCCCACCACGGACCCCTGCACCCGGTAGATCCGGTCGTCGAAGTTCATTTCGAAATCGAGGCCCCCGGAATACCCGTCGCGCTGGAAGCGGGGGGAGGCGTCGGCGAACGAGCTTTTGTCCCGGTCGACCGCGGTGCCCATGATGTTGACCTGGTGGTTGCCCTCGTCGAATTCCTTGCCCAGGCGGATCAGGCCGTATCCGGCTTTCTGGGTTCCGGGGACAAAGGGGTTGTGGGCCTGGCCCTCCAGGCCGATGTCCGTGGCCGCCGCCAGCACCGCCACGGAAAAATCCCCGCCGATCTTGCCGGTCAACTTGGTGGCGCCGCGGATGCGGGAATCGGGATGCCCGGTCCCGATCCGCCGCGAGTAGAAGAGGTTGAAGTCCGGGTGCTGGAAAAACCGCGCGCCCTCGACGAAAAACGGCCGTTTTTCCTCGTAGAAGGTCTCGAAGGGCGACAGGTTCAACAGGGCGGGATCGGCCTCGACCTGGCCGAAGTCCGGCTGGAAGGTGGCGTTCAGGGTGAGGTTGGCCGTCAACCCGTACTTGAAGTCGGCGCCGAAATTCTGGGTATTGGCCCACACGTCCTGGTCCCCTTCGGCCGCCGGATCGCGGTGCTTGGTCAACAGGTAGGGCAGGACTTCGAGCTTGCGGGGGTTGGTCACGCCGCGCAGCCCGGTCAGGGTGCCCCAGCGGCTGACAAAACCGCTCAGATTGCGGTCCCACATCACCCAGCCGGTATCTTCGCCGCGGCCGTGCAGCCAGCGGTAGGCCTGCAGCCCCCAGGTCATGTCCGCGCCGGGCTTGAACCGGATCTGGGAAAAGGGAATCCTGATTTCCACGTACCAGCCGTGGTCGTCGCGCGAGACCTCGGCGTCCCAGACCGCGTTCCAGTCCTGGTCGCGGTTGCCGTTGTCGAACAGGTAGGCGTCCGCCTGGACGCCGTCGGGGCTGACCCGGAAATTGTACCCGGTCGTGCGGTCGTGGTAGGGGTCGATGTAGATGCTGCAGATGTCCGAGGCCTCGATCTCATCGCGGCGGCTCAGGTAGCTCGACACATCGGCCATGTCGTTTTCGTAGCAGGCCATGGCGAAGTAGATGGCGTCCTGGTCGTAGGCCACCTTGAACACCGAGGGCACCGAAGCCGGGGCACCGCGTTCGGGATCCATCTGGCGGAAGCCCCAGCCGGTCTGGGCCAGGCCCCAGGCTTCATCGTCCAATATCCCGTCCATCCTGATTTCCAGGGTGTCGAGTTGGAAGGCCTCCAGGGCGGGAACCTCGGTCACCGTCCCGTTGGACAGATCGGGAAATCCCGGTCCGGTGCCCGTCAGGGGGAAATTGGGAAGATAGTTCTGCCCGAAAGCGGCTCCGGCCAGCGGAATCGACAGGATTATGATCCAGAGGGCGATTTCCGTCCCGGGGCCGGAAGATCTGGCGGTCATGCGAACTCCTGGGGAATTCCCTGCGGAATTAGGGACTTGCGAGGCCCGTGGAATTACGGTCCTCAGGGGACGATGTTCCAGAAAAAAATATGAGGTATTTCGTCGCGGACACCGAACCATTGACACACCGGGTGCGTCTGTGGGGTGATGGACGTGAGGAGAGAACGGTTGCGACAGGACAAGTGGGACCCGAAAACAGGGATTTCATGGAACAGTCAGAACTCCTGAAACGCTGCCAACGCGGCGATGAACTGGCCTGGGAGGTGCTCGTGAGACAGCATCAGGGACGCATATGCTCCATCGCCTACGGTTACGTGGGCGAACAGGACGAGGCCATGGACCTCGCCCAGGAGATCTTCGTCCGGGTGTACAACCGTCTCGAGACCTGCACCGATCCCGAAAAGTTCCTGTCCTGGCTGACCCGGATAGCCCGCAACGCCTGCATCGATCATCTGCGGCGGCGAAAGGCGCGGCCACCTCGCCGGGACATCCCCGCCGAGGAGATGACGAACCTGGCTGCCGGGGGGCCCACCCCCGAAGACGAGTTGTACCGGAACTCCCGCAAGATACTGGTGCACGCGGCCATGCAGAAACTCAGTGAGATCAACCGCGAGATCATCATTTTGAAGGATATCCAGGAGCTTCCCCTGGAGGAGATTTCGAGCCTGCTGGATCTGCCCCTGGGCACGGTCAAGTCACGCTCGAGCCGGGCCCGGCTGGAACTGGCGCGGGTCATCACCGACATGGATTCGGGCCCGGGCGGCGGATCCCTCGGCGCGGAGGCGGTGTGATGACGCCCAAGGACAACAACCGCGACGACCGTGCCCGGAATGAACAGTTCCTGCGCGACGTCCTGGCCCGCACCAGCGGGTCCGGCTGTGAACGCGCCTGCGAGCAGCTCTCCGACCTGATGGACGGCACCCTGGTCGGCATGGACCGCGAACTGGTGCAGGCGCATCTGGAACACTGTGATCCCTGCCGGTCGGTGGCCGTGACCCTGGGCTGGCTCGAGCCACTGCTTCCGCAGATGGCCGAGGTCGATCCCGGCCCCGCCTTCACGGCCCGGGTTCTGGCCCGGACCACGGGCCATGTCCAGGTGCCCAGCCGCATCCCGGCCGTTCCGGTGGGTCCGGCCGGACTCATGGACCGCGTCGGACGCTGGTGGGACCGGCAGATCCTGCGCCCGGGCTTTGCGGCCCAGGTTGCCTATGCCGCCACGGTGCTCCTGGTCATTCTGACTTCCGTTCCCGGACCATTCCGGGAGGTTCCGGTCAAGGCGCTGGAAATCGTCCAGGCCGGTCCGGTTTCGGCGCCGGTGATCGGTCCGGCGATGAATCGGGCCTCCGGTTGGGTCGGCGTCCGGACCGAGGCCACGGTAACGGCGGCCCGGAACGGCCTGGGGCGACGGCTGGAGGCGGCGGGGTCGGCCCTGGGGCAGCGCGGCGAGCGCACGGCGGCCGGGCGCCGGGACATTCAGACCCATGTGGAGCAAATGATCAGGCGTGCCGGCGATGGCCAACTGGGCCAGGCAAGTTATGAATTCCTGGCCGTCCTGAAAGCCGGCCGGACAATCTGGATAGAGTGGTGGAACGAGACCGAAGACGATGGACGGGAATAGAAAGGAAAGTGTCATGAACGGCGCACAGAACGAACACCAGCAGGACATCTACTCGGAGGTCCAGGGCAATCAAGGTCCGCAAGGCCCGCAGGCTCCGCCCCCGGGGCAGCCCGGCGCCTACCGGACCGGTTACGAAACAAGGGCCGTGCCCGACTTCAGCCGCAAATCCCCGGTGCTGGCGACCATGCTGTCGCTGATGCCGGGTTTGGGCCAGGTCTATGTCGGATACTACCAGCAGGGATTCATCAACATCATGGTGGTGGCCGGAACCATCACGACCCTCGCCTCGGGCTTAATACATGGGGCCGAGCCGTTTTTCGGGGTGTTCCTGGCATTTTTCTGGATCTACCAGATGATCGACGCCAACCGCCGGGCCCACCATTACAACCGGTACATGGCCGGCCTGGGCGGGGAAAAGGTGCCCGAGGGATTCGAGATGCCGACCACCAAAGGCTCCCTTCTGGGCGGGGCGATCCTGATCGTGCTCGGGGTGCTCTTCATCCTGGACCTGAACTTCAATGTCTCGATGGAATGGGTCGAGGACTGGTGGCCGGTGGTCCTGATCCTGGCGGGGATAAACCTTGTCCTCAAGGCCAGGAAAAACTCGGACTGACCTGAGGCCGGATCCCGGGCGCCCGCTGTTTCGGCGGGCGCCCTTTTCACGCGATCAACTCCCGCCAGATTTTTTCCACCCGGCCGAAGACGGCGCTCCAGGTGAAGGGTTCCAGGTCAGGTGGGGCGGCCTTTCCTTTCCAGGCAAGGGCCCGGTCCAGCGCGGCGGTCAGGTCCCTGGTGAAGCGGGGCAGGTCGGCGGCGATGGGGGTGTCGATGCCCGCCAGGCGCGGCAGGGGCACGAGCTCCATGGTCGCGCCCAGGCGGGGGGCGATCTGCTCGATCACCCCGGGCAGGGCGGTCGAAACGATCCGGCAGCCGCAGGCGGCAGCCTCCACCAGCACCAGGGGCACCCCTTCGTAGAACGAGGGCAGGACGCAGACCGCGCACCGGCGCATCAGATCCGCCAGCGCGGGCTGGTCGATCTGTCCGTGAAGCACGACCAGGGGGGCCATGTCTTGCATCCGGGCGCGCAAACGGTCGGCCTCGGGGCCGGCCCCGCTGCCGGCGACATGAAGGCGCAGATCGGGACGGGAAACACCCAGGGCCTCGACCGCGTTCAGCAACCAGGGAAGCCCCTTGGCTTCGCTGTACTTCCCGATGTAGAGCAGGTGCCCGCCGGGCGCCGCCGGTCCCTTACCGGGAAAAAACAGGTCGTCGCGATAGCCCACGCCCGTGACGGTGATCCTGTCGGGTGCGATGCCGAGGGCGTCCGCCAGTTGGTCCTGGTGATCCCGTCGCAGGACAAAAAACCGGTCGAGGCGGCGGCACCCGGTGACCACCTCGTTCCTGAGGCCGGAACATAGTTCCATCTGCCGCAGCCCGGTGGCGTGGCAGGTGACCACCGCGGGCCGGTCCGCCGCGACATCCTTGACCAGACTCGACAGCAGCCAGACGTGGTTGGCATGGATGAGGTCGGGCTGGAATTCCGTCACCACCCGGCGAAGGTGGTCACGCCAGACGCGCCGATAGTCGGTCAACTGCCTCGGGTTCAGGGCGGACCAGACCGAACTGGCGTAGGGCATGACATCGCTCATGCCGGGCACCGGGAAATCCAGGAGGGGTTCGGGAGGGGCCCCGGGCGGCTGGCCGGCCGCCGAAGCAAAAAATACCGGGTGGATGGCGGGCGCATCCAGATTCCCCACCACCGGGCGGGTTTCGGTCGCCGGCACCCCGACGATGGCCTGCTGTTCCCAGCCCGCGCGCGCCGCCTGGCGGACCAGGGAATCAAGGGTCACCCCGCTGCCGGTGCGCGACGGTCGCTGGGAAAGAAGGTGGAGGATCCTGCCGGTCACGAGATTTCCGCTCTTTTTAGGTTAATTTCCAGTGCCAGAATACGATAACTTTAACAGGAGTCCAATGAAACCGGATCCGAAGCGCCGTGTTGTATGGTAGTTTGCGGTTTGACAACAACTTATGGGGATGACGCCGCCTTGATGCCGGGCAAGCCTAAAATCCTGATCGTCGACGAGTCCCTCCAGGACCTGCGGATCCACGCCAGCACCCTGCGCAATCAGGGTTATGACGTGTTCTGTGCCCGCAGCGCGGCCGACACGATGAAGATCCTGGAATCGATGGTCCCGGACCTGTTCCTGGTGGACACGGGGATGCAGGGCCCCAGCGGATACCAGCTTTGCCGTGAGCTGAAAAAGAAGGCCGCCTGGCAGTCCATCCCGGTCATCTTCATCACCGACCAGCGCAATCCCGAGGACATCGACCAGGGCTACGCTTCGGGGGGCGTCGACTACATCGTCAAGCCCTGCCATCTCAGTGAATTCCTTTCCCGGGTCCGGACCCAGATCAAGCTCTACCAGCTGGTGCGCCAGAACGCCGAGATGCAGGCCACGGCCATCGACGCCAACCCCCTGACCAGGCTGCCGGGCAACAATTCCATCCAGAAGGCCATCCAGGGGGCCATCGACAACCACGACGACGTCGGCATCATCCACACCGATCTGGACAACTTCAAGGCCTTCAACGACGCCTACGGGTTCATCATCGGGGACGATGTGCTCATCTTCAACGCGATGATCCTGCACACGGCCCTGCGCAAGATCTGCGACGGACAGGGATTCCTCGGTCACATCGGCGGCGATGATTTTGTCGTCATGCTGCCGGCGGACAAGGTGAGGGACTTCGGTCAGGAGGTGGTCCGCAGCTTCGACGAGGGCGCGCCGAGTTTCTACAGCGACGAGGACCGCGAGCGCGGGCACATCGTTTCGGTCGACCGGCAGGGGCAGATCAACAAGTTCCCCATCATGTCGATCTCCATGGGCGGCATGTACCTCAGGGACTACTGGTTCACCCGCTACGTCGAGGTGGCGGAAATCTGCGCGGAAGTGAAGCACAAGTCGAAGTCGATCAACGGCAGCAATCTTTTTCTCGACCGCCGCGAAGCCACCCCTCCGCCCCTGGGGCAGACCCCGGCGATCCTGCCGCCGGTCTTCAGCGGGGACTAGCTCTCCTTCTTTTCCATTTCCTTCAGGATGATCCGGCAGAACTCCGTCAGGGAGGGGTCGCGCGCGCCCATGACCAGCACCAGGTCGCCGGCCCGCGCTTCGGTGGCGATCAGGGCGGGCAAATCCGTCCGTCGGGCCTCGAACCTGGCGTCGCGGCCGCCGCTGCGGATTTCATTGATCAGGTCGCCGGCGGAGATGTCCCGGGTCACGGTTCCGCCGGCAAAGTAGATTTCCGGCATCCAGAGCACGTCCCCGGACCCCAGGCTCTGGATGAAGGTGGTCACCAGGGCCTCGCGCAGGAACCGGGTCGGCCCGAAACCATGGGGCTGGAAGACGGCCAGGATCCGGCCCTCCCGGCCCTCGACGAACCGGCGGGCGGCGCCCATGGCGGCGGCGATCTTGTCGGGGTTGTGGGCGAAATCGTCGATCACCGTGACCCCGGCGGCCGCGCCGACTTTCTGGAAGCGCCGCGACACGCCGGAAAAACCGGCCAGGGCACGGGATATCACCTCCAGTCCGAGGTCGCAGTTCCGGCAGGCGGCGATGGCGGCCACCGCGTTGGCCACGTTGTACACGCCGGGAACGGGCAGGGCGAAGGCCACGCCGTCCACCTGGAAATCCGACCCTTCAGGCCCCAGGACGGTATCCCGTGCCCATGTTCCCGGACGCCCGTCATCCGTGACGCCGAAAATTTCCGTCCGGGGGCCGGACGCGGCCAGTTCGGCCAGATTGGCATCGGACCCCACCAGCAGGGGGCCGGTCACGTTGTTCCGGAAGGTCTGGAACATGGTCATGATCTCGGCGGGCGGCTTGTGGTCCAGACCCAGGTTGAGGATGATCCCGCACCAGGGCCGATACCGGACCAGGCTGCCGTCGCTTTCATCGGCTTCGATGACCAGATAGGGCAGGGGAGATCCGTCCCCAGGATCGCCGGGGGCCCAGGCGTTGCCGATGTGGCCGGCGTCCACCAACTCGCCCACCGCCCCGCCGGTCAGCAGGCCGGGCTGGCGGCCACATTCCCGCAGGATGGCAAACACCATGGCCGTGACGGTGGATTTCCCGCTGGTGCCCGACACGGCGATGGTGCGGTGGCCGGCGACGTACCGGGCCAGCAGTTCGGAACGGTGCAGGATGGGGATGCCGTTTTTCCGGGCGGCCGCGATGTCGGGAACGGTTTCCTCGACCGCCGTGCTGACCACCACCGCGTCACAGGGCCGGTCGGCAAGGGACACGAATCCGCCGTCCTGGACCGTGATCCGCACCCCGAGATCCTCCAGGCCGTCGCGGATTTCGCGCCGCTCACCTTGGTCGAAGGCCCGGTCGCTGCCGGTGGCGAGCCCTCCGGCCTGGGCGTGGAACTGGGCCAGGCCGCTCATGCCGCTGCCGCCGGCCCCGACAAAGTGCAGCCAGGCGTGGGGGCCGGTGTTGATGCCTTCGCCCTCAAAGGATGACAACAGGATCCCCTTCTTCGACCAGGGCGAACAGTTCGGTCACGTCCGCGCCGGTCATCCGCACGCATCCGCCGGAACAGGGCTGGCCGATCCGGTCCTCGTGGTTTGTCCCGTGGATGTATATGTACCGTTCCCGGCTGTCCACGCCGGGGCCCCGGTTCACGCCTTCTTCCAGGCCTTCCAGGGTCAGGATCCGGGTCAGGATCAGATCGTCGGATTCGGCAGGGGCGTCGGCGGGCCGTTCGCGCCTCCACAGGAAACCCGTGGACTGGCGGCTGGAAAAAATCATGTCGTGATCGGCGCCGTCCCCGATTTTCTGGTGGATCAAATGAAGTCCGGGGGGTGTTCCGCCCGAATCCTGGCGGTTGTCCAGCCCGATTTCGGCGGTGGAAACGGGCCAGAAGGCCGCCACCTTCGAATCTTCAACCAGGACAAGTCGCTGGTCCCAGACATTGACCAGCAGCCATCTGCCGGTGAAACCGGGGTTCCAGGCCCGGATCCGCTCCCGGCCGGCGGCCACCGGATCAAGGGGGTTGTCAGGAGGTGATTTTCGGGGTTCCGCACTCATGAGGGCGTCCTTGCCAAAGGGGTGGTTTCTGACCAATATACACGTTAAAGAATTATCGACCGCGCTTTTTTACCGGGCGACGCTTCGCCAGGGGGATTCCAATGTACGATATCCAGGGGTCTCTGGACAAACAGATCCTCGCGGTCATGAAGAACAAACCCGCGGTCATCTTCACCGAACCGGTCGATCCGCGCATCATCGAAGCCGCCTGCCATCTCCCGCGATTCGCCCGCCCGGTCTTCCTCGCGGCCGAAGAGGCCGTCAAGGACGTCATCCACCGTGAGCTGGGCCACATGGACCCCACCCGGATCGAATTCGCCCTTTCCGAAAGCGCTTTTGTCGACCCGGAAAAACGCACCGACCTGCTCGAGGAATTCGCCCAGGCCTGCATCGACCTGCCCCATGGCATCCGGCGCAGCGACAATTTCGACCAGGCTCTCGAACTGGTCCGGGAGCCGGCCCGCTTCGGCATCATGGCCGTGCGGCAGGGACACGGCGACATCGTCGTGGGCGGCATCACCCACGAGCCGCGCGACTATTTCCGGCCCATGACCCGGCTGCTTGCCAAGCAGGACGTGATCTGCGAAGCGGGCGTCATCGTCCTGCCGGACAGCCATCCGGCCGACATCTTTCCCCACAACATCCTGGTCGTCGGCGACGTGGGATCGAACGCCACCATGACCCCCGAGGTGCTGGCCAACGTGGCGGTGGGCACCTGCGCGGTGGCCCGCGACCTCTTTCCGGAGGACGTCCTGCCGACGATCAACGGCGCCATGGTCTCCTACTCGAACAAGGGTTCGGACGAGGGTCCCAGTCCCGAACTGGTTCGCCGGGCCAGCGCGCTGGTGCCCGAGGTCCTGGCCGACCGGATCACGCGGGGCAAGCGTTACGCCACCATCAACATCGAGGGCGAGGTCAAGATCAGCGTGGCGATTTCCCGCCGCAGCGCCCACCTGTACCGCAAGGGCCAGGAGCATTCCTTCGTCGGGGCGACCAACGTGTTGATCGTGCCCAACCTGGACACCGGCAACCTGCTGTTCCACCTCTACGCCACCCGCTATCCCGACGCCAAGAAATTCAGCGTCATGTTCGGCATCCGGTTCCAGGGGGTGGATCTGCCCATGGACTGCACCGCCGAGGACGCGGTCCTGGGCGTCAAGGCCTGCATCCTGCGCCTGCACCGCTTCAAACACTGGTCGCGCACGCCGAAGGACACCTTCTTCCCGCGGCACCGGATCCTGGCCATCAATCCCGGCTCGACGTCGACCAAGATCGCGGTGTACGAAGGCGAACTGGAACGATTTTCCCAGGAGATCCAGCATTCCGCGGCGGAACTCGAGCCGTTCGAGGGCGGCCGCATCGTGGAGCAGTACGCGATGCGCAAGGACGTGGTCCTGGAAACCCTGGGCAACCACGGCATCTCCCTGGCGGATCTGGACGCGGTGTCGGGCCGCGGGGGGTTGGTCGATCCGATCCCGCACGGAACCTACAACGTCAACGAGCGCATGCGCCGGGATCTCCTGGAGGGCACAGGCAGCGACCATGCCTCGAACCTGGGCGCGTTGATCGCCCGCGAACTGGTGGCCGGCACCGACAAGCCCGCCTTCATCGTCGACCCGGTGGTGGTGGACGAGGCCCCTTCCCGGGTCAAGGTCACGGGCATGAAGGCGCTGCGGCGACGGGTGATCTCCCACGCCCTGAACCAGATCTCGACCGCCCGCCGCTACGCCGAGGAAAACGAGACCTTCTACGAATACCTGAACCTCATCGTCTGCCACATGGGCGGGGGCATCACCATTGGCGCCCACGCCAAGGGCCGCTACATCGACGTGAACAACGGCCTGGACGGCGAGGGCCCCTTCAGCCCCCAGCGCTCCGGATCGGAACCCACGGGCGATCTGATCCGGCTCTGTTTCAGCGGCCGTTACACCCTCGAGGAACTGCTCATGCTGAACAAGGGTCGGGGCGGCCTGATCGATCTGCTGGGCACCGCGGACTTCCGCGAGGTCGAACGCAGGGTGCGGGACGAGGATCCCGAAGCGGTCGAGGTGTACGAGGCGATGGTCTACCAGATCTGCAAGAACATTGCGGCCCTCCTGCCGGCTTTCGATGGACAGAAGATCGACCGCATCCTGCTGACCGGCGGTTTGGCCCGCAGCGAGATGCTGGTGGCCGACATCACCGCCGGGGTGCAGGCGCTGGGCTGCGGGGTGACCGCCTACCCGGGCGAAAACGAAATGCGCGCCCTGGTCAAAGGCGCCCTGCGGGTGCTCAACGGCAAGGAAGAAGCCCGCGACTACAATCCCTGAAGGGGTGGGGAAGGCCCATGAATCAGATCCGCAGTCTCGACCAGCTCATCACCGGACTCAAGGGCGCGCCCGGGGCCCGGGTGGTGGTGGCCGCCGGCCATGATCCCAACACCATCGGGGCCGCGGCACGTGCGGTGGCCGAAGGCATCGCCGCGATCACCCTGGTCGGGGACGCGGAGCGCATCAGCGAACTTTGCCGGGAGATGGGCCTGGATGCGGCGGGGTTCACGATCGTCGAGGAGCCCGATCCCGTGGCCGCCGGACGCACGGCCGTGGCCCTGGTCCGGGCCGGGGAGGCCGACGTGCTGATGAAGGGTCTGATCCCGACCTCGAACTACATGAAGCTCATCCTGGACAGGCAGGACGGTCTGCTGCCCGAGGAAAACATCCTGACCCACATCTCGGTCGTCGAGCTGCCGGCCTACCTGGCGTTGCAGGACAAGCTCCTGTTCGTGGCCGATGTGGCCATCATTCCCGCGCCTGACCTGCCGACCAAGGTGAAGATCCTCGAGTACTGCATCGCCGCGGCCCACAGTTTCGGCATCGCCGAACCAAAGGCGGCCCTGATCGCCGCCACCGAAAAGGTCACGCCCCGGATGGTCGCCACCGTCCATGCGGCGGAGATCAGGGACATGGCTGCCCGAGGTGAAATTTCAGGGGCGATCGTCGACGGGCCGCTGGCCCTGGACCTGGCCCTGTCCGAGGAGGCCTGCCGGATCAAGGGTTTCACCTCGCCGGTCGCCGGCGCCGCGGACATCCTGGTGTTTCCGAACATCGAAGCGGGAAACGTCTTCTACAAGAGTTCCACGGTCCTGTCGGGGGGCCGGGTGGCCGCCGCGGTGGTGGGAACATCGGTTCCCTGCGTACTGACCAGTCGCGCCGACAGCGAAGAATCCAAGTTCCTGTCCATTGCCATGGGCTGCCGCTTGGCGGCCAACCAACCCAGGAGGAATTGACCATGCCGAACACCGTCGCAAACCTGAAGGAAGCCTTTGCCGGCGAGAGCCAGGCCTTCCAGAAGTACAGCGCCTTTGCCAAGGCCGCCGAAAAGGACGGGATGCCCAACATCGCCCGCCTGTTCCGCACCACGGCGCAGGCCGAGAAGATCCACGCCGAAGGCCACCTGAAGGCCCTCGATGGCGTGGCCGATACGGTGGCCAATCTCGAAAGCGCCATCGGCGGCGAGACCTACGAATTCACCGAGATGTATCCGCCCATGCTGGAGCAGGCCGAGGCCGAAGGCCACAAGGCCAAGCGCATGTTCAAGTTCGCCGTGGAGGCGGAACAGGTTCACGCCCGGCTCTACACCCTGGCGCTGGAAGCGGCGAAAAAGGGTGAGGATCTGACGGAAGTCGATTTTTTCCTGTGCCCGGTGTGCGGTTTCATCGAATTCGGGAAGGCGCCGGAAAACTGTCCAGTCTGCGGGGCGCCCGAGGCCAAGTTCGTGCAGGTCTGATCCCCGGTTTTTCCCGGCTGACGCGAGGGCCCGCCCGGTGGCGGGCCTTTCGCGTTTTCAAATCCCCATTGATGATGTAGGATCATTTGGGGATCGCCTTGATTCATTGTTTTTCCCCTCGCTGATATCGCCCATGAGCGTGACGACCATTTTCGAAAAGGTTTATCGGGGGGCAAGGTCATGAATAAAATCCAGGCCAAGGTATTGATCGTGGACGACGACCAGGGCTTGCGTCGGGCCCTTCGGGACAGGTTCGAGTTCTGGGGTTGCGAGGTCACCACCGCCAACGACGGCCGGGAAGCCCTGGCCGCGGCTTCCAACTGCGCCTTTGATCTGGTGCTGCTGGATCTGGCGATGCCCGGCATGGACGGCTTCGAGGTCCTGGCCAGCCTGAAAAAGGAAGGGCACCCCTCCGATGTGGTGGTGCTGTCGGCTCACGGCTCGGTGGACAAGGTGGTTCAGGCCCTGCAGGACGGCGCGGATGATTTCCTGACCAAGCCCGCGGATTTCGGCCTGCTGGAACAGGTGGTCAGGAAAGCCGTCGAGCGGCGCCGGATGAGGCGGTCGCTGGATGCGTTGAACGAACGGGCGGGAACCCGGGTGCTGGCCGCGGCTCCGGCCATGAAGGAGGTGCTGGCCACCGCCGCGCGGGTGGCCGTCGCCGACACCACCGTGATCATCCACGGGGAAAGCGGGAGCGGCAAACAGGTCATCGCCGAATACATCCACGGCTGCAGCGGCCGGGCCGAGGGACCCTTTGTCTACGTCAACTGCGTGGCCATTTCCAACGAACTGATCGAGTCGACCCTGTTCGGCCACGAACGCGGGGCCTTCACCGGGGCGCAGACCCGCAAACAGGGCCGGTTGGAGGCCGCCGCCGGCGGGACCGCCTTCCTGGATGAGATCGGGGACATCAGCCCCGACCTGCAGACCAAGCTGCTGCACTTCCTGGAATCAGGCGAATTCGAGCGGGTGGGGGGCAACCGGACTCTTAAAATCGACTGCCGCATCCTGGCGGCCACCAACCGTGATCTGGCCGCCGAGGTGGCCGCCGGCCGGTTCCGGGAGGACCTGTATTACCGTTTGAACGTCATCAGCCTGCGCGTCCCGCCCCTGAGGGAACGGCCGGAGGATGTGGAACTCCTGGGCCAGTCGTTCCTGACCCGCTTTGCCACGGAACTCAAGCGGGGGACCCTGAGCCTGGCGCCGCGCACCGTGGAAATCATGCGCGGCTACGCCTGGCCCGGCAACGTGCGGCAGTTGAAAAACGCCATGGAGCGCATGGTGGTGCTGGCGGTGAACGATACCCTCACGCCGGACCTGCTGCCGCCCGAAGTGCTGGCGAACCAGGACGTTTCGGTGGGCGGGTCGTTGGATGCCGACCTCATCGGGGACCTTTCCTACCGTGATGCCCTGACGGAATTCAAACGCAGGCTGATCGGCAGGGTCCTGGTGGAATGCGGCGGCAACCAGACCAAGGCCGCCGACCGGCTGGGCCTGCAGCGCAGTTACCTGAACCGGATGATCAAGGACCTGGACCTGCGGACTTCCTAGGCGGGATCGTCAGAACTCCACGTTGACGCCTGCTGAAAAAAGTCGGCCGGGATTGGGCAGCCCCGCCTGGTAGGCCACCAGCTGGTCGAAGATGTTTTCCACCCTGAGATGAGCCTCGGCCCAATGGCCGGCGCCGGCGAAACGCCAGCTCAGACGGATGTTCCAGGTCACGCCCGCGGACAGGTAGGCCATGTCCCCGGTGGCGGCCGAGGCCCCCGAGGCGTCGGCGCTCCAGCGCGGGCCGGTGACGACGGCTTCCAGCAGGCCCCCGGGCCCGGAGCCCGGCTGCCAGTTGAACCCCGCGCGGGCCAGGTATTCGGGGCGATCCTCGGCGGGCTCGTCGTATTGGCCGTCGTCCTTGATTCGCGCCGACATCAGGGTGTACTGCAGGTTGACCATCAGGTCCGGCGCCGCCCGCCAGTAGCCCACCGTCTCCAGTCCGGGCACCCTGATCTCGGTGCGGTTGACACGCTGGAACTGGTTGCCCGGTCCGGGCACCTTCACCTTCTCGATCCCGTTGTGCAGATAGTCCAGGAAGACGGCGGCTTCCAGGCCCCAGGAGGACCGGTCGGTGGCGGCTCCGACTTCGTAAAGGTCCTGCTGCTCGGGCTGAAGCTCGCCGTTGGGCACGAATTTTCCCAGGGCGCCCGAATAGAGTTCCCTCAGGGAGGGAAACCGGCTGCGCCGGGAGGCGGCCGCGTACACCCGCGAGTCCGGACCCAGGCGCCGCAGCGCCCGCAGGTTCAGCGCCGGGGCGTTTTCGGGGTCCTGGCCTTCCTTGTCGCCTGATTCCGGGGTGGCGGCGTGGTCCCAGCCGAGACCGGCCTGGACGACCCACTGATCCGCCGGCTGGACTTCGCCCTGGAGGACCAGGGCCGTCACCCACTGGGCGTAGGTTTCCACCGGCCCCCCGATGCTGAGGCTCTCCTGGTGATTGGCGTAGCGGACATTGGCCTGGAAGGTGACCTGGGAGATGTCGCCGATCCAGCGGTTCACCCGGAATTTTCCGTAGCCCGTGCGGTCCTTGTTGGTCTCGTAATCCTGCCCGGTTTCCAGCGGTTCGTCCCAGCCGTCGGGGCCGCGCGGGTCGATTTCCTGCTCGAAATAATCCGCCGACAGGGCGGCGTCGAGGTCCCAGACGCCGTCGCTGTCCAGGGGAAGTTGCATCGAGGCGCCCAGCAGGCCACGCTTGCGGAGGGGATAGCGCCAGAAGCGGGCCTCATCACCCAGATTCATTTCGGGCGGAACGCCTTTTTCCGCCGACCACCCGGTGGCCACCAGGTTGAGGCGCCCGGACCGGCCCAGCGGCCGGCTGCCGCGCAGCAGCAGGGAGAACTGTTCGAGGTCGCTGTTCTGGCGGGCGGTTTCCCCGGTGGAATCCACGGCCGCGGCGGGCACGGGCCAGGCGTCCCAGCCCTGCCAGCCCGCCGCTCCGGTCAGGTCCCATGATCCGGTGCGTTCCTGGACCAGGAGGTCGGCGAGGGTCAAGCCGTACTGGCCGAAAGTCAGTCCGCCGCGGGTCCGCCTTTTCCGGTCGGGAGGTTCCGGGGGAAGAATGCGCGCGCTGCCGGACAGGACGCCCGGCCCGTCGAGAAGGGTGGTCAACCCGCGGGTGCCTTCGATCCGACCCGCGCCGGCGATGGGAATGGTCTGCAGGTCGACCCGTTCGTCCCAGGGCAGGTTCAATGGGATGTCGTCCAGGAAGGTCTGCACCTGCCGTTCGGGCGCGCCGCGGATCATCAGGTTGCTTTCGCCCCGGGAATTGGTCGAAACACGGGCCGAAGGGATCAATCCGCCCAGGTCCGACAGCGAACCGGGGTCGTTCACCCTGATGACGGGCGCGTGGATCACCGTCTTGTCCGGGGCAGGGGCCTCGTCGGGGTGGCCGCTGACCACCAGGTCGCCGAGCCGGGACACGGTCGTGTCCGTCGCGGCGGTGTTTTCGGCCCAGGCCGGGACGGCCAGCAGCAGGGCCAGGGCGCACGTGGCGAAAACACGAAAAAACATCAGTCGCCGTACCCGTCCTTGTACCGCAGGATCCGGGCGGGGTTGCCGGCCACGATGGCGCCGTCGGGGACATCCCTGGTGACCACGGCGCCGGCGCCGACCACGGCGTTTTTGCCGACGCGCACGGGCATGATGGTGGCGTTCGAACCCAGGCTGGCGCCATCCTCGATGGTCGTCGGCAGCCATTTCTCCTTTTCCGGCTGGGGCGGCATGGTGTCGTTGATGAACATCACGCCGTGGCCCACGAACACGTCGCTGCCGATGGTGACCATGTCGCAGATGAAGGTGTGGCTCTGGATACGGGTGCGGTCGCCGATGGACACGCCCTCCTGGATCTCGACGAAGGTGCCGACCATGGAATCGCGGCCGATTTTGCAGCAGTACATGTTCACGAAGTTCCAGATCTTCGTGCCTTCACCGATCTCGCAGTCGCGAATCAGTTGCGTGTCATTGACCGGATAATCCATAATGGCTCCTCGGGCTCGGTGGGCGATTTTTGTTCCGGGGAAAAATAATACAATCGAGAGGTTTCGTCTTGAAAAATGATGATATCGAGACCCTGAAGCTGGGCTGGAGCGACTTCGCGGCCGGACGCCATGTTCCCGGCGGCAAGCACACCTGGTACGAGGGCTCCCCCGCCGAGCTGCTGGATCTCGTGCGGGCCGGTTGGTCACGGCGGCGTCCCGGGACCGGGCGTGATGGCCTGGACAAGGTCGTGGTGGTCCCCGTGGATCCGGCCGGATTCGTGGGGAGCACCGTCCGGGTGGACGAAACCACCGTCCTTCATGCCGTTTTCGACCGCCGGCAGGCCCACGAGGAGGGATTCGTGCGGGTCACCGCCGCAGGGCCCCGCGAAGAAGCCCGTCACGCCGCGGTGGTGATGTATTCAAAAGATACCCTGCTGGAGAACGGCGGGGTCCGCAGCGGCGATTTCGACTGGGAGGTGGTGTGCCTGCTGGCCGGTCCGATCGAGATCGAGCCCATGGACCCCCTGACCATGGCCCGCAACATGCTGGAAAAGCCGGGCGGCACCTTCTGTGAATATTCCGCCGCCGAATTCGCCGAAGCGGTCTGGTACTGGGCCGCGCGCGCCAACGCGCACGTGGAGGATTCATGATTTTCTTCATATTCGGCTACGGTCCGCGGGTCAAGGACCTGGGCCCCGACCAGCACCGCACCTGTGAACGCTGCGGTAACCATCAGCAGTGGCGCCGCACCGAAGTGAAAAACTGGATCACCCTGTTTTTCATCCCCGTCATTCCCACCGGTGGAAAAGTGCTGGTCCAGTGCCCCATCTGCTCCCATGGCTGGCAGGAGGATCGATAATGGTCAGGGAACCCCGATCAGGCGACCTCGATCCCCGCATGGAGATCCTGCGCGACTACATGCTGAGCAAGCCCCACACCTCCGATGACTTCCCCTTCGGCCCCCAGGCCATGGTCTTCCGGGTGGCCGGCAAGATCTTCGGCATCATGTCCTGGGAGGAGAATCCCGTGGTCATCTCGCTGAAATGCGATCCCGAGCGGGCGGTCCGGTTGCGGGAGTCGCATTCCGGCATCACCGGAGCGTGGCATCTGAACAAGACGCACTGGAACGGGGTAACGATGGATGATTCGGTGAGCATCGATCTGGTCAAGGAACTGATGGACCACAGCTACGAATTGATCGTGGGTTCACTGCCGAACAAAGTCAGGGAAGGCCTGGATTGGCGGTAAAGTCAGCTCTTTATCGAATCAGGAATTGTTGAAAAATGACGCTGGCCACTAATCCTGGTCGCTTCCATTCAGTACATTCGTAGCAACCTTCTTTTCGCCCGCTTCCTCCCTGCCCTCCCGCCGCCGGTATTCCTGGGCATTGAGCTCCAGGAGGCCCCTGCCGGTGGCGCACAACTCCATCGCCCGGGCAACGGTGACTCCGTAGCAGTCGTGCAACACCCGCGCCGCGACGAGATGGCGGCATTCGTCGTCGGTCAGGACCAGGGGCAGGTCGGTCTCCTTGGACTTTTCCCAGTGACCGTAAGCCTGGCTGAAAGGAGGTTTGGCGACGTACTTCACGGGCAGGAACCAGACGTCCGGGTCGACGCCCATCCCTTGACTGATTTCCCACCACCCGAGATTCTGGTTTCGCAGGGTCAGAAGGAATTCGGGGGAACGGTCGGTTAGGTTCGCGAGGAACAGGGTAACGGCGAGGTCGTCGGGCTGGTCACAGAGGTCCAGGCACCGGCTCACCTCATCGGATTCCCGTTCGAAATACCGTGTCAGGACGACGAGGAACATCTGGGTGTCTTCGTTGGCCTCCACCTGGTCACTCTGGCGGGCATCGATTTCTCCGGCGACCGGAAAACCGGCCCCCAGGGTCAGCAATACCACGGCCAAAGGTATCCACGGGCAACGGTGTTTCATGGCGTTCTCATTTGATAAAAACGATTGTTTTCTCAAGTGTCGCGATTATTATATCACAAAAACAAATAAAACATTAAATAATCCACCATGAGAGCCTTTTTTTCTATGCCGACCTACCTCGTTGGAGATCAGGATTGGCTCGAATCCGGCGGGTTGGCCTCCACGGGGCCAGCCGCGGCGGCGGCCTCGTGGCCGGCCAAGGTCCGAAAGGAATGGGATTGGCGGGGATCCGGGAATATTTTCCCGTCGCCCCTTGGACGTTTCGAAAAATTTGATATATCCTGGCAGGAACGGGGGAGGGGCCGCACCAGGCGGCGCATCTCGGGAAATGCAATAGGAATTCCTTGAAGATTACCGATTGTGGGGGCCTGTGGGGTCCCTACCTTTCCTGCCATCGCGTGGACCCGCTCAGGTCCACTCTGCGAATACATCAATTTTGGGAGGGTTAATATGCGGTTTGCAATCGTGATATTGATGATGGCGGCGGCCGGTTCGGCCGGGGCCTTTGAACTTGGCACCAATCTGGGCTCCCAGCCGGTCGGCCCCAATAATGCCGAATTGTGCAACTACTCCGGTTGTCCTGCCGATGCCGTTCCCGAGGGGGAACCCACCCTGGTCAACGGCTATCTGGACGCGCTCAACGGCGGCTGCAATTCTCCGGGATTCGGCAGCCCGTTCCAGGAAATCAACTGGACCAACGATGAGGACGGACTTCCCCCCTACGACGGGAGCGCCTGGTTGTGCGGAACGAGCGGCTGGTATGTCAGCACCGAGGGACTCGAATCCCGTGACACCGACTGGTTCCGGGTCACGGCCCTCATGACCGGCGTGATGGAGTTCATCGTGGAAGCTGAATATCCGACCTACCTCTTCAAGCTTTCCCCGACGGACTGTTCCCTGGTCGGCGTGGAGCTGTCCGCCCTGGCCGACTGCACCGCGCCGGCGACCTTGACCTTCCCGGTGGTCGCGGGGGAGGAAATCTGGCTGTTCGTCGCCCCGGACCAGTTCGCCGGTCCGGTCAACGAGTATTCCTATTTCATGTCCGTGAGCAACAACGTGTTCGACGTGGTTCCGAACGAGGATGTGACCTGGGGAGCGGTCAAGTCGCTGTACCGTTAGCAGGGTACGGCTTGAATTCCTGATGCTCGGGGCCCGGTTATGCCGGGCCCCTTTTTTTGATCAGGCCAGGATGGTGACGTTGTCCTGCAGGCCGCCCAGAAGGCAGGAGTGGACCGGCCAGACCAGGACCAGGTCCCCGATGGCCAATTGGCCGGTGATGGCCCCGTCGCCCTCGATGACCCCGTGCTCCTGGGACAGCGACACCACCGGGGCTTCATCAAGAATCCCGCCCAGGCCGATGTTTCGGCCTCCGGCAGGAAAATGGAGGGTGCCCAGCCGGCCGAAAATCCGCCGCCCCCCCGTTTCCAGGCTCTCTTTCGACAAATGAACGGCGCCCCCATGCACGACGATCCGGTTTCTTTCCGGATAGAGGCCCACCACCGGACAAACAGCGGCGGCGGCCATCCGGTTTTCCGTGCAGGATCCGATCTGAAGCTGCATCAGGTCGTAGAAGACGAAATTGCCGGGCCGGATCTCGTCGACGCCGGCGAATTCGGGGACCGTGCTGCAGCAGGGGGTGTCGCCGATCGAGATCTTCAGGCCCGGACGGAGGCCGGCCAGGCGCGCCACGGTCCGGGTATGGATTTCCAGGATTTCATCGTGTCCCCGGGCCTGGTAGCTTTGTCCGGCGTGGGTCAAAAGGCCTGCCGGCCTGTCGATGGCGGCCAGGACTTCATCCAGCCTGGAGGTGGCGTCCCACGGAACCCCGGTGCGCCCGTAGCCGGTGTCCACCTTGACCCAGATGTCGACATCCAGGCCGGCGGCGGCCTTCGCGGCGGCGACCGAATCCACGGTCACGCCCAACCGACCGCCCTTGCGCCCCAGGTAGGCGGCCAGGTTCGCCACGCGCGGCGCTTCCAGGGGGTTCAACAGGAAAGCGATGGTGATGTCGCGCCACCCGGTCTCGGCGAACTGTTCGGCCATCCTGACCGAGGAAACGGTGATGCGGTCCACGCCTTCAGCGGCAAACCACCGCGCGACAGCCGGCGACTGGTGGGTCTTGAAGTGCGGCCGGAAAACGACGCCCGACCGGCGGGCCTTGTCCGCCATGTCGCGGATGTTGGTCCGGGCCCGGGCTTCGTCGATGATGAGTCCCGGGCCGGTCAGTCCCAGGGACTTCAGGTGGGCGCTGGTGGCTTTGAGCATGGGGGTGTCTCCTTTGCCGCCACAGTACCATCCGGGCGCCCCTTCCGGTCACCCCATTTTTACCCGCGGGACCGGTCCCTCTTCCCTTGCCAAATCAATCCATGTAAGTCATGTTCCGGGAAGGAGGATGACCGATGAAATGTCCCGTCTGCCGCGTGCCCACGTACGTGGTTGAATTCGAGCAGATCGAACTGGACCTTTGCCCCGACTGCCGGGGCCTGTGGTTCGACCGCGGCGAACTCGAACTGCTGCTGGAATCCGCCAACACCTCGGACCTGGCCGCGGCCGCCACCGACGAGGCGAGTCGAGGCTGCCCCATATGCAGGAAAATGATGAACAAGGTGAATATCGGGCCGGGTCGCAGGGTACTGATCGACAGCTGCTCCCAGGGATGCGGCCTGTGGTTCGACAAGAACGAACTGGCCGATCTGGCCGGCGACCTGAAGGACGAGGGCTGGCAGGTGCCGACCCGTGTCCGGGATTTCCTGAGCGGAATGTTTCCCACGAAAGGTGAAGAGATATGATACCCCTTCTTGTTGTTCTTGGGCTGATCGTCGCGGTGATCGCCTGGCTGGTCGGTATCTACAACGGTCTGGTCGGCCTGCGCAACCAGGTCAAGGAAGCCTGGGCCCAGGTCGACGTCCAGCTCAAGCGGCGTTTCGACCTGATCCCCAATCTCATGGAAACCGTCAAGGGGTACATGTCGCACGAGCGCGAGACCCTCGAGGCGGTGACCCAGGCCAGGGCCGCGGTTTCCGGCGCCGGCGGCCTGCCCGAGCGCATGGCGGCCGAGGGCGGATTGACCCAGGCCCTGGGACGTCTGTTCGCCGTGGCCGAGAGCTATCCGGACCTGAAGGCCAGCACCAACTTCCTGGCCCTGCAGGAGGAACTGGCCAGCACCGAGAACAAGATCAGCTTCGCGCGGCAGTTCTTCAACGAAGCGGTCATGCGCCTGAACAACAAGGTGCAGATGTTCCCGAGCAACATCGTCGCGGGCATGTTCAACTTCGAGCAGGAGACCTTCTTCGAGGTGACCGACGAGACCGAACGCTCCGCGCCCAAGGTGGACTTCAGCTGACATGTGGGAACAGATAGCCGCCAACAAACGCAAGTCCGCCTTCCTGGTCACCGTGATGGCCCTGCTGCTGGGCGCCCTCGGGTATTTCGGCGGCGAGTACTTCATGGGCAAGGGCGGGGGCATTCCGGGCCTGGCCCTGGCCCTGGTGGTGTGGCTGATCATGACCCTGGTGGCCTGGTTCCAGGGTGACAACGTCATGCTGTCGGTGGCGGGCGCCAAGCGGGTCGAGAAGAAGGACCTGCCGATTCTCCACAACATCGTCGAGGAAATGACCCTGGCGACCGGCTTGCCCAAAATGCCGGCGATCTACGTCATCGATGATCCGGCGCCCAACGCCTTTGCCACCGGGCGCCGACCCGAAAACGCCTCGGTGGCGGTGACCAGCGGCCTGCTGAAAAGTCTCAACCGGGACGAACTGCAGGGTGTGATCGCCCACGAGATGGCGCACGTCCGCAACCGTGACATCCAGTTGATGCTCTTCGCGGGCGTTCTGGCCGGCGCGATCTCCCTTCTGGCCCAGGTCGGCCTGCGCGGCATGTGGTTCGGCGGCGGCCGCAGCCGTTCACGCCGGGACAGCGGGCAGGACGGATCGGGGATCTTCGCCATCGTGGCGGTTGTCCTGATGATCCTCGCGCCCATCCTGGCCCAGCTGATCTACTTCGCCGTGTCGCGCAAGCGCGAATACCTGGCCGACGCCTCGGCCGCGTCCTTCACCCGCTACCCCGAGGGCTTGGCCTCGGCCCTGGAGAAGATCAGCCGCGCCCCGGAAAAACTCGCCAGCGCGACCAGCGCCACGGCGCCCATGTACATCATCAATCCCCTCAAACGCGCCAATCACATGGCGGCCAACGCGACGGGCACCCATCCGCCCATCGACGAGCGGATCCGCATCCTGCGCGCCATGGGCCGCGGAAGTTTCGCCGACTACGACCGCAGCTACATGAAGATCAAGGGAGTAAATAAAGGGGTGATCCCGGGGTCGGCCCTGAAAGAGGAGACCGGAGGGCCGGCGCCCGCGCGGGAACACGTCTCGGCCTCGCAAAGGGAGATCGCGCGCCAGGTCGATGACCTCTTCTACCGGAAGGACGGGTACCGGAGAATCGAATGCTCCTGTGGCACGGTCCTGAAAATCCCGCCGGACTTCGGATCAGATACCGCCAGGTGTCCCCGCTGCGGAACGACGCACCAGTTGGCCTGAAACGGCTAGATCTCCGGCGGCCCCACCGGGCCGCCGGTGAGATACCGGCCTTCGAGAAAAGCCGCGACCAGGTCGGGACCGCACGGGGTGCCGATGGATTCGGGATGGAACTGCAGCCCGACCATCGGCCATTTTTTGTGCCGCACGGCCATGACCAGCCCCTCGTCCGTCCAGGCCGTGATCGCCAGGGAATCGGGAAGGGCGGTTCGATCGGCGATAAGCGAATGATAGCGCATCACTTCCAGCGGTTCGGGCAGGCCGGTGAACACGCCGGTACCGTCGTGGAGGACCAGGGTGGTCTTGCCGTGGCGTGGCGCGGGCGCGGCCACGATGCGACCCCCCAACGCCTCGACGATACCGATGTGGCCCAGGCAGACCCCCAGGATGGGCACCCGTTCTCCCAACCCCAGGATGACCTCGCGGCAGACCCCGAAATATTCGGGGTTCTCGGGCCGGCCGGGGCCGGGGGAGATGATGATCCGGTCCGGCTCCAGGGCGCGCATCTTGTCCAGGGTGATCGCGTCATTGCGGAACACGAGCGGTTCGATCCCTCCGCAGAACTCGGCCACCATCTGGAACAGGTTGAAGGTGAACGAATCGTAGTTGTCGAGGATGACGACCTTCATGTCTTGGCCTTCCGGTCGGCGAGAATCCGGACCGCGGCGATCAGCGCGCGGGCCTTGTCCAGGGTTTCCTGGTACTCGGCGGCGGGATCACTGTCGGCCACCACCGCACCGCCGACCCCGAAGGTGGCGCGCCCGTCCTTGCAGACGATGGCCCGGATGACGATGCTCAGGTCCATGGTCCCGCCATGGTCGATGTAGCCGATGGCCCCCGAGTACACCCCTCGTTTCACGGGCTCGAGGGCGTCGATGATCTTCATGGCTTCGATCTTGGGCGCGCCGGTCATCGACCCTCCCGGAAAACAGGCCCGCACCAGGTCGAAAGCGTCGCGGTCCTGCTTCAGTTCGGCCCGGACCGTCGACACCATCTGGAACACCGTCGCGTACTCTTCGATGACCTGCAGCTCGGGCACCGTGATAGAGCCGGTGGCCGCCACCTTGCCCAGGTCGTTGCGCACCAGATCGACGATCATCACGTTTTCGGCGCGGTCCTTTTCCGATTCCTCGAGCTCCCGCCGCAGACGCTCATCATCGGCGGGGTCGACGCCGCGCGGCCGCGTGCCCTTGATGGGCCGGCTTTCGGCGATGCGGTCGGGGCCCAGGCTCAGGAAGCGTTCGGGGGAGGCGCTGACGATCTGAAAATCCGGAAACTGCAAATAAGAGGCGAAGGGCGCGGGGTTGATGTCCCTCAAGATCCCGAACAGCTCCCAGGGTGATCCGGCCAGGTCCATTTCCATTTTATGGGTCAGGCAAACTTCAAAGACGTCCCCGGCGAAGATGTGATCGCGGCATTTCTGGACGGCGGCACAGTATTCGTCCTCGGTGAAGAGGACGCGGACGGGCGGGAAGTCCGGGATGATGGGGCCGGTTTCCGGGGGCGCCTCCCTCCGCCATCCATGGCTCCGGTCGGCTCGGCTTACGGGCGCCTCCGCCATCCTGGCTCCGGCGTCCTTCAGACGCCCCGGGAAACCGGCCCCATCATCCCGGACTTCCCGTCCGGCCACGTCCGCTTCCAGGGAAGCGATACGGGCGCGCCACTCGGAAATCCTCGCTTCCGCGTCGCCCCGGTCGACGATCGACAGGACCGTTTCCCCCGAAGAATGGTCGTGGCGCAGGACCTCGTCGACGACCATGAAGGCCAGGTCGGGCAACCCCAAGTCATCCTGCCCGGTGTCCGGCAGGTGCTCGATGGAATAGCCGGTTTCATACCCGAAATAACCCACCAGGCCACTGAAAAAGTGCCCCCCGGGGGGCACTTCCTCCGGACGGTATCGGGCCTGGAGGTCCCGCAGGGCGCTGAACGGGTCGCCGGTCCACTCCACACAGGAAGAAGGTTCGCCATAGGTTTCCAGGACCAGGTCCATGGCCAGGTCCGTTCGGCCGGTGCGGCGGCCGGTCAACAGCGCGCGGGGGTTGCCGCCCAAAAACGAAAACCGGCCATGGGCCGCGGGGGCCAAGGCGCTATCCAACAGGAAAGAACAGGTGCCGGGGCCGAACATGGCGCCGTACTGCCAGAAGGGCAGGGCCAGATCAACGGGGACAAGACGGGGCGCGGTCATGGATCGTCCGGTCGGTCAGGTGAAGCGCAAGCGGCGAGGATCCTCTTGATCCGGCGCCGCAACGCGGTGACATGGGTGCCTTCCCAGAACAGCTGGTCACAATCCGCGCAAAGATAATACGAGTCCAGCCATTTGGCCGTCAGGGGTGGGATCCGCGACGCCACCTCGGCCTTGGCCACCGCTTTCAACAACCCGTTGCACCGGCTGCACCGCCCGAACAATCGCACCTGATCGGTAAGAAGAAACCGCTGCGCCACTTCACGGGCCTGGGCGTCGGGATGGTCCGAAAGGATGAGCATCGCGTCATTCATGTCCGCCCGCTTGAGCAGCGAGCGGCTTCGGGTCAGGACGGTGCGGCCTTCGTTGAGGCCCCGGCGGGCCATGCCCGGCTCGGACCAGGAGTCATCCCAGGCGGTGTCGAAGCCCATGACCCTTAACAGGACCGCGAGTTTACCCAGATGACCGTCGCACAGGAATCGGGCCGAGGCCAGCCGGTGGGGGCGAACCCCAAAAACTTCCAGCACATCACCATCGACGGTCCGGGCATCCAGGGGAAGCTCCCGATCCCTGACAAGGCTATGAACCGACCCGATTTCGCAGTGGGGAACGCCCAGGGACTCGATGAGGTCCTTCAGGGAGGTCGATTCCTGCAAATGACGAACCGCCACTCCGGGTTCACCTGGTCGCGGGGGGAAAATCGATCCTGGTTTGGGCAGCAATCTCCCCGGTTTTTGATGGAATATGAGCATCAATGTCAACATAAGGAAAATAGTACCACATATCGGAGCTCGCGGATTGACAGGGGACAGGGCAAACCGCTAAATTGCCCAAACTCGACTCTGCCAGCACGGGAATGCAAACGGAATTCTTCCTGCCGACGGCCCCGCCGCCGAAGCTGCCTCAGTCAGCCGGACCACCGGAAGCCCGTTCCCGGTGTGATCCGGTTTTTCATCCCCGTGACACGCCTCTGGAGATCGCTTTGCGCCCGAGCCGGACCCTATCCTTGCTGACCATCCTCCTGCTGTTGGCGGCGACGTCGTCCCTCGGGCAGGAAGCCGAGCGGAACCAATCCGTTCCGGTGACCCATCTGTACACCAACGTCGGGCTGCTGGGCCTGGCGGTCAACAACATGGGCTATTTCGGCACGGCCTTCAACAGCCGCAACCCTCCTTCGGCCGAATACTATCTAAACAGCAACACCGAACACATCTACCGCGGCGGCATCTGGGTGGGCGCGCGGGACAGCGGCGGCGAGCTGCGGGTTTCCACCGGCGCCCAGGACGCCAACGGGCTGGTCGAGGGCGACGAGATCCGGGAATTCCAGAACTTCCACCTGATCGAGGAGACATCCACGGGCCCCGACACGGTCTCGGTGATCGTCTGGTCCAACGAGCAGAACGCCGACAACTACAACCAGAACGCCCTGGCCACCCAGCACATGGAATTCGCCTTCCGTGACGACGCCAAGATCGAATCGGGCAACCACGTGCCCCTGGGCCTGAAGGTGATCCTGCGGGTTCTGGCCTGGGGCCCCAAGCACGCCGACGATTTTGTCATCCTCGATTACGCCATCATCAACAACAACCTGACCACGGGCAAGGAACTGAGGGACGTCTACGTGGGGCTGTGGGTCGACACCACCGTCGGCAACACCGACCAGACCAACCCCTACGATCCCCAGGCCCCGGTGCGCTGGAACTTCAATGACGATGTCAACGGCGCCTGGGGAGCCGTCGGTTATGTTCCCGACGCCAACACCGTTCCCAGTGATCCGGACATCTGGATGAACTACGAACACGACGACGACGGTGAAGAGGGCCTGGCGACCAGCTGGATCGGGACGCGGCTGCTGGGAACCAGCAGGGAGCCCGAGCCCGAACCCGGGGTCAATCCGGTTTCCTACAACGCCTGGCGTTTTCGCGGCGTGCCCGAGAAGGACGACTGGTACACCGACCCCGACGACCCCAACACCCTGCTGCCCGGGAAATACCAGGTGATGAGCAACGGGGCCTTCACCGTGGGCGAGACCCAGGACGTGGACTATTCCAAGGCGTCGAACTGGGTGGGGCTGCTGACCACCGGGCCGTTCCCCTATCTCGCGGCCGGCGACACCCTCAGGATGACCTACGCCATCGTGGCCGGCGAGGATTCGGTGCGGATCCTGGACAACAGCAAGATCGCCCAGCTGGCCTACAACAACCAGTTTTCCATTCCCAACGGTCCGCCGTCGCCGCGGCTGAATTTTTCCTACAGCGACAATTCGGTCGTCTTGAGCTGGGCGCCCGGGGATTCCGTGGATGCGGATGATGTTCCCCTGGCCTTCGACAGCCCGCTGCGGTCGCCGGAGCAGCACATCAGCGACCTTACCGGTCGGCCCGATTTCCAGGGCTACCGGATCTACCGTTATCAGGGGCTCGACATCACCGGCGATCCTTTTGCCATTTCCGATCTGGTCGCCCAGTTCGACATCATCGACGGGGTGGGCTACGACACGGGAATGCCCCCGCTGGACGACGAAGGCAACCGGGTGTTCGTGGATACCAACCTTTTGGACGGGTTCCCCTACTGGTACTCGGTGACGTCCTTCAGTTCTCCCAATTACGAGGACGGATTCCCCGAATTCGAAAGCGGCTACAATTCGAATTCGAAGCTGGTCTATCCGGGACCCGCGCCCGCGGGCCAGGACAATCCCCGCACCATCGGCGTGTATCCCAATCCCTACCGGGCCGGGTCGATGTTCGACGACCGGACCGGCGAGCAGGAGATCAACCGCCGGCTGTGGTTCACGGGACTGCCGGCACGGTGCCGGATCCAGGTCTTCACCCTGGTGGGCGAACTGGTGCAGACCCTCGACCATGACGATCCCTCCAGCGGCCAGGAGCCCTGGGACCTGTTGAGCGCCGACACGCAGGCCATCGCTTCGGGCCTGTACATCTACACCGTCGAGGACATGGAAACCGGCGAGATCCAGCGCGGAAAGCTGGTGATCATCAAATGAAATCCCTGTCCCTACTGCTGGCCCTGACGGTCGCCGCGGTCCTGGTGGTTCTCATCGGGTGCGCGGCCAACGATCCGTTCGACCCGAACTCCCTGGACAACAAGAAGCCGGTCATCTCGTTTTTCGTGAGTCAGGCCGACTCGGGCCAGGTCCTCAATCCGACCACCTACTCGACCCGCACCTTCCACTGGAGCGGCACCGACCCCGACGGCTGGGTCGAGGAATACTACGTGGCCATCACCACGGCCCTTTCCGGGGAGGCGGTCTGGGACTCGACCACCCGGACCGACACCACCATGACGTTCTCCCCCGACGCCGAGGGCAACGCCGACGCCACCTTCATGATCGCCTGTCGCGACAACCGCGGGGCCTACAGCGACACCCTGGTGCAGCTGATCCCCATGCAGAATTTCCCGCCGGTGATCGAATTCCAGTCCGACTTCGATCCGTTGATCAACATGCAGCGGGAATTCCGGGACGCCGACGGCAACGTGATCGAAAGCGGTTCGGCCGCGGCCGACACGGTATTCTGGAACTGGGGGCCGGGGAACTTCCGTTTCCTGGTCTATGACCTCGACGGTTCCAACACCCTGGAGCCGTTCTTCCGGTACACGCTGGCCGACGACGAGCCGGACAGCACCTACGACCAGGACGACCCCCGCGCCGACCCGGAAACCAGCTGGGTGAGGGCGCCGTTCACGGTTTCCGAAGAGACCAACGGCTTCGAACTCAACCTGAAATCCGTCCAGCCCGGTCCCGCCCGCACCTTGTCGGTCTCGGTCCGGGACACCGTGGGCACCGGGCCGGTGTTCAAGTACACCTGGGAGGTTCGCGCCCCCAAGGGTCCGGTCCTCTACATCCCCGACACCTCGGCGCCAAACACCAAGGCCTTCTACAAGGCCTATCTGGACGAGCGCTACGGGGCGGGCAACTGGGACTCCTACGTTTTCTGGAAGGGATTTCCCGACCGCCCCTTCACGCTGCTTGAATCCATGCGGAAGTTCGAAATGGTCCTGTGGACGGACACCGGTTCGGCGGGCAACAACATCCGCACCGCCTCGGAGGCCGGCGGGGTCCTGGAGAAATATGTCCACCCGACCGACGCCTCGGCTCCGGGCAGGATCCTGATGATCTCCAAGATCCTGACCGGAACGCAAACGGGCCTTTCGAACCCTTTCCGCACCAACGTGCTGGGCATCAAGGTCAAGGGCACACCCGAGGCGCCCCTGAACATGTCCTCGGGAAACCAGGCCCTGGGATTGCCGCCCTATCTGCCGGCCATGGCCAACACCCGCGATTCGGTCACCGGGGCCATCGGTCTGGGCCTGGCCACGAGCAACATCTCCGAGGTCATCTACAGGATGGAATTCTGTGAAGAGACCTATGTCGACCGGTTCGGGAGCACCAAGATAAAGAGCTGCTACTGCAACGACCGCTGCCTGGAAGCACCTACCGATGATGCGCCCTGGGATCCGGTGGTCGGTGTCCGCAGCCCCCTGCGCAGCGTCGAAGCCCAGGCCCGGATCGTGGGCATCTCCCTGCAGCTCGACGACTTCGAACAGACGGGGGCCTTCGCCGCCCTCAACGCGATCCTGGACTTCGAGCTGGGGGTGAGCGGCAAGTGAGCCGATTCCCCATCCACCTCACGAGGTTCCTGATCCTGACTTTCCTGGCGGTGGCCTGCTGCGGATCGGTCCTGGCCCAGCCGGCCCCGGAAGCGGCTCCCGCCCCGGCCACGGTCAAGGGCCGCATTTTCGACGGCGAGTCGGGCGAGTCGATGCCCTACACCAACGTGTTCATCTCCGGGACGAACATCGGGACCATGGCCTTCACCGACGGGTTCTACATCATCAAGGGCCTGCGTCCGGGCACCTACACCATCAAGGCCTCCTACATCTCCTACGCCGTCGGTTCCCAGACGGTGGTCCTGGGTCCCGGCGAGGTGCTGAACCTAGATTTCCAACTCGAGGTCCAGGCCATCATGGCCGATCCCATGGACGTCCAGGCCGAACGCGCCCTGGTCGAGGTGGACAACACCGGAAGCTCGCATTACATGTCGTCCAAGGAAATGGACGCCATGCCCCTGGACCAGATCGTGGACCTGATCGCCACCCAGCCCGGGGTGAGCCTGTCCGATAACGAGATCCACATCCGCGGCGGCCGGGCGGACGACACCATGTTCGTGGTCGACGGGATGTCGGTGAACGACCCGCTGGCCGGAGGCGGCTACGGGTATCAGATCGATCCTTCCCTCATCAACGAGATCGAGATCCTGACCGGGGGCTTCAACGCGGAATACGGACAGGCCGTCAGCGGCGTGGTGAACGTGACGACCAAGGAGGGCAGCGACCGGGTCGAGGGCAAGGTCAGTCTCAAGCAGGACTATTTCGGCGAACCCATTCCCAAGAACGACTACCGGGGATGGCAGGATTTCACGAATTTCAACGAATCCAACAACATCGACATCATCAAGGCGTCGATCTCGGGCCCCGACCCCCTGTCCGCGGGACTGCGGGCCCTGGGCATCGATCTGCCGGGGACCCAGTACGTCATCGCCAGCGCCTCGGTCGACACCCGGGACGGGTACCTGCCCATCTACAGTCGGCAGAACCGGCTGGAGTCGCCTCTCTATTCCGATGCCTTCTGGTCTCCCCGCCAGGAGAACAACTGGAACGGCCTGCTGAAATGGACCTGGAACTTCGATCCCGAACACAAGCTGAACATCAACCTGACCCGCAACGTGGGCATCGGGCAGGGCTTCTTCCTGGCGGGCGAGGGATACCCGCGCCCGTTCATGGACAACCTGGACCAGTACCTGGTCTTCACCAACGAGAACATCCTGTCGCAGCTCTACTACCGGCAGGTGCTGAACGAAAACTCCTGGTTCGAGCTGACCCTGGGGCGCAACTTCTACCGCCTGCACAGCAACGTCAACGGCAATGACGACTTCACGACCTACAGTCGCATCGACTTTTCCAACACGCCCCCCGAGCAGGCCTACGGGAGCGCCGACCGCTGGCACGACCACTACTCCGAATCCTGGACCGCCATCGGCTCCTATTCGTTCATGGGCATGAGCAACAACGAATTCAAGACCGGCTTCGAGCTGTCGTTCACCGAGATGCAGCTCATCGACCTCAAGTCCGGGCTGGGTTTCCCGCCTCCGGGGAAACTGGCCATCAGGCAGGACATCTTCGTGGCTCATCCCATCACCGGGTCGGCCTATTTCCAGGATACGATCGAGTACCGGGGCCTGATCATCAACGCCGGTATCCGGGCCGACCTGTGGGCGCCCGGCGAAGAAGTCGAATATGTCATGGCGAACCCCGACGAGTACCTGTTCATCACCCCTGAAATGGCCGATGAATTCTACGCCAACACCACGCGCGCCTTCGGCCGCAACTGGAAGGCCAGGCTTTCGCCCCGCCTGGGCCTGAGTTTTCCCGTCACCGAACGCGACAAGTTCTTCTTCAACTACGGCCACTTCAGCCAGTGGCCCCGTTTCGCCTATGTCTATCCCCAACTGGAAACGAAGACGGCCACCGAGGTGCCCCTGCTGGGCAATCCCAATCTCAACCCCAAGGTGACCATCGAATACGAGACCGGGGTGCAGCACGAATTCGGGGGACTGTGGAGCCTGGGCGTGACGTTCTACAACCGGGACATCTACGATTACGCCAAGGCCGTGAACCTGGGTTCGGTGGACATCAGCGCCAACGAGACACCCGACCCCAACGACACCGGGACCGTGACCATCGAACCGGTGCGGTATTTCAACGGCGATTCGGCCCGCAGCCTGGGCATCGAAATGTCGGTCATCAAGAGGACCACGCGCTGGCTCAGCGGCTCGGGAAGTTTCGAGCTTCAGAACACCACCGGCACCAACAGCGACGCGGACGCCGCCTATCTGCAGGCCATCTACGACGAAGCCTACGAGGCCGAGGCCAGCATCGGGGGGCTGAGGCGCGGCCCGTTGATCTGGGACCGGCCCTGGGCCGCCACCGTGAACCTGGACTTTTCGGTTTTCGAAATGGACAGGCCCTACCTGTTCGGTTGGCGGATGCCGCCGAACTGGAGCTTGAACATCCTGGCCCGCGCCGAGGCCGGACAGCGCTACACGCCCAAGACCTGGCGGGGGGATGACCTGGCGCCCGACCGCGGGGACATCAACAGCGCCCTGGGCCCCTGGCGGGGAACGTTCAACTTCCGCTTCAACAAATACTGGAAAATCGGTGCCAAAAGTCGCCTGACCGTGTATCTCGAAATTCAGAACTTCCTGAACCACACGAATTACCGGCGAGTCAACCCCTACACCGGCAACGGGTTCGAGCTTGGTGACTACAACCCCGAATGGGTCAATGAATGGGCCAAGAAGGGTTATGAGGTTTCCACCAACAGCGAGGATTACGCCAAGGGTGTCGTGAATCCCAGCTACATCGAGGACCCGCGGATTATCATGTGGGGGGTGAGCTACTCATGGTAAAAGGAGCCGTCATCCGATTCCTGAGCGTGGTCACCCTTGTCCTGGCAGTGCACGTGGCTGCGACCGTCCCCGCCCAGGCGGCGGACCTGCTGCAGCTCTACGGTGGGGAAAACGCCGGGACGGCCGGCGCCCAGTTCCTGCGGATTCCGGTCGGCGCCCGCGCCGTGGCCCTGGGCAAGGCCTACACGGCCATGGCCATCGACGGGTCGACCCTGTTCTGGAACCCCGCCGGGGTGATGCGGACCCCCGGCCGCACCAACTACTTCGCCAGCCACAGCAAATACACCGCCGGCATCGACCTGAACTACCTGTCGGCCCACCACCGCAGCCAGAACTTCGGTTACGGCCTGACCATGGGCGTGCTCAGCTCGGGCGACATCCTGCGCACCGACGAGTTTCACCAGAACGGCACGGGCACCTATTTCAACGCCAACCAGTTTTTCCTGGGGGCCAGCCTGGCGCGGGCCATGACCGACCGCTTCTCGATCGGCGGCACCCTGAAGTACTACCAGGAAA
>Ga0210065_1000033_pt1 | contig 45316 bp, 39 predicted proteins | sample Muzzi_PWB_D1_FD_185533 | JGI IMG/M metagenome (GOLD analysis project Ga0210065, IMG submission 185533) | Wetland microbial communities from San Francisco Bay, California, USA, that impact long-term carbon sequestration - Muzzi_PWB_D1 (SPAdes) | ecosystem: Environmental > Aquatic > Marine >... | reverse complement strand
ACTATCTCTACACCGCCCTTTTCGCCAGCCGGTTGAGCGACACCGGTTCAGCGACCATCGGCGGACTGGGCATCGGGGAGATGATCACCTACGTGGCGATCAGCTGGATCGGTCGCAGTTTCTACTTCAACAACATCGCCCAGCAGCTGATGCGCATGATCACCGAGGGCGAAATCGCCATGCAGCTGATCAAGCCCTTCCACGTGCAGACGGTACTGATGTTCGAGGCCGTCGGGGAAGCCGGTTTCCGCCTGATGATGTTCACCCTGCCGATCATGGCGGTCATCATTCCGCTGTTCAAGATCGGGGGCCCCCCGGATCCCTCCCTTTACGGCTGGACCTTCCTCAGCTTCTGTCTGGCCCTCCTCATCTACAGCCAGATCAATTTCCTTCTGGGTTGTCTGGCCTTCTACATGAAGAACATCCAGGGGGTGTTGCGGGCCAAGATGGTGAGCATGGACTTCCTGACCGGCGTGGTGGTCCCTTTCACGTTTTTTCCCGAGTGGTTCCAACGGGCGGTGGAATGGCTGCCCTTCCAGGGCATCAGTTACATCCCGGTGACCATCTACCTGGGCAAGCGACCGGGCGAGGCGCTCTATGCCGCCCTGGCCCTTCAGGCGGCCTGGGCCTTGATCCTGTTCGTGGCCGGCCGGCTGCTGTGGCGCTATTCAGTGAGCCGCGTCGTGGTGCAGGGGGGGTGAAATGAAGGACCTGGAAACCAACTGGACCACCATCCCCCAAAGGGGCCTTGTTGCCAGAACCGTATGGCAGGCAGGCATTTTTGGCGCTTACTTCGCGCAATTCGTGAAGATGCGCCTGGCCTACCGCATGGACTTCCTGGTCGACACCCTGGCCGTCACCTTCAGCATGGTCATCCAGCTGGCGGTGCTGACGACCCTGTTCAGCAAGGTCACCGCCCTGGAAGGCTGGTCCTTCAACCAGGTGTTGTTCATCTACGGGTTCAGCCTGCTGCCGCTGGGCCTGTTCAACCTGGTCAGCGTCAACCTGTACCGCTTCAGTGACGAGTACATCATCGAGGGCAAGTTCGACCGGGTGCTGCTGCGGCCGGTCGGCACCCTGGCGCAGGTCCTTTTCGAATCCTTCAACGTGTCGGGGCTCAACGAGATCATCCTGGGCCTGGCGGTGATGGCCTACACGGGAATGAAACTCGGATTGGCTTTCGGGGTACAAGAAATATTGACCCTGGCGATCATGGCGCCGTCGGCGGCTCTGGTCTACATGGGTGTTTTCCTGGCCATCACCTCGGTGTCGTTCTGGGCCGAGGACAGGATGGGGCTGGCCCCCCCGGTGTACAACATCATCCGGTTCAGCAGGTACCCTATCACCATCTACAGCCTGCCGGTCCGGTTCTTTTTGACCTTCGTGCTGCCGTTCGCCTGGGTGGCCTTCTATCCGGCGACCTGGTTTCTGGGCAGCGCGGAATTCGGCAGGCTGGCCCTGCTGACGCCCCTGGTGGGGGTGGTCGTTTTTGGCGGATCGGTGCTGATCTGGCTGCGCGGCGTCAAGAGTTACGCCAGCACCGGAAGCTGATTCTCGAACCGGAAGGAAGAAAATGCGAGGCAAGACAAGGACCCTGGAAAACCTGATGGCCGTGATCGTTTTGGGCACCGCGGCGCTGGCCCCCCTGAACGCCGGCGCTTCGACCTGGGCCGGGGAAAACGGTCTGATCCGTTTTTCGTTCGTGGAAGGCGATTCCCTGGTCTCGGTTCTGGAGACCGGCGAGGCCGCCGACGGGGTGACGGCGTTCGACCTGTATGCCTGGCTGACCGATGTCGCCCCGGTGGCCATCGACGGCGAGGCCTTCCTTCACGTGGGCGCGGTCGAGCTCCAACTCGACATTACCGGAGCCGAGGCCTTCATCCTGTCCCAGGATTTTCCATCAAAGGCACTGAACGTGGGGCAGGAACTCGGACAAATCGCCGCGGGTCTTTCCCCCGGGGAAAAAATCGCCGACGGCAAGGTTTTCCTGGTCCATTGGAAAGTGATGATCCAGGGGCGTCCCGTAAACGTCAGGATCGGTCTCGATCCCACCAAGCTGATGTCCTGTGAAGGCCTCGAGGGATGCGGGGACAGCGAACCGCCGGCACTTTATGCGGGCAACGAAGCCAGCAGACAGGTGGGCTTCATCTGCGGGGCCGGATATGTTCCCTCATGGATCAATCCGGCGGGCCAGCCGGACCAGACGCCGGTCACCGGCAAGCAATCCTGGCAGGACGTGGGGGTGTTCGAGGCGCGTTGAGGCCGGATCCTAGCGGTCAGACCCGCCCGTGCAGATTTCGATCAGGACCCCGCCGCCCGATTTGGGGTGCAGAAAGGCGATCTGTTTGCCGCCGGCGCCCGTGCGGGGCGTTTCATCGATGAGGCGCACGCCGGCCTGCCGGCAGCGTTCCAGCATGATTTCGATGTCCTTTGCGGCCACGGCCACATGGTGCAGCCCCGGGCCCTTGCGGGAGATGAATCCCGCGATGGCCCCCTCGTCCGACAGGGGCGCCAGAAGTTCGATGTGGCCGGCGGCCCCCTGGCGGTCGAGTTTCAGGAAGGCGACCTGGACGTTTTCCTGCGGGACCGTTTCCAGCCTTTCCAGTTCCAGCCCCAACAGATCCCGGTACAGGACCAGGGCCTCGTCCATGTCCGTCACGGCGATGCCGACGTGGTCCACGAATCCGGCGGCGCCTGCGGGCAGAAATTCGGCGGGGTTGGTGATGTCGGCGCTCATGGTTCGTCCTCCGGGCCTCGGGTCCGCTTCGTGCTTGTTGAGCCAATAATACGAAACTTTCCCGGAAATCAAATGCCTCCGGGGATTTTCTGGTGGGAGTGTGGGGCCGGGTTGGTTATCATTCACCGATCCCCAAACCCCAGGAGGCTCCGATGGATCCGCGCAATACCAGACTCGCCGAACAGCTCATCACCTACAGCGTCAAACTTCAGCCCGGCGAGAAGATCTACATCGAGATCAAGGGTCTCGATGCCATGGAACTGGGCAGGGAACTGGTGCGGGTGGCCACCGAACACGGGGGCGTCCCTTTCTGGTACTACAACGACGAGACGCTCAGCCGCGGGTTCATCAAGAACGCGGGCGAGGATCAGTTCGCCGCCTGGGGCGAGTTCCACAAGCCCATCATGGAAGCCTGCGACGCCTACATCGGCGTGCGCGGCAGCACCAATCCCTTCGACCTGGCCGATGTCGACCCCGACCGGATGAAGTGGCACGACAAGGCCTACTGGGGCGAGGTGCACATCCCCATCCGCCTCAAGAAAAAATGGTGCGTGCTGCGCTATCCCAACCCCTCGATGGCGCAGGCCGCCGAGCGCTCCACCGAGGACTTCGCCCAGTTCTATTTCGATGTCTGCTGCCTGGACTACGCCAGGATGAGCAAGGCCATGGATCCCCTGCACGCCCTGCTCGAAAAGACCGACAAGGTCCACATCAAGGGGCCGGGCACGGACCTGCAGTTCAGCATCAAGGGCCTGCCGGCGGTCAAGTGCGACGGGGGCCGCAACATTCCCGACGGCGAGGTCTACACCGCCCCGGTCAAGGACAGCATGAACGGGGTGATCCAGTACAACACCAAGACCCGGCAGGGGGGCGTGGTGCTCGATAACATCCGCTTCACGGTGAAGGACGGCAAGATCGTCGAGGCCACCTGCGACGGGGACCAGTCGAAGCTCGAGGACGCGCTCAATATCGACGAAGGGGCCCGGTATTTCGGGGAATTCGCCCTGGGCGTCAACCCCTACATCACCAAACCCATGCTCGACACCCTGTTCGACGAGAAGATCAGCGGCAGTTTCCACCTGACCCCGGGCAACGCCTACGCCGCGGCGGACAACGGAAACAAATCGGCGCAGCACTGGGACATCGTCCTGATCCAGACGCCGGAGTGGGGCGGGGGAGAGATCTGGTTCGACGGCACCCTGGTCCGCAAGGACGGCCTGTTCGTGGTGCCCGAGTTGGAAGGCCTCAATCCCGAAAATCTGAAATAGTATTCCGGCGGAGATGGACATGGCTTTGTGGAGACGATGGGGTATGTGGATGGTGACGGGGTTGGTCCTCGTGGCGGCGGTTCCTTCCCTGGCGGTGGAAAGCGGCCCGGTCGACCGCAAGTGGGGTATGGGTTGGGATGACGGCCTGACGGCCCGGCTTTGGTTGCGGGGAACCTGGGAGCTTGGCGTGGCTGCCGGGCCGAACGACAACCTCCGGAATACCGATAGGTCCACCTATGACACGGGTTCCCCGCCGTTGTGGGAGGAATCGCAGGAAAACACCCTCAGCGATGACCGCACCGAATCGGGGTTCGTGAGAGCCCAGGCCGGGCGACTGCTGGCCAGGCGGGGACCCCTGGCCGCGGTGTGTTTCCTGGGTCTCGAATATGCCTGGAGTGATGGGGGGGGCGGAAACACGCGAACCAGCGTCGACCTCCTGGATAATTCCTACACCGAATCCTGGGACAACGACAGTTCCGCCTGGACCCTGACCCTGGGCCTGCGGCCTTCGTTCGAAATCCTGGGGTTTTTGACCATCGAAACGGCCTTTGCCCTGGAATACAGGTGGCTGGACAGTCAGTGGGTCGATCGGATTGAATATCCGGATACGGGCCGGGTCCTGATCGATGTGCAATCCGGCAGCGGCAACCGATTCGATGACGCGGGCTGGACCGGAACCGGATCCCTGCAGTTTTTCATCTGGTTCTGACGGGCACCCTCCAGAAGGGGCACCCCCACAGGCCGGTCCATCGGGCATCCGCCATGGATCCCGTTCTGATTTTGTTAATCCATTACTAAGTAATGAATTAGAAGTTTACTTTTCAGTGTTTGAAAACATTGTCAATATCCTGTCAAAAATTTGACAATCAATTTGCAGGTATTACTATCTCATTTAGGCGAACATGGAGGGACCCTTGAAAAGGATCGAAACCCTTCTCAGGGGCTCGGTTCAAAAAAGGAACGTCATGACAGATCCACGCATCGAAAACCTCCGGAAGAAAAAGGCCCTGCTTTACCTGGGCGGTGGAGAAGAGCGCATCGCCAAGCAGCACGCGGCCGGCAAACGCACCGCCCGCGAACGGTTGGCCCAGCTGTTCGACCCCGACACCTTCCAGGAAACCCATCCCTTCATGCAGCACCGCTGTGTCGATTTCGGGATGGCTGGCAAATCGCTGCCCGGCGAGGGCGTGGTCACGGGGTACGGACTGGTGGACGGAAGGCCTCTGTACGCCGTGAGCCAGGATTTCACCGTGGCCGGCGGGGCGGTGGGCGAGGCGACCGCCCGCAAGATCAGCGACCTGCAGGATGACGCCCTGAAGACCGGCGACCCCATCATCTTCATCAACGACAGCGGGGGGGCCCGCATCCAGGAAGGGGTCGACTCCCTGGCCGGGTACGGCGACATCTTCTACCGCAACGTGAAGGCCTCGGGCGTGCTGCCCCAGATCAGCATCATCAGCGGCCCCTGCGCCGGCGGGGCGGCCTACTCGCCCGCTTTGACGGATTTCATCATCCAGGTGAGGCACGAGGGGCAGATGTACATCACCGGCCCCAGCGTCATCAAGCAGGTCACCGGTGAGGATGTCACGGCCGAACAGCTCGGCGGCGTCGACAGCCATTCCCACTATTCGGGCGTCGTGCACTTCGTGGCCGAAAGCGGGGGCGAGGGCATCGAGATCGCCAAACGCCTGCTATCGTTCCTGCCCAGCAACAACACCGATGACCCGCCCTTTCTGGAAGAGATGCACGACAGCATGGTCGGGCCTGACGAGGCGATGAACGCCCTGGTCCCGGAAAATTCCAGGGTGGCGTACGACATGCACGAAGTCATCGGGCGCGTGGTGGACCGCGGCGACCTGATGGAAATCATGGAGCACTTCGCGCCCAACCTGATCGTAGGCTTCGCCCGGGTGGAAGGCTCCACCATCGGGGTGGTGGCCAACAACCCGGCGCACAAGGCGGGGGTCCTGGACATCGACTCCTCGGTCAAGGGCGCCCGGTTCATCCGCTTCTGCAATGCCTTCAACATTCCCCTGGTGACCTTCGTGGACGTGCCGGGTTTCATGCCGGGGGTGGAGCAGGAATACGGCGGCATCATCCGCCACGGCGCCAAGATGCTTTTTGCCTATGGCGCGTCCACCGTCCCCAAGATCACCATCGTGGTGCGGAAGGCCTACGGCGGCGCCTACCTGGCCATGTGCGGCCGCTCCATGGGCGCCGACCGGGTGGCGGCCTGGCCTTCGGCCGAAATTGCCGTGATGGGCGCCGAAGGGGCGGTGAACGTCCTGTACCGCAAGGAGATTGCCGCGGCGGACGACCCGGCGGCCAAACGCGCCGAACTGATGGAGTCCTACGTCGCGAAATTTTCCACGCCCTACGTGGCGGCGGCCCGGGGACTGGTCGATGATGTCATCGAACCGGCGGACACGCGGACCTACGTCGCCCTCTCGCTGGAAATCCTCAAATCCAAACGTGAAATCAGGCCCGAGAAAAAGCACGGCCTGACGCCGCTGTAGGAAGGACCCCGGGTGAACGGAAGCATCACGCCGGAAATGGGTTCGTTGGCCATCGTGGGCATCCTGATCGTCTTCGGGGTGCTGGCGCTGATAGCCGGCGTGGTGGCGGTGCTCAAGAGGCTGGACGACCGCTGGCAGGAACACGAAAAGCGCCTCGAGGAGGCCGCGGTCGACCGGACCCCGACCATCGACAACACCACCGTGGTCCTGATCGCCGCCGCCGCGGCCGTGGTGGTGGGTGGAAGATTCCGCGTGCGCCGGATTCGGCGCCTGCTTTCACCCCGGCAGAAACGGACTCCCTGGTCGGCCCAGGGCCGATTGATCCTGCAGGGTTCCCACGCGGTCGTCAGGAAACGCGACCAACGGTAGACCTCGGGCGGATGGCCCGGAAACCTTCTCCTGACTGGAGCGGACATGAAGCTGAAGATCACGGTCCACGGAGTGGCCTACGAAGTCGATGTCGAGGTTCTCGACGCCAAGGATGAAATGCTCGGCGCCGGTTCGCCCCTGCCTGCGGCGCCGTCGGCCCCGACAGGACAGGCGGCGCCTTCGGCCTCCCTGCCCCGACCCGAAGCGCCCAGCGGCGACAACGCCGGCGGGGTGGCCTCGCCCATTGCCGGCACCGTGCTGGAGGTCAAGGTGAAGGCGGGGGAACAGGTGACCCAGGGACAGACCCTGCTGCTCATCGAGGCCATGAAAATGGAAACCGCCATCGCGGCCCCCGGGCCGGGCACGATCAAGACCGTGCTGGTCGCCGCGGGCGACGCCGTGCGTGAAAACCAGATCCTCGTCGATTTCGTCTAGGAACGATCGGAACGCGTCATGGAAGTTTTCTGGGATTTCCTGCAGGTCGGCATCGTCGGCAACTTCGCCTGGGGCAACATGGTCATGCTGGCCATCGGCTGCCTGTTCATCTACCTGGGCATCGCCAAGGACTACGAACCGCTGCTGCTGGTGCCCATCGGGTTCGGCATGCTGGTGGGGAACATCCCCTTGACCAGCGGCATGAACATCGGGATCTACGAGCCGGGCAGCGTGCTGAACGTCCTCTACAACGGGGTGACCCAGGGGTGGTACCCGTCGCTGATCTTCCTGGGTATCGGGGCCATGACCGATTTTTCGTCCATGCTCTCCAATCCCAGGCTGATATTGCTGGGCGCCGCCGCCCAGGCCGGCATCTTCCTGACCTTCGCGGGATCCCTGCTGCTGGGCTTCCCCGAGAAGGATGCCGCGGCCATCGGCATCATCGGCGGGGCCGACGGCCCCACGGCCATCTTCCTGTCCAGCCAGCTGGCGCCCCACCTCCTGGGAGCCATCGCCGTGGCGGCCTACAGCTACATGGCGCTGGTGCCGGTCATCCAGCCGCCCATCATCAAGCTGCTGACCACCCGCAAGGAGCGGCTGATCCGCATGAAGCCCTCGCGTCCGGTCAGCAAGAGGATCCGGATCATCTTCCCGATCGTGGCCTTCATCCTGTGCGCGGGCATCGCGCCAGGGGCCATCTCGCTGCTGGGCTTTCTCTTTTTCGGAAACCTGCTCAAGGAAAGCGGCGTCACCGAACGTCTGGCCAAGACGGCGCGCAACAGCCTGATCGACATCGTGACCATCCTGCTGGGGTTGTGCGTGGGCGCCTCGACGGACGCCAGCAGGTTCCTGACGCCGGCCTCGGTCAAGATCGCCCTGCTGGGGGCGGTCTCCTTCTGCGTGGCCACCGCCGCGGGCGTGCTGTTCGCCAAGTTCATGAACCTTTTCGCCAAGGACAAGATCAATCCCATCATCGGGGCGGCGGGCGTGTCGGCGGTGCCGGACAGCGCCCGGGTGTGCCAGATGGTGGGGGCCAGGGAGGATCCCACCAACTTCCTCATCATGCACGCCATGGCGCCCAACGTGGCCGGGGTGATCGGTTCGGCCGTGGCGGCGGGCGTGTTCCTGTCACGATTCGTTTTCTGATGCCGATTCCGAATTCTCGCTGAAAAAAGGCCTCCCCGTGAAGGGAGGCCTTGTCTGTCCCGGCATCGGGTGGGGCCGCCGGATCAGATGTCGTCCTAGTCGTCGTCCTGATCGATCTCGATGCCCTGGACCCCGTCGAGGTCCTCGAGCATGGCCTCGATGCTGTCCCCGTCGATCTGTTTGGCCAGGCTGAGCAGGGTGCCCAGGTCGAGGTCGCCCACGACGTTCACGAAAGCCACGCTGTCCCCGGGTTCGTAGGTGACGATCATCAGGCCCACCAGGTCCTCACCGTTGTACTTGGTGTTGACCGAGACGGTCTCGTCGTCATCCTTGATGTAGATCAGGCGTTTCCAGTCCTCGTTCTTGAGGCGGGCGGCCACCTTGTCCACGGCGGCCTGGGCCTGGGCTTCACCGCCCTCGTCGACCGAAAAAGACTTCACGCGGATGGAGCGGACCATGGCCAGCGCCTGGAACAGGGCGTCGTCACCGTTTTCCTGGGCGTCCCTGGCGATGTCGTCCAGGATCGGGCCCAGGTCGATGTCCTGGATCTCCGTGGCGTCCTCGGGAATGGTGATCCATTCGAGGTCGATGTAGCCTGCTTCCTTGTCGAGGTCCGCCGCCACCGCCGCCGCGGCGCAGGACAGGCATGCGGCCAGGGAAAGAAGGGCAATCAGGCGTTGGGTGTTCATCCGTTTCCTCGTGTTCATCCGTTTCCTCCTGGGGTGTTTGGTTTCATCGTCTTGAACGATTCGTTGATCGCTTTGGGCAACTTGTCGGCAAAAACCTCGATCACCGCGGTTTTTTGGGTCTGATCAAGGACCCGGGCCGTCAATTCCAGGGTGTACATGACCTCCTGGCGGGCGGCCGCAATTTCCTGGTCGGAAAATCCGGAATTCCTGTCCGTTCCCGGGTGGGAGGACGGCATCAGCAGGGCCGCCGCGAGCGCGGCCGCGGCCAGGGAGGCCGCGACGGTCAGTCGCCGTCCGAAATTCCGGTTCGGGGTCTCGGCCCTGTCCCGGTCCAGGGCGGCCAGAATCCCCGCTTCCAGTCCCGTGGGCGCCCCGGCTTCCGGCAGGGTGCCCAGGGTGTGCCTGAGGGTTCTTTCCCGGGCCAGTTCCTCCCGGCAGGAGGCGCAGTCGTCAAGGTGCACCCTGACATCCTCCCGGAGGGCCGGATCCAGTTCGCCGCTGCAGAAGGCGGCCAATTCACGTTCGATATCGGGGCAATGGGTCATCATCCTGTCTCCCGTTTCATTTCCAGGTCCGGTTCGCAGGCGGCGGTCAGGACCAGCCGCAGCGAATGGCGGGCGCGATGGATCTGGACCTTCAGGGCGCTGACGGTCTTGTCCAGCACCTCGGCGATTTCATGGAGTTTCATCTCCTGGAAATAGTGCATCACCATGACGCTCCGGGTTTCGGGGGTCAGGGTGTCCATGGCCTCGAGCAGGGCTTTTTGGCGCCGGTCCAGCAGCAGGGCCTCCTCGGGGGCCGTGCCGAAAGCGCGGGCCGGGAGTTGTTCCAGGGCGTCCGCGTCGGGATAGCCGAAATTGTTGCGCTGGGACTGGCGTTTCCTGATCAGGTCGATGCACAGGTTGTGGGCCACTTTTTTCAGCCAGCTTTCCGCCTTGCCGGGCTCGATGTTCCCCAGGTTCCGCCACAGTTTGACAAAGGCGTCCTGGGTCACGTCCAGGGCGTCGTCAGGGTCCCGCAGGCAGTACAGCGCGTGGCTGTAGACCTTGTCGCGGTTGCTTTCCAGCAGTTCTGTGAACAGTTCGTGGGTCATGGTATGTAAGATGACGGATAAGGCGGGATATGGTTACACAGGGAAATCGATCCCCGTCTGTCGGTCCAAGGCGCCCATACGCGTACGTTGGGGAATCCGGGAAATGATTGCCTCGGTGGGCTGCTTTTTGGCGTGATTGAAAAAAGGCTCTCACTTCTGTGCTCTTCGAATAATCAGGGGGGACATGATGGGACGTTGCGCATATGGGTTCGTGCTGGCGGCCATGGCTTTGGGCTTGTATTCCACCGTTGCCAGGGCACGGGACGACCCTCCCCAGGGGAACAACCGTACTGATGACGGCCTCCTGCGTGGGGGAGGATGTCGTTCTTTCCATCGATTTCACGGTGAGCCAGGCCCCGCCGGCGCCGTTCGTCGGTTGGGTGGTCGAAAGGCAGGTTCACGGCATCTGCGCCCAGGATGCCTGGGTTACCGAGGTCATGCCCTGGCCGGATCTCGGGTCGACTCATCTGGACTTGACGGTCACGCCCGACATCGCCTTTTTCGACGCGATCTACCGGATATGGGCGGTGGTCGCCGGCGGCAACGAGACGTTCATCTACCGGCCCCATCGCCACAATTTCGCAAATGCCGAATGTCTGCCCGGGCCATCGGTCGTGGGGTACTTCGTGGACTATGCCGGCAGTGTATTTTTCGAGTCGTGCAATGAGAATTGCTGGCCGGGCTTGTCCCCCTTCGATGGTACATATCCTGCCGGAGCCGAGGCGTTGGTGGGAACAGGGCAGTTGATGATGCTTAATGGAGAACTATTCATGGGCATGGAGGGAACCTACATTCAATCCACGGCCATGGCGGAGAGTTCCCTGCCCTGTGAACCGGTAGCTGCCGTGGAAACTTCGTGGGGCGCCCTCAAGGCAAGATACCGGTGACCGTTTGACCGGGGTCAGACCCCCGGTTCGGGCTCGATGATCACCAGGGGGTCGCCGGGATTCACCGAATCGCCCACCGCGACAGGAATCGCGCTCACGGTGCCGCTGATGGCCGCAGCCAGTTCGTTCTGCATTTTCATGGCCTCCACGACGACCACCGGCTCGCCTTTGTGGACCAGTTGTCCCACGGCGACCTTGATGTCGACCACCAGGCCGGGAATGTCCGCGGCGATGGTGCCGCTGCCGGCGGCGTCGCCCAGGCTCTCGAGGGCCTGGGCCCTCAACTCGTCCATCACCGAGAGCCGGACGGGCCGGCCGTTGATGGTGGCCTGGACGGCACTGTCATGGCCGCCACCGCTCAGGTGGATCAGGTGCATCCTCCCGCCGAAGCGGATGCTGATGGCCTTGCCGTTCAGGACGCTGTTGAAATTGACAGGTGTCAGGTCGCCGTCGTTCACCTGGACCATGGTCTCGTCGCCCTCGCGGGCGACCACCGCGCCGTACTGGTTGCCGTCGTAGTTCAGGATGTATCTCTTCTTCATCAGCACGGCCGGGGTCCTTTCACGAAAAACACGGCGCAAGGCCACTACTTGTTGTGGGTCATCGAACGCAGGGCGTTGAAACGCCAGTTCCCGGCGGCGCACTCCCGGGCGATGGCCCCGTCCTGCGCGCCGGTGCGCCGGAGGGCCTCGAAAAGCGCGGTGGCCGCCACCAGGGCTTCGGCCTGCCCGGGATCGAGTTCCGGCAGCCAGGTTTCCGGATCGAATTCGTTTTCCACGAAGTGGGTGGTGTAGCTGCCGTCGATGAAGGCGGGCTGTTCCAGGGTCCACTGGTGGAACGGCAGGTTGTGGGTCGGCCCGTGCAGGGTGAATTCGCCCAGAACACGCCGGGATCTGGCGATGGCCTGGGCGCGGTCCTCGCCCCAGACGATCAGCTTGGCCAACATGGGGTCGTAATGGATGGGCACGTCGAACCCCTCGTAAACGCCCGTGTCCAGCCTCACGCCGGGGCCCAGGGGGATGGTCATGCTTTCGATGCGACCGATGCTCGGGGCGAATTTGCGGCCGGGGTCCTCCGCGTACAGCCGGAATTCCAGGGCCCAGCCACGCTGGATGATGTCCTCCTGCTCATAACAGATGCCTTCCCCCAGGGCGATTTTGACCATCGCCTGGACGAGGTCCGTTCCGGTGACCATTTCGGTGACCGGGTGTTCCACCTGCAGCCGGGTGTTCATCTCCAGGAAATAGAACTCGCCGCCGGGGGCGAGGATGAATTCGACGGTCCCGGCGCCGCGGTAGTCGATGGCCTTGGCGGTCTGGACCGCGGCCTCGCAGATTTTCCGGCGCAATTCGGGCGTGAGGGAGGGGGAGGGGCATTCCTCGATCACCTTCTGGTGGCGACGCTGCACCGAACACTCCCGCTCGAAGACGTGGACGGCGTGGCCCCGACCGTCGCCCAGGACCTGCACCTCGATATGCTTGGGGTCCTCGATGTACTTCTCGACGAAACAGGCGTCGTTGCCGAAGGCGCTGCCGGCTTCGCCCATCGTCTGCCGCAGGGCGCTGGCCATCTCCCCGGCTTCCCGAACGATGCGCATGCCCTTGCCGCCGCCTCCGGCCGAGGCCTTCAGCAGGACCGGGAAGCCGATTTCCTCCGCGATACCGATGGCGACCTCGGGGTCGGTCACGGCCTCGTCGGTGCCGGGCACCACGGGCACGCCGCTGGAACGCATCTTGCGCCGCGAAGCCAGTTTGTCTCCCATGACCTCCATGGATTCGGCGGTCGGCCCGATGAAGACGAGCCCCGCCTTTTCCACGGCGCGGCTGAAGGGCCCGTTTTCGGAAAGGAACCCGTAGCCGGGATGGATGGCGCCGGCGCCGGTTTCCTTCGCCGCGGCGATGATCTTTTCACCCACGAGATAACTCTCGGAGGCCGGTGCCGGTCCGATGAACACGGCTTCGTCGGCCATCAGGACGTGGAGGGCCGTGCGGTCGACTTCCGAATACACGGCCACCGAGCCAAGGCCCATGTCCTTCAGGCCCTGGATGATGCGCACCGCGATTTCCCCGCGGTTGGCCACGAGCACCTTGTCGAATTTCCGTCCGGTCTTGCTGTTTGCCAAAATGCTCTCCCTACAGCGGAATGTTCCCGTGTTTCTTGGGCGGCAGGTTCTGCTTCTTGCCCCGCAGGCTGTTCAGGGCCTCGATCAGGTGGCGTCGCGTCTCCGCCGGTTCGATCACGTCGTCGAGATAGCCGAGGCCCGCGGCGATGAAGGGGTTGGCGTAGAGTTCATTGTATTCGTCGACCAGCCTCTTGCGTTCCGCATCCGGATCCCCGCTCTTCTCGAGGTCCTGGCGGAACAGGATGTTCACCGCGCCCTCCGAACCCATGACCGCCAGTTCGGCGCCGGGCCAGGCGACGTTCCAGTCGGCGCGGATGTGCTTGCTGTTCATGACATCATAGGCGCCGCCGTAGGCCTTGCGGGTGATCACCGTCAGCTTGGGCACGGTCGCTTCGCAGAATGCGTAAAGCAGCTTGGCGCCGTGCTTGATGATGCCGCCGAATTCCTGCTCGGTCCCGGGCAGGAATCCGGGAACGTCCTCGAAGACCACCAGGGGGATGTTGAAGCAGTCGCAGGTGCGCACGAAGCGGGCTCCCTTGATCGACGAGTTGATGTCCAGCACTCCGGCCTGGAACTTGGGCTGGTTGGCCACGATCCCCACGGGCTGACCGTCAAGTCGGGCGAAACCGCAGATGATGTTCTGGGCGTGCCGGGGCTGCACCTCCATGAAGTCCGCGTCATCGACGACCAGCCGGATCACCTCGGTCATGTCGTAGGGCTTGCGATTGTCGTCAGGGACGAGGGAGTTGAGCTTCTCCTCGCGCCTGTCCGGCGCGTCGGTGGGGGTGACCCGGGGCGGCTCCTCGAGGTTGTTCTGGGGCAGGAAGCTCATCAGCCGGCGGGTCATCAGCAGGCAGTCGGGGTCGCTGGCGGCCATGAAATGAGCCACGCCGCTTTTGGTCGAATGGGTGTTGGCGCCGCCCAGTTCCTCGAAGGTGACGTCCTCGTTGGTGACCATCTTGATGACGTTGGGCCCGGTAACGAACATGTAACTGGTCTGGTCGACCATCATGGTGAAGTCGGTGATGGCCGGCGAGTAGACCGCGCCGCCGGCGCAGGGCCCCAGGATGGCGGAGATCTGGGGGATGACCCCCGACGCCATGGTGTTGCGCCAGAAGATTTCGGCGTAGCCGGCAAGGGACCGGACCCCTTCCTGGATCCTGGCGCCGCCGCTGTCGTTCAGGCCGATCACCGGGCAGCCGTTTTCCAGCGCCTGGTCCATGAGGCGGCAGATCTTCAGCGCGTTGGCCTCGCTCATCGAACCCCCGAAGACGGTGAAATCCTGGGCGAAGACATAGACCTGCCGGCCGTCGATACGGCCCACCCCGGTGACCATGCCGTCCCCGACGGGGCGATGCTCGTCCATGCCCATTTCATGGCTGCGGTGGGTCACGAAAACGCCGGTCTCCCGGAAACTGCCTTCGTCCAGCAGCAGATGGATGCGCTCCCGCGCCGTCAGTCGGCCCTTGGCGTGGATCTTCTTGACCCGCTCGGGACCGCCGCCGGCGTGGGCTTCGGCGCGCAGTTCTTCAAGACGCTTGAGATTGTCGGCGAAGGAATTGGTCATGTCGTAACCCTTTGCGGGGGAATCGTGGATACCGAAATCAGGAATTGTCGCGGGCAGGATCCTGGCGGAGGGGCGCCGCACCTGGAAGAACCTACCAGAAAGCCGCGATATGCGTCAATCGGGGAAAGGGCCGTTTTTCGGCAGGGCCATCAACCCCGTCCGGCCATCTTCTTGCGCACAAGACGACGGATGAGGTTGGCCAGATCGCGGTGACTGCCGGGCTTGAGCATGAAATCGACGACGCCCGCCTCGCGGGCCTGCTGCTCATGGAAACTGTCCCGGAATCCGGTGAAGAGTATGACCGGAAGGTCGGGCCGGATCTCATGGATCTTGCGGGTCAGCCGGACCCCCGACATGTGGGGCATGATCTGGTCGGTGACCACGATGTCGAAAAGGTCGGGCGTCTGGGAAAAATCGGCGAGGGCCATGCGGCTGTCGGTGTGGGTGATCACCCGGAACCCCTGCCGCTGGAGGCCGCTGGTCATGACCTGGGCGACCATCTCCTCGTCATCGATCAGCAGGACGGTGGCGGCAGGATCGGCGGCCACCGCCGGTTCGGGAGCCGCGGGGGGCTGGGCCGGGGGCGGGAAGGCTTCACCGACCCGCCCGCCGGGTCCGATTTCCGCGATCCTTTCGGCGCCGGGGTCAACCGCGGGGCCCACCTTCCAGGCGATCAGGGGAAAGTACAAATCGAAACTCGTGCCTTCCCCGACCTGGCTGTGCACGATGGTCACTCCGTTGTTGTCCTTGAGGATCCGCGACACGGTGCTCAGTCCGATCCCCATCCGGCTGCCGGCGCCGCTGCCCGAAAAATAGGATTCGAATATCCGGTCCAGCGTGGGTTGGTCCATGCCGCGTCCGTCGTCACGCACGGTCAGGCGGGCGTAGCTGCCGGCTTCCAGGTCCATGGGCAGGGCCTCACGCGGTTCGGTCACGATCTCCTCGACCAATTCGACTTCCAGGTTGCCGGTGTTGCGGTACATGGCGTGCATGGAATTGCTGCACAGGTTCATCAGGATCTGCTGGATCCCCGTGACCGAGGCCAGCACCGGCCCGCAGGAATTCAATTCCGACTTGATGGTGATGGTCGAGGGCAGGATGTCCCGGATGAGTTTGAGCGTATCCCGCACCACCGGGCGAAGGTCCGTGGGTTTGCGGGCCTGGTCGGCCTGGAGGTAGAAGTCGCTGATTTCACGGACCAGGTCGCTGGCCATGTGTCCGGCCTTGGTGATGCGTTCGAGTTCCTCGACCGCGGGCGACCCCGGGGGGAGGTCATTGCTGGCGATCCGGGTATGACCCAGGATCACGGCCAGGAGGTTGTTCAGGTTGTTGACGATGCTTCCGGCCAGAATGCCCACCGCTTCCATGCGGTGGGCCTGGGTCAATTGGCCTTCCAGGCTTTCGCGGTCCTTGCCACTGGCCTGCAGGAGGAGGTCCAGGTTCCGTTCCCTATTACGGAGACGGAACAGGGCCCACAACAAAAGCAGGACCAGGGCCGACAAGGCGGCCAGCGGCAGAAAGAAAGGGGAGCGAAGCCATTCGCCCATGCCAGGTTTCTCCATCTGCCCGGGAAGATCCGCAGGATTTCCGGTTGGGTGTGTTATTCATCAATCCCCCAGGTTTCATCAATTAACATGGTTACCGGCTTTTCCGCCATCGGTTGGGGAGATTTTCATCGAAAAGTCCGCGCGGTTCGGCTCAACATTCTATTTCCGATCGGCTTCAAACATGGCATGCTGACGCGGTCAAAGCTCCGGGGGCATCGACGTTCCCCAAGATCCGCAACCGAAAGGGGCAAGCCCATGGATTTCAATAACATCCTTTGCCAGAAAGTCGACGGAGTCGCCACCGTCACGGTGAACCGTCCGGACAAGCTCAACGCCCTGACCTACGAGACGGTGGGCGAATTGGACACCTGCTTCGCCGCCCTGGGGGAAGATCCCGAGGTGCGGGTGGTGGTCCTGACCGGCGCGGGAGAGAAGGCTTTTGTCGCCGGTGCGGACATCGGCGAGATGGCGGAAATGACGCCCTCGTTCGCCGAAAAATTCGCCGCGCGTGGTCAGGCGACCATGGACCGGATCGAACATCTGGGCAAACCGGTCATTGCCGCGGTGAACGGGTTCGCCCTGGGCGGCGGGTGTGAACTGGCCATGGCCTGCACCTTCCGCTACGCCAGCGGCAAGGCGAAGCTGGGCCTTCCGGAAACCGGTCTGGGCCTGATTCCCGGTTTCGGGGGAACCCAGAGGCTTCCCCGCCTGGTGGGGCAGGGCCGCGCCCTGGAAATGATCCTGCTGGGCAACATGATCGACGCCGTGGACGCGATGGCCATCGGCCTGGTGAACAAGGTCTATCCCGCCGAGGAGTTCACCGATTCGGTGAGGATCGTGGCGCGCAACCTGGCCGATAAATCACCGCTGACGTTGCGGGTGGCCCTGAAGGCGGTCAACGAAGGGATGGAAATGAGCCAGGCCGGGGGCTGCCGCCTGGAAGCCGCCTTGTTCGGGGTCGCGGGGTCGTCCGAGGATGCCCGGGAGGGCTGCCGTGCCTTCGTGGAAAAGCGCAAGCCGGTGTGGAAAAATGCCTGACCCTGTGTGGGGCAACGGGCTGGAATAAAGACATTTGGGGTCCGGTATGATGGGTCGCCGCGGGGAAACATTTTTTTGGGGCCCGTGCGGTGACCTATTATGTTTAACGGGTAACAGGTTTCTACCTTCGCACCTTCACGTTTCGAGGTGACTCCCATGACCGAAAAAACCGCGGTGGACGTGCCCTTCATGGAGGTTGACGGGGACCTCTGCAAGGGGTGCCAGCTATGCCTGGCCGTCTGTCCCAAAACCGTGATCGCCATCAGCGATAAGCTCAACAGCGCCAGCTACCATCCGGCCTATTACACGGGCGAGAACTGCACCGGGTGCGGTCTCTGCTTCTACGCCTGTCCCGAGCCGGGCGCCATTCGCGTGGTGAAACCCTAGTCGGATCCGATCCTTTCTGATGGGAGAAAGTCCATGGCCAAACAATTCATGAAGGGAAACGACGCGATCATCGTCGGCGCCCTCGCCGCGGGATGCCGGGCCTACTACGGTTATCCCATCACCCCTGCCAGCGAAATCGCCCATGCGGCGGCCCTGCATTTTCCCGCCCTCGGGGGCGTGTTCATCCAGGCCGAAAGCGAAGTGGCGGCCATCAACATGGTCTATGGCTCGGCCGGCATGGGGGTTCGCACCATGACGGCCTCCTCGAGTCCCGGCTTCAGCCTCAAACAGGAAGGCCTGAGCTACTGCGCCGGCGCCGAGCTGCCCTGCGTCGTGGTGAACATCGTTCGCGGCGGGCCCGGACTGGGCAACATCGCGCCCGAGCAGGCCGACTATTTCCAGATCACCAAGGGCGGCGGCCACGGCAACTACAGGTTGATCGCCCTGGCGCCCAACGGGGCCCAGGAGATGTGCGACCTGACCATGAAGGCCTTCGAACTTGCCGACAAGTACCGCAATCCCGCCTGCATCATGGCCGACGGCATCACCGGCCAGATGATGGAGGTGGTGGACATTCCCGAGGCGGTCAAGGAACTGCCGGACAACTCGTCCTGGGCGGTCGCGGGCACCCCCGCAACGTCGGGCAACCTGATCAGCTCCATCGTTCTGGAACCCGAGGAACTCGAGGCCCACAACCTGAAGCTCGATGCCAAGTACCAGGAAGTCATGGCCAACGAGGTCATGTACGAGGAGTACCAGACCGAAGACGCCGACCTGATCGTGGTGGCCTACGGCGTGGTCAGCCGCATCGTCTACTCGACGGTGGATCAGGCCCGGGCGAAAGGTCTCAAGGTGGGCCTGTTGCGGCCCATTACCCTGTGGCCGTTCCCGAGCGAGGTCCTTTTCCGCCTGGCCGATACGGCCAGTCGGTTCCTGGCCGTCGAACTGTCCACCGGCCAGATGGTCGAGGACGTCAGGCTTGCGGTGAACGGCAAGGCCCCGGTCCACTTCTACGGCCGCTGCGGCGGGATGGTGCCCGGCAGCGCGGAGCTTCTGGAACAGTACGAAAAGATCATGGAAGGGGTCCCCACATCATGAAGACCTACGAAAAAAGCGAAGGCTTCTTCCAGGTGTTCGAGCGGAAGTCCGGTCCGGCCAAGGAGGCCACCCACTACTGCCCCGGCTGCGGTCACGGCAACGTCCACAAGATGATCGCCGAGGCCATGGAGGAGTTGGAGCTGACCGATCGGACGGTGTTCGTTTCACCGGTGGGTTGTTCGGTGTTCGGGTACTACTACTTCGACTGCGGCAACTTCCAGGCGGCCCACGGGCGCGCGCCCGCGGTGGCCACGGCCGTGAAAAGAACCAACCCCGATGCCATTGTCATCTCCTACCAGGGCGACGGCGACCTGGCCGCCATCGGCACCGCCGAGACCATCCATGCGGCCAATCGGGGCGAGAACATCACGGTGTTTTTCGTCAACAACGCGATCTACGGCATGACCGGCGGCCAGATGGCCCCCACCACCATGATCGGCCAGCGGTCGGCGACGACCCCGCTCGGTCGGTCCGAATCGGCCCACGGCAATCCCATCCGCATGGCGGAAATGCTGGCGACGCTGCCCGCGCCGACGTACATCGAACGCGTGGCCATCGGCAACAGCAAACACATCATGAAGGCCCGCAAGGCCATCAGGAAAGCCCTGCGCATCCAGAAGGAGGGCAAGGGCTACAGTTTCGTGGAAATCGTGTCCGCCTGCCCCACGGGCTGGAAGATGGACCCGGTCCACGCCCGCGACTGGCTGATCGACGACATGCTCAAGGTCTTCCCCCTGGGGGTATTGAAGGATATCAGTGACAATCTCGACGACGACAGCTGGAAGCGGCCCTACGAGGGCTTCGATCCGGCCAAGGTGACGGCCTACCTGGACCGGATGAAGAGTGCCGTGGGCGAAACCGAACCCACCGTCCTTCCCCGGGACCTGAACTGCAAGTTCGCCGGATTCGGGGGGCAGGGCATCCTGACCCTGGGGCTGTTCCTTTCGCAGATCGGCATGCGGGGCGGTCATCACGTCAGCTGGTTCCCGGCCTACGGCCCGGAGATGCGCGGCGGCACGGCCAACTGTTCGGTCAATCTCTCGTCCGAACGGATCGGCACGCCGCTGGTGGACCACCCCAACGTGCTGGTGGTCATGAACCAGCCTTCGCTCGAGGCTTTCGAGAAGGACGTCGTGGACGGCGGCACGATCATCGTGGATTCGACGGTCGTCGAAGGCCGGCCGGACACCGAGAGGCTGAACGCGGTCTTGATCCCCGCCAGCGACATCGCCGACGAGGTGGGAACCCCCAAGGTCGCCAACGTGGTGATCCTGGGCGCCATGGTCGCGGCCACCGGGGCCTTCACGCCCGAGTTCTGTGAAGCGACGCTGCGGGCGGTCATCAAGAAGAAGAGCCTCATCGACATGAACATGGAAGCCTTCAGGCGGGGTTTCGACTTCGTCAAGAACAGCTGACAGACACGGCCGGCGGTAAGGTACCCGCCGGTCGACCACCGGCGGAGGAATCATGATCATCGGGATCCCACGTTCGCGGTCGGTGGACGAATTCCGGGTGGGGCTGCCGCCGCGGGCGGTGGCCACCCTGGTCGACCGGGGCCGGGAAGTCGTCGTTGAAAAAAGCGCCGGCGCCGGCAGCGGCTTCACCGACGAGCAGTATGAAGCAGCCGGCGCCCGGGTCCTGCATTCCCTGGACGAGATCTACGGCCGTGCCGATATCGTGGTCAAGGTCAACCAGCCCGTTCCCGAGGAATACCCCCTCATCAGGCCCGGTCAGGTCATCATGTCGGTCATGCACCTGGCGGTGGCCGACTCGCGCCTGGTGGACATCATGCTGGAACGGCGCTGCACCGCCATCGATTTCGTGACCATCCAGGACGATGACGGCCACCTCCCTGTCCTGCGTCCCCTGTCCCAGATCGCCGGGCGCATGGTGCCCCAGATAGCCTCCCGGTTCCTGCAGACCGATCAGGGGGGGATGGGTATCCTGCTGGGCGGGGCGCCGGGCGTGCCTCCGGCCGAGGTGGCGGTCATCGGCGCCGGCACCGTGGGGCGCAACGCCGTCAGGGCGTGCGTCGGCGCGGGGGCCCGGGTCACCCTGCTGGACAGCGATTTCGACCGCATCAGCGACCTCGACTGGACCTTCCCCGGCCAGGTCACGACTTTCGTGGCCAACGAGGCCACCCTGCGTAAGGTTTTGGCCTACGCCAACGTGGTGGTGGGGGCGGTGCTGATTCCGGGGGCGAGGACTCCCCACCTGGTAACCAAGGAGATGGTGGGCCTGTTGCGGGACAAGAGCCTGATCATCGACATCTCGGTGGATCAGGGCGGATGCTTCGAAACCAGCCGGCCCACGCGGCTTTCCGATCCCACCTACGTCGTCGACGGCATCACCCACTACTGTGTGCCCAACCTGCCCAGCCTGGTGGCCCGCTCGGCGACCTACGCTTTGAGCAATGCCATCCTTCCGTTTGTTTCGGCGGTGGCGGCGGCCCCCCTGGCCGAAGTGCTCCAGGCCGACCGGTCCCTGGCCCGGGGCGTGAACATGCTGGACGGCCAGGTCACCCATCCCGGTTTGGCCCTGGCTCGCGGTTGCGCATGCGTGGCGGTGGACGAGGCGCTCGGCGGGTCGGCTCCATGAGCTGGATGACCGACTACCGCGGGCGGCTGCAGACCGCCGAGGATGCCGTCCAGGTGGTGGCCTCCGGCCACAAGATCTACATGGGGTCCGGGTGCGCCGTGCCCCACACCCTGATCAAGGCGCTGACCGCCCGGGCCGAGGAGCTCCAGGATGTGGAGATCATCCACCACCTGACCATGGGCGAGGCTCCCTATCTCGCCCCGGAAATGGAGGGCCATTTCAGTCTGAACGACTGTTTCGTGGGGGCCAACACCCGGCGGGCGGTCAACGAGGGGCGAGCCGACTACGTGCCCGTGCATCTGCACGAACTGCCCCGGCTGTTCCGCCGCGGGGTGATACCCCTGGACTGCGCCTTCGTCGTGGTCAGCCCTCCCGACGAACACGGTTTCTGCAGCTTCGGCATCGAAGTGGGCGTGACCAAACCCGCGGCCTTGTCCGCCTCGGTGATCGTGGCCGAGGTCAACCGCAAGATGCCCCGTACCCTGGGCGACAGTTTCATTCACGTTTCCAAGATCCACGCCTTCGTGGAGGTCGACCGGGACCTGGACGAATTCCGGCCGGATCCCGCGACCGAAGTCGAGCGGAAGATCGGGGCGCATGTCGCCGGGCTCATTGGTGACGGGGCGTGCCTGCAGCTTGGGCTTGGTTCGATTCCCAACGCCGTCCTCGAATTTCTCGACGACCGCCGGGACCTGGGGGTCCACACCGAAATGTTCACCGAAGCCCTGCCTCACCTGCTGAGCAGGGGGGTGGTCACCGGTGAAAAAAAGACTTTCCATCCGGGCAAGGTCGTCGCCGGGTTCATCATGGGCACGCGCGAGGTCTATGACTTCGCCCACGACAACGCGCTCATCGAATTCCACCCCACCGACTACGTGAACCATCCGGGCAACATCGCCCGCAACGACAACATGGTGGCCGTCAACAGCGCCATCCAGGTCGATCTGACGGGCCAGGTCTGTTCCGATTCCATCGGCGAGATGATCTACAGCGGTTTCGGGGGCCAGGCCGATTTCATGCGCGGCGCCGCCATGGCCAAGGGGGGATTGCCCATCCTCGCGCTGCCCTCGGTCACCAGCGACGGTCTGGTTTCCCGCATCGTGCCGAACCTGGACCAGGGGGCGGGAGTCGTGTTGACGCGCGCCGATGTTCACGCCGTGGTCACCGAATACGGCGTGGCCCACATGCTGGGACGCAATGTCCGTCAGCGGTGCGAGGCGCTGATCTCCATCGCCCATCCTTCGTTCCGGGAGACCCTGCTGGAAGCCGCCCATCGCCGCGGGGTTTTCGGGAAGCTGTTTCCCGGAGGAATGACTCCCTAGATTCCCTTTCGTGGGGCCTTCCGGAACATAATCCATCGCCGTCTGTTGACATTTCGTCAAGTTGATGACAAAATGTCGTCATGATGAACCCGGCCCCAGTCCGGATCCTCCGTGACATTCCAGGAAGTTGAACTCATCCATGAACACGAATCCCGAGCTGCGTGGCGGCCCCGGCGGGGATCCGGGAGATCTGCCCGAGGCGGACGCCACCATCCTGGTGGTCGATGACGAGCCGGAACTGAGCCGGGCCCTCAGCAAACTTCTTTCGCGAAACGGTTACCATGTCCTGACCGCCGGCAATGGCGAAGAGGGATTGGCCATCCTGCGCCGGGAGGAAGTGCACCTTGTGCTTTCGGACCTGCAGATGCCGCGGATGGGCGGCCTGGATCTGCTGAAGGCGGCCCAGGTGGTGGCGCCCCATACCGAATTCGTGATCATCACGGGGCACGGGACCATCGAGACCGCGGTGGATGCCATGCGGACAGGGGCCTACGACTTCATCGAAAAACCGTTTTCCATCCACACCACCCTGAAAGTTGTGCGCAAGGCGCTGGAAAAGCAGCACCTGATCGCCGAAAACCGGGACCTGCGCAAACGTCTCGAGGCCATGCAGGGGGTCAACGAGATCATCGGCAACAGCGATCCCATGCGGCAGGCCATCGACACCGCCCGTCAGGTGGCGGCCAGCAGCGCGACCATCCTGTTGACCGGGGAAAGCGGGACGGGCAAGGAGGTCTTCGCGACGGCCATCCACCGCTGGAGTGACCGCGCCAAAAGGCCCATGGTCAGGGTGAGCTGCGCGGCCCTGCCGGAAAACCTGCTGGAGGCCGAACTTTTCGGTTACGAAAAAGGGGCCTTTACCGGCGCCGTAGCCCGCCGGCAGGGGCGTTTCGAAGCGGCCAACCGGGGCACCCTGTTTCTCGACGAGGTCGGGGAGATGTCCCTGACCACCCAGGTCAAGCTGCTGCGGGTCCTTCAGGAAAACGTGATCGAACGCCTGGGAGGCAACGAACCGCTGTCGGTGGACGTACGGATCATCGCGGCGACCAACACGGACCTGCCGACGATGGTGGCCGAGGGTACTTTCCGCGAGGACCTGTTCTACCGGCTGAACGTCATCAACCTCGAACTGCCTTCCCTGCGCAGCCGGGGGGAGGATGTTGTCCTGTTGTCCAACTTCTTCCTGCAGAAGTACAACGACAAGAACGAGAAGCAGTTGAAAGGTTTCACCCCTGCGGCCCTGGACGTGATGGGCCGCTATGCCTGGCCCGGCAACGTGCGTGAACTGGAAAATGCCATCGAACGCGCGGTGGTCCTGAGCAAGGACGAGCTGGTGGACGTGGACGTGCTTCCCGGTTCGGTGGTGACCGGCCGGCAGCGTTCCGGGGCGGTGAACATCCCGGTGGGGACCACCTTGCGGGATGCCGAAATGCAGCTGATCCAGGCCACCCTGGACAGCACCGGTGGGGACAAGGAAACGGCGGCCAACATCCTGGGCATCGCCTCCAGGACGATTTACCGGAAAATGAGTTAATCAGGGCCTTGGGCAAGCTTGACCGGGTTTTTGAGGGTGGTTATATTGGCGCGGCCGATCGCCGCCGGCCCGGGAACCATTGATGGGCGAGAGTGGCGGAACTGGCAGACGCGCAGGATTTAGGTTCCTGTGGGGAAACCCGTGGGGGTTCGAGTCCCCCCTCTCGCACCACCAGCCCGTGCACGGTCCTTCACGCCCAGACGATGTTTCTTTTTTACCGCCGCCGCGGGTCGGTCGATCCGGGCGGTGAAACCAAAGCGAGGAATGATTTCCATGGCCGAGAACCAAGCGAAAGACCCCCAACCCATCTCCACGGTCATCGAATCACCCGAGCCCTGGAAGCGGGTCGTCAAGGCCAGTGTCGACCGGGCCCACTTTGACCAGGAATACGCCAACCGGTTGAAGAAGGCGGCCAAGTCGCACCAGAAGCCCGGTTTCCGCAAGGGCCGCACCCCGCGGGCCCTGGTCGAAAAGGAGATGGGGGACCTGATCCGCACCGAAACGGTGGAAGCCCTGGTGCCCAAGGCCTGGATGTCGGCCCTGATGGAATACAAACTGGCTCCGGTCAACGATCCCACCCTGGAAAACCTGGAATTCGAGGAGGAGGGGCCGCTCAAATTCGACCTGGTGGTGGAGGTGCGTCCGGAAATCGAACTGGGAAACATCGAGGGCCTGCCCATCAAGCGCCGCCTGGCCGAGGTCGCCGAGACCGACGTGGACCAGGTGCTGGAGCGTCTGGCGGAAAGCCGCGCGACCTTCGAAAAGGTCGACCGCGCCGCGGCGAACGACGACCAGATCCTGCTGGACCTTGTTCCCGCCGGACCCGGGGGGGATTTCCCGGAAGAGGGCAGGATCGCGGACCAGCGTTTCATCCTGGGATCGCCCAACAACATGCCCGCTTTCAACGAAGGGCTCCAGGGCTGCGCCGCGGGCGACACGAGGTCCGTGACGGTCGATTATCCGGCCGACCATCCGAACGAGGGTCTCAAGGGCCAAAGCATGGAATTCCGCTGCGAAATCCGCGAAGTGGCGGCCAAGACCCTGCCGGCGCTGGACGACGCCTTCGCCGCCACCGTGGCGGAGGACAAATCCCTGGCGGACCTGCGCGAGGACATCCGGGCCGATCTTGAGAAGGAGGCCGCCAAACGAGTGGAACAGGAGATGGACCGCCAGGTCCAGAGGGAACTTGTGGGCCGCCACGATGTTTCCCTGCCCCCTTCGATGGTGTCGCGTTACCTGGCTTCGGGCCTGGAGGACCTGCACCGGCGGAACGGCCAGATGGGGCGCCCCAACTCCGAGGAAGAGGATAAGGAGTACCTGGAGGCGGGACGGCCCCACGCCGAAACGGCCCTGGCCGGGATGCTTCTGCTCGAGGCGGTCCGGCGTCAGGAAGATATCAAGGTGACGGCCGAAGATGTCGAAGAACGGATCGAACAATTGGCTCTCGAAAACGGATTCGATATTGACCGTTATCGCGATTTCGTCAACAGTGGCGAGGAGAAGGAACGCATCGAATACGACCTTCTGGAGCGCCGTACGTACGATTTTCTGCTCTCACGGGCGGAGATCACCGAGGTTCCCGCAGACACGGATGTTTTTGCCGAAAAGGAGTAGCAAATGCTTGTCCCCATGGTCGTCGATCAGACCAGTCACGGCGAACGCGCCTACGACATCTATTCCCGGTTGCTCAAGGACCGGATCATCTTCCTGGGCTTTCCGGTGGATGATAATATCGCCAACCTGGTCATCGCCCAGATGCTGTTCCTGCAGGCCGAGGATCCCGAGCGGGACATCTACCTTTACATCAACAGCCCCGGGGGCAGCGTGACGGCGGGTCTTGCCATCTATGACACGATGCAATACATTACAAATGATGTGGTTACCATCTGCATGGGACAGGCTGCCAGCATGGGAGCGGTCCTGTTGGCCGCCGGAGCGGACGGAAAGCGTTCGGCGCTGAAGAACTCCCGGGTCATGATCCATCAGCCGCTGGGAGGCAGCCAGGGGCAGGCCAGCATGTTGGAGATCTACACCAAGGAGATCCTCAACATCAGGGATAAGCTCTACGCCATCCTCGCCAAGCACTCCGGTCAGACCCATGAAAAGATCGCCACGGACAGCGACCGCGACTTTTTCATGTCCGCCGAGGAGGCCTGCACCTACGGGCTGGTGGACAAGGTGATCGAAAGCCGCAGCGAGATCGAACCCGGCAAGGACGGGAAGAAAAAGAAGTAGTCGGCCAGCTGACTGGAATGGAGCCGGAACCGAATGAAACGACGACAGAACGGCAGTCCCCAAATGATCAAGTGCTCGTTCTGCGCCCGCGGCCAGGACGAAGTCGCCAAGCTCGTCGCCGGTCCTTCCAGCGTCTACATCTGCAGCGAGTGCATCAAGCTGTGCAACGACATCCTCGAGGGGGAACTGCTTGACGAGGCCTCCCTGGCGCCGCCCAAGTTTCCCAAGCCCCAGGAAATCATGGATTATCTGGACACCTACGTCATCGGGCAGAATGAAGCCAAGGTGAGCCTGTCGGTGGCCGTATACAACCACTACAAGCGGATCCACCAGAAGAAGACCAGCGACGGGGTGGAGATCGACAAGAGCAACATCCTGCTGCTGGGAAACACCGGTACGGGCAAGACCCTGCTGGCCCAGACCCTGGCCCGGTACCTCAACGTGCCGTTCGCAATCGCGGACGCCACGGCCCTGACCGAGGCCGGCTACGTGGGTGAGGACGTCGAGAACATCCTGGTGCGGTTGCTTCAGGCCGCCGACTACAGCATTCCCGCGGCCGAGCAGGGGATCGTCTACGTGGACGAGATCGACAAGATCGGGCGCAAGAGCGGCAACCCCTCCATCACCCGCGACGTGTCCGGTGAGGGCGTCCAGCAGGCCCTGCTGAAGATCCTCGAGGGAACGGTGGCCAACGTGCCGCCCCAGGGCGGGCGCAAGCACCCTCAGCAGAAATACCTCGAGGTCAATACGAAGAACATCCTGTTCATCTGCGGCGGCGCCTTCCAGGGACTGGAAAAGATCGTCGAACGCCGGGTGGGACGAAACGTCCTGGGTTTCGGCCGGGAGGAGGAGTTCTCCGTCAGCCAGGAGCGGGAGGAATTCCTGAGCCTGGTCGAGTCGCAGGACCTGATGCAGTTCGGGCTGATCCCCGAGCTCATCGGTAGGCTGCCGGTGGTGACCAACATGCACGAGCTGGACCGCGACGCCATGATCCGGATCCTTACCGAGCCCCGCAATGCCCTGACCAAGCAGTACCAGAAACTGCTGGAGATGGAGGACGTGGAGCTTGTGTTCGAACCCGAGGCCCTCGAAGGGGTGGCCGACCTGGCGATCAAACGCAAGACCGGTGCCCGCGGGCTGCGTTCCATCCTTGAAAACATCATGCGCAACACGATGTTCGAGATTCCTTCGCAACAGGACGTTCGGCAGGTTATCATCACCAAGGAGGCGGTGGCGCAAAGCGCTGACCCCGAGGTGGTCCTGGGCGATCCTCCTGTCGACATCAAGGAAGCGTAAGAAGCGCCTGCAACCTCCCAGTATCGTAATAGCCAGGGCCGTGAAGGCCCTTGAACCGCGGACAGCCCGCCGGCGGGCGTCCGGCCGCGGCATTTTCGGTCCGACGGCCCGAGGAGAATCATGAAGTCCAGCGATTTTGTCATCAGCCGGGACGGCGAAGACGTCCAGCTTCCCGGGGAACTGCCCCTTCTGCCGTTGCGGGACGTCGTGGTCTTTCCCTACATGGTCACTCCCCTGCTGGTGGGGCGGCCCCGCTCGGTGGCCGCCGTGGAGGCGGCCATGGAGCGGGACAAGTTCCTGTGCGTGATCGCCCAGCGGGAACCCGAAACCGAAGACCCCGGCGCCAAGGATCTTTTCACGTTCGGGACGGTCATCAAGGTTCTCCAGATCATCCGCACCCCGGACGATACCCTCAAGATCCTGGTGGAAGGCGTCGCGCGCGTCCGCGTCAGGAAAGTGGTCCTGGCCGAGGGATTCCTGGAAGTCGACATCGCCCCGGTCAAGGAGATCACCGCCGAGGGCCTGGAGATCGAGGCCCTCAGCCGCTCCATCAAGGAGCGCTTCAAGGAATACGTGCGCCTGAACAAGCGGCTTCCGGACGAAGTGCTGCTGTCGGTGCTGAACATCGAGGAAATCGCCCGCATGGCCGACTCGATCAGCGCCTACATCCTGGGGCGGGTTCCCCTCAAGCAGGAACTGCTCGAGGACGCGGACCTGCTGTCAAGGCTGAAACGGATCAACCAGATCCTTGCCAACGAACTGGACATCCTGGAAATCGAACAGCGCATCGAGGGCGAGGTCCAGACCCAGGTCCAACGGAACCAACGCGAGTTCTACCTGAACGAGCAGTTGCGGGCCATCCGCAAGGAACTTGGTTTCACCGCCGACGAGGATTCCGAGCTCGACGAATACCTGACGCGGGTCGAAGCCAGCGACATGACCGCCGAGGCCCTGGAGATCGCCCGACGTGAAGTGAACCGCCTGGAACGGATGTCGCCGATGAGCCCGGAGGCCACGGTGGTCCGCAACTATCTGGACACCCTTCTGGCCCTGCCCTGGAAGAAGAAATCCCGGGACCGGATGGATACGACCAAGGTCAGGGAGCGCCTGGACGCCGACCACTACGGGCTGGAGAAGGTCAAGGAACGCATCCTGGAATTTCTTTCGGTCTACAAGCTGACCAAGAGGGCCCAGGGCACGATCCTGTGCCTGGTTGGTCCCCCGGGGGTAGGCAAGACCAGCCTGGGCCGCAGCATCGCCGAAAGCATGAACAAGAAGTTCGTGCGCATCAGTCTGGGCGGGGTGAGGGATGAAGCGGAGATCCGCGGCCACCGGCGCACCTACATCGGGAGCAAGCCGGGGCGCATCATCGAGTCCCTGCGCAAGGCCGGCACGCGCAATCCCGTGTTCCTGCTCGACGAGGTCGACAAGATGGGGTCGGATTTCCGGGGAGACCCCGCCAGCGCCCTTCTCGAGGTCCTGGATCCCGAGCAGAACTCCACCTTCAGCGACCATTACCTCGAAGTGGAATTCGACCTGAGCAACGTGATGTTCATCACCACGGCCAACAGTCTCCATACGATCCCGCCGGCCCTGGAGGACCGTATGGAGATCATCCGCATTCCGGGTTATCTCGAACACGAAAAGCTGGTCATCGCCGAGCGGTTCCTGGCCCCGCGCCAGATGAAACGCAACGGCGTGGCCAAATGGTCCGGCGGGTTCAAGACCTCGGCCTTTCAGTCCATTATCGACGGCTACACCCGCGAGGCCGGGGTGCGCAGCCTGGAGCGTGAGATTGCCGGTATCTGCCGCAAGGTCGCCATGCACCATGCCGACACCGGCAGGTTTCCCGGTCCGGTCAGCGACAAAAACGTCCAGAAGTACCTGGGCATTCCCAAATTCCGCCGCAAGCTGGTGGACCGTGATCCCGAGATCGGGGTCGTGGTCGGGCTTGCCTGGACCACGGTAGGAGGCGAGATCCTGGAGATCGAAACGGCCTCGGTCCCCGGAAGCGGCAAGATCACCATCACCGGGAACCTGAAGGACGTGATGAAGGAATCGGCGGAAACCGCCCTCAGTTACGCGCGCGGTTTGTGCCGGGAGATGTCCGGCGACTGGTTCAAGGAACGGCAAATCCATATCCACGTGCCCGAGGGCGGCATCCCCAAGGACGGCCCCAGCGCGGGCATCGCCATGGCGACGGCGATCGTCTCGCTGCTGAGGGAAATCCCGGTGCGGGCCGACGTGGCCATGACCGGTGAAGTGACCCTCCGCGGCAAGGTTCTGGCCATTGGCGGGCTGCCGGAAAAAGTGGTCGCCGCGGTGCGGGCGGGAAGTCGGCATCTGATCATTCCGCGGGACAACGAAAAGGATTACCGGGAGCTTTCCGAGGTGGTTCGCAGCAAGTTGACCGTTCACCTGGTCGACACCATGGACGAGGTCCTGGCCCTGGCCCTGGTGGACGAAGCCGGCGGCAAAAGGAAGCCCGCCCGGAAAAAGACCCCGGTCCGGAAATCCGCGGCCGCGCGGGCCCGGAAAGCCTGAGCAGGCCATGGATGTCGAATTCATCACCAGCAGCCCGGACCTGAAGGGACGGCCGGAGGAAATCCTGCCGGAATTTGCCTTCATCGGGCGCAGCAATTGCGGCAAATCCTCGCTCATCAATCACTTCCTGGACCGGGCCAACATGGCCCACACCAGCCGCAAACCGGGCAAGACCCGCCTGTTGAACTACTTCAGGGTGGACAGGAAATTCTATCTTGTCGACCTGCCCGGTTACGGTTTCGCCAAGGTCAGCAAGAAGCAGCGGGCGATCTGGATGGGGATATTCCAGAAATACCTGCAGACCGAAGAGCGCCCCATGGCCCTTTTCCACCTCCTGGACATCCGGCATCAGCCGACCCGCGAGGACCTCGAAGTCTCCCGGTGGGTCCGGGAATCCGGACACCCGTTTGCGTTGGCGATCACGAAAACCGATAAAATCGGAACCAATTCCAGGAATCGACGCTTTCAGGAGATAATCGAAGCCCTGGAAGTCCCAAGGGAAACTCCCTTTTTTGCAACCTCGGCGGTCAAGCGAACCGGGCGGGCGGAGATGCTGGCCTGGGTCGAGGCCGTTCTGACCGCCAGCGCCGACCCCGGCCCATTTGACGGGGATTCGGCCCCGGATGTATAATGGGCCCGGAAGAGCTGGCCTTGGCACATCGGGTCTACGGGTGTTGAGCGACTGGTTCGTCATTCCAAGGTCAGGATCCCTTTCGGAGGAGTTCCTGGCCCAGGTGGCAGGATGAAACGCGGATTGATTTCAGGATCGCTGTTCCAAGCGGCCGCAACGTCGGCTTGCGTCCTGGCCGTCTGCCAGGTCCTGGGGTCGGGAACAGCCCTGGCCACGGATATTGACATGACCCGGCTTCCGGTGACCATGCCCAATCTCTGTTTGACCTGCCATGTCAGTGCCCAGCCCTCGACCTCCGATTTCACCCTGAATCCCTTTGGCGAGGACTACCTTGCCAACGGGCGCTTGTGGGACTCGACCCTTGCCAACCTGGATTCCGACGGCGACGGCTGCCTGAACGGGGTCGAGGTGGGGGACAGCGACGGGGACGGGGAACCCGACGGCAACGTGGAAAGCCAGTCAGGCAACCCCGGCATTCCCGACGAGTGCGGTTCGGGCTCCCTGGTCGATGAAAAAACCTGGGGTGCCTTGAAGGCTATGTTTGACGGACGCTGACCCCGGGGCGATACTTTTCGGGTAGCCCGGCTGGTGTTCGGGTTTTTTTTTGGGTGGTCATCCGGCGGGAACAGGTCCGTTGCCGCCGCCTGGCCCCAACCATGGAGTCTGACCTTGGAAAACCGAGTGATTATCGGCGGACAGTGGGGCGACGAGGGCAAGGGCAAGATCGTGGACGCCCTGAGCCAGGACGTCGACTGGGTCCTTCGTTACCAGGGTGGGGCCAATGCGGGCCATACCATCCATATCGGCCCCGACAAGCACGTGCTGCACCTGATCCCCTCGGGAATCCTGCACAAGGGGGTCCGCTGCCTGCTGGGCGGGGGAATGGTCATCGATCCGTGGAGCCTGCGGGACGAGATCATGGCCCTGGAGCAGAAGGGTCACAAGGTCCGCGACCGCCTGCACGTGTCGGCAACCGCCGCCCTGCTGATGCCCTACCACATGCGCCTGGACGAGCTGCGGGAGAGCCGACTCAAGCGCAAGAGCATCGGCACCACCGGACGGGGTATCGGACCGGCCTATCTGGACAAGATCCAGCGTACGGGTCTTCGCATGGGCGACCTCCTGCTGCCGACCGAAAACCTGGAACGCAAGGTCATCGAGAAGATCCTGTCGGCCAACGAGGTCCTCAGCGAGTTCTACGACGCCGAGCCCCTTCCCGCCCGGGTCCTGGCCGAGGAGTTGGTCGTGCTGGCCCAGTTTGTCGCCCCCATGGTGGTCAATCCCTACGATGCGCTGCGCAAGGTGCGCGAGGGGACCGAATCCGCCCTGTTCGAAGGGGCCCAGGGGACGATGCTGGACATCGACCACGGGACCTTCCCCTATGTCACGAGCAGCAACAGCACCATCGGGGGTGCCTTGACCGGAACCGGTCTGCCCCCGCGGTCCCTGGGCGAGATCAACGGCATCTTCAAGGCCTACTGCACCCGGGTCGGCAACGGTCCTTTCCCCAGTGAGCTTCTCGGTGAGGCCGGTGACGCCCTGCGCGAGGCCGGAGGCGAGTACGGGGCCACCACCGGGCGGGCACGTCGCTGCGGCTGGTTCGACATGGTTGCCGGGAGGTACGCCGTCGACATCAACGGGATGACCGGGGTGATCATCACCAAGCTGGACGTCCTGGATGACCTGTCCACGATCCAGGTGGCGACGTCCTATGAACTTGACGGAAAGACCATCACGTCCTATCCGGTGCTGAGCGAGGCGATTCCCCGTTGCCGGCCCAATTTCACCGAGTTTGCCGGGTGGAAAAAGCCCACGTCGGATTGCCGTCGCCTGACCGACCTGCCGGCCGCGGCGCGCAAGTATCTCGAGTTCCTGGAAAAGGAGCTGGGCACCCTGATCGTCGGGGTGAGCGTGGGGCGTGACAGGGAGCAGATGATTTGGACCGAAACCGGGGTGACGACCTGATCCGGTCGTGAGGGTCCCTTTCCTTTGACACTGCCGGCGGCGGCGTCTATATTGCGAAACCGCCGAATAATGATCCGTGGGCCACTAGCTCATCAGGTAGAGCATCTCCCTTTTAAGGAGGTTGTGCTGGGTTCGAGTCCCGGGTGGCCTACCATATGAAAAAGCCCCCTCCTGCGAGGGGGCTTTTTATTATGCAGGAGCAATGTAAGGCCTTGGTCAGGCAGCGTTTACATGCTGCCGTATTTCTTGGTCCACAAACGATCGAATTCCTCGATGGTCTGCTCGAACATCTCCATGGCGCTGATGATGGGCGCGGGGGTCTCGAGATCGACGCCCGCGTTGCGCAGGATATCCAGGGGCGGCGCGCTCGAACCGGCCTTGAGCATGTTGTCGATGTACCGCTGGGCGGCCACGTCGCCTTCTTCGGTGATGATGTCGGCCAGGGCCAGGCCGCTCGTCAGACCGGTGGCGTAGGTGAACACGTAGAAGTTGTAGTAGAAGTGGGGGATGAACATCCACTCGCATTCGTCGTCGGCACCCAGTTCGAAGTCGGGACCGTAGTATTCCCTGATCATGTCAGCGTACAGGCCGTTCAGGAAATCGGCGGTCAACGGGTTGCCCTCTTCGGCGTACTCGTGGAAACGCAGTTCGAAATCAGCGAACAGGGTCTGGCGGAAAATGGTCAGGCGGATGGACTCGAGCCGCTGGTTCAGGAGCATGAGTTTGACGTCCACGTCATCGGCCTGGGCCAGCATGAAGTTGGTCAGCAGGGCCTCGTTGCAGGTCGAGGCGATCTCCGCCAGGAAGGTCGTGTAGCCGGCGTAGATGGGGGGCTGGGTCCGGTTGCTGTAGACCGAGTGCAGCGCGTGGCCCATCTCGTGGGCGGTGGTCGAAACCGCGTCCAGGCTGTTGTCGTAGTTGTGAAGCACGTACGGATGGACGTCCTTGGCCAGGACCCCGTTGCTGTAGGCGCCGCTGCGCTTGTCCTCGTTGGGATAGATGTCGATCCAGCCGTTTTCCGGGTTCATCCCCTCGGCCAGGAGCCCCACGTATTCGCTGCCCAGTGGCTGAAGGCCCTGGGTGATGATGGCCTGGGCGTCGGCGTAGGAGTAGTTGGGCTCCACGCCTTCGATCATGGCGTTATAAAGGTTGGGGAAGGTCAGCGGACCCTCGAGCCCCATGACCTTGCGACGCAGTTCCACGTACTTGTGCATGGTGTTGGGCAGGTTCTCGCGCACGGTGTCGATCAGCATCCTGTAGGCGCCGGTAGAGATGTTGTCCGGGGAAAGGGCAGATTCCAGGCAGGAATCGTAGCCGCGGGCCTCCATGGACATGATGTGGCCCTTGACCGCCCCGTCAAGCAGCACGGCAAAGGTGTTTTCGTAATCCCGCAGGGTCCCGAAAAAGGCGTCGCGGGCCTGGACGCGCACGGCGTAGTTGTCGTCCGACCTGAGGGCGGAAAAACCGCTGACGGTCATGGGGACTGTTTTTCCCTCGGCATTGACGATATCCGGGAATTTGATGTCCACCCCCAGCAGGGCTTCGTGGGCATCGGCGGGAACCGACCGCATGTTCCCTGTCAGGGCCATGAGACGTTCCTCGGGGCTGCTCATGGTAAATTCCTGCTGCCGCCACAATTCCGAGAAATAGTAGTCGTAGATGGCCAGATCCTCTTCCTCGGCCATGAAGTTCCTGATCACCGCGGGATCGATTTCCAGCAGTTCGGGCTCCATCCAACTGGTGGCTTCCCCGAAGGCGGGGAAAAGGGCGGCCACCTGGCCCTGCATCTGGCGGTGCACGCTGTCGCCCTGATCGACGTCGTAAAGGGTCTGGGCGTAGACATAAAGTTTGTAGAGCCTGATCATCATGTCATGGGTGGCGTTATTCGCGTCCAGAAGGGTGGAGGCGCTTTCGTCGAGCCGGCCCTGAAAGTCCATGAGCTTGGGAATGTCCTCGCCGATGGCCGCGAGTTCGGCTTGCCAGGCCGCCTGGTCCGGGAAGATATCGTTGGGATTCCACTGGTATTCCCGGGGAACCTCGCTGCGGGGGGCGGAAGGATCAGGCTGGTATTCCGCCAGGGCGACCCCGGCGGCCATCAGGCAGAACAATCCGGCCAGGGTCAGAGCGAATACCGCGGAGCGGCGAAAACCACGAAGCAACATGGATCTACCTCCAAAAGGTGTGAAGGGCGCACTTGTGACGGGCGCACGGGGGCCCGGTTCCCAGGGGAACCGGGCCGTCGGGGGAAATCGAGTCCGGCGGCGGGATAACCTCGTTGAGGTTCCCGCAGGTCCTAGTTCAGCGGCCGGCCGAACTTGTCGACCGTGGGGCCGTATTCCATCGCCTTGGCGTCGGGAAAATCAACGGCAATGGTCACCTGATTGAAGTAGCCCGAAACCGGGTCGTGGGTGCACCTGAGCAGAACGTCATCCATGTACCCAACAACAAAGAAGGTTCCCGGGTCGGCTCCCCAGATGCCCGTAAGACTGACAGGGCCGTCGTAAAGGACGTCCCGTTTCCCGGTTCCGTTGGCGAAATTGTAGTCGAAGGTCTGGTAGATGATCTTGCCCTCGTCCGTGACCATGTAGACGTTGCCGGCGGCGTCCAGCCAGATGGCCTGGATGCCGGCCGCCGGGTCATCGGTGACCGAGGGGTAGAATTTGGTCCAGACCGTATCCCCGTCCGCATCCGAAAGCCGGAAGAGCCAGCCTTCGGACGTGCCGAGATAGTTGCGCCGCAGGTCGGCGGGGTCCGACGTGCTGGAAAGCATCCATTCCGCATCCACGATCTGCTCCCCGCTCAAGGGACGCAGGATCCACTTGGGCAGGACGGAGTAGGCCCCGGTGATCGGGTCGGCGGGCGGGAAGGTACTGGCATAAGCCGGAGCCAGGACGCCGCCCTTGGTACCGACAATCCCCTCGGGTTTTCCGTGGAAGTTGGGATCATCGTAGGCCCCGCCGATAAAGAAGCTGTTCACCGTGATCAACGAGGGATAATCCTCGTTGAGATAAAGCGTATCGGAGGGAGCGTTGGTATCGTCCAGGATCCAGGTCAGGTTGGGTACCCCGCTCCAGTTGCTTCCGCTGAGGCGCAGCAGGGTTCCAGCCTGGCCACAGGCATAGATGTTTCCGCGGAAGCGGCCGATCCCGTAAATGTTCTGGGTGGTCCCACTGGTCATGGCGCCCCAGGTGCCGCCGGAGTTGCGCATGATCAAGCCGCCATGGCCGGTGGCGTACAGGGTGCCTCCGCCTGCGTTCCAGATCTTGGTGATGGTGGCGCTGGTTCCCACGGGGACCAGCGTCCATTGGTTCTGGGCGTTCCCGTCGTAGTGGAACATGGTGCCTCGCGCCCCGGCCGCATACACGTCCGTGGCGGAATTCCCATTGACGGTGAACAACCAGTTCTGGGGTGCCGGAAGGGGTTGGGTGGGGAAGGGGACGTCGCCGGAATCACTGGAACAGGCGCCGGTGAAAAGGACGACCCCCGTCAAAACGAGGGTCATCATGACGGGAAGGCACAGCCTGGCTTTCGGGCGGCTCATGCCGGTCAGGACAGTCGCAATTCTATTCATTGCAGAGATATCCTCACGTTCAGCTGGTGGGGAGAACGGAACGGCCGGCCACCGAGTCCGAAGGTCCCCGCGGGGATCCCCGGAATTAACCATGCCCGCCAGGAGGCAGAGGCCGCATTTACAACCAATGAATATTAGGGCTTTGAGGTTGAAAAGTCCACACCTCTGTGTTCCCGGGGATCGATTGGGGCCTTGCAGAAATCCCCACCTGTGACAAAATTACCCATATGAGGGGTTCAGAATGCCGATCGCGGCATCTGGTCCCGGTCCGCTCCCTGGCAGAAACGAGGAGTAATGAAGGAACTTGTGACGGGGGCGGTTGACCCCACCCTGGACCTCTTTCGGGAAATCGACCGCCTGCGAAGGGAAATGAACGCGGTCATCCTGGCGCACTACTACCAGGAACCGGACATCCAGGATATTGCCGATTTCATTGGCGACAGCCTTGCCCTCAGCCAGCAGGCGGCGGCCACCGAGGCGGACGTCATCGTCTTCGCCGGGGTCCACTTCATGGCCGAAACCGCCAAGATCCTCAACCCGGACAAGCAGGTCCTGCTGCCCGACCTGACGGCCGGTTGCAGCTTGGCCGACGGTTGCCCCCCGGACGAATTCGCCAGCTTCCTGGAAAATTATCCTGGTCACAAGGTTGTCAGCTACATCAACTGCTCGGCGGCCACCAAGGCCATGAGCGATGTCATCTGCACCAGCAGCAACGCCGAGAAAATCGTGGCTTCCTTTCCGGCCGACCAACCGGTGGTGTTTGCGCCTGATCGCTACCTGGGGGCCTGGGTCTCGCGGCGATTGGGCCGGGAGTTGGTGCTGTGGCCGGGGTCGTGCGAAGTCCACGAGGTGTTCAACGAGAAGAAACTGGTGGAGCTGAAGATCTCCCATCCCGAGGCGAAGGTGGCCGCCCACCCGGAATGCCCCGAAGCCGTGCTGCAGCACGCCGACTTCATCGGCAGCACCAGCGGCATTCTCGCCTTTGCCCGGGGGACGTCCGCGCAGGAGATCATCGTGGTGACCGAACCGGGAATCATGCACCAGATGCAGAAGGAAAACCCGGACAAGGTTCTCATCCCCGCGCCGGGCAACGACGAGACCTGCAACTGCAACGAATGCCCCTATATGAAGAAGAACACTCTGGAAAAACTCTACCTCTGCATGCGCGACCGCACTCCGGAAATTAATGTGGACGCGGACATGGCTCGCCGGGCGCTGGCGCCCATCAACCTGATGTTGGAACTCAGCCGCTGACCCGGGGGCCGCCCCCCGGGGACGCCGGGAGCAAACCATGGGCCCCAGCCCTCCTGTCTATCTGGATCACCACGCGACCACCCCCATGGATCCCCGGGTCCTCGAGTTACTGCACAAGGTCCAGAGGGACCATTTCGGCAACCCCGCGAGTTCGGGGCATGCCTATGGATGGGCGGCCGCCCAGCTTGTGGCCGAGGCCCGGGAAAAGGTGGCGGAATTGGTGGGCGGGACCGCCCGGGAAATCATCTTCACCTCCGGGGCGACCGAAGCGGACAACCTGGCCGTGTTGGGGGTGGCCGCGGCGTACGGCCCCCGCGGTGGCCACATGGTGATCTCCAACCTCGAACATGAAGCGGTGCGCGGCCCGGCTGCGGCGTTCGTCCGGCGCGGAGGCCGGGTCGCCATCGTCGAGGCCCGGGGCGATGGCCGCGTGACCGTCGATGATGTCACCGCGGCCCTGGAGCCGGATACCATCCTGGTCTCGGTCATGACGGCCCAGAATGAAATTGGAACCCTGCAGCCGATCCGAGCCATCGGGAAATTGTGCAAGGATCGTGGAATCCTATTCCACACCGACGCCTCCCAGGCCCCCGGTCGTCTGGGGTTGAACGTCCAACGTGATGGCGTGGATCTTATGTCGGTCTCCGCCCACAAGATGTACGGACCCAAGGGGGTGGGGGCCCTCTATGTGCGGCGGCGGGATCCCCGGGTGAACCTGGTGCCCCTTCAATTCGGCGGCGGGCAGGAAAGGGGTTTGCGGCCCGGAACCCTCAATGTCCCCGGCATTGCTGCTTTCGGGGAGGCCTGCCGTCTGGCGGTGGAACTGCTGGATACCGATGCGGAACGGTTGGCCAGGTTGAGTGGGCGCTTGTGGGACGGGCTGACCGGGCCGTTGGATGGCGTGTTCCTGAACGGGTCGGCGGACCACCGATTGCCCGGGAACCTGAATGTGAGTTTCGCGGGAGTCCGGGCGCACCAGTTGCTGGGGGCCCTGACGGTCCTGGCGGTTTCCTCGGGCTCCGCGTGTTCCAGCGCCGAAACGGCACCGTCGGAAATCCTGTTGGCGGTGGGGGTCCCCAGGGATTTGGCCGCCGCCAGCCTACGTATCGGTCTGGGCCGGTTTACCACCGAGGCGGAAGTCGATTTCGCCGCCGAAAAGATCGTGGGGGCGGTTCGGGGTCTCCGGGACTATTCGCCCTCGTAATCGGAAGCCTGCTTGCGGGACAGGGAAATCCTCCGGCGATCCAGATCCAGATCCAGGACACGCACCGTGATTTCCTCGTCCTCGTTGAGGACCTCCCGGGGGTGGATGACCCGCCGATTGGCCAGTTCGCTGATGTGAATGAGGCCTTCCACTCCTGGCAGCAATTCGACAAAAACCCCGAAATCAACCAACCGGGTCACACGCCCGGGAACATCCTGCCCGGGGACCATCGAGCCGGCGGCCTCCGGCCAGGGATCGGCAGCCAGGGCCTTGATGGACAGGCTGATGCGTTCGGACCGGCCCATGCCCAGGTTTTGGATTTCCAGGACCTTCACCTTGACCGTTTGGCCTTCCTTGAGGATATCCGACGGATCTCCTACCCGCTGATGCGAAATCTGTGAGATGTGGACCAGGCCTTCAATCCCGCCGATATCGACAAACGCCCCGAAGGGCACCAGACGGGTGACCACCCCTTCGAGATTGTCTCCCACCTTGAGCGATTGACGGGTGGCGATGGCCTGGGACTCCCGGTCGGCCTGCATCAGGGCCCGCCGGGAGACCACGATGTTGCGGCCGTCCTCGGAAAGTTCGAGAATCTTGAACTTATGGGTCTGACCCACGAATTCCTCGGGGTTGTCGGCTCGGCGGACATCGATCTGGCTGAAGGGACAGAAGGCACGGGTTCCGTCCAGGTCGATGGAAAAGCCTCCTTTGTTGGTGCTTCCCACCTTCCCCTTGACCGGGGTGCCGGCTTCGAAAGCGGCCGCCAGGGCATCGTGTCCGGCGTCGCGAAGACTCAGGGCCAGGGTGAGCTTGAGGCCGTCCTTGGTTTTCTGGACATGGGCGGTGATCTCGTCCCCGATCTGGTATTTCAATTCCCCTTCGGCATTCTTGAGTTCCTGGACGGCGATGGGCAGTTCATTGCGCAGCCCGCAATCCACGAAGGCGTCAGGACCGTCGATCTGGATGATTTTTCCGGTAAGCTTGTCGCCGGGTTTGGCGTCCGCAGGTTCGGCCCGTTCCGAAGCCGCCAGCATATCGGCGAATTCGGTGGAATCGCTGTCGAAGTCCTCTTCCGGGGTAATAGCCGGGGAATTTTCGTCGTTGGATGTCGGGTTTTCGTTATGGTCGCTGGTCATTATCCTGGTCCTGTTCTCGTGGGTCGATGATCAATCCCGTACGGTTGAAACAGGGTGGCCGGGTCGCCGCGGCCGCCCCCGTACGGACACTGCTTGGAAAATATAGCACATCCGGCAGGTCATTCCCATACCCGGAGTTGGAAATATTGCAGGGGTTTATTTGATGAGCGTCATCCGGCGAGTGGCTGAAAAGCCAGGCGTCACGAGTCGGTAAAGGTACAGCCCGGCCGCCACCCCGCGTCCGGCGGTATCCTTGCCGTCCCAGAAAACATGGTGGCTTCCCGCCGGCAGTTCCCCATCCACCAGACTGGCGACCAGCCGCCCGGCGGGATCATATACCTTGATCTGGACAGGTCCGCCAAGGACGGTTTCGAAGGAGATCCGGGTCCGGGGATTAAATGGGTTGGGCACCGCGTCCCCAAGGAAAACACCGGAGGGGCTGCCCGGCGGACGGACCCCTGAGACCCCGATGGGCTGGGCGGGGTCACTTTCGTTCCCCACCCAGTCCACCGTGGTGATCTTGTAATAGTAGATCCAGGGTACCTCTGTCGAGTCGGACCAGGCCGAGGTGGTGGTTTCGTGCAGGAGGTTGCCGGGTCCGGGTATAAAATCCGGGGAGTCGGACCGGTAGACGCGATGGTTCAAAAAGTCCGGTTCAGGGGCATCGTCCCAGTCCAGGTCGACGCCGTCGGCGCGATAGGCCGCCATGAAGGACGTGGGGGCCAGGGGGACCTCCTTATCCAGGATCTCCACGATCTCATCCACGTTGATGTAGCCCATGGGGCCGGCTTCCCCGTCGAAGATCCGGATGATGCAATTCTTGCCGGCATGGGGCTCGAGATTCCATTCGCGAAGGTCCATGGGGCCGACTCCCTTGCCGGTCTCGCTGTAGATGACCGTCGAGTCCGCCAGGTCCACCAGGGCCACGTAACATGTCTCGGGGTAGTTCCCGCCGCCCACGAGCAGGCGCATCCGCTGCCCCTGGATGGTGAAGGGACGGCTTTCCATGAGCCCGGTGACATTGTCCCCCAGCTGGGTGCCGGGCCCGCCGCGACCCGAAAGTGGCCCCTGGTAGTACTCCTTGCTGCTGTAGTACCCGTGACCGACCAGTCCGACCGAAGGTTCACCGCGCCAGAGGGGGTTGTCCTCGAAAACGGGATTGGCGAGATTGGCCACACCGGCATGGACGGCCCAGTTTTCATCGAGGGGGGATGACCGGACCACCGTCAGTGTGGTCCCTTCCGGATCGAGGGTGAGGGTGTCCAACCGGATGACATAGGTGAGGTCGACCCCGTTGGGCAGCTGGTAGGGGGCAAGGCGGGAAAAGATGCGGTGACCGGGATCGAACTCGTCGACTTCGGGGGCGTAGCCATAGTCCAGGAGAACCCTTTCGGCCATGTTCCAGTCCTCGGGCACGTCGTTGGTCAGGACCGTGATACCGGGCGTGTCGTATTCCCCGAAAAGAAGGTGGTGATAATCGCCGGTGACGAAATACTGGGGGCTCTCGAGGACCCGCCCGGGGGTGTTCCCGTCATTTACGAATATGGGACCGACGTCGGTCCAGGTCAGAAGGTCCGGCGAGGTGGCGTGGTACAGGGCACCGGGGTTGATCCCCTGCCGCTGTTTGGCCGTGACGAGAATGTGCCACAGGCCGTCCCTGCGGTAGACGAAGGGATCCCGGAAATTGCTCCAGTAGCTGTCGGCGCTCCAGATATAAGCCGTGGTGTCGGGAACGATCACCGGGTTGACGGGTTCCTTGGTCCACGTGAACAGGTCCGGGGAATAGGCGAAGCAAATCCTCTGGTTCATCTGGTTGTCGCACCCCGTGTAGGCGATGACCCAGCGGTCGTTGTCGTCATCCCGGAACACATCCGGAGCCCACGTGGCCCCGTTGTCCCATGGGCCCTGGCCGACCGTCAGAACGGGACCTTCAATGGCCCAGTGCCTCAGATCCTGACTGGTCGCGTGCCAGATGGTGTCCGCCGCCGCCGCACTGGGTGTGGACTCATGAATGGTGTGGTAATACAGGTGGTAAACGGAGTCGGGCCGAATGATACTGAAATCCCAGACCTGTCGGTCGGGGTGCTGGAAATACATCTGCTCGAAATCGAAGCGCACCAGGGCTTCGGCCCCGGAGGGCAGGCCAAGCAACCCGGCGGCGAACAAGACCAGAATGGTCCGGATGCCGAACCGGACAATGGCCGAAGTGCCTGGATTCCCTGAGGTAACGGGCAAGGAGGGTCTCCTGGTAAAATGGGCGGTGCCTGGGTAGCCGTTGCTATTACTAAAGAAGTATTCCGAAGATTATCATATGCGAGATGATGGGTCAAATAATCTGTCGCTGACGCAAGGTGGGTGAATGTTCAAACGAAGATATTCAAGGAACTTGGCCGTTGCGGCTGCCGCGGCGGGAACCCTCCTGGTGATCGCCCTGGTTTTGGGATTGGGCCTGGGCGACCCGTCGTACGCGGCCACCCGCTCCCAGACTGCCGACCGGGTCCAGGCGGGGCTGGCGCAACTTGACAGTCTCCTGGAAGCCGGACAAGGTCCCGCGGCGGTCAGGGCGGCCGATCTTCTTTTCAAGGAATTCGGGTCCGATCCGCTTTACGGATGGCAGGTGGAAGGCCGCCTGGGTCTGGCCCTGTTGCGGGATGGCAGGCCCGCCGAGGCACTGCCTCATCTGGAAGCAGTGATGCGCCGAAATCCCAATGATCCCTTGACCCATCGCAATCTGGCCGCCGCCCTCCTGGCCATGGGACGCCGCGGCCGGGCATTGTCCGAGCTCAGGGTGGTGGTGGAGCTGGCTCCCGCGGATTACGAGGCCCGCTTCGAATACGGACAGGTCCTGGCGGAATTCGGGGACCTGGGCGCCGCCCGGACGGAACTCGACGTGGCCCGCTACTTGTGTGGGAATTGTCCCGAGCCCGACCGGGTGTTGGCGGCGGCCCTGATGGAGGCCGGGGCTTTCGGCGATGCCGTTGTTCCCCTGCGGCGCCTGTTGGTTGCGACGCCGGACCCCTGGGTCCGCCTGAGCCTGGTGCAGGCCCTGGCCGGTTCGGGCCGGGACGGGGAATTGTTCGCCCTCCTGGATTCCCTGCCGCCCCCTTCCCTGTCGGCCCAGGAATTGCGGTTGGCGGTTGAATCCGAAGGGCGCCTGGGTCGGTCGGACCGCTCGATGGCCGCCGCGGCGACTCTCGTCGGGGCATCCGGTGCGGGGGAACCCAACCCGGGGTTTCCGGACGACCTGTTGACCGATCCGGTTTTCTGGGGCAGGGTATCGCTCAATCTGCTGGAAACAGGTTTCTTCGAAGAGGGTTTGGCCGCGGTCGACCAGGCCATCGAACTTGACCCGGACAACGCGGTCTATCGCAACAACAGGGTGGTGTTGTTGCTGAAGTTGGAGCGGCGGGAAGAAGCCGAATTGGAGTGGGAAAGGGTCCTGGCATTGGACCCAACCCTGGAAAACAAGGAATCCGAATGACGACATCAATACCCCGTCTGGTGCCATTCCCTATTCTTTTGCGGTTTTGGGGTGGCTGGCTTCTGCTGGGCCTGTTTCTGGGTGCCTGTTCCTCGGGGCCGCCTGGACCCGAGGTGGAAACCGCGGCCACCGGCCCAGCCGCGGTAGGGGACCTTTCTGAAACTCCCCCGCCCGCAGGGTCCTGGCGGCCCCACCGGCTTTCCTTCTGCAGCCCGGATTCGGCCTTGCCGCCGGCGGTGGAGCGTTACCTGGCCTTGTGTTCGGAGTATTTCCGGGACGGTTCGGGTTCCGATGGAATGATCGAGATGGAATTCGGGCTGGAGGCGGGATACCGCCAACCCTTGATGCTGTTGACCCTGGCCCAGCTGTACCTGATGGCCGGGCAGGGGGATCCAGACCTATTGCCGGTCGAGGGCCCGGCCGCCGACGTGGGGGACTGGGATCGCAACCGTGTCCGGTTATTGCAGAGGGCCGAGGAACTGCTCCTGGAGGCGGCTCCGGGGAGGCCGGACGATGCCGCGGTCGATTACCTCCTGGCCGATGTGGCTCGCGCACAGGGCGACCAGGCCGAAGCGGCGGTGATGGTGGCCTCGGGCATGGGCAAATGCACCGGCGGCCGGAGTTTCGCGATTCTGTGGCAATACCAGCAACTGAACAATTATCCTCCCCGTTATCTGGGCGGTCCGCCACCGAAGTTCCCTCAAGATGCTGTGGCCCAAGGTCTTTCAGGTGATGTGGTCCTGGATGTTCTCCTCAACCCTGCGGGGGAGGTCCGGCAGGTGGTCGTGGTGGAAAGTCCCGCCGCCACCCTGTCCCGGGCCGCGGAAGCGAGCGTGCGGCAGGGTGGGTTCGAGGCCGGCAGGGTGGGAAAATACCCGATCTGGTCCTGGTTGAGGGTCACCACCGCCTTCCATCTGGACAGCTGATCTTGAACTGTCGGTTGATTTGCAGGGGGTCCTTGCCTTATTTTTCCATATCACGGCTTGATTGGCGTGCCGGGTCCAGGATCCGCCGCGGCAACCTGCTACCCAAATCCCCGCGCTGGAGGTTCCATTGAAAATGAAGTGGCTGCGCAACCGCTTCCTGTTGCTCCCTTATGTCGCCCTGCTGATGACCTTTGTCGTCATCGGCTGCACCAGCAAGTTGGAGCCGGATGAGACCCTGGACACCACCGGGAATCATTCCACGGGCGATCTGTGGATGGTGACCACCGACACGTCGAGTGACGGATATTACTATCTGAAACCCCAGCTTTCGCCCGATGGCACGACCATCCTGTTCTCGGCGGATTGGTGGGCCATTCCCACGGTGAAGGATCCTGGGGACGCCCCCTACCAGAACAACCGACAGATGGTTATGGTGCCCCTCCAGAAGGGGGTCGAGCCCAAACTCTCCCTCACGGATGTGGGTGGGGTTCTTTTGTACCTCGCGGAACTCAGTGTTCCCATCGCCGGCAGTGACTACTACTTCACGGAAATAGCCAACATGGACAAGGCCAACCCTGTTTGGGACGACCAGACCCATGTCATTTTCAGTTTGAACACCACCCGCGTCGGCAACCGTCTGTTCCGGTCGGATATTTCCAATCCATCCTATTGCCCCACCGAAGTCCTTTACATGGAACCCACGGACGCCAACCCCTC
>Ga0210065_1000031_pt1 | contig 46018 bp, 34 predicted proteins | sample Muzzi_PWB_D1_FD_185533 | JGI IMG/M metagenome (GOLD analysis project Ga0210065, IMG submission 185533) | Wetland microbial communities from San Francisco Bay, California, USA, that impact long-term carbon sequestration - Muzzi_PWB_D1 (SPAdes) | ecosystem: Environmental > Aquatic > Marine >... | reverse complement strand
ACGCAAACAACCGCCTCCCCCGGCGGAACGGAAAAGCGGATTTTTCCAAGGAAACGGCACCTGTAGGCTACACGTTTGTAGATCATTCGAGATGTCGGATTTCGGCAGGCAGTTTCTAACTAGTTTTTGCCGTGACACAACCAGCGGCATTCCCTAAATATATCCTTGGAATTCTTCATCCCACCGAATAGAGAATAGTTTTTTCAAGGGGGCATAATGATTCGGTTCCAGCGAGCATATCCGGTCCGTTTTCTCGTTTCCCTTTGCCTGATTTCCTTCTTTGCTTTTCCTGCCTTGGCCGACGAGCTACCCCCCGACCGTGAAGCGGCAGAATTGGTCTCCCATCTGGAGAATTCCCCGGATGACGCCGAGGGATGGATTCGACTGGCCGACCTGCAGCGGCTCATGGGTTACAGCAACGAATCCCGTGCCTCGTTCGAAAAGGCCGCCACCATCATCAAGAACCTGCCCAAAGCGGAAAAACTGGAAATGGCGGGATCCTATTACACGGCAAAGGCCTGGTTGGAATACGATGCGACCAACTGGGATGATGCCCTGGCCAGTGCACGCAAGGCTCATAAGTTCAACCCGGGGCCCGAGACCACGTTGATTTCTATTTTGGCCAGATTTGCCGCCCAGGCTGAACCGGAGGAGGGCGAGCGGGGAGCGAGGGCCTTTATGCCTGTCGAGGATACGGGTCCATCGAACCGGCGCAGGAATTACTACTGGACCATCCTGATGTACCATCACTACAACAGGGTGGCCTGGAACGAATTCGAATTCTCCCACTCCGGCGGCTTTGTTCCAAAATACAAATGGAAAGAACTGTTTTGCCGGCGTGACCACGGCTACGCTTTCGAATCCACGGGTCTTTGGGGACGGGCCGGGCAGTTCTATCAATTCAGCGTGGAGCGTACCCCGGTCAGCCAGGGGAACTGGGCGGTTGCCCACTCGCGCCTGACTCCTTTGCAAACGGTGAATGATCCCCCGATGCCCTTTTGGACCAACGCGGACGGCGGCTATGTCACCGGCTCCCTCATGGCCTACACCGATTGGGCCAATGAGCAGATGATGCGCTCGGAGAGCCTGGAATCCCGCCTTCGTTGGGCCAACCATTCCGGAGACGGGGCCTCCCGCTGCCTGGCCGTGTATCCCAACCAGCCCTGGCCCTGGTTATGGAGGGCCTTGGCCTGGCAAGTTCAGGGCGAGGCCAAAAGGGCATCCTCCGATTTGGCCCAGGCGGTCGCCGAGTTCGAGGACATCGACAAAACCGACCCCTTGATGAACTTCGCCAAGGGCCATGAGCTGATCTTGCAGGAAATGTATACGGCGGCTTTGCCTTGGTTGGAAAAGTCGGTCCTGGAGTTGCCGGAGCTGGCCGCTTGCTGGTCGGATCTGGGATTGGCCAGGGTCATGTCCCGAGATAGGGAAGGCGCGCTGGAGGCCTTCGACCGGGCATTGGAACTGGCCCCGGATCTGGCGGTGGTTCTTCACAACCGCGGGTTGCTGTATCTGCAGGATGGCCGGCCCGAAGCGGCCCTAGACGATTTGACGCGGGCCGCGGAATTGGCGCCGGAGGACCAACAGGTGGTGACGGACCTGCAGAGGGCTCGGATAGCGGCTAACTGACAGGAAAATTTAGGTTTCTGGACTGTACTTGCCTGCCTTTTTTTTGACATCTCGAAAGGGTTACTTTTTTGTAGCCAGGAGGTGTTGAGATGAGTACCCCACGCCGCCGTTTTAGCCGAGAGTTCAAGCTGGAAGCGGTCCGCCGAGTTCAGGAAACCGGCCGCACGCAGGCTCAGGTAGCCGATGAACTCGGTGTCCGCGCGAATACCCTCTGCCGTTGGATGAAGCAGTACCGGGCCGATAAAGCCGAGCCCTTCCCTGGAAAAGGCCGTCAAACCAGCCAGGCCGCCTTGATCAGCCGCCTTCGTCGTGAGAACGAGCGCCTGCGCAAGGAACGGGACTTTCTAAAAAAAGCGGCAAGCTACTTCGCTGCGATAAACGGGTCCGATACCGAGTGATTGCGGACCATTTGGGCTGTTCTGGCGGATCGTCGCAGGCTTGCCGTCAACGTGGCGTGACACGGGCCGACGATTGCGGGAAGGCTGAGTATGGGTGCAGAATACAGGCCAGGAATATCCCGTGCTCACGCCGCTCAGATCTCGTCCAGCCGTTCCCCCATCCGCAACCGGTTCCGGAGCCCCATCAGGCGCGCGTCGATGGCGCGCAATTCCACCAGATTGGCGCGCTCCAGCTCGCTGGGCTCGATCACCTTCTGCATCCCGCCGTTGTTGATGATGACCCGCTTGTCCCCCATCAGGGCCAGGATGGGGTCGTGCGTGGCCATCAGCACGATCTTCTCCTCGCGGATCAGGATGTCCAGGGCCTGCTGGCGGTCGATGCCCGCGTTTTCGATCTCGTCGATCAGCACCACGGGGCTGGCGCTGAGCACGGCGGTGTCGGCGATCATCAGGGCGCGGGACTGGCCACCGGAAAGGCTGGTCACGGGCGTGTCGAGGGCGAACGGCTCGCCGGCCAGTTCGTTGGCCCAGTTCCAGATGCGTTTGATCTTTTCTTCGGGGTCCCCCGCCTGCCGGCTTTCGGCGTGCAGGTTCAAAAATTCTTCCACCGACAGGTCCATGACGAAGTTCATGTTCTGGCTGAGCTGCGCCACGAGTTTGTGTTCTGACGAAAAGCGCCATTTGTCGCCCGGCACCTCGCCGTTGATCAGGATGTGGCGCCCGGTCGGCGTGTCGCCGCGGGCCACCCATTCGATATCTGCCAGCAAGCGGCTTTTTCCGCTGCCGGTGGGACCGACGATGCAGACCACGTCGCCCACCCTGACGGTCAATTCTCGCACCGGTTCGTCGCCGCCGTCCTTGGCGCGGCCGCCGATGACCGTCACTTCGGCGACCTTGTCCTCGCTGGTGCCCAGGAATTCCTCCATCACGTTGATGAAGTTGCCCAGGATCTCCAATTGGCCGGCGTCCAGCAGTTCGCCCAGCCTGGCCTCGGGTTTGTCGGCGATATCGGCGTGGCCGGTGTCGGCCAGATGCTGCTCGGCAAACGGCCAGCGGGACAGGACCGCCGCGACGGTCAGGGAATCGAGGTTTTGACTCATTCGGAGGCTCCCGGGGCGCCGTCGGTTTTCAAGCCCGTGGGCAGGTCGAGGTCCATCTTGCGCACGTTGCCCATCTGGAAGTCCGATCCGATGCGCGTCTCGCCCAGGCAGTAGGAACACAAGGCGGCCGGCATCGAGAAGCGCAGCTTCTTCCCTTCAACGGTGGCTGTGGCCTCGCCCCCGGTCCACAGGGTGCTCAGCTCGAAACTGCCCTGTCCGGTGATGCCGTTCACATGCAGGATCCGCGCCTTCGTGTTGACCATGTGCACCCGCGCGGCAAAGACCTCGCGCTCGGCCTGGCTGACGATGTCGCCCTTGGTGATGACCACCACATCGGCGGCCTTCAGCATCGGGCCGATCTTCTTGGGCGTGCCGGTGCCGCTCAGGTTGTCGATGACGCAGATGGCCAGCACTTCGCGGATATGCGGCGAACACCGGTTGCACAGGCCCGCGCTCTCGCTGACCAGGACGTCCAGATCTTCGCCGATGCCCCACTGCACACATTCTTCGACGTTGCTGACGAAGTAGTGGTCCGGGCAAAGCGCGCCCGCCAGGCCCTTGCGCACCGCGATGCCGTTCTTGCGGTAGAGTTCATCGTCTTCGGTGAACAGGCAGTCGAACTTGACCACGCCCACCTTCTGGCCGGCCTTCTGCAGATGCTCCAGGGTCTTGATGATCACCGCGGTCTTGCCCGAACTGGGCGGGCCGCTGACGGTCACGAATCGCATCTATTGTCCCGCCTTGAGGAAGATGTCGTTCACCCGGGGAATCAGTTCGCCCAGGTCGTTGGCCTTGATGAAATCCCAGCCCAGCCACATCAGCGGCGCCTTTTCCGGAACATGGTTTTCCACCTCGGGATGGCAGCTGGGAAACAGCCCGCGGTGGGCCAGGATCTCGCCGACTTCCCTGCTGGCGAAAAAGTCGGCGATTCGGCCGGCCTCTTTTGGCGCGGATTTCTTCAACAGCATGAAGATGGGGCTGACCACGGCGCCGTCCTCGGGCCAGACGATCTCGGCGTCGGGATTGAATTGCGCCATCTTGCTGAAAAAGAAGGGAATAACCGACACCATGGGACCCTTGCCGCCCTTGGGGGCGAAGCGGCCCGCGGCCTGGCTGGGGTGCATGCCCTCGAGCAGATTGCGGCCGATGGCCTTCACGCCCTCGTCGCCGAATTCCTTCCAGATGGTCAGCAGGATGCCGTTGAAAAGATCGAAATCCCCCACCGGCATGGCGATCCTGTTCCGGAACCGCGGCGCGAGGATCTCCTTCCAGGTGCGGGGCGCCTCTTCGCCCTCCTCCAGCTGGGTCCGGTCCACCAGGAACACCGCCGGCACCACCGCCAGCAGGGCGTAATGGCCGTCGGGATCCTTCAGGCCGTAAGGGGCCATCAGGTCGTTGTGCGTGGACCAGGAGCGGTCGACGAACACACCCTGGTCCTTGAAGCGGGCCATGTTCCGGCGGTCGAAAAAGGCCTCGAAACCCGCGGAAAGAAAAATGTCGGGCAGGCTCGCCTCGTCGGTGAGGGCCCGCATGCCCTCGTCCAGGGCATCGGCGCCCACCGAGGCCGCGGCCAGGCGCACGCCGACGGTCTTGCCCGTTTCGGCGGTGATCCGTTTACTCAGGTTGTCGAAGGCCTCCAGCAAAGGGATGCGGACCGGGCAGGGCAGCAGGCCGGCCACCTTGATGTCGCCTTCGGTCGGGAAAATCCTCGACCCCTCGTCGACGACCGCCAGCGTGACGTCCTCCTGTTTCGCGTTGGCCAGGACGGCATTCTCAAGCAGGGCCGTGAAGGCCGCCAGGTCCTTGCCCTTCATCTGCATCGCCTGGCTGAGGGTGACCATCCGGCCGCTCGTGGTCCGTTTCTTTTCGTCCCCCACGTGTTCGTATCCGTTGGCCACGAAAACATCGATGGTTTCGGGAAACCTGTCGGTGATATCGAACAGCGTCATTTCCGGGGCGATGGTGATTTCAGGCATGATGGCTCCCTGCCGAAACGGCGTTCTCAATAAAAAGGACCCTTTTGTCCAATTTAAGCTCGCGGGAGAATTGCGCAAGGAAAGAGAGCCCCGGCAAAAGGTGAATTTAACGGATCAATCGTAGAGAGCGGCGTCGAATTCATCCATCCAGACCTGGAGATCGTCCCCGTACACCTGACGGGCGTGGGTCAGGCTCTGGTCGGTGAAGAACTCCAGGTATTTTTCGCGGCCGCCCTGGTCCACCAGCACCTTGACCCAGGCCCCGGCCAGCGGATACGAAACCTCGCTCGGCAGCAGGCTCCAGTCTTCCCACAGCGCGGCCACCGAGACTTCCACGTCGGGGGCGGTGCTGTCGGCCAAGGCTTCCCTGGCCCGCGCGAACTGGTCACGCCCGGTCTGGTCGTGAAAGACCGCCGTGCCTTCGTTGATCAGCCCAACGCGCACGGTCGGCTCGAGGGCCTGGACGGCGATCACGTGGGTCATTTCGTGCCCCACCGTCTGGTCGGCCGTGGCGTGCACGAGATTGAGTTCCGGCCGGGCGAACCCCAGGGGCGGCATGCCGGCGGCATCGGACTCGGCGTTGTCGGTCCAGACGAAAAATTCGATCTTTTCCGCGGGCGCCCCACCGAACCAGGCCGTGATGGTTTCGAAGGCGGCTTCGTGCCGCCGGGCGTAGTCCACCTCGTCGAAATCGGTCAGGCCCGGGGAAAAGTGGAACACGAAATGTTCGGAGTTGAAGGTTTCCCAGTCCTCGTATATTTCGGCCAGGCCCAGGAACAACAGATTCAACGTCGCGTTACGCGTGGCATTGCGGGTGGCGTTGCAGTCCCGGGCCTCGATCCAGGCCTCGCGGGCCTCGTCCAACCGGTCCAGGTTAAAAAACGCCGCGCCGATATAGACCTTGGCCCAGGCGTATATCCAGGTCTCGGCGGGATCCTGCATGGCGGCCGTTTCCAGGTAGACCAGCCCCTGCTGGTATCGTTTCAGGTCGACCAGGGACCGCCCCACCGCCAACTGCACCTGCGCGGTCGGGGTCCCGGTCGTGATTTCCACCTTGCCCTCGCGGACGACGTCCTCGAAACGGCCCTGCTTGTAGAGATCCCACAAGTGGTCCGCCGGCCCCTCCTGGGCCCGGCCCGCGAGCGCGCCCATCATCAGAACCATGACCCATAGAAATCGCATCACGTCATTCCCCCGGATTCAGAATGCTTCACCCAGCGATAGATAAAAACCCGTGTCCCCGTTGCCCCAGCCGAAATCCATCCTGACCTTCACGTTTTCCGCCCTGTTCAGGGTGTAGCGGAGACCCAGTCCGGCGGTCCACAGATCGGCCGCAAGGGTCAAGGTGCCCGGACTGGGCGCCACGTCGCCGACACCCGCGAAGACCACCCCGCCCAGTCGCTTCCAGATTCGATCCTGCCTGAGTTCCAGCCGCCCCAGCGCCCGGATGTTGTCCACGTACAGCCCCCCGCGATACCCGCGCAGGCCGTTTTCACCCCCCAGCTGGGGCAGAACAAAAAAGGGGACGTCCTGTTCCATGCGGGTCCAGAGCAGCTGCCCCGCCAGGACGGTCTTTTGGCCAAGGGATCTGTAGCCGCGCAGGTCGGCCCCGTATTCGATGTAGTCGTAATCGCTGCCCAGGGTCGGCAGGGACCAGACGGATTTCAGCTGCAGCCACAGGCCCCGGGTCGGCTCCCAGGTGTGGTCCCGCGTGTCCCAGGCCACGGAAATCCCCGGCGCCGATACGACCGAGTTCTGGACGCCGACCACCTGACCGGAGGCCAACTCCCCGCCCGCCTCCACTTGGGTAAGGCGATGCCGCAGAAGGACGTAGGTTCCCCCCACCCTCAACTTCCGCCAGATCCGGTAATCATAGGCGGCCTTGACCGCGATCTGTTCCGGGGTGTAATCCTCCTCGTTGTCCAGGCTCGATTCGCGGCCGATGCCATAGAACTGGTTCGGAAACCTGATGTAACTGGGGAAAAGCCCCGCGTGGTTCTTGCCGCCGCCCCAGTTGAGGTCGGTGCCCATGAAGATCATGATCTGGTTTTTCAGGGTGTAGATCAGGGTCGGGGAAAAGACCGAGGGGCGGGTGTCCCGGCCGGGAGGGTCGAGATAGAAGAACTTGAGCATCGCGGCGCCCAGCATGACCCCGGTGTCTGGCGTGTAACCCAACACCGGGAGATAGACGGTGCCGCCCCGGGTCGAGTCGGCCGCGGTGTAGGCCATGACCGAGTCGGCCGAAACCTCGACGGGATGATCCTGGGCTCCGGCGACGGCCGCCACGGTCAGCACCAGGAAAATGATCAGGCTCCGGCCCGGATGGCCCATATCGATCCAATCCAATAGGGAGGCACAAGTTCAGATGCTACGGAGGTTATGCCAAGGCCCACGCGGGCAACAGAAAAAAATTGATCCCCGGGGTACCATTGACAGAAAAATGGCGGGATGATTCACTGCCCCTTCGCATCCTTTGTCCCTCAGCACCGAGGCCGACCATGAACTTGTCCCGAATCATGCGCCAAACCCATGAGGGCCTGGGCCTTCTGATCGGCATCCAGGTTGTCCTGTGGATCAGCGGCGGCTTCGTGATGAGCGCCCTTCCCCTGGCCAAGGTCCGCGGCGAGGACAGGGTCGCGCCGCAGGTTTCCGTCGCCGTGGATCCGTCCGGGGAATTCGCGCCCGTCAAGACGGTGGCCGCCGCGGCCGGGTGGGACCAACTGGATCGGGCGGAACTGTTCACCTGGCAGGGACAACCCGTCTACCGATTGACGCGGGAAGGCAAATCCCTCCTGGCCGATGCCCGCAGCGGCTCCCTTATCTCCCCCCTGTCCGAAGAGCAGGCCCGGGCCATCGCCGAAGCAGACTACTTGGGACCCGGCGCCGTGGCTTCGGTGACGCGGCAGACCGAACCGGAATCGGAAATCCGCGGACGCGACCTGCCCCTGTGGCGGGTGACCTTCGACGACGGGCGTCGGACCACCCTCTACGTTTCGCCCGCCAGCGGCGAAATCGCGGCCCGGCGCAACAACCTCTGGCGGGTGTACGACTTTTTCTGGATGCTCCACATCATGGATTACCGCTCTCGCGAGAATTTCAATCATCCCCTGCTGGTGACCGCCGCGGTGACGGCCTGGCTCCTGGCCACCAGCGGCCTGTGGCTGGTGGTCAACTGGCTGACGCGCCGTCGGCGACGACGCGCGCCATGAGCGGTGGCCGGGCCCGAACGATCCTGGTCCTTCTGTCAGCCCTGGCCGCGGTCCCTGCGGGCGGCCGCGCGAACGAGGTCCGGGTGGCCGTGGCCGCCAATTTCGCCGACTGCCTGGAAACCCTGGCCCCCGGTTTCACCGAAATTTCCGGTTGCCGGCTGGTGATCAGCCCCGGATCCACCGGACGGCATTACGCCCAGATCAAGGCGGGCGCCCCCTTCGACGTTTTCCTGGCCGCCGACAGGCAGCGTCCCGCCCTGCTGGAGGAAGAAGGGCTCACCGCCCCCGGAACCCGCTTCACCTATGCCGAAGGCCGCCTGGCCCTGTGGGTCCCCGCCGCGGGTCCGGACGAAAAGCGGACCGTCACCGAAATCCTCCAGTCCGACGAATACGACCACCTGGCCATTGCCAACCCGCGCCTGGCCCCCTACGGTCAGGCGGCGAAGCAGGCCCTGAAAAACCTGGGTCTGTGGGAACAGGTTCAATCCCGGCTGGTCACCGGCCAAAGCGTGGGCCAGGCTTGGCAGTTCGTCGCCTCGGGCAACGCCCAGGCCGGGCTGGTGGCGCTGCCCCAGATCCTGGCGGTCGACCATTTGCGCGGGCAGTGGTGGAAAATCGATCCGCCGCTTCACGAACCCATCCTGCAGCAGGCGGTGGTGTTGAAGAACGCGACCAACCTTGAAGGCGCCCTGGAATTCCTGGAATTCCTGAAGGGTGACCAGGCCCGGATGATCATGATCAGGTTCGGTTACCTGATTCCGGAGAACTGATGTTCCATCCCGACGACCTGACCGCCCTGGGATTGACCCTGAAACTGGCCGCCGTCAGCACCGCGGTGCTGCTGGTGTTAGGCACGCCCGTGGCCTGGTGGCTGGCCAGGACCCGGCGCGCGGTGCGGCCGATCGTCGATGCCCTGGTCTCGCTGCCGCTGGTGCTGCCCCCCACGGTCCTGGGATTCTATCTCCTGCTGCTGCTGGGACCCGGCGGCCCCCTCGGCAAACTGATGACCGCCGCCGGGGGACGGCCCCTGGCCTTCACCTTCACCGGCCTGGTCATCGGGTCGGTGATCTATTCCCTGCCTTTTGTGGTGCAGCCCATCCGGGACGCCTTTGCCGGGATAGGACCGCGCCCCTTCGAAGCGGCCGCCACCCTGGGCGCGTCCCCCCGCGACCGGTTCTTTTCCGTGGCCCTTCCCCTGGCCCGGCGGGGTTTTTTGACCGCCGCCACTTTGGGATTCGCCCATACCCTGGGTGAATTCGGCGTGGTCCTGATGATCGGCGGCAACATTCCCGGCCGCACCCAGGTGCTGTCGATCGCCATCTACGACCATGTCGAAGCCCTCGATTACGCGCGGGCCCATCTCCTGGCCGGCACCCTGCTGGTCCTTTCGTTCGGCCTGCTGTTGATGGTGCACCTGGTCAGCCGCCGATTCCCCGGGGCGAAACCATGAGCCTGGAACTGAACATCGGTCTGACCAGGCCGGCCGGTCCGGAAGGCGGTCCCGGATTCGACCTCCAGGTGGAACTCACCCTTCCCGCCAGGGGAATCACCACGATCTTCGGTCCGTCCGGATGCGGAAAAACCACCCTGCTGCGCTGTGTCGCCGGGCTGGAGCCCAACGCGCGGGGCCGGATCGCCCTCGCGGGCCGCACCTGGCAGGATGGCGGGGAATTCCTGCCGGCCCACCGTCGCCGGGTGGGATACGTCTTCCAGGACGGGGCCCTGTTCGCCCATCTCGACGTGAAAGGCAACCTGGCCTACGGATTAAAAAGACGCTCCGGCCACGGTCCCGGATTGGAAGAGATTTCCGGATTGCTGGGGCTGGACATGCTCCTTGACCGGCGGGTCGAGGCCTTGTCCGGCGGGGAACGCCAAAGGGTCGCGGTGGGACGGGCGCTCCTGGCGGGGCCGGTCCTGCTGCTGCTCGACGAACCCCTGGCCTCGCTTGATCGGGCCGGCCGCCGGTCCATCTACCCCTATTTCGAACGCATCGCCGCGGAAACCGGCACCCCCATGCTGCACGTCACCCACTCCCTGGATGAAGCCGCCCGCCTGGCCGACCACCTGGTGCTGATGGAAGGCGGCCGGATTACCGGCAGCGGCTCCCTGGCCGACATGCTGACCCGTCATGCGCCCGGCCACGAGGCGGGCGGGGTCGTTTTTGCCCGCGTCGCGGAAATTGACCAGTCCGACCACCTCGCGCGCCTGGAATTCGACGGGGGCCAGCTGCTGGTTCCCGATCCCGGGCTGGGGATCGGCGCCCGGACCAGGGTGCGCATCCATGCCCGCGACGTGAGCCTGGCCCTCGAGCCGGCCAGCGGGTCGAGCATCCTGAACATCCTGCCCGCCCGGGTGCTGGACCTGGCCGCCGACAGCCCCGCCCGCATCCTGGTCAGGCTCATGGTGGGCGAGACGGTCCTGGTGGCGGCCGTAACCCAGAGGTCGGCCCATGTTTTGGGTTTGCGGCCGGGGTTGGATCTGTTTGCCCAGATAAAAAGCGTCGCCCTTTTATAGCCAGGGAAGGCCACGGGCCACGGCGGGTCATCTCTCGCAAAATGAAGCCGCCCCTGTTATATTGGAGCGGCTTTTTGATGGATACTCCCCCTCATCGCCAATTTTCCGGAGGTCTGGTCTTGCGAATGCGATTTCTCCTGATTCTGAGCCTGTTGGCCCTGGCCGCGGGCGCCGCCCTGGCCGCGGAGGAATCCGCCGCCGTCGCCCCGCACCCTTTCAGCGTCCTGGACATGCTGGCCATGAACCGCCTGGCCGACCCCCAGGTCTCGCCCGACGGCAAGTGGGTCGTCTACCAGGTCAGCACCCCCGACCTGGACGCCAACAAGAACCTGACCGACCTGTGGCTGACCAGCGTCGACGGCGAGGTGACCTCGCGGCTGACCACCCATCCGGCGGCCGATTACAATCCGCGGTGGTGCCTGAACGGCACGATTTATTTCCTGTCCACCCGGGGCGGGGGCGCGCAGATCTGGAACATCGATCCCGAGGGCGGCGAAGCCGTCCCGGTCACCGATCTGCCCCTTGACATCGGCAGCTTCGAAGTGGTGCCCGACCTGGACAGCTTCCTGCTGACGATGGAGGTCTATCCGGGCCTCGGCATCCAGGGAACCATCGACCGCGACCTGGAGATCGCCGCCGATCCCGCCACGGGCATGATCTACGACGACCTGATGTTCCGTCACTGGGACACATGGGAAGACGGCAAGCGCAGCCATCTGTTCCTGCTCGAGGGCGGAACCGACAATCCCGTGGACCTCATGCCCGACCTCGATGCCGACGTTCCGACCCGTCCCTGGGGCGGGATGGAGGAAGTCGCCGTTTCCCCCGACGGGTCCGAGGTGATCTTCACCGCCAAGGTCCTGCCCGGCAGCGAGCCCGCCTGGAGCACCGACTACGACCTGTACGCCGTGAAAACCGACGGCTCGGGCGACATGCGCTGCCTGACCGAGGCCAACGAGGCCTGGGACACCGAGCCCGTCTTCACCCCCGACGGCAAGACCCTGTGCTACCTCGCCATGGACCGCCCAGGATTCGAGGCCGACCGCTTCCACATCGAACTGATGAACTGGGCCAGCGGGGACAGCAAGCGCATCGACTTCTCCTTCGAAGGCCTGATGCTCAGCCCCCACGGCCTGAAGTTTTCCGGCAACGGGCGGACGATCTACGCCACCGCCGGCTACCTGGGCCAGAATTCCATTTTCAAGATCGATGTGGCCTCCGGGTCCGCGACCATGATCCAGAAGATGGGCAGCAACCGGAGCCTGAACCTTCTCAACGGCGCCCTGCTGTTCGCCCACCAGGACCTGCAAATGCCCACCGAGCTGTTCACCATCAGCACCACCGGCAGGGATCTGAAGCAGATCACCGACTTCAACGGGGCCAAGCTGGCCGCCGCCCGGATGGGCGAACCCGAACAGTTCACCTTCGCCGGGTGGAATGGGGAAACGGTCTACGCCTACGTGGTCAAACCCTACGACTGGAGCGTGGAAAAGGCCGCCGCCGGGCAGAAATGGCCCGTGGCCTTCCTGGTCCACGGCGGACCCCAGGGCAGTTTCGGCAACGATTTCCACTACCGCTGGAATCCCCAGGCCTACGTGGGCGCCGGTTTCACCACCTTGGCGGTGGACTTCCACGGTTCCACCGGTTACGGCCAGGAGTTCACCGACGCCATCAGCGGCCACTGGGGCGACCGGCCCCTCGAGGACCTGGAAAAGGGTCTGGCCGCGGCCCTGGCCGACTACCCCTGGATGGACGGCGACCGGGTCGTGGCCGCCGGCGCCAGCTACGGCGGCTACATGATCAACTGGATGCACGGCCAGCCCTTCGCCAACAACTTCCGGGCCTTCGTCACCCACGACGGCAACCTGGACGAGCGCATGGCCTACTATGACACCGAGGAACTCTGGTTCCCCGAATGGGAACACGGCGGCACGCCCTGGTCCGAAGGCAGCGGTTACGGCCTGCACAACCCGGCCGATTACGTCCAGAACTGGCACGTGCCCACGATGGTGGTGCACGGGGCCCTGGACTATCGCGTGGTCGACACCCAGGGCCTGAGCACGTTCACCGCCTTGCGGCGTCAGGGCATCCCGGCCCGGCTGCTCTACTATCCGGACGAGAACCACTGGGTGCTCAAACCCCAGAACTCGCTCCAGTGGCACACCGAGGTCATGAACTGGTTGACCATGTGGATCGACTAGAGGAGAACATCTCGTGGTAAGCGGTATCCTGGTGCGCATCGGCATCGGCGTGATCGGGGCCACCATCCTGGCGGCCCTGGTCGGCCTGCTGCTGCCGAGCACCTTCGTGGTGGAACGGTCCCTGAAGATCAACGCGACGCCCGAACACATCCACACCTTCACCGGCGACCTGACCCGGTGGCCGGAGTGGGTCCCCTGGCTGGTCGACGACCCCGACGTGGTGATCACTTTCGGTGAGATCACCGCCGGGGCGGGCGCCAGCATGAGCTGGACGGTCGAGGGAAGCGTCGGCGAGGTCCTTTTCACCCGCTGCGACCCCGGCTGGGGGGTCGCCTACGACCTGACCTTCGAGAAAAACTCGTACACCTCCACCCGGTCGCTGCTGTATCGACCCACCGCCCTGGGCACGGAGGTTACCTGGCGCATGGAAGGTGATTTCGGGGGCAACATCCTGGCCCGCTATTTCCGGGGTCTGATGCCCGCTCTCCATGGCCCCCAGTTCCAGGAGGGGTTGGCCCGCCTGAAGATGATTTCCGAAAGATCCGGCCTCGAAAGGGAACCTGTCCCGGAGGGTTGACCCGCCTCCCGGCTTCAAAAATATCGGCCAGGCCCCTGCCTGGCCGTTTTTTTTAAATCAAAATTCGGGGTTCTTCGGGTGTTTTCAGCACTTTTGACAAATCTGATATATCAATTGGCCTGTTTCCTGCTTCCCGCTGTTGACGGCCCCCGGAAACCACCTATCCTTTGTTCCTGAATCAATTGTCGTTTTCAACTCAACGGGAGTCAGGGAAAAATGGCGAACAAGGATCCACGGGAATCCGCGCAGCTCCACAAGATCGAAAACGCCGAATGGCGTGAATCACTGGACTACGTGCTGAAGGAACAGGGCGAAGAACGGGTGGTCCAGCTGCTGCGGCTGCTGCAGACCCGGGCCCAGGAGCACGGGGTCAGCATCCCGTTCACGGCCAACACGCCCTACATCAACACCATCCCGCCCAAGGACCAGCCGGTCTTCCCCGGCAACCGCACGCTGGAGCGGCGGATCAAGTCGATCATCCGCTGGAACGCCATGGCCATGGTGGTGCGGGCCAACAAGGAGCTGCCGGGCATCGGCGGTCACATCTCGACCTACGCCTCGGCCGCCAACCTGTGGGAAGTGGGCTTCAACCATTTCTGGCGCGGTCGCACCAAGGACTTCCTCGGCGACATGGTCTACTTCCAGGGGCACGCCAGCCCGGGCGTTTACGCCCGCGCCTTCCTCGAGGGCCGGCTCACCGAACAGGACCTGGCCAGGTTCCGGCGCGAACTCGATCCCCAGGGCGGCCTCTCGTCCTACCCCCACCCCTTCCTGATGGGCGATTTCTGGGAATTCCCGACGGTTTCCATGGGCCTGACCGCCCTGACGGCCATCTACCAGGCCCGTTTCAACCACTACCTGGTCGACCGCGGTCTGCGCTCGGCCAGCGGCCGCAAGGTCTGGGCGATGCTCGGCGACGGCGAGATGGACGAGCCCGAATCCCTGGGCGCCATCACCCTGGCCAGCCGCGAGAAGCTGGACAACCTGATCTTCGTCGTGAACTGCAACCTGCAGCGCCTCGACGGACCGGTCCGCGGCAACGGCAAGATCATCCAGGAACTCGAAGCGGCCTTCCGCGGCGCGGGCTGGAACGTGCTCAAGGTGATCTGGGGCGGCGACTGGGACCGCCTCCTGGACGCCGACCAATCGGACCTCCTGGTCCAGCGGATGGAGGAGATCCTCGACGGTGAGATGCAGCGCTACACCGTGTCCGGCGGCGGGTACATCCGGGAACACTTCTTCGGCAAGTACCCCGAACTGCTGAAACTGGTCGAAAGCTACAGCGACGAGCAGGTGCGCAAGCTGCGCCGCGGCGGCCACGATCCCGAAAAGGTCTATGCCGCCTACCGTTCGGCCGTCGAGCACAAGGGTTCACCGACGGTCATCCTGGCCCACACCATCAAGGGTTACGGACTGGGCGAGGCGGGCGAGGGCAAGAACATCACCCACTCGCAGAAGAAGCTGAACGAGGAGGAGCTGAAGGAATTCCGGACCCGGTTCAACATCCCCATCAGCGACGACGACATCAAGGACGCGCCTTTCTACAAACCGGACGAGGACAGCCCCGAGCTGGAGTACCTGCGTTCCCGGCGCAAGGCGCTGGGCGGCTCGCTGCCCGCGCGCATCGACGCCAGCCAGCCGATGGCCTGCCAGACCGAGGAAATCTTCCGCGAGTACTACGACGGCTCGGGCGACCGCGAGCTGGCCACCACCATGGCCTACGTCCACATGCTGTCGAAGCTGCTGAAGGATGACGAGCTCGGCAAGCTGATCGTTCCCATCGTGCCGGACGAGGCGCGAACCTTCGGCATGGAGTCCCTGTTCCGCCAGGCGGGCATCTACAGCCACGCGGGGCAGCTTTACGACCCGGTCGACAAGGGCAGCCTGCTGTTCTACAACGAGGCCAAGACCGGCGCCATCCTGGAAGAGGGCCTGAGCGAAGCCGGCTCGCTGGCGAGCTTCATCGCCGCCGGCACGGCCTACTCCAACAACGGCGTGCAGACCATCCCCTTCTACACCTTCTATTCCATGTTCGGCTTCCAGCGCGTGGGCGACCTGATCTGGCAGGCCTGCGACAGCCAGGCGCGCGGTTTCCTGATCGGCGCGACCGCCGGGAGGACCACCCTGGCCGGCGAAGGGCTGCAGCATCAGGACGGACACAGCCACGTGCTGGCCCTGACTCCCACCCCGGTGAAGGCCTACGACCCGGCCTTCGCCTACGAACTGGCGGTCATCGTGCACGACGGCATCACCCGCATGTACTGCCACCAGGAAAACTGGATCTACTACCTGACGGTCATGAACGAGACCTACACCATGCCCCCCATGCCCAAGCGGTCCGGGGTGAAGGAAGGCATCCTCAAGGGGATGTACCGCTTCAAAAGCAGCGGGCTGAAGGGCGCCAAGGGCAAGGCCGCTCCGCGCGCGCACCTGCTGGGCTCCGGGGCCATCCTGAACGAGGCCATCAAGGCCGGCGAGATCCTGGAAAAGGACTACGGCGTGGCCGCGGACATCTGGAGCGTGACCAGCTACAAGGAACTTTACCGGGACGCCGTCGACTGCGAACGCTGGAACCTGCTGCATCCCGGCGAAAAAACGAAGACCCCCTACCTGGCCGGCCTGCTGGCCAAGGAAGAGGGCGTGTTCGTGGCCGCCAGCGACTACATGAAGGTCATGCCCTCGGCGGTGGCCCAGTGGTTCCCCGGACCTCTCCACTGCCTGGGGACCGACGGGTTCGGCCGCAGCGACGGTCGCGAACAGCTGCGTGATTTCTTCGAGGTCGACGCCCGCTACATCGTCCTGGCGGCGCTGCAGAGACTGGCCGAAGCCGGCAGCCTGAAGGTCGACGTCGTGGCCAAGGCGCTCAAGGATCTGAAGATCGACTCGGGCAAGCTGAACCCGCACAAGGACTGACAGAGGCTTAACGAGGCTGAAAGGAAAATCATGGCACAGGAAATTCGTGTTCCCGAAGTATCGGACGGCGTGACCGAAGGCACGGTCATCTCGATCGCCGTCGCGGTGGGCGACAAGGTGGAAGCCGACCAGACACTTCTGGAAATGGAAACCGACAAGGCGGTGGTGGCCATTCCCAGCCCCTTCGAGGGGACCATCACCGAGGTCAAGGTTTCCGAGGGCGACACCGTCGCCATCGGCGCGGTGATCATGACCGGGGATCCCGCAGGAGCCAAAGCGGCCGCGCCGGCGGTTGACGAGAAAAAGGCCGAGGAGCCCGCGGCGGCTGACGCGCAGGAGGCTGAGGCGCCGGAGGCCGATGAACCTGCGGCAACCCCCGCGCCGGCGGAGGCCGAAACGCCCCCGCCCGCACCAGAGACCCCAACCAAGGAGGCGCCCGCGCCCGCGCCCGACCTAGATCTGACCCCTGTTCGCCAGGGCGACCGCGTGGCGCCGGCGGCCCCCTCGGTGCGTCGACGGGCCCGCGACCTCGGCGTGGACATATACCAGGTGCAGGGAACCGGGCCCGGCGGCCGGATCAGCAAGGAAGACGTCCGGAAGTTCGTCCGTGAAACCATGCAGCGGATCACCGGCGGCGGCCCGGGCTCCATGGTCTCCGCCGAATTTCCCGGTCTGCATGCCCAGCGTCCCCTGCCCGACTTCACCAAGTGGGGCGCCGTGACCCAGGAACCCCTGTCCAAGGTGCGGTCGATCACCGCCGACGCGATGAGTTACGCCTGGTCGACCATCCCCATGGTCACCCAGTACGACAAGGCCGACATCACGGCCCTCGAGGAGTTCCGCAAGGACTTCAACGGCAAGGCCGACGCGGACGGCAAACTGACCATGACGGCCATCCTGCTGAAGGTCTGCGCCGCCGCCCTGAAGGCCTTCCCCCAGTTCAACAGCAGCCTGGATCTGGCCCGCAGGGAAATGATCCTCAAGGAGTACGTGCACATCGGCGTGGCCGTGGACACCCCCGGCGGACTGCTGGTGCCGGTCATCAGGGATGCCGACCGCAAGGGGATCGAAACCCTGGCGACCGAACTGAACGAAATGGCCGCCAAAACCCGCGAACGGCGCATGAGTCCCGCGGACCTGGAAGGCGGATCGTTCACCATCAGCAACCTGGGCGGCATCGGGGGGACGGCTTTCACCCCCATCGTCTACGCGCCGCAGGTGGCCATTCTCGGGGTTTCGCGGGCCGACATGCAGCCCGTCTGGGACGACGACCAGTTCCATCCCCGGCTGGTGATGCCCCTGTCATTGACCTATGACCACCGCGTCATCGACGGCGCGGACGGCGCCCGTTTCCTGCGCTGGATCTGCCAGGCCATCGAAAAACCCATCAACCTCGTGATGAAGGGGTAACCCGTGAGTGAAAAGATCAACATCCCCGAGAGCGCCCAGCTGGTCATCATCGGCGCCGGACCCGGCGGATACGCCGCCGCCTTCAAGGCCGCCGAACTGGGCCTGGCGGTGACGATTATCGACCCCGAGGCCAATCCCGGGGGCGTCTGCCTGCACCGCGGGTGCATCCCGTCCAAGGCCCTGCTTCACGTGGCCAAGGTGATCAGCGAAGCCGAGGAGACGGCCGAACTGGGCGTCGCCTTCGGCAAGCCGAAAATCGACGTGGACAAGGTGCGCGCCTGGAAGGACGAGGTCGTCGGCAAGCTGACCGGGGGCCTGGGCATGAAGGTGGAGCACAAGAAACTGACCTACGTCCGCGGGATGGCGGAGTTCACCGGGCCCACCACCCTGAAGGTGACCGGCGTCGACGGCACCGTCGGCGACCTGACCTTTGAACAGGCTATCGTCGCCACCGGGTCACGTCCCATCATGCTGCCGGGCGTGGAGGCGGGCAGCGAGCGGATCGTCGATTCCACCGGCGCCCTGGCGCTGGCCGACGTGCCGGCCACGCTGCTGGTGGTCGGCGGCGGTTACATCGGTCTGGAACTGGGCTCGGCCTACGCCGCGATGGGGAGCAAGGTCTCGGTCGTGGAAATGACCAACGGCCTGCTGCCCGGATGCGACCGCGACCTGGTCTCGGTCCTGAAGAGACGGCTGGACGTGAAGTTCGAAAACATCCTGCTCAACACCAAGGTCGCCGGGTTGAAGGAGATGAAGACCGGGGTGCAGGTCACCCTCGAGGACAAGAAGGGCGAGCAGACCAAGCAGAAGTTCGCCAAGGTCCTGGTGGCCATCGGCCGGCGGCCCAACACCGGGGATATTGGCCTGGCCGCCGCGGGCGTCGAGGTCGATGAAAAGGGCTTCGTGAAGGTGGACGGCCAGCGCCGGACCGCGGCGAAGAACATTTTCGCCATCGGCGACATCGCCGGCGAACCCATGCTCGCCCACAAGGCCTATGCCGAAGCGTCCGTGGCCGCCGAAGCGGCCGCCGGGCGCAAGGCCGTCTATGACCCGCGGGCCATCCCGGCGGTCGTGTTCACCGATCCGGAGATCGCCTGGTGCGGCCTCACCGAAACCGAAGCCCGCGCGGAGAAGCGCAAGGTCGTGACGGCCAAGCTGCCCTGGCGCGGCGTCGGGCGGACCCTGACCCTGGGTCGCGATGACGGCATCACGAAGCTGATCGTCGACCCCGAAACCGACCGCGTGCTGGGTGTGGCGGTGTGCGGTCCCGGCGCCGGGGAACTGATCGCCGAGGGGGTGCTGGCCGTGGAGATGGCGGCCGTGGCTTCGGATCTGCGGGGGACGATTCACCCGCATCCGACCTTGTCCGAAACCATATACGAAGCGGCCGAGATGCTCTTCAAACCCTGATTCTGGTCGATGGCCGAGGGCCCCCCGGGGGCCTTCGGCCACCCGCCGATGCTCCTGCCCGGAAATTGTTTTCCCCTATTAAAATGATCGTGTATTGTCAGCTGGCCACGCCACCCCGCGCCTTTTTCCGAAAGGTCCCCTCATGGCCAAGCTGACCCTCAACGTGAACGGAAAATCCCAAACCCTGGACCTTGATCCCGACACCCCCCTGGTCTGGGCCCTTCGGGACCATCTGGGCCTGACGGGCACCAAATATTCCTGCGGCATTTCCGAGTGCGGCGCGTGCACCGTGCTGGTCGACGGGGTCGCCGAGCGGTCGTGCTCCATGCCCGTCTCCGACGCGGTGGGCGCCAGGATCATCACCATCGAAGGGCTGGCCGGCACCGATCTCCACCCCCTGCAGCAGGCCTGGGTCGAGGACGAGGTCGGTCAATGCGGCTACTGCCAACCCGGCCAGCTGATGACCGCGGCGGGTCTGCTGAACCGCAACCCGAATCCCAGCGAAGAGGAAATCGTGGCCGAGATGTCCGGGGTGCTTTGCCGTTGCGGGACGTACCAGAGGATCAAGATCGCCGTGGCCAAGGTCGCCAAGGGAGGCCAGTGATGATCACCATCGGCAAACTCAGCCGGCGCGATTTTCTCAAGGCCGGCGCCGCGGCCACCGGGGCCCTCGTGCTGGGCTTCCGGCTCGGCCAAAACGCCGCCGCCGCCCCGGAGGACATCATCTTCAACCCCAACGCCTGGCTCGAAATCAATGAGGCCGGCGAAATCATCATCCAGGTGCCCTGGTCGGAGCTGGGCCAGGGCCCGCTGACGGCGGTGCCCATGCTGCTGGCCGACGAACTCGGCGTCGACTTCGAATCCATCCAGGTCCGGAAGGCCCAAAACGACCCCCGCTTCGGGAACATGGGCACCGGAGGCAGCCGCAGCGTTCGCACCAGCTGGGACCCCGTCCGCACCGCCGGGGCGACCGCGCGCGTGATGCTGGTGACCGCGGCGGCCCGGAATTGGCAAGTTCCGGCGTCCGAATGCATTGCCAGCAACGGTGTCATCACCCATGGTCCCACCGGCCGAACCCTGACCTTCGGCGACGTTTCCGCCGCCGCGGCCCTTCTCGAGGTTCCGGAAAACGTCCCCCTGAAGCCGCGTGACCAGCGCACCATCATCGGTCGTTCGGTGCCGCGGAAGGACACCCCCGCCAAGGTCGTCGGCCAGGCCGCGTTCGGGCTGGATATCCGTCTCGAGGGCATGTTGTTCGCCTCGGTCGCGCGTTCCCCCGTGCTCGGGGGGTCCGTCAAGAGTTTCGACCCCGCCGCCGCGCTCGCGGTGCCCGGCGTCCGCCGGGTCGTGGAAATAGCCACCGGCATCGCCGTGGCGGCCGACAGTTCCTGGGCGGCGCTGGCCGGCCGCGAGGCCCTGGTCATCGAGTGGGATGAAGGGCCCAACACGGGCCTGGACTCGGCCGCCATCACCCGAATGATGGCCGACGCCGATCCGGCCGACGCGCCGGTGATGCGCCAGGACGGCGACACCGAAACAGTACTCGCCGGAGCCGACAGGACCGTCACCGCGGTCTATGAATTTCCCTACCTGTGCCATTCCCCCATGGAGCCGATGAACGCCACGGCCCGCATCACCGGCGACCGGTGCGAGGTTTGGGTCCCCACCCAGTCCGTGACCTGGGCGCAGAACGTGGCGGCCGAGGAAGCCGGTGTCCCGCCGGAGAACGTGACCATCCAGCCCACCTTCGCCGGGGGAGGATTCGGCCGGCGGCTGATGGTCGATTATGTCGCCGAAACCGTGGCCATCGCCAAGCTGGTCGGCCGGCCCGTCCAGATGTTCATGACCCGCGAGGACAATACCCGCCACGGATTTTACCGCCCCGCCAGCCGGCACACCTTCCGGGCCGCGCTGGACCCCGACGGCCGCCCCACCGCCTGGGACCTGCACCTGGCCTGCCCCTCCATCGGCGCGCAGCTGAACCCTGCCGGGTATACCGACAGCCGCGACAAAAGCGCCGTCGACGGGGCCGCCACCCTGCCCTACGGGATCCCGAACGTCCGCGTGAAGTACAGCATGGTCAACACGCCGGTGCCCACCTGCTGGCTGCGCTCGGTCTACAACACCCAGAACGGGCTGGCCAACGAGTGTTTCCTGGACGAGGTGGCGCGGGCCGGCGGTCAGGATCCGCTGCAGCTGCGATTGGACCTGCTGCCGGGGGATTCCCGCCTGCGCGGGACCCTGGTCAGGGCCCAGAAGGAATGGGGCTGGCCCCGTCCCCTGGCTCCGGGTTACGGCCAGGGCGTCGCCAGCCATTCCTGTTTCGGCAGCCACGTGACCACCATGGCCACGGTGTCGGTCGACCGGGACGGTTGGCCCGCCGTTCACGAGGTGTTGGTCGTGGTGGATTGCGGACCGGTGGTGCATCCGGACGGGCTGGCCGCCCAGATGGAAGGCGTGACCGCCTTTGCCCTGTCGCACCTGCTGCGCGAGGAGATCACCGTCGCCAAGGGGCGAATCCAGCAGTCGAACTTCGACGACTACCGCATCATGCGCCTGCGGGAAATGCCCGCCGTCACGGTGGTCGCGATCGACAGTGAAGATGAAATCGGAGGGATCGGCGAGCCGGGCTACCCCCCGCTGGGCCCGGCGGTGCTCAACGCGCTATTCGACGCGACCGGCCAACGGGTGCGTCGATTGCCGCTGGCCGGCCATCAGGATGGCTGAGTCTCCGACATCAGGGTAGGGACCCGCCGGCGGGTTTTTCCACCTGCTGGTTTCCGGATGGGGGGGAAATCCTCCCGCTCGGGCGAGGTCCACCCGGTGCCGCGGGCCGCTGAAGATCCTCGATGCTGGCCAGGATGCGTTTCTCCAGTTCAGCGCGGCCTTCATTGCGCGCGTATTTGAGCTGGATTTGCAGGATCCGCATCCGTGAGGATTTCTTCAACTCGCCCAACCGGCGGGTCAATTCGGGGCCTTCCATGACGCCAAGTTCTTGGCGCAAAGCCAGTTCTGAGATCCTGGCCTCGTCCATGGCCGTCCGGATCTCGGACAGCATGGTGGTCATGCCAGGCTCCTCGGCAAAGGCACAACTTACTGCAGAACCAATTGTCGTTAAACAAATTATCGTCAATAGAGCGATCAGTGTCCGATTCATGGCCAACCTCCCATATGTTGACCATTACATTATGGCATAATTTTTTACTTTTTACTACAATTTTATTCCGAATCTATCCAGCCTTGCTCCCCATGGGAATAATCGCAAAAGGGAATGTTCCCCGATTTACCGCAGCGGCACAGGGCAAAATTGGTTTTCGAGGCGTTTTTGCTCCAGCGGGGCGCCTCGATTTCCACGGGACCCTTGATCTCGTAGGGACCGTTCTTGACGATCCGGATCGAGGCCTCATCCACCTTCTTGATTTCAGTGCGGCCGTCCACCGTGTAGGTCAGGGCGCCCGAAGGACATTTCCTGACCGTCGCGATGACCTCGTCCACCGGGGCCTCGGCCGGGTGGATCCAATCGGCCGTATCGCTCTTGAAGACCGCGGGCAGGGAATGGACGCAGGCCGCGGCGCCGGAGCAGATGGAACGATTGAAGTGGACGGTAATGCCCGGGGCCGCGAAATCCTGGACCTGGTCGTTTTGGCACTTGTTCTCGTCGCTGTAGCCGGCCGCGGCATGGGCCCCGTCGCAGAATGGCTTGTTCCGGGACTCCCCGCAGCGGCACAGGGCCACCTGGCCCTCCGCCTTGAGGTCCTCGCCGTCGGAACGCCCAATGGAAATCCCCTCGCCGCCCGTGTTCACCAGAATCGGGCCGTTGGGCAGCAGATTGAATTTGATCGTCATGGAAGTCCTTCCTGTTCCCCCTGGTTCTCCCCCTTTTCCCACATGATCCCATATTAGGACCGATCCTCTCCCCTGGCACCCCCTCCGGTGATTGATTTCGGGACCCACCCCCGTTACAGTTCCTGCACAACAATTCAACCCCTGGGAGCTGATATGCTGAAAGACAAAATCGTATTGATTACCGGGGCCAGCGCCGGAATCGGCGCCGCCTGCGCCACGACCTTCGCCCGGGAAGGCTGCCGGCTGATCCTGGCCGCCCGCCGCCTCGACAAACTCACCGCCCTGGCCGGAAAACTGAAAGAGGATCATGGCGCCGCGTGCCACACCCTGGAACTCGATGTCCGCGACCGCGAGAAGGTCGACACCGCCATCGCCGGACTGCCCTCCGAATGGGCCGCCATCGATATCCTGGTCAACAACGCCGGCCTGAGCCGGGGCCTGGACAAGGTCCAGGAGGGTCTGCCCTCGGACTGGGAAGAGATGATCGACACCAACGTGAAGGGCCTGCTGTGGCTCAGCCGCGCGGTCATGCCCGGCATGGTCGCCCGCGACCGGGGACATGTGATCAACATCGGCAGCATCGCCGGCCGCCAGGTCTATCCCGGCGGGAACGTCTACTGCGCCACCAAGTTCGCGGTGAGGGCATTGACCCAGGGTATGCGCATCGATCTGCTGGGAACCAAGGTGAGGTGTTCGTCGGTCGACCCGGGGATGGTCGAAACCGAGTTCAGCGAAGTCCGCTTCCACGGCGACACCGGGCGTGCGGCCAAGACCTATCAGAGCTTTCCTCCGCTCAAGGCCGAGGACATCGCCGAAACCGTGCTGTTCTGCGCCACGCGGCCGCCGCACGTGAACATCCACGACATATTGATCATGCCCCAGGATCAGGCCGCGGTGTACGCGTCCCATCCCCGGGGCATCGGGAAGGATCTCTAGGAGTTTTGGCTAGACCGCGGGCTCGATGGACAGGATCTCCCAGGCCCGCTGCTCGAGCTCTTCGCCGAAGACCACGCGGTCACCCACCCGGGCGCCCATGAAGGCCATGGCCAGGGGCGCCTGGTAGTTGTAGATCCGCTTCTCCAGATCCGAGTCGTAGGGACCGAAGAAGGTGAAGACCTCTTCCTCCCCGGTTTCCTCCGACCTGGCGGTCACCCGCGTGCCGATGTTCACGAAGTCGCTGCCGGCCATCTCGTGATTGATCACCTTGGCCACCTCGAGCTCGTTCTTCATGCCCGTGGCGCGGCTGGCCAGCTGGTCGCGCTTTTCCAGGGCGGCGGTGTATTCCGAGTTTTCACTCAGGTCGCCGAAGGCGGCCGCTTCGCCGATCTGCTGCGCCACCTCGGGAATCTCGACCTCGATGATGTGGTTCAGGGCCTCCTGGGCGCGCCGCATGCCCGCTTCGGTGGTGTAGATGGTGCCGCCTTCTTCCCACTCCCGCGTGATCTCGATGAAGATGTCGGCGTATTTCGAACGCAGGTACCCCAGCAGCTGGGTGCGCATGGCGGGGCTCAGGCCGGCGTTGCTGGTGATCAGGGATTTCAGGCGGATGCCCTCGGCGCGGTCGGCGTCGTCGATGAGGCCCAGGACCGGCCGGCTGCTCTGGGTGATCAGGGCCGCGCGGGCGGTTTCAAGGGCCTTGAGGTGCTTCTCCTCCAGCGACATCCCGTACAGTTTGCCCGCGGAATCGAGCATCGAGAACATGGCGTCGGCGATGCGGCGCACCGGGAGGTTCTCCTGTTCGGCCAGGAACCGGGCCCCGGTGCCGGAGGTGAAGCGCGTGCGCCACATCCAGCACAACAGGTCGGGGCTGGAGGTCGGCCGCTCGAGGGTCTGCTCCAGGGCCGAGGCCAGGGCCTCGGACTGGCCGCCCTCCATCAGGGTCCGCGTGATGGCATCACACAGCCGCTTGCCCGAACGCATCAGGACCGCGCTCCAGATTTCACCCCAGGCGTCGGGCATGGTTTCGCGCACATAGTTCAGGACCCGCTGAAGCAGGGCCTCGGGCAGCTCGGCGCTCAACGCGCCCAGGTCCGGGATGCGGGCCAAAACCTGCGGGGCCGCCTTGGGATTCGGCCGCGCCACGGCCACGCCGCGGGCGGCGACCTCCGCGTGCAGCGCCAGTCCGGCCAGGGCCAGGGAGGGGTTGTCCTTCAGCGAGGCGACCGCCACCTTGGCCGCGCCGTTGCCGAAGTGAACCAGAAGGTCCTCGTCCACGCAGCCGTCGCAGGTGCCGTTCTTTTCCTCGCGGGAAATCTCGTCCAGATAGGACATCACCCGCATGAGTTTGTCCTGGTTGTCCTTGCTGTGGTCGAATTTGCGTTTCAACCGGTCTTCATACTTGTCGGCCTGGCGCAGCATGCGGAAGCTGGGCTGGCTGCCGCTGGACATGCCGATGATGGGCTCACGCTTCAGGGCGGGCTTGGCGTCCTTCCACCAGTCCTTCCAGCCCTTTTCCCCCAGCAGGTCGGTGATGCTGGCCTTGAGGTCGCGATACGACAGCTGGCCGTCACGGTTGGAATTCAGGGCCAGCTTGACGAAGGCGGGGGCGTCCTCGCGGGCAATGCCGCTCAGCTTGTCGCGGGTGTACAGGACCATGGCGGGAAAGTAGTCGTCCGGCCGCGGCGCCAGCTTGTGGATGGTGGCCGGGCCGTAATCGGATTTGCGATCCTCGAACAGGACCGAGAGCCGGCCTTTTTCGCCGTCGACACTCTCGACCAGACCCGGCGCCAGGAAGGCGCGGTCCACACAGAAGGCGCCCGGCTGAAGGTGGGTATACAATTCGATCTTGGCCACGATTTCACCCAGCGGCAGGGATTCGGCCAGCAGCAGATCGAGAAGGTCCTCCAGTTCGGCGAAGTCGGGATACTGGATCAGATACAGTCTTTTGAGGTGGGCCTGCATGTTCTTGCCGGAAGGCAGTTGCTCGGCTCCCTTGCGCACCGCGTCCAGGGCCTCGACGGGCCCGGTTTTTTCTTCGACCTGGGCGATGATCAGCTCCATCAGGGCTTCGGCGCGGTCGGCGGCGCCTTGCCTCCCCACCTGGCCGGCGATGGGAACCAGTTCCTTCCAGGAATATCCGGGGCTCTCCAGGGCTTCCGCCCACAGTGCCTCGAGTTTGCCGAAATCCTTGCTGTTGGCCAGTTTGCCGAGTTTGATGAGAGATGGTCCCTCGGACGTGAAATCGGTCATGTTTCGCCTCTGAATAGAAATAGCCCCTCGGTCTCCGACACTTGTCGAAACGAGGGGCTATAATAGTATTTTAATCCCCAATGGGAAAGGCGGGCCGACGCCGACGCCCTATTTGACCATGGTCATTTTTTCCGTCTTCACGCTGTCGCCCACCATGAACCGGGTCACGTACATGCCCGCCGAGGAAACGACGCCGCGATCGTCCTTGCCGTCCCAGGCCACTTCATGCCAACCGGGAGTCCGGTCGACCTGCAGGCTCCGGACCCGGTAACCCTGGACCGAGAAGATATCCAGCCGCACCACGTCCGACGGCTCGATGTTCTCGGGGATACCGTAGACAATGCGGGTTTCTGGATTGAAGGGGTTGGGATAATTGGACTTGAGCTGGGCACCGAGGGGGGTGGTGACGATTTCGCCGTCGACCTCGAAGTAGAAGGCCTCCGACCATTCGCTCATGACCGACTTGCGACCCTGGCGATCGATGCCCCGAACCCGGATCTGCTGGGAAATACCCGGCTCGGCTCTGAGCAAATAGGTCGTATCGGGAACCGTGGCCACCAATTGGGTCGAGCCGTCGCCCAGGCGCAGCCAGACTTCATAACTCACGGCCTCGGGCCTGACAATGCCGCCCTCGTCGATCACGGGGCTGGGGGCCCAGTGGAATTCGACGTTCTGCCTCTGGGCCAAGGCCCCCGAGGCGCCGAAAATGGAAACAAACAGGGCGGACAACAGAATTTTTGCAGCGGCAGTTTTCACTTCGATCCTTCCGGAAAACCGTGCGATTTCCTACAAAAAGCCCGGCACGGGCATGTCCATGCAACAGGGGTGCCAGTTGGTATCCTTACCCTGGCCCTGGTCCCTGCCTCGGGAGACTCTTTAGGAAATGGTCATTTAGGGGCACAAATGAGGGTTTTCTGAAGGTGAGCGCCCAATCGACGGGTCAATATTAGGAACCCTGCGGCAGGGTGCAAATAAATTTCGGCTTCCCGGTGGCAATTTGCCCGATAACCATTTTCAATTGGGTCCACCCGGTTCGGGGGGCCAAACCGGGGGTGGTAAATCATCTTCCATGGCCGCCATCCGGCGTCGATTGACCATGATTTTCCGGGTGGCCCCCACCGCCAGGACAAGGGCCAAAATCACAAAGAGTCCCGGCCATCGGGTAAGAAACAACATCCACCCGTATTTCAGGCGCATGGCCGTGGCGAACTGCGCCTGAAAATCGGCCAGCTCCTCCCCCGTCACCAAAGCAAAGGCCGTGGGAAAATCCCCGGTATTTTTTGTTTCGGCGACAAGTTCCCCCACGATGTCCTCGCCAAAACCCTCCCGGAGGCGGGAAACGGCCAGCAGGCTGGTGCGGTAGGCCCGGTCGGCCCGGTCCTGCGGGATGGGGAAACGCCCCTGCAGTCGGGACAAATCGGGAACGCTGCCGTCGAGGACCAGGGACACGGTGTCGGAAAATCTCCACTCCCCCGAATAGAGCATGGCCGCGCCTTCGTGAAGCCAGGTCGGCAGCCAGGCCCCGGCCGTGCCCTGGAACAGCAGGGCGTGCACCATCTCGTGCAGGAAAACTTCCCGCAGGCCGCGGCCCACCGCCGGGATGCGGGAATAATCCAGGGCGATGGTCCGTCCCGACGGCACCGCGGCCCCCACACCCCAATCGGGAAGGCTTCCCCCGAAATATTGCTGGAACGACGGCGTGTTCAGGATCAGGCAGGTGACGGTGTCCGGTGCGGCGAACCCGGAATCGGAAGGAAGCAGTTCGGCTGTCAGCCGGGGCCCCTCGTCCAGCCAGATTTCATGGCATTTCCTGGCGGCCTCCTGGCCCGTTTCGTCTTCCACCTGGAAAACCACCACCGGCATCGCGGCACGGGAGTGGCCCACCCAGGCCAGCAGGGCGACCATCGGGATGACCAGCAACAGGAATGTCCGAAGTGTCCGCAAGGCCGCTCTTCCGTTGGCTGGCAGGTTCCATTTCCCGAATAACCCATTATCCGGTTAAGATCACCAAACGGCAACGACAGCTTCAACCCCGGAGCGTGGAAAATGAATCCGGACACCCGCGCGGCGCTGGAAAAAATCAGGGACGGCCTGACCGCCCAAACCCGGATCACCGTGTTTTCCGGTGCCGGGATTTCGGCCGCCAGCGGCATCCCCACCTTCCGGGGTGAACAGGACAGTCTGTGGAGTCGCTACCGGCCCGAGGACCTGGCCACGCCCGCGGCCTTCGCCCGCGATCCGGAACTGGTGTGGCGCTGGTACGACTGGCGCCGGGGCCTGATCGCCGCCGCGCGGTTCAATGCCGCCCATCAGGCGGTCGCCGACCTCGAAAAGACCGCCCGGGTCACGGTGGTCACCCAGAACGTCGACGGTTACCACCAGGCAGCCGGCAGTTCCCGTGTGCTGGAGTTCCACGGGTCGATCTGGGCGGTGCGCTGCACCACCTGCGGCGCGAGGGAAATCGACCGCCGGGTGCCGGTTCCCCTTCTGCCGGAATGCCGAAAATGCGGGGGACTGCTGCGCCCGGGAGTGGTGTGGTTCGGCGAGGGAATTGACCCGGACGTGATGCGCCGGTCAGGCGAGGCCGCTACCGACTGTGATCTTTTCCTTGTGGTCGGCACCGCCGGAGCGGTCTACCCCGCGGCCGGCCTGGTCGCCGCCGCCGGTGAGGCGGGCGCCCGGGTGGTCGAATTCAACCTCGAGCATGGAGGGGTCAGCCATCTCGCGGACCTCTTTGTTCCCGGGTCCGCCGCCGACACCCTCGGATTCCTGGTCCCCTAGGCGCGGGTCCCTGGTGATCATGGGCGTCGCGTCTTTGCGCAGGGTGGGCAGCAGCAGGAAGAAGGAATTGCCCAGCCTCTTGTCCGCGTGGACGATGATGCGCCCGCCGTGGTTCTTCACGGCGCTGCTGGCGATGGGTATGCTCAGGCCCGTGCCCTTGTGATGGTGCTCGATCCGGCCGACCAGCTCGAACTTGCCGAACAGGGCCTTGCGCCGGTCTTCGGGAATGGGGTCGCCGGTATTGAACACCTCGATCAGGCGCCAGGTGATCTCCTCGTGCTCCCACTTGCGGTACGAAGCCTGGCCCTTCAGGAAATATTCGCCCTCGGGTTCGACGCCGCAGCCGCCCAGGTCCTCTCCCGGGACGCAGGCCGCTTCGCGGATCACGATGCGGCCCCCGTCGAAATTGTGAACCACGGCATTGTGAAGGATCTTCTCGAACGCCACCTTCAGCACCCGCTGATCGCACAAGACCGCCCAGTCGGTTTCGTTTTCCAGTTCGTTGACCACCGAAATGTTCCGCAGGTGGGCCCGCTCCCGCACCCCGCACAACCCGATCTCGACCAGGCCCGCCGCCGGCACCGGCTGCAGGTCCAGCTTGCGGTCGCGCGACTGGATCGAGGTCATCTGGATGGCGTCGTTCATGAATCCGGTCAACCGCCGGCCGCTGGCCTCGATGATGGAGGTGATCTCCAGGATGTTCAGGCGTTCGAGCATCTCGCGCTCTTCGCCCTGGACCTGGGACACCGATGATTTGAGGATGTCCACCCCGCCCATGATCGAGGTCAACGGAGTGCGCACCTCGTGGGAAATCAGGATCAGGAAATCGTCCTTGGCCTTGTCCAGCATCCGCATGTCATCCAGGGTCCCGCGCAGGTTCTCGGCCTTGAGCTGGACCAGGCGATGAGCTTCGTCCTTGCTGTTGGCCAGGTGCGACAGGTGCCGCGAGACCCGGTCCACCACCCGGTTGACCCCGAACAGGGCCAGTCCCAGGGCCAGCAGGGCCACCCCCAGAACCGCAAACACATACCGGGGTCCCATGGAGCGCAGGCCGATGACCTCATGGGCGGTCATCAGGGTGAACGGCACATTCCGGCCCTGGCCCACCGTGACGATCCACGGCAGCAGGCGGCTGCCCACCACGACGGTTCGGGTGGTCTCGCCCGGGCGCGGCGGATTCCACAGCTCCAGGCCTTCGGCCACCGCGAACACCCCGCCGTTCTTGTCACGGCCGCGGTCGACCAGGCTGGCGCCCACCGTCACATCGTTTTCGGCCGACACCATGACCTTGCCCGCACCGTCCAGGACGCACCACCAGCCCCCATGCTGGAATTCGCGGACCAACGCCTTCAGGTCCAGGAAATAGACAGGATGGCCGGTTTGGCCTTCCGAGCGTTCATCCCGCACCAGGACCGGAAGCAGGGCCATTTCCCGGTTTTGGCCGTCTCCGGGGGATTCCAACAGCAGAGGCGGAAAGAGGTAAACGGGATGGCCGGGATTGGAATCCACCAGCACGGGACCATCGGTCACTCTCGACCTCGACCAGGTTCCCGGCCGGAAACTCGGTTGGAAACAATGACTGTTCTTGTCCAGCCAGGTGCTCATCCGTTCCTGGTTGGTCACCGTGGCGAGGGAGTCGACGAGGCTGAAGACGCCCGGAAAACCGCCTTCGTCGGAACCCGGCCGGCCCAGGGCAACTCCGTCCAGAAACTCCATCTGCAGGAGATCATCCACCAGGTGGGTGCCGTCCGGGCGCCCCCCGCGGGAAAGGAAATCGTTCTGGCGTACCTCGACGGCCATGGCCTCCAAAGATGCCCGGCGGCGCAGGTTGTCCAGCAGGGTGGTGATTTCCTGGGCCTCGATACCTTCGGCCATCCGGGTGGCGTGATGGGCGAAGACCCACCAGCTGATGGCGCCGAGGGAAAGCACGGACAGGAACATCACCGGCAGCACGCGGGCGAAGATCTGCCAACGGGTTCGATTGCTGAGTCTGTGGAGAATCTGGCTCATGAATTCCTTTGGGACCCTGGACTCCTGGACGCGTCGGTCAACGCCAATGCCGGCCTTCATTTGTTATCGTTCGGTTTCGGGAAAGGTTGACCCATGGTTTTAACCGGGTTATTCATGGAAAATATGCGGCGTGCCCCCTGAAGGCCGCCAGGTCACCGATCCAGCGGGAGCCCCTTCATGCCTGGCCACAAATTGTTGCTGGTCAACAAGTTCTACCACGACAAAGGGCCCGCCGGCGGTGTGGGGCGTTATCTGGTGCAGGAAGAAGAGGATCTGCTGGCCGCCGGGTGGGACGTCGTGCCCTTCGCCATGAAGGACCACGAAGCCCGCCCGTCGGCGTGGGACCGGTATTTTGTGCGGGAACGCGACTACAGCAAGCCCCGGTTTTCCGGCGCCGCGTTCGGCGACGCGCTGTCCTTGATCTGGAATCGCGAGGCGGCCGGAAAACTGGACGACCTGCTGCACGAGACCCGGCCGGACATCGCCCACCTGCACAACATCTACCATCACCTGAGCCCCTCCATCCTGCCGGTATTGCGCCGTCACCTCGTGCCGGTGGTCATGACCCTGCACGACCTGCGGCAACTCTGTCCCGCCATCCACATGCTGCGCAACGGCCAGGTCTGCGAAGAATGTCGCGGAGGTAAATTCCACAACGCCGTCCGCTACAAGTGCGTCAAGGATTCCCGGGCGGCCTCGCTGCTGGCCGCGGCCGAAACCTTTCATCAGCGTGAGCGGCGCCTCTACCTGGACAACGTGGACCTGTTCCTGTGCCCCAGCCGGTTCATCCGCGCCAAGTACCTGGCCTGGGGTTACCCCAAGGACAAGCTGAGGCACCTGCCCAACTTCGTGGACCTGGACACCTGGAATCCCCGGCATGTGCAGGGTCCGGCCGACCGGGACGCCTACCTTTATTTCGGCCGCATATCCACCGAAAAGGGACTGCGCACACTGCTGGAAGCCCAGGCCCTGTGGGAAACGCGGCACGCGGCCGGGGAACTGGACCCCCCTCCGCTGCGGTTGCTCCTGGCCGGTACCGGCCCCTGCGAGGGCAATCTGCAGGCCTTCACCGCGCTTCACAAACTGGAGACCGTCGAGATCCTGGGCCCCCAGGACCTGGAGGGATTGCGCCGGGCCATGGCCCGCTGCCGCTTCACCGTGCTGCCGTCGGAGTGTTATGAAAACGGGCCCATGGCCGCCCTGGAAGGCCTGGCCGCGGGATTGCCGCTGGTGGGAACGGACATCGGGGGCATCCCGGAAATGATCGACCCGGGCGTCAACGGCATCGTGGTGCCGCCACGGGATCCGGAACAGTTGTTGGCGGGGTTGATCAAGGCCGCCGCGATGGGTCCGGAGGCCGGCCTGGCCGCTCGCGCCTGGGCCGAAAAGCACGCCTCACGGACCGATCACATGGACCGGCTCATGAATATATTCGAGGATTTCATCTAGCTTCCGGCGATCAATCCAGAAGGATCGGCACCTCCAGCACCGGCCGGCCGCCCTGATCCCCGGGCCGACGATCGTCGGTGTTGGCGTCACGGAAGCCAACCGTGCCAAAGGACTGAAATCCTACCGGCGCGGCGGGCCACTCGTCGGCAAAGGTCAATTCAACCGCCGTCGGCACGCCGCAGTAGAGCACCAGCGCCCCGTCCCCGTCCCGCTCGGCCTTGCCCTTGACCGGGTCGGCGAAGGAGAACTTCTCCTCCAGTTCGAAGCCCCACTTTTCCATGTCCGCGGCCAGGGCGAACGCGCCGACCACCTGCAGGGTGAAGTTGGCCTCGTCGGCACCTTCGGGCAGGGACACCCCGACTTTCCCTTCCAGTCCATCGAACGCGTTGATGACGACAGCCGCGCCGTTTTCATCCAGGATGTTCACCGCGCAGTCGGTGAACAGGTTGCCCACCTTCTCGTCCATGGTCAGCTTGAAATCCGCCCGCGGCGTGGTCCCATCCAGGGTGAAATCGCGGGTGTATTCGTCGGTCTCCTCCACCGCAACGGTTTCGGTCCGGACAAAGCCTTCGATGGCCGCCGAGGCGTCGCCCTTGAATACGCCCGGGAAGGCGCGGGTCACCTCCACCTTGGCCGAAGCGTCTTCGCCGTTCTTGTCCCGCTTCAGGTCCGTCACCGTCGCGGGCGAAACCTCGTAGCCGTCGAAGGAGACCGTCAGGCGGTAATTACTCCTGTCCATGGCGTTGATGCTGCTGGCCACGTCGATTTCCCAGGTGCCCGGATACAGTTCGGGGGCCAGGACGACCTGATCGGTGACCGGACGATCGTCCACCGTGGCGTACCCCGCGTAGCCCCCGCGCGCGTGGCCTTCGGGGTCGAATATTTCCGTCAGGACACGGGCGCCCCGGGAGGACCCGGTGTCTCCGCTGACTTCCAGACGCACCCTCATGGCCGAGGCGCCGGCGGGCGCGTCGACGAAGTACCGGTGAGAGGAACTCTGAACCAGACCCCGGCCATCGTAGACCTTGGTGAAGCCCGAGGCCGGACCCGCCGGGTCGCCCACCACGACCGTGTTCCACAGGTAGAATTCGCGCCCGGCCAGGCCGCTCAGATCACCGCTGTCCAGCGAGCCGATCACCCGGGCCGAGTAGGCGCCCGGCGCGGTCATCATCTTCCCGTCGTACTGGCAGCTGACGGTCATGGCCATGTCGCCGCGAATGTAGCGGTCGCCCGAAACGACCTTCAGCCAGTCAGCCTCGCTCTTGAAGCTGAAGCTGCGGAAGAAGGTGTCCTTTTCGTCGGGCCCCAGGTCGGGGTGGAACACCGGGCGAATCGAGAAGGTCACGTCCTCGGGAGCGACCGGGGCTCCGCCGGGGGTGCGCCAGTAGGCCGCGTCGCTGGATCCGTCGGTCTGGAAGGCACAGTCGGTCTCGATTTCATACCACAGGACCTGATGGGCGGTTTTGCTCTGGGCCAGCTTTTCCAGGACCGACCAGCTGTTGCCCACGGTCACCAGGCCCCCGCCCTCATCAAAAAGTTCCAGGCCGGGAACCGGCGTCCCGCCGGCGATCAGGGCGCGTTTGACCATGCCCCAGTGGATGTCCAGGTCACTCTGCATCGCCGCGCTCACCAGGCAGGCCACCCCGCCGGCGGTCTGGGGCGAGGCCATGCTCGTGCCGTTGAAGCGCGCCATCCCGTCGACATACCCCGGCACCGTGCTCAGCGCCGACCCGGGCGCCACGATGTCCGGCTTGGCCGATTCGCCGCCCCGGCTGCTGAAGTTGAACAGGCTCGCCTGGGCCATGCGGGCGTTGTAAAGGTCCGCGCCGGTGGCGGGCGACAGGTAAGCTCCCGAACTGATCAGGCTGTACGCGGTGGCCGGCAAGCCGACCGACGACAGGCCCGGCCCCTCATTGCCCGCGCTGGTGCAGACGTACAGGGTGGGATGCTCGGCCAGCAGGTCGTTCAGCCACCCGCCCATGGCGTCTTCGCCCTCTTCGACGGAGTTGATGCCGAAGCTCATGTTCACGACCACCGGAATGCCGTATTTCTCCTCGAAGGAGGCGGCGTATTCGTAGGCCTTTTTCATGCTGCTGGTGCGGGTCGCGCCGCCGGACAGGCGATTGTCGCCCAGCTTCAGGGACATGACCCAGGCGCCGGGAGCCGCGCCGTTCATGCCCTTCTGCCCGCTCACCTCGAAACCGGTGGCGATTCCCGCGCAATGGGAGCCGTGCGAGCCGTCGTCGAAGTGGAACTCGACGGTGGGCGCTTCGGGGTTGCCCAGGTAATCCTCGTTGGCCACCACGTTGACTTCCCAGGCCATCAGGGCACGGGAATCGGGGTTGTTGGGGCTGGCCAGGGCAAAGGTGTCGTAGTTGACCCGGTAATCGCGCAGCATCTTTTCGTCGGCCAGGTCGCCGTTGCCGTTGGTGTCGACCACCACGACCCAGACCCGATCGCTCAACCTTTCGGTGGCCACGGTCTTGGCCGCGGTCTCATTGAGGCCGGTCAGCATCTCGTAGCCGGCGCCCACGCCCAGGGCCTCTTCGACGGCGGCGCGCTCGGCGGCGTAGACCAGGAACCCGAAGGTGTCCGAGTTGTCGCCGTCGTCGTTCAGGTCATAGACATCGGCATTGTCGACAAAGGCCGTCTCGGCGATGACGCCGATGTAGACGGGGAAAGCGATGTCGTCCTCGTCCGGCGGCACCGGCAGGCTGCCGGACCCCCGCAGCAGGAGGCCGTCCTCGGTCTTGAAGACCGGGGCCGACGCCGTCCCCGAATCATCGAGCTCGGCCAGGGCGGTGTCCCAATCGCCCTCGGTGCTGAAATCACGCACCTCGATCAGTTTGGTCAGGCCGGTGGAGGTTTGCAGCAGGCCGGGAGCGAAGGCGTCGACGCCGGTGTCCAGGATGGCCACGACCACGCCCCGGCCATCCCATTGGGGGTGCGCGGCCCGGAAAGCCTCGGCCCCTATCTCATTGGAGGGCATGTAGTTCCAGTCCTTGCCGTCTCCGGCGCCCGCGGGAACGACCCCCATCACGAACATCAGGAACAGGGCCGCGACAATAATCCGGCGAAAACCGGGGGCAAAAACCGAGGGCAGCGGCAGCATAAAAAACCTCCAGTTGGCCCCGGAACTCAAGAATGCGGTCGGGACATTGGATTTAGAGGGATTCTCGCCCCATATTATAGGTCGCGCCCACCCACCGAACAAGACGGATCGACTTGTCCTGAGCGGTCACCACCCGGCGACCAGGGCCCTCGAACCGGTCGAACAGGAAGGTACCAAGATGAAAGACATCGGCAAGCGGGGCCTGATGACCCGCATCATCCACGCTGGACAGCACGTCGATCCCCAGACCGGGGCCGTGGCCACCCCCATCTACCAGACCTCGACCTTCGCCTTCCGCGACGCCGACCACGGCGCCGCCTGCTTCAAGGGCGAACCCGGCTACAAGTACACCCGGCTGGGCAACCCGACCATCGAAGCCCTGGAAAAGAACATCGCCAATCTCGAAGGCGGCTGCGGCGGACTGGGCGCCGCCAGCGGCATGGCCGCGGTGAACATGGTCTACCTGACGCTGCTGGGCCAGGGCACCCACGTGGTGGCCACCGAGAGCCTGTACGGTCCCAGCCGGACCATCCTGGAGACCGAGTATCCCCGCTTCGGTGTGGCCAGCACCTTCGTCGACACTTCCGACCCCGAGAAACTGGCCGCCGCCATGCGGGACGACACCAAGCTGGTCTACCTGGAGACCCCGGCCAACCCCACCCTGAAGCTGACCGACATCGCGGCCTGCGCCGAGATCGCCCACGCCCACGGCGCGGTGGTCTGCGTGGACAACACCTTCGCTTCGCCCTACCTGCAGAACCCCCTGGAACTGGGCGCCGACATCGTCCTGCACAGCATGACCAAATTCATCAACGGCCACACCGATGTGGTGGCCGGAATGGTGGTGGCCAAGGACCCGGACATGTTCGCCAGGCTTCGCAAGGTGCACTATAATATCGGGGGAACCATGGACCCCCATCAGGCGTATCTGGTGCTGCGCGGCGTCAAGAGTCTGGGACTGCGGATGGACCGCGCCCAGGAAAACGCCATGAAACTGGCCACATTCCTGGAAAAGCACCCCAAGATCGCCTGGATCCGGTACCCCGGGCTGGAAAGCCACCCGCAATACGCCTTGGCCCGCAAGCAGATGCGCGGCGGCGGGGCGGTGTTCAGCTTCGGCGTCAAGGGCGGGCTGGAAGCGGGCAAGACGGTGATCAACAACGTCGAGATCGCCACTTTGGCCGTCAGTCTCGGTGGCATCGAATCGCTGATCGAGCATCCGGCCAGCATGACCCACGCGGGCATGCCCCAGGCCGAACGCCTGAAGGCCGAAATCAGCGATGACCTGGTGCGGATCGCCGTCGGATGTGAAAGCTATGAGGATCTGGAAGCCGACATGGCCAGGGTTCTCGACATGATCTAGGCCACGGGCCTGCGACCCGGAAAAGAGCGCCATGTATCAGAGCTGGGTCGACGCAACCAGGATCAGGAACGGTTCCAAGGACGACATATGGGCGGTGGACTACACCGCCCATCCTCTTCTCGATCCCGATTTCGCCTCCAAGGGTTCCCGCCTGCTCTATCTGACCCGGCTCAGTTTCCGCCGCATCGTCCGCGACGACGAGGTCTACCGGCAGGAACTGGCGCGTCTCTTCCAGCCCCAGAACGATGCCGCCCTTTCCGACCAGAGCCTGGACACCTTGGTGGCCCACGCGGCCGGGTACCTGAAGGAAGCGGACATCTACCTGGCTTCGACCATCGAACTGCTGCCCTCGGAAAACCGGACCGCGGTCCTGCCCCTGCCCCTGGTGACCGATTGCAACGACGTGCGCGACCTGCTGGGCATCGCCATCCACGGCGAGGGCGAACGGTTGCGGTACGAGGCCCGCCGCAAACTCTGCCTGGCCCAGATGCTGATCCAGATCGACCAGTCGCGCAGCATCCAGGACGGCCCCGAGCACAAGGCGCAATTCGAGGAGATCCTCAACCGGGGCCTGTGGTCGCACACCAAGCAGATCCACGACCTGACCGTCGGATACCGGCTCAGCCCCGACGGGAACAACATCGAGTACTCCTCGCGGCCGGGCGAGGGCGACATGCGCTGGGACTTCCGCTCGACCTTCATCGAGAAGGCCAGCGGCCGGCAGACCATCGGCCTGGACATCCTCTACTACAACTGCCGGTTCAAGCGTTCGGTGACCCCCATCAGCTTCGAGATCGTCGATGGCTCGCACCGCGTGCTGGAAAAAATCCGCTGGGGCGACATGCGCCAGGAAACCAGCGGTTCGGTGCTGTCGAAGATGATCCGCAAGGGCATCAACAACCCCGACCAGATCGGCGACATCATCGGCGCCATGTTCATCGTCAACGACAACGACGCCCTGACCGACCTGCTGATCCTGCTCGATTCCTGCGTGGGCACCCCCTTCGGCTGGCGCAACGTCACCGACACGCTGGGCCAGCACCCCAGCGGCAGCTCACTCAACTCATTCAGCAGCAAGGACTTCAAGGTGTTCAAGGGGGATGTCGACGTGCTTGCCGAAGAGCACGGGGGCGGCACGCCCTACCGTTTCCCCGTCGAGGTCCAGATCTTCACCCTGGAAAGCTACCTGCGCACCGTCTGCGGCGCCCACGACGCCAGCCACCTGGCGCTCAAGCTGCGGCAGTTCCTGTTCGGGCTGGTGCCGAAGATCTTTCCGCGACGCATCTACGGGTCGCAGTGGCTCGAACTGGACAAGCCTGTCGTGGGGCCGGGCAAAGGGCGGTATTGAGCCGGGATCTGTTCGGTCAAGGGGTGTGGTAGGGAATCGCCAGTTCGGAGACCAGTTTTCCCAGCTCCCAGATGCGGTAGTCGAACGGGTCGGGGTAGCGGCCGGACGTCATCTCGATTTCCACTTTCCCGTACTGAAAATCCCGGCGGATGAACGGGCCCTCGAAGGTCGCCGGTCCCAGGGGCTGGCCCAGCGAGATGTCGTGGGTGGACCAGCCGTAGACCAGTCCCACCTGGTTGGCGTTGTCCGAATTCCACGACGCGTAGAAATCCCCCAGCAGGGCGATCGCCCGGAACTTGTCCCCCGTGCTCACATAGGTATTGACCCCGCTGGTGTCCCGGTAGCCGGTGCGCCAGATGCTGGACAGCACCACGTAGGGCCCGCCGTTGTTGGTCCGGAACCAGCGCCGGGCGTTGAACAGGCTGTTTTCGAAGTCGGGATCCAGGGCGTGCCCCATGTCGGGATCCGGAAAATACAAAGTAGGGAACAGCTCGTAGTAGGCGCCGTCGGCCAGGGCCGCGAAGGTGGAATCGGAATAGGCCCGCTGCCCGTTGAAGAACTGGATGAAATCCTCGCCCAGGGAATCACGGGCCGCGTTGATCAGTTCGATCTGGGCCGCCCGGTAGGCCACCATCTCGTCGGGGTCGGCCCAGTGCCCGATCCCGTCGCCGTCCATGTCGGGGTCGCCCTCGTTGGGAACATTCTGCGACACCCACAGCACACGGTTGAAATAGTCCCAATACACGCCGTCGAACACGTTCAGGGAACCGGCCTGCATTTCCATGATCGTTTCGAGCATGACCTGGCGGCAGCCCGGCTCCAGGATGTTGATCAGGCGGCTGGTCGGCCAGTCCATGCCCACCTCGCCCAGGGTGGTGTAGACCAGGTAGGGCGCCGTGCGGTGGAACCACTTGTACCAGAAGCTGCGCGGATCGGCCGTCTCGGCCCAGAGCTGGGCCGATTTCACCGACACGTAGGCCAGCACGACGATGTCGGGATTGAGGGCTTTCAGCTGCGCGATGGCGTCGACGTTTTCCGACACCCCTCCCATCCACAGGTGGTGGCCCATGACCAGGCACAGGTCCGCACGGGAGAACTTTTCGATCACCGCGGGATCGGCCCAGTCAACCACCCCGAAATCGGTGATGGCGATGTGTGTGGGCGAGGTGGCCTGGAACCCGACCTGCGCGTCGCTGGCCAGCACCCGGGCCCGGACCTGGTCCAGGACGAGGTCTTCGGTCCCCGCGCGGGCGTTCCAGACGATGTCCCGGCCGGTTCCCGGAAGGATGCCCGGCCCCACGTCCCCGGTGGCCTCCAGAACGGGGAAAAACCAGGTCGCCCCGGCGTCATCGGACAATTGCAGGGTTATTGCCAGGGTGTCGCCGTCGGCGTCGGCCACATCGTAGGTGATGTCCACCAGACCGGAGCCGTCGGCCCGCTGGGCCAACACGACGTTGGTCACCACCGGGTCGGCGGCGTTCGCGACTACGGCCCAATTCAGGCTCAGCAGAAGAAGAAGCATCGCTGGATATCGGAACAATTGGCCCTGCCGTTCGGGTTGCGGAATCCCCCATATCTGCAACTAATGATAATCACGGCTGGCCGTGAGGCAATACCCGCCCGCCTCACGGGGCGATGGCCAGCTCCCCGAACTGTTCCACGATGACCCCGTCCTTCGGGATGGCGTAGGCGAAGGGCAGGGGGTAGTAGCCGTTCCCCATCTCCAGCACCACCCGACCCCGTTCGAACTCGCGCGTGTACCTGTCGCCATCGATGACAACCTCGCCCAGGGGCGCGCCCAGGTCGATTTCCAGGTCGGGCACGCCCGCGCTGTGGGTCCCCGTTCCGTCGTAGTGGGTGCTGGTGGCGTCGGTCAGCAGGGCCACCGCGCGCAGCAGGTTGCCCGCCACGATCGGCTGCCAGGTGCCGTCCGGAGCCCGGTAGGACCCGATGGTGCTGGCGTGCGACAGGATCAGCCAGGGGCCGCCGTTCACGGTCCGGGGCCAGGTGTGGGCCGCCCACAGGTTGTTGGGCTGGTTGGGGTCGAGGGCTTTCTTGAACGTCTCGCCGCTGCCGAAACCGACATTGGGGAACAACTCGTAGAACATGCCGTCGAACTGGGCGGCGAACTGCGGGTCGGTCAGGGCCCGGGCCCCGTTGGCGATCTGGATGAACCCCCCGCCCAGGGCGGCGCGGGTTTCGGCCACCCAATCGTACTGGGCGTCCTGGAAGGCCTGCATCTCGTCGGCGTCCTCGAAATGGCCGATGCCGTCGCCGTCCATGTCCGGCTCGCCCTCCATGTCGGTCACCGCCGGGGCGATCCACAATTTTTCATTGAAGTAGTCCCAGTAGATGCCGTCGAACTTGTTGCTGCTGGTCCGCTGGTATTTCAGGAAAACCCCGAGCATGGCCTGGCGCGCGGCGGGGTTGGTGTAGTCGAAGAGGACGGCGCCGGGCCAGTCCATCAGGGTGTCGCCGGTGGTGGTGGCGCACCAGTAGGGTTTGGAGGCCTGGTAGAGGTCGTAGTTGTAGGTCTGGTCCTCACGGGATTGATCCCCCCAGGAGGCCTTGACCACTTTCGAACGAAAATAACCGATAATCTTGATATCCGGCTTGGCGGCCCGCAGAAGATCCATCCTGCCCTCGAAGCTGTCGCGACCCCAGAACTGGTCACACTGAACCACCACAATGTCCGCCCGGGTATATTTTGCCAATTCGTTCGGGTCGGTCAAATCACCGACGCTGTAGTCGATGGCGGCGATCCTGAGGCCGCTTTTTGGCAGGATGGGCTCGATGTCCGAAATGACCCCGGTCGGGTCCCCCGAGGAGAAACACCCTCCGACAACTACAAGAGCCAGAACGGATAACGTAATAATTCCAAAGTTCCGAGTCACGATTTTCTCCCAGGGGGCGCCCTTCCCTCATTGCAGAATGCAAAGAGAGGGGCTCCACTGGGGGAATGATTCAAGTATCGGACCGATTGGAAGTATCGCCCAAACCCGGCGGAAGGGAATTATTCGAGCACTAAAGAGGCAGGATGGAAAACACCGCGTTCAACCCCGCGGGTTCCAGATCGATCTCCCATTCCAGAACCGACCGGTTAAGGTCGTAGCAGGAAACGCCCGTGGGCATCCGGCCGGCATCCTCGCGCAGGCCCATGCGGTGTTTGACCCAGGCGACGTTTTCCTTGAACTTGCTCGGCCGCAACCTCGAAAAACCGACCAGGACCCTGCCCGCCTCCAGGACGTGCAGCCCACGGCACCATCCCGGCGACCTGTCCGACGGGGCCATGGCTCTCAGGTCATGGATGGACTTGATCCTGCCGGTGGTCAGGTCCGCGATGTTCACGTGACCATCGACGGACGTGAAGTAGATGTCATTTTCAAGGATGTTGCCGTCATGGACTTTTTCGGGCATGGGATCGATGCCGCGGTCGGGATTTGTCAGGCATACGGCATCCATCTGATTCAACCGTGAGGCCCAGATTTCCCCGTCATGCTCGAATACGTAGTTGGGGTGCGCCAGGTGGGGTTTGGTTGTCAAGACCCGGCGGTAATCGGTATCCCTGTCGAATCGCCGCCAGATGTCTTCATCCAGGACCGGAAATTCTCTCAGTACGTCCCCCGTGGGCGTGATCTCGACCACCAGGTCCAGACCCGTCACCGCGACCAGGAAATGACCCTGGGCATTGACCGTCACGTGATGAAGGTCATTGAACCAGGGATGGGACATGGAGGCTTCAAGGTCCAGATCCGGCAGGGAATAGGTCAGGACTTCGGTCTGGGTGCAGACAACCAGCTTCTCCTGGTGAATGGATCCCGCCTTGAACACGATATTGCTGCGGGATTCGGCAGGGCGGAGTTCCGGGGGGGTGACGTGGCCGGCAACCTGCCGAACCGACATGTCGGTCGTGTCCAGCAAAAGGATCATGGCCTCCGCGTAACTGAACCATTCCTCTTCACCGGCCGCGCCCTTGCGCTGCCTGCCGCCCGTGATCAGGAATCTGCTCATCTTACACTCCGGCTGGATGTTGAACCCACAGAAAAACGGGGAGATGGAAGCCCGCCAGGATCAATCATCGGATAGATATCCGAGAGCCTTGAGGCGTTCGTTGATCTCCGCCTCCTGGTCACGGCTGTAGGAAACGGCTTCGCGGGACCTGGCAAAACGCTTCCAGTTGCTGTCGATGTCCGGGGAATGGTCATCTTCGGTAATGCCCAACGCAACTTTTCCGTCGCATACCCCGGGGACGGCGCGCCCGTTGAGGTGCATGACCGTCGGCAGGATATCGCAGATGGAAAACCTTACCTCTTCCTCAAGATTTCGTATTCCCCCGCCCCAGGCGGCAAAAATCCCGTCTATCCGATGGTCACCCTTCTTGGCGATGTCGGTGCGGAAAAGGTCCCCGCCCAGTTCCGCGGCGTAGGCGGTGAAGTTGAGGTCGTCGCGGAAGGTGAAGACCACATCGCCCGGCTGGCCGCCCGCATCCCCGTGGTAGATGTCCTGACCTCGAACCGCACTGGAAATCATGGGACGACCGTCCTGGTCCTTCAATTCCCCCAAGGCCACAATGATGTCGTCGACCAGCCGGTCATAATCCTTCGGGTCCACGCAACCAAGGGTTTCCCGGTCCATCAGGTTGATCCGGATCGCAAAGGGCCCGCTAAGAAACGCCTGGGAACCCGCCCAGTCGATATGCGAGGCCATCAGCTGCAGCTTGCTCGACTGCCCCTCGGACAAGACCCGTCCCAGGCTGGCCCGGGTGATTCCCAACCGGTTCAGGAGGACCTTGACCGGGTACAGGGGACTTTTTTTGGCCTCGCGCTTTTTCAGCCAACCCTGGCGCCTCAGCCATTCGTTGGTCTGGAAGGACCCGTGTGTCTTCACGAAGCCGTGGTCGGACACCAGCATGAGGACATCGTCGGGGTGGAGATCGGACATCAACCGGCCCAGCCTGTCATCCAGGTGGCGGTAGTAGTCCCACACCGCCGCCGTGATGGGCTTCGAGCCGTCCTCGAGGATTTCATCCCACAACAGGTGCTGGAGCCTGTCGGTCCCCACCACCACACAGATGAACACCGACCAATCCCTGTCCTTCATCAGGAGCCGGACCGCGTCCATCCGGCTCTGGGTAATCCGGGTCAAGCGACCAATGAACTTTTCCGGGGCCTCCTTCCAGCCGTCGAACAGGTCCTGGGGATCTATGCCGGCGGATTCCTGGAGTTTGGGATCGATGACGTAATCAATGCCCGCGGCCGCGAAACGATCCAACTGGTCGGACGGGTGGGCCGCCCGGTCGGTCTGCCCCTGGGGAGTCATCATGCCGGTAACCATGCAGCCGGCCAGTTCGGTGGCGGGGAAGGACATGGGAAGATTAAGACAAACGAAGCCGGGGTCTTCCCGGTAGTAGTCGAAGACCGTGGGCACTTCCATGTCCATGCGGTTGACCGGAACGGGCAGATAACTGTTGTCGGGCCTGGTTTTTCGAAAAGCGAAAATGCCGTGTTTGCCGGGATTGGCCCCGGTCATCAGGCTGGTCCAGGCCACCGGCGTCACCGGCGGCGTTGTCGATTCCAGGGTCCCCTTGACGCCCTCGGAGCACAGTTTTTGAAAATTGGGCATGACCCCATGGGCAAAAAGGTGATCAAAAACGTTCCACGATCCCCCATCCAGACCCAATAGAAAAATCCTGCGCGCCATCGTTGATCCTTTTCCTTCGGGAAGTCCGCTCCGGGCGGCAAGGGAACAAATTCCCCTCAACACTATTCAAACCGGGCCGATTTCGCACCTTAAATCATGGTACCGGATACCGGTTGCGGCCACCGCGGCGGACCTTTACTGTTCCGTGGCCATTGGGATCGCCAATTACAGCCCCTCCAACGGATCGACCAGATGCTCAGCCAATCAGCCTATCTATTCCTGGCCAAGGTGTTCGGATACGGAATCCGGATCCTGCTGCCCGTTTTCCTGGTCCGGATCCTCACCATGGCCGAATTCGGCCTCTACAACCAATTTTTCCTCCTCGAGATCATGTTCAAGACCATCTTCCAGATGGGCGTCAACCAGTCCCAGTACTTTTTCATTCCCCGCGACCTGCGCAACAGCGGGGCCTATTTCATCAACAGCCTCATGCTCAATGTCGTGCTGTTCGGAACAGCCTACGCGATCATCTGGTTTTTCCGGACCAGCCTGTCGGAATTCCTGGGCATGCCGGTCCTGGACATGTTTTTCTGGTCCCTGGCGGGCTACTCGCTGCTGATGATGCTGAACGTGACGGCCGAAACCTACATGACCGCGCGGAAGCTGTTCGTCAACGCGGCGGTCTTCGAGATTCTGCGCCAGGTGCTGGCCAGCGCGGCCACCCTGGTGGCCGCCTACCTGACCCGCGACCTGCGGGTCATCGTTTTGGCCCTGGTGGCTTCCCGGGCCCTGAGTCTGGTGCTGGTCCTGATCTACATCCATTTCCGACTGCACGGATTCCGGGCCGAGCGGTATTTCTTCGGCATCTGGAAACAGATCCGCTATGGGCTGGTGCTGGGCGCGGCCGGAATGGTCTGGACCTTCCTGATGCGCTTCAACGAAATGACCGTCAGCAAGTTCTACGACATCGAGACCTATGCGGTCTATGCCGCCGGGTGCAAACAGATTCCCATTCTGCAGTTTTTCAGCCAGGCAGTGGCCGCGGTCGCCCTCGTCAAGTTCGCCCAGCTGGAAAAAGAGAACGACTGGGCCGGCATCCGCCGGTTCTGGGATCAGATCCTGGGCAGCATGTACGGCGTCGGCATCCCGGTGACCGTCTTTTTCATCCTGATTGCCAAACCGTTGATCCTGCTGATGTTCACTCCCGAATACGCCGGCGCCGTGACCATCTTCCAGATCAACTCGGTGGCCATGCTCTTCTACATCCTGAATCCCACCCTGGTCCTTCGGGCCATGGACCGGAACGATATTTCCCTGAAAGTCCACCTGGGATTGCTGGCCCTGCTTCCGCCGGCCCTCTACGCCGGGATGAAGCTCTGGGGCCTGGAAGGGATCATCGGGGTGCACGCGGTGATGATCATCGCCGGTCGGTTAGTCAACCAGGTCTTTCTCAACCGGTTGGCGCCGGTGTACCTGCCCTACGTCGCCTCCCGTCAATCCATCCTGGATTTCTACGTCAATTCCTACCGCAAGAGCCGGGACAGGATGCTCAGCCTGATCCGGAGGTGACCCCCAGCCGGGGTTCGGCTTCCAGCCTGGCCAGAAGGTCCCCGCAAAGTTCGGCGATGGGCGCCGAAAGGTCGACATCACGGCCCTTACCCCGCGAATCCGAAAAAACCCCTTGGACGATCCGGTCACCCGGATAAGGCCGCCCGATGAAATCGTACACCGCTTTGAGGACCGCGGAGGGCTCGGTGACAAGATCCTCGTAACGGCACAAACCGATTCGTTTTTCCGCGGGGTAGTTTCTGGAAAAAAACAGGCTGTTGCGCGCGTACCAGAACAGCGCGGCCGCGTCATAGGGGTTCATTTCCGGTGAATAATGCTCGCGGATGGAGGCCGCCGCCGCGGGTCGCCGGCACCGCCGTCTGCCGCGCGCGATG